>Ga0157375_10001694_pt1 | contig 18935 bp, 18 predicted proteins | sample M35metaG_FD_115311 | JGI IMG/M metagenome (GOLD analysis project Ga0157375, IMG submission 115311) | Miscanthus rhizosphere microbial communities from Kellogg Biological Station, Michigan, USA - M3-5 metaG | ecosystem: Host-associated > Plants > Roots > Rhizosphere > Soil | place: USA: Michigan... | reverse complement strand
CGGTTATGAAAGCTGGGAGGATCCCGATGCCTGGAAAAACACAGGAGGCGCAAACAACTGGATGGGCATGGTGGTTGATCAGCAGAGCGGAATTGCGTATATACCACTGGGTTCTTCCTCCATGGATTTCTGGGGAGGCAAAAGAAGAGGGAATGACCTGTATGCCGACTGCATGCTTGCTCTGGACGCTTCCAGTGGAAAACACCTGTGGCATTTTCAATACATTCATCACGATACCTGGGACTGGGATCCATCGTCAGCGCCGGTATTGCTCACGGTGAGGCATGACGGGAAATCCGTTGAAGCCGTGGCGCAGACTACCAAGACAGGTTTCGTTTTTCTGTTCGACCGCAAAACCGGAACACCTCTTTTTCCTATTGTGGAATCACCAGTGGATACACAGACCGGTTTGACGGGGGAAAAACTTTCCGGAACCCAGCCTGTTCCTCAAAAGCCGGCACCTTTTGTAAGGCAGGCTTTCACCGAAAAAGACATCAACCCCTATTTGTCACCCGAGGAATTTGCCGACGTAAAATCCCGCTGGACAGAATATGGCGGGGGCAGGATTTTCACGCCGCAATCCAAAAAGGGAACGATCATTATTCCGGGTTTTGACGGAGGTGCGGAATGGGGTGGTCCGTCGGTAGACCCCGGTACCGGTATACTCTATGTCAATGCCAATGAAATGGCCTGGATACTGCATATGCTGGACGTGGATACCAGGGCGGATACGTTGTCAACCTATGGGGTTGCAGGAGAAAAATTATTCAGACAGCAATGCATGTCCTGTCACGGCGCTGACCGAAAGGGTTCGGGAAATTATCCTTCGATACTCGATATAAATAAAAAAATGAACCGCGATCAGCTTATCAGCTTTATCGCAACCGGCAGAAGAATGATGCCTTCTTATTCTTTTTTACCGCAGCAGGATAAGGAAGCCATTGCTTCCTATGTACTTGAGTTGTCCTCTGAAAAGAAAATGACTTACCGCAAGCGACTGACGGCTATTGAAAAATTCCGTCAGGTTCCCTACACGATTTCCGGATATCATAAGTTCCTGTCAAAATCAGGATATCCCGCGCTTTCCCCGCCCTGGGGAACGCTGTCGGCCATCGACATGAACAGCGGCAACCTGGTGTGGAAGAAGGTGCTGGGCAATGAAGACAGCCTCGAAAAAGCAGGAAGGCCACAGACCGGAACTGAAAACTATGGAGGGCCTGTAACCACGGCCGGCGGTTTACTTTTTATTGCTGCCACGAAAGATGGAAAATTCAGGGCGTTCAACAAGGCCAATGGAAAACTGCTGTGGGAAACACGTCTGCCTCATCCGGGTTTTGCAACACCTGCCGTGTATTCCGTCAGGGGAAAACAATTCATTGTGATAGCCTGCGGCGGAGGAAAGCTGGGCACCATGTCGGGTGACAGCTATGTGGCTTTTGGCCTGCCTGGTGAAAAATAGGTCTTTGTTCTATTGAGACGATGGCCGTTCTGTTCTGTTTTTTCTTCCAAAAAAAATCCAGGCCAGTGGAGCAGACAGGATGCCCGCGATGGAAAAAAGTCCCGCGCGGGCATTCTCCCCGGTTCCTATAAAAGCGCCCGTCAATGCAATGAAGAATATAGCGGCAGGTGCAATAAAAAGTAAAAGGAGCCCTCTTTTCTTCAATGGAATTTTAAATGGACGACTCAGTCCCGCAACCGATTTCCGAAGCCTGATCAGGGCGGCAAATTCAAGGGAGATACCGGCAGAATAGAGGCAGATATCGGTTACGAGAAGATCTTCCAGCGGAAGAAGAACAAGAAGACTTACCAGCGATGCGCAGATGATGATGGAGATATACGGAGTATCATACTTTGTGTGCAGACGGGAAAAAATTCCTGGCAGAAGCCGGTCCCGGCCCATGACCGCAGGAATTCGGGAAACAGAAAGCAATACGGCGCAAAAAATTCCAAGCATGCTTGCCATACCGCCCAGCGAAAGAAGGATACCCAACCCTTTTCCTCCCATCACATAGCCGAGATAGGGAATTCCTTTTTCTGCCAGAGTTTCTCCGGATATTCCGGAATGCACGGCAAGCCAGGTCAGCAAAAAATAGAAAAAATAAATTCCGAAAAAAGCAATGCCAATGGCTTTCAGGTAAGCCTTTACGGGTCCTTTCACTTCTCCCGCGTACGTAGTGGCATTATCCCACCCGATAAAATTCCACATGATGGTAAACAATGCCATGCCCGTGGAAGGAATGCCCGCCGGATGGGATACAGCTTCCGGTTGGGGGTGTGCGAAACCCGTGGCAAAAAGTATCAGGAAGGGCAGGAGCACAGCGAGTGTCAGCAACATGGCCGTTTTTCCCACCGGAACAATCCCGCGGATATTCAGCAGCGCGTTAAACCATATCATACCCAAGAAAACCGGTACGCGGAAAGATTCGATGCCGGGGAAAAAAAAGGAAGCGTATTCCACGAAGAAAACGGGATAAATCGCCAGGTCTACAAAAGTGTAGAGCCAGGTCCACCATCCTTCATAAAAAGCCCATCGTATGCCTAAACCGCGCTTCACCCATTCATAGTATCCGCCTTCCACGGGCATCATTCCATTAAGTTCCAGCACGACCAGGATGATCGGAATATCCCAGAGGAGGGGCGTGACCAGGAGCAGCGGAATAGCCCACTGGCCTGCATAACCGATCAGGGGTTCAATACCGTAAGGACCTCCGGATACAGTGAAAAAAATAACGGCGGCCAGCGGCAGCACGCTGATCTTTCGTGCGAGCAGGGGAAGGGAAGAGGAATTCTTCAATGGCGGGTAATCTACAATGACAGACCATTAAATTTAAGCGCGATGGGGCAGGTTGCGATTTTTTACTCCATTTTTTTTGGCATATATTTGCCGCCCATCGGATACGCCATATCCGGGATGGCCCCGTAGCTCAACTGAATAGAGCATTTGACTACGGATCAAAAGGTTTCAGGTTTGAATCCTGACGGGGTCACTGATTTTCAATTAATTGCATGGAAAGACTGATTTAATGCTTAAGTCGGTCTTTTTTTATTTGTAATGGCCCGTCGACAAGAGTACGAGTATCGGATACCAGAGAAAACCGATCCATTACCCCGCTGACTCGCATGGAAATGCTCCGGTTTCACCCCCAAAACCAGCCCTTCCTCCAATGGTTTTTTTTACATTCCTTTTCATTGAATTTTCGGCAGACACGGATCAACGGGCACCAATATCCAACTTTTCACAGCACGCTTTTGAACCCTGACTAATTCAGTTTGTTTGCGCATGAGACCGCGGTCAGCTTTTAAAAAGGATCGCGTAGCCGGGCCGTAGAGAGGATCGGCATGTTTGAGGTAACCGGATAGCGGATTGAGTAAGTAGAACAATTTGACGAAGGAATATTTTTTGCACTGTTGAGGGGTATATTTAATAGCTCTAAGTGACCGGTAGATCGGCGTATTTGAGTTCACCATAAAAAACCAACAACATGGGAAACAGAAGAAAATTTCTAAAACAAACAGGAGCTTACGCTCTGGCTGGCATGTTCCTTCCGAAGCTTGGGCACGCCGCAGCTTTCTTTGGTCCGGCAGCGACAGTTCCCGTCGGCCTTCAACTTTACACGCTGGGCAGTCTGATGACAACCGATACAAAGGGCACACTGGATAAGGTAGCGGCCATCGGTTATAAGGAGGTGGAAAGTGCCGGTTCACAGAAGGGCAATTTTTATGGCTACAAACCGAAAGAATTTTCTTCCATGGTGAAGGATGCCGGCATGCACTGGCGTTCCGCCCATGTGCCCGGTGCACCCTTCACGATAGAACAGATCATGAAAATGGCGAAAACGGCTGAAGATTCCGCCCGGATTCAAAAGATGGCTGAACAATTTAAGAACAGGCCAAAGTCAGCTAACCTGAAAGAGAATTATCAGGAACTGGCCGATGATGCAGCTGAGGGTGGTATCAGCTATCTGGTATGTTCTGCCATTCCGGTGAATACCATGGACGAGATAAAAACTGCCGTGGACGTTTTTTCCAAAGCCGGAGAAGCCTGCAAAAAAAACGGGGTTCAGTTTGCCTATCACAATCATCAGACGGAATTTGACACTATTGAAGGAGTCCGCCCTTTCGACTATATTTTAGGTCATACCGATAAGGACCTGGTGAAAATGGAGCTCGATCTCGCCTGGGCTACCAAGGCCAAACAGGATCCTGTTGAACTGTTCAAACTGTATCCCGGCCGTTATCCCCTTTGGCATGTAAAGGACCTGGATAAAACCACCATGAACCCTGCAGAAGTAGGATCGGGCGTAGTGGATTTCAAACGCGTTTTTGAGAATGCACAGGAATCCGGGATGAAATATTTTTTTGTTGAACAGGACGGGGCACCGCAACCTATACAAAACGTTACCAACAGTTATAACTACTTAAACAAACTGTTGCATTAATGTTTTAGAAACATTACATATTAAGGGCCTGAACCCTGCGGGGAAATTATTATTTGTTACGGCCAGGGCAATCTGGGCGCTAATCACACGTTACTTGATTAAATGGGGATAAAAAGCCGGCCCGCATGGCCTTATTTTTGATTGCTATCCCTATTATTGCAAGAGAAAATTTCATGGACGCCAGTTTATCAGGTTATTCAAACCTCATTCCTTATTTTAAACGACAACTCATGAAAAGCCAACTGCACAAATCCCTTCTTTCCGGTATCCGCGAATTGCATTTCAAAATACTTCAGTCCAACAACATGCATGAGATCGGTCACTATCTCCAGGAAATACTGGACAAGGTGGTTTCTGTCCCGCAAATGCCGGCTAAAATAGCAAAGACGATATCAAAGGACCTCAACAAGTCCGGAATCATCGATATGATGAAAAGCGATATCCGGTCGATCCTGGACGGTACCCTCAACCGGGTTGAAATCGCACGCCACCAGGCCACCTGCGACATTGCAAAACTGAAAAAGTTATTTTCTGATCCTTTGCCTGAATAGGCGCACTGTCACCTTCCTTCTTTTTCCCTTTCATCCTGACCTGCGATGACACCGGGGTATATTCTTTTAGGTTTTTGGAACCCGAAGAAGCCACCTTGCGTTCTAAACGCGGGGAGGACATTTCCTTTGAAAGGGATTTACTAATTTACCCTCCCTTTACCTTTTCATATGGAAAATAAACCTGCAGGCAAAGCTGCCTTTTCTTCCTATCAGAAATTTGTCATCTTCATTCTGGCCGTTACCCAGTTCACGGCAATTTTGGATTTTATGGTCATGTCTCCGCTGGGCGATATTCTTATGAAATCTCTTGGGCTGAAGCCGGCTCATTTTGGTTTTGCGGTATCTGCCTACGCATTCAGTGCGGGTATATCCGGACTCCTGACGGCAGGATTTGCCGACCGGTTCGACCGAAAGAAACTGCTTCTCTTTTTTTATTGTGGTTTTATCGCCGGCACCCTGTTTTGCGGAGTGGCCAACTCTTATCCCACGCTGGTGGCGGCAAGGATCATAACAGGTTTGTTTGGCGGAGTAATCGGTTCGGTCTCCATGGCTATCATAGCCGATGTTTTTGACCTGCAGCATCGTGGCCGTGTGATGGGTTTCGTTCAGATGGGATTTGGGGCAAGTCAGGTTCTGGGAATTCCTATCGGGTTGTACCTTGCCAATGCCTGGGGCTGGCACGCGCCTTTTATCTGGGTTGGCGGAATGGCGATCATCGTTGCCTTCTTTATTTCATGGCGTTTGCAACCGCTGACGAAACATCTCGCTGTGCAGAGGGACAAATCAGCCCTTCAGCACCTGATGCATACCGTTGCCAAAAAAAATTACCGCATCGGCTTCACAGCCACTGCACTGCTTTCTGTTGGCGGATTCATGATGATGCCTTTTGGAAGCGCATTCGCCGTAAACAATCTGGGAATTACGCAGCATCAGCTGCCCCTGATCTTTATGGTATCCGGCCTTGGCTCCCTGATTATTATGCCGCTTGTGGGCAAAATCAGCGATAAAAAGGACAAGTTTAAAATTTTTGCCATAGCTACCGCCTGGATGGCCATTATGGTGGTGGTTTACACGCATCTCGGTCCGACACCGCTATTGCTCGTCGTATTATTTAATGTGCTGATGATGGCCGGGATAATGGGCAGGATCGTTCCATCCCAGGCCCTGATCACTGCGGTTCCTGTAATGCAGGACCGGGGAGCATTCATGAGCGTCAATGCATCCCTGCAGCAGATTGCGGGCGGAATTGCCGCGGCATTTGCCGGTGTGATCGTGGTGCAGAAAGGAAAATTCAGTCCGCTAGAACACTACGATACGTTGGGATATATCGTGGTAAGCATTTCCATGTTAAGTCTATACCTGCTCAGCAGGGTAGATAAGATGATCAAGTCCGGTTCCCCGGCAGTTCCCGGGCCGGCACCTGCAGCCAGGTCAGTGCCGGAAGTATCTTAAAAACGCCACCCGATCTGTATGGTGTAACGGAATCCGAGTGCCCAGAAATTAGAAACACCGTTAGAAGTTACGGTCTCACCTTTGGAAAGATCATTTAACAGGGGATATTTCTTTTTCAGTGCATCTATAATCTGCTGTAATTTTTCTGAATGGTTTCCGGATGTGCTGCCGTCCAGTTTCACACCGAAATAATAACTGGATACGGCAGGGCCAAACATTACGCAGTCAATGGATAAATGTTTGTTTATAATGAACTGATATCCGATCTCCCCGCCGATATTCAGAAAATCAAGGGTTGAATTCAGCGTCAGTTTATCATTGGTCAGCGTATCTCTTCCGCTTCGCTGGTTCTTAAAATGATAGTAGCTCACAAATGGCGCCAGATAAACGCCATGAGGTGCATCATACTTGTTCTCTTTTTTCAGATAAAAGCGATACTCGGATCCGATAACGAACCCACTTTTTGCTTTATTCAAATCGAATTGCATTGTACTGTTCTCGATCACGGTGGGCATAGGGAACTGAATATAACCACCGAAAATCGTTATGCTTCGTTTGGGCGAGAGCACCCGCTCATAGCTCAACTGGATGCCACTGGAATAAAGAATCCAGCTTGTCAGGTTGAGTTTAATAACATTATTCATTTTCTTTCCCCGGCTGGCTGAAGCCGAGTCTGCCATCTGACCCATGACTGGCGGGGTCCATGACATGCCTAAAAAAAGGCATACAATGAATGAAAATCGAACCAGGTAAGCGGGGATATCATATTTTGGGGGCATGCGGGGTAATTTATGGACTTCGGGTAGATCAATTTAATACATACTGATTATGCTGCAAAGAAATTTTCCCCAGAATACACCAAAGCATGTCCCTTCCCAGGGTAAGAGGAAGCAGAGGCGTTACCATTTGAGTCTATGGGCATAGTATTACCATGACCGATGTCATTTAACCGATAAACGACCCAATTCCGCCAACTGATCGTTATTTGATCCAATTTCGCATGGAGAACGAGATACCGTGAGAAATGAGTTCCGAAAATTAAACCTCAATTGCAATCAAATGAAAAAATCAATTCTCTTTTGTGGAATGCTGCTGGTCCTGTTTCAATTCAGCCAGGCGCAGGCAGGAAACAAAACAAACCTGAGCCTGCAGGTCTCGGGCGCAGCTGCCGCCAACCGTGTACAGCTGGCAAATTATGTTTGGACGCGCACTGTACAGGTTTTTGTGGAAGGTCAGCTAAAGAACACCATTGTGAGTTCGGTTTCAGTCGGACCCGACGGAAAGGTCACGACCACGGCCGTTTCGTCCAAAATGACCGATCCGCCGCCTACAAGGGGAATACGCGGGGATATCGCCAGGAAAAAAATGGCGGAAATGAAATCCTATGTCGATGATGCAGTTCAGACAAGTGCCACTTACCTGTATATGTCAAAAGGCAAGATGGTTGATTTTTTTGACAACGGAAACGTATCGCAGTCCGGCAATACGATTACGATCACAGGGTCGAATGTAAATAAACCAAACGATCAGCTAGTACTGAATGTTTCAGGTAAAACCCTGGCCTATATCAGTCAGAATTTCAAAAGTACAATGACGTCCGGGGACGCCATCAGTGGCAGCGCAAACTATAAGTCTTTCAGTAACGGGCTAACGGCTTTTGACAGTGGTGAACTGGACATGCCGGCCAAGAATATGAAGCTGATGATCTCCAACACCAACTACGCAAAAAAATTGCAATAGGATTTCTTTCCCTTTGACCAGAAGGCCCTGCCCCGGCGGGGCTTTTTTATTTCGCCGGCTGTTTGGAGTTGAAATACATATCCAGTTTGAACCCTATTGCTTCCAGCTGTGATACCTTGGGAGAATTGGGAAACTGATGGAGGAAATATGTTTCAAGGTCCAGCCATTTGAGAACTTTTACCACATAGCCAAGACATAGTCGGAACCGGTCGTCGGAATGGTCATTGAGATAGAAATAATATTCTCCGTACAGATAAATATTAAAGGTCAGATAATCCGTTTTCAGGTTTCGTACAAATTTTGCTCTCGGTCTGTAAATGGGTTGAAAGTCTCCGTTCACAAAACGCCAGTCAAAGCGGTTACGGGTCTCAAGAATAATCTTTGCCGGCAGGTCAAAACTGTTGTTCGATTCTGTTTCCAGGATATTCACCACTTTCTTTGGCTCTCCCGCTGGAGCACTTGAATAGGAGTAACCCAGCCTGAACCACCAGTAATAACCGCCTGTGCTGTCGTACAGTTCCGGGTTGAGCTTGTGCCTTAACCAGGGGAACGCAAAATAATCCACGTAAGCGCCCACAGTACCATCGGTATATTCCGAATTGGCTTCCGTGCCGGTAAGCTGAAGAAAAAGCCTGAATCGCTCATTAAACCGGTAGTAGACGTCCACCTCAGGCCAGATCTGCCGCTTAACCGAACCGGAATCCTGCGCTCTCAGGCAGGCCGGAGAAGCAGCCAGAAAAAGAATGATAAGCCTCCAGCTTGGTCCGCGCATCAGGAATTCGTTTAACAGTTAAATTATGTTTCCGCCTCACAGCATACCTTTAAAACACGGGTACCCCACTACAGGGATGAAGAACCGGCCGGATCCAAATCATCCGTTGCCATTGCAAATGAACAGCTAATTCTATTTTTTGCTACTTTTGTTTTACAGTTAAACAGGTCATCTACTTCATAATTCCTCCCCCTGAACTAAATTTAGTCCGCGTCCGCTTAAGTAAATAACCATTTCACCTACTTATTCTCTTTTCAAAAACATCAATTATGAAAAAACTGGTCAGTCTTTCCGCCGCGGTCCTTTCGCTTGCGATTTTATTTTCTGCCTGCGGTCCGCAGTTAACGGTAACCTACGATTATGATCATACCGCCAATTTCAGCCAGTATAAAACCTTCCGCATCGTGAAGCTGGAACAACAGTATCAGGCACTCAGTCAGTTTAACCAGACCAGGGTGATCAATGCCGTTCGTGCGCAGATGCTTGCCAAAGGCTTTACAGAATCTGAAAATGCAGATCTGCTGGTAAACATTACGAGCATCATGAAAAACCAAAAGGAGATTGTCGCCAATTCTTATGGCTATGGAGGCGGTTATCGTCCTTATGCATGGGGTGGCGGAAATATGTCTACTACGGTGAATGTCCAGAACTACGTGGCAGGATCACTGATCATCGAAGTAGCCAGCGCCGCAACACAAAAACTACTTTGGGAAGGAGTAGGTAACCAGGATATAGATGCACCTTCCAATGATCCTGAAAAGCAAATCAACACGGTAGTGCAGAAAGTCATGGCAAGCTTTCCTCCCGGAGTTGTACCAGCTAAATAAACGGGGATAAACTAATTAAAAAAGAAAAGGGAGCTCGCGCTCCCTTTTTTGCGTCCGGCTGTTAACGGACGACTACCTGCTAAAGTTTGAAACCAGCAAGGAACAGAATGGCTACTGTGGCGTTATTAAAACTTGCCGAATAAAAGAATTTGGTTTCTACTGCATAAGAAAGTCTTGGCTTTTGGGCAAACTTATATCCCAGGGTTGCCGAACCGTCTGAAAGAGAAACAGCGGTGGCGTTAAAATCATAAGGCTTGTCTTTCGCATCGACCGTATTGATCAGCAAATTCTGGCCCATTGACCAGCTGGCATAAAAATTCTTATTGAATCGCATGGTTGCTACCAACTGGAATGGAATAGCACTGTTGCTCACATGAGCCGCGATAGGTTCTCCGGCTTCTGCCGTATACAGCCGGTAGTATCCTGTTTCAAAACCCAGGCTCAGTTTGGAATGCGGTGGCTCCCACATAAACCGGAGCGAAATCTGGTAATGCCAGGAATTTACGTCGTCTTTGAAAGTAACCACGTTATTAAAGAAATAACTCGGACCTGCTCCCAGATAAATGGAAAACTTTTTGTAAGGCGCTTCCACATTTTTATCTGGTTTGAAATTTATCATATTGTCCGATTGCGCCATTCCCTGGACGACCAGAAAACAGGCAGTGGAAATTAATGTAAGCCGGAAGATGTGCATGTGAATATTTTAAAATCGGTGTTTAATCAGTTTTATTTAAGTGTATACCAGTCATAGACTACATAACAGGGATAGTCCGAAATAAATCCGTCAAATATTCCATTTTCAATATAGTATTTAACGAGACCTTTGTCATTAAGTGTCCAACTGATTACCTTGATACCCTGTGCGTGCGCCTGTTGCACGTCGTCGAGCAGCAGGCCGCGTGAATAACGCGGCCCCCAGCGGGTGCATCCATTGTCAATTACATCCTGTAAGGTCAGTTCGCACATGGTAGGCAGCCCTGACTGGCGATAAGGTGGATAAGACTGAAACTGTTCAATAACCGTGTTAGACGGAAGATCAGCATAAATTACGATGTCCCGACCCGCTGCTGCCGCGCGGTCATAAGCTTTTTGTACTACCGGAAGCAAAGCTTCGAATACGCTGTCGTCCCCTTTGACGTCCATCCAGAAATATTTCATGGTGGTAGAATCGACAAAAGCTGTAAGACACTGATCAAGGGAAGGTATTTGTTGCCCGTCGATCAGCCGGATATATTCTTCAATGAATGGGAAAGCGTATTGACTATAATCTCCTATTATCGGGCTCTTCAGCGTGAGGTGAATGTCGATGTCTGCATCGTGCATCATGATCGGTATGTTATCACGCGTCAGGTGCACATCCATTTCCATTCCATTTACACCGTAGTCTTCATCGTTCAGGACACCATTAAGCGAATTTTGAGCGAATGGTGGATTTGACACTGTTTGTACGCCGTGATGTGCATAAATCTCAAAAGGCGTATTTTTTGTATAGTCAGAAAACTCCCTGTCGAATTTCAGGCTTATCGGGTTACTGGCCGATTTGTCGTTTTCAAAAAAACCGTCCAGTTGCAGTCCGCTGGGATCGCCGGTCAACAGGAATGTCTTCGCCTGATCTTTCGGTACAGTGAAGTCGATCAGCCCTTGGGTGGCTATTTCCGAAAATCGCCAGAAGCCTGAAAATTTCAGGGTACTGTCAGTAGGATTCAGGCCGTATTTCAATATCATAAATACGCCCTGATTGCCAAAAAATGAAACTTTAAATTTTGAAACCTTACATACAAATTCAGTACCCAGGGTAGTGATGGAAGAAGCGAGTTTGTAAATCGACTCCATTTTCTTCATCGGACTGGTAGGAATCGTAATTACGTTTCCAATACTCACGTCGGGCTGTGGAGTGATCTGGTTTTTGGAACAGGAGAAGAAGAGCAGGCCGGCAAGGAAATATTTTGATGCAGTTCTCATAATAATGTTATTAGGTTACAGAGCCAGCCCGAATTGGAATTCAGGAACCCAGTATCGTTTTTGGTTTACAGGAAAAGCGGGCCATGCCACAATATGGTAGCGGAGGTATGACATATTGAAACCAAGCGTAAATGCCCTGTTCTTATACAATTTCTGGTCAAAGTTTAATGTGATTCCATATCCATTGATAAAGGGATTCGCAGTGGGAATTGAACTTTTGCCTTCAATGAAATAAAGTTTGTTGGTCCAGTACAAATTTCCTTTGACCGAAAACGCATACGTACCGAATACGTGTCCCCAGGTCAGCGAGGGCTGTTGCTCCCAGCCCGTGATCTGCGTAGAAAATCCAAACTGGTTTAATATTCCATAATTCCAGACAACCTGCCAGCCCACGCCCGCATAATTGTTGTCGTTTATTTTATAATTCCAGAAAGGTCCCAGCGTGATACGGTTCGATATGAAAAGCGTCGCGAGGCTGGCCTGGACGTTGAAAGATTTTGGCAGCGTATATTTTGCCTGGTAATAAAACATAGGCGCCGTGATCACGTCGTCGGTCCAGTCCCGGGGTGTCACCACATAAAGAACCGAAATACACGAGGAGTAGTGTCCCTTGGGCAGTGGTTGTGGCAGGAAAAAACTCGCTGATCGTATGTTGAAGCTGTCCGGAAGTTTTTTCTGACCCCATCCCGCCATGCAGGATATGATAAGGAAGATGGTAAGCAGGAGCTCCGTCTTCTTTGGAATATGCAGGTTTCTCACCAGAGTTAATTTTAGTGACTGGAAAAGTTCAATATTCAGCACCGGAAACCGCGCAGTTTTCATATCAAAGACTCTTATTATACTGGAAGCGCGGCAGAAGGTCTTACCCTAAGGTAGATTAACTTTACTTAAACAACCGGAGTCCTGTTCATTTAACAGATAAACGTAAACGGAGATGGCAAAGCTATTTCAAGCCACGGTAAGAACCGGAATACTGGCCGATTTTAAACCCTGGAACAGCTGGTCGACGAGTTTTTTGTCGAGCAATAGGCGGCTTACAAATTCTTTGGAAACCCAACTTTTGTGATGAGCCGTTTCCTTAAGCGTTTTCAGCAGGGCTGAGGCTTCCGTTTTGCGACCCATCCGGCTGAGAATGGAAACCCTCAGCAAAATATTAAGGCCAAGATCCGGAATTCCTGTTTTTTCAGCGCTTTGATATGCCAGCTCAAATTCCTGATGAATGAAGTGGTGAAGGCTTATGAAGAGATTGAAAATCGAAGGATAAGATTTATTTCGTTCAATGGACCGGTTGATCAGAAATATGCCCCGCTCTGTTTCACCTGCCGCAAACATCAGGCATCCAATGACACCGGTCATACCGGCCGCATTCGGGCTCAATGCCAAAGCACGTTCCAGTGATTCACAGGCAGCTTTTTTCCTGTCAAATAAAAGGTGAGCCAGCCCGAGGGTAATATGTGCCTGCTGGCTTAATGGATTGAGGTTTAACGCCATGTGCGCGTACCGAAGGCCCTGTACCATCGGATTCTCTTTCGTGTCGTGGCTAAACAGAAAAGCCAACAGGGAAAGTTCGCCAAGGAGGGCCCAGGCAAGGTCACTGGAAGGGTCCTGCTGGACTGCCTGCTCCATCGAATAAAATACTTTTTTAAATGTCGACTCCTGAAAGTTATTGTAGAACTCGTGGTAAAATGAAATCGGCGTTGAGCAGGGTTTACCCTTCCGGTTCCTGGTCATCCCGCGTGCCATTTGTTGTGCGATGATCCCGTTGAAATCAGCAAGATTTCCAATTACCAGCGGAATGATATTGTCTGCAATGTCAAACAAATTGGAAGCGCTGTAATTCCTATGGTACAATTCACTCCAAACCTGTGTTCCCGAATGTGTATCTGTCAGCTGAACGGAGACCCGCATTTTTCGGGATTCAAACTGAACATTTCCGCTGACCAGGTATTGTGCCCCATAATGAATTGCAATCTCACTGATATCCCTGTTTTTCTCCGTCGACTGCTGTGTGGCATAGTAAGAGACTACGGAAAAATCAGCAAATCTTCCGAATTCTGCCGCCAGTTGCTGTCCGAGGCAATCAACGAAAGACAACCTGGCGATATCGGTCTCCAGCGTTTTAAAGGGCATCACGACCAGGGTAACCGTATCATTCAATGAAAGACTGGAAGGAACCGGCAATATAATTTCCTTTCTTTCCTCGCCTTTGATAAGCGTCGTGAACAGTGGAACATAACTTCCTTTGGGAACAGAAATCTCAATTTCATCCCGGGAACCCTGTTCCTTATAATAGTAATTGAGCGCCCGGCGGAGTCTACCCGCATGTATGCGGACGATGGCATCCTGTTGCGGCCTGAAACTCGCCGGCTTGTTAAGTACATTCACGGCGATGGTATATTCCTTAATGGTGTTCGATCTCCCTGCCAGCGTTTCCTGGACGATATAAGTCAGAAAACGCCTGAGAATTTCTGAGACTGAAAATGCGGGACAAAGAAAGATTTTTTGAAGTTGTTCCTGAACAAATTCTCCCGAAAAAAGATCGCCTGCCCTTTCTGATGCTTTAGTACCCATCCCAGATGTTTTACCGTTAAATGCCCGGATCGCATGACAATTGGATTCACAATAGAGTACCTTCAGTAAGCACGGGACGGATAGCGAACGATAAAATTACTGATATCGTTTCTAAAAGCAAAGAAGAATGATCATTTGTTTTTACACCTAATGTTATGAGCTCGCTTCTCACGGAACTTGGCCTGGTAAAAAACAGGTTTCCTACTCATCAGGCCGCCATCGATGTACTATACAAAAAGGATTCCGATTTTAAGTCTCTCTGCGCAGACCTGTTTCTTTGTACAAAAATGATTCATGATTTCGAGAGCGAAATAGCTGAAAAACAGCATGCACTGCAAGAATACCGGGAAATTATTCTCGACCTCGAAAAAGAACTTTCCATGGTCATCGAATCTTCGGAGATTCAAAAGTAATGGCTCTTCCCACCAGTATTTATGATTGAATCAAGGTAAAAAAAATCCACCAATACATATAAGCCAAGTACAATTGTACTATAACGCCACGGTGTTTATCATTCATCTTACGGCCATATATACAGGATAATCTGCCGGATCCTGTCCATTGAAATCGCGAATTACTTGGAGAAATTCCACCGATTAACTGATCTTTTTCAATTACTGATTCCTGATGTAAGATCCCGGAGGCTGATCAGTCGGCATAGCACAAAAGCAATCAGTCAAAGCTTTGTTTAAGGCAAACCATAACAATAACATAACCCTCGACGCTGTCAGTGAAACGATATAAGTACCTCACTTATTCAATACTTTTCTAAACTGCGTGTATTGGTGCCTGAGAATCCGTCCTTAATACAGAAGGCTGTTTAGGGTATATAGCACTTCTTGTGGGCATTGTCGTAATACATAAAAGTTTTCTCACCCGGTCCGGTGAAGTCCAGCTCGAAGAATCCGCCGGAGTTCCATTCCATCAGCAGATAGTCGATGGCAGGTCTGAGCTGGTGGTTGTAGACTTTGATCTGGTTCTCGCTTATCCTGTTCTCCTTGCTGCCAGCTCCACTGATGATATAACGAACCTTGTCCTTTGTATATATATACTGGAGGGCATGCAGGTGACCGCTGACATAATAAATGCCCGGGTACTTATGAAGGATGGTATCTATCTTACCCGCCATCTCACGGTAAGCCGGAAAATCCATAAATGAAGTCTTGATCCGCCCAAAAAGATAGGGATGACTCAGGTGATTGTTTAAGGGCCCAACAGAATAAACGGGATGATGCGCGGCGACAATCACCTGCTGGTGCTTACGGTAGCCTTCGGCTATGACGCTGTCCAGGCGCTTAAAGAATGGCAATACTTCCTTTGGAAGTTTCTTTTTTTTGTAGCCTGTTTGAATAATACGGTAAGTGTCTATAAATATGATCCGGATCGAATCGTTGTTCAGTTCAACATAATCGGGGCCTGATTCTCCATTCCGGGGGATGAAGGTGTTTTCCGGATTGGCGATGTTTTTGTTGGCGCTCAGATTTTTTTCGATAAAAGACTGTTCCATCGCCAGTTTAGGCTTGCCTTTTTTATAATTCGTTCTGTTCCACCAGTCGTGATTACCAGGCACAAAAAAAACGTGTCCTTTGTAGTTATCCAGGATGACCAGTTGCGATCTTACCTTCTCAATTGTATTCTGGCTGCTGTCAAATCCTTTAAAGCCAACGGCAATGAGACCCCAGATCACATTCCGGTAACTGTTATCGCCCAGAAATAAAACTGCGCTTCTGGGGTTTTCATTCAGTGCCTTTCCCAATGCATTTAATGTTTCTCCGGGCTCGGTCAGGTTCCCTGCATCCCCGACCAGGAATATTTTAAACCCCGGTTGTGCCTTGAGGGGAAGTACAAAAAAGCAGATACAGCCAATGACCAACAGCCAGCCCAGTAACCGTCTTTTCATTCTTATTTTTTTGCAATATGCCATTTTAAATTCAGTGTCTGTTATTGACCGGTTATCACGCAAATGGGGCGTTGACTACCATCTGGACTGTTTTACTGTTAAATACCACTAAATTAGATAAGCCATCTTCATAAAACTAATTTTGGGAGCCTGGTTCGTGCCCGATTCAATTGAGGTTAAGATTCCGGAGCCCGGCTTTCATATCTAATGTAATTCTTCATGGGTAAATTATTATTGTCTGTTTCGGCTCTCCTTTCTGTCTGTTTATGGTCTTGTGGCCCGAATAAGGAATTTTTAATGGAGCGTGAGAAATCAGACAGCCTGAACCGCGTCATCGGGCAAATGACAGCCCAGAACAATCAGCTCAGTAACCAGATCACGCAGCAACAGGCTGCCCTTGCCGGTTCCCAGACGGAAATAGCAAAAATGAAAAGCCAGAATGCTGTAGCCATGCAGGAAGCGTATGACTGCAAAGTGGCTAAAGAGGCCGTTGCCAGAAGGATGGAAGAATTCAACCAGGCACTGGAGGCTAACGGTACTTCCATGAAAGAGATCAGGAAAAAAGCGGAACTGGCACTAGCCCAGTTTGCCGAGGCCGGCGTGGAGGTAACTTATAAGAACGGACTGGTATATATTTCCATGCAGGACGAACTGTTATTCAGTCCGGGCAGCGCAAAACTCGGCGCCAAAGGTCAGGAGGCGCTGGCAGTGGTAGCCCAGGTACTGAATGACAATCCTAACCTGAAAATATATGTTGTGGGACATACAGACTCTGTAAAAGTCACCAAGGGGTTTACCGACAACTGGTCACTAAGTACGGAAAGAGCTAACAGCGTGGTCAGGGTGCTGAGAGATCAATATCAGGTTACGATGGACAGGGTAACTTCGGCCGGCCAGGGCAAGTATGACCCCGTCGCTGATAATTCAACCCCGGAAGGAAGGGCGAAGAACAGGAGAACAGACATTATATTAAACCCGGACCTGTCCCGGTTTTGGGAAATGATAGACAAACAACCTTGAACTGAAAATGACTATCAAACAAATGTGGAACAGCAGATCCTGCACAGCAGTGTTGTCAGGGATGCTTTTATGTTTGTGTTCATCAGTAAAAGCTCAGACACCTGACTCGACCGGCAAATACAAAGTATTCCTCGAGCCCTATATCATGTTCACGAGTATGAGTGGAACTACCGGAATCGGTAACCTGCCTAATACATTTGTCTGTGTACCCGTCAGCAAGGTTTTCGATTATCTTAAGATAGGGGGAATGCTCTATGCAGAAGTACACAATGACCGCCTTGCATATACTTCAGATCTTTTCTATGCCGACCTTTCTCAGGATGCATCCAGTAAAAACGGAATTATCAGCGGTACCGCCAACCTGAAACAGTTTTGGTGGGAGCTCGCAGCCCTTTATCATCTCAATCCATGGCTTGAGGTAGGATTAGGCGCGCGCATAAATACCATAACTTCGGGTGTCAATATCCGGTTTGATTCACCCACGGGCACACAGAACAAAGATGTAAGCAAACCAGTAACCTGGGTAGATCCCATTGTGGTCACCCGGTTAAGGACCTGGTTGCAAAATAAATGGTTGTTGCAACTCAGGGCCGATATAGGCGGATTCGGCATAGGATCCCAGTTTGCCTGGCAGTTGCAGCCTGATATCGCATTCCGGGCTTCCCGGCTTTTACAGCTGGGCATTGGCTACCGCGTTATCTCTAATAATTATAATAAAGGCAGCGGTTCAAACCGTTTCCTTTTTGACATGGAAGAGTACGGACCTCAGATCAGAATAGGATTTAATTTATAACTCGTGTAGAATTCCACCACCGCCTCGTTAACCACCGAACTGCATTGACCAAAAAGAACATCACCAGAATTTCCGGCCCGATATCCAGAATCACGTGTCTGCTTTTCTTTGCGTTCTTTTTTCATGGCTCAAAATTATTGGCTCAGGAAAAACCAACCGCATCTCAGCAGGATTCCATTGATCAAACCAAACAGATCGATATTTTCGATGTGATACGGAAATGGAGAGGAAAACCTTTCAAACCTGTGATCACCATTCCGCAGCCCTATGTTAAGAATATATCGCTTCTTCCCATCGTGGGTTATAGTCCTGCAAATGGTTTTGTCCTGGGAGCGGCTATAAGTTCAACTTCCTACCTCGGAGATCCCAAGAAAACCCGGCTTTCCTCTGCACTCATCAATGCATCTTTCACCACCAAGGCGCAGATCCTTTTGAACCTCCGGTTTGATTTGTTTCTGAAGGAAAATAAATGGTATATGTCGGGAGACAACCGGTTGCTTTTCTTTTCACAGCCAACTTATGGCCTTGGCATATACGGGCTTCAGGGCCAGCCCTACACCTTTAACATCAGTGGGTCCAGTGTTACTAAAATAGTTACGGATCAGCCGATGCGGTTTAACTATATAAGGCTCTACGATAACTTTATGCGGAGGATTAGCGGACAATGGTATGCCGGTATTGGCCCCATGTTCGATATCGATTTCAACATTAAGGACGAATACCTCCAGGACTCCGGGACATCTGCGCACTATCGGTATTCCAGAATATACGGATTTGATACACTCCATTATTCCGCCAACGGATTTGCCTTTTCGCTGATGCAGGATACGAGGGATAACCCCGTAAATGCTTATAAAGGCAGTTACATTTACGTCGCCTACCGCTTCAACGCCGTTGCATTGGGAAGT
>Ga0157375_10001692_pt1 | contig 18944 bp, 15 predicted proteins | sample M35metaG_FD_115311 | JGI IMG/M metagenome (GOLD analysis project Ga0157375, IMG submission 115311) | Miscanthus rhizosphere microbial communities from Kellogg Biological Station, Michigan, USA - M3-5 metaG | ecosystem: Host-associated > Plants > Roots > Rhizosphere > Soil | place: USA: Michigan... | reverse complement strand
TGATGAAGTACGCCGATGTTATGCTGCAAAAGGCATGGGACTCACTGGCACGCGAACGTAACTCCGTGGCCAAGCTCGCGAGCATAGAATTCCATCCCCAATCGGTCACGCTGGTCACGCCGCGATAGCGAGTGCGGCAAGCGAAGCCTCGGCAGGACAAGGTCTGTCCCGTCCGTGTGTTGAAGTAGCAAAGACGACACGAAGGGTTATCCCTCCACGGCTAGGTAACCTGAATTCTCTTAATTGCGCTCTGGAACTACCCGCGGCCCATAGTGGCCAGCAACTGATCGTCAATCCGGCCATCGACCGGCAGGTTGTTATCGCGCTCGTAATTCCGAATCGCTCGCCGAGTGCCTTCGCCGATTATGCCATCGATTTCACCGTGATAATAACCGCTGGCGGAGAGTTGTTGCTGCACCTGGACGGCCAGTGACCTGTCGCTGCCACCGCTTGCCACCCGACCCTGGTAGACGCCGCGCGGGTCATAAGAGTAATCTGCACCCGAGGGGTAACCGTAGCCATAGGGAGCATAACCATAGCCCGGATAGCCGTAATAAGGATAGCCGTAATAAGAGTAACCGTAATAAGGGTAACCGTAGAAGGGATAGCCAAAGCCGCCGAAGAAGAAATTAACCCCCCCGCCGCCGTGATGAAAATTGCCGTGATGCATATTACCCCGATTGCCGCCCCCTCCGCCGCCGTGCCGATTGGATTGAGCGTTCGCCGGAACGGCTAACGCCAGCAAACCAGCCGCGGCCATTGTTAGTGCCAGATCTTTTCTGATCTTCATTGTTTTCTCCTGGTTGAGCCACCGGAACTATAGCACAAAATCGCATTAATTTTCGTTCTATTGCGAAAAAAATGTCATATCGTCGCCTCGTTCTTTTATGCCTGCTCCGCTCAAGATTTTCTTCTCGATCGCCGTCGCCATCGGCCTCATGGCCGGCGCGGCCTACTCTGCCGGGAAGCCCCGCAGTGTCAGCACTTCCCGCCAATTTATTGTCTACGGTGCCGACATCCGGATCCGTGGTGCGATGTGCAACCTGGCCGAACAGACCAAGGCAAATCTCCTCCGCCTGCTGGACCTGCGGGACAATTGGAAAACGGCCCTCATTATCAATCTGGACTATCCGCAGGCCAACGTCCCTGAGGTGCCCACCGCGCAACTGGACTTCAGTCAGTTAGGCTACGGCCTCAAGCTTCAGCTTAATTTGCTCGTGAACGGTGAACTCCGCGGTCGCGAAGTGCAACGGCACCTGCTCCGCGCGATCCTGATCGAGATGATGTATCGCGGCCGGAGCGAGATTGCCGCCGGGACACCGTATGTCACGCCGCCGGACTGGCTTGTGGTTGGCGTGCTCGAATTACAGCCCGGAAATGATTCCGATGAGAATGCGAAACTGCTCCAGACGATGGTCAGCGCGCAAAAGATCACGCCGCTGGACGATCTTTTGCGGCAGCGACGCCGCTCACTCGACGGCCCTTCCCGGCAATGGCACGACGCCTACGCCATGGCGCTCCTGCAACTGCTCTGCGACACGCCGGGCGGGCCGCGCAGGCTGGCTCAGTTTATCGCCGATCTGGCGGTCGCGCCTAACGACCCTATGGCGGATTTGCAGGCGCATTTCCCGGAGACACTGGGTCGCGCTCCTGCGAAGTGGTGGGCTTTGAGCGTGGCACGGCTTTCGGCGAGCGACCGCCATGAAATTTTGAGCGCCGCGGAAACGGCCACACGGTTGGATCGACTCCTGCGCTTTTCCATTCCCGCTCGCGATGGTCATGCGCAGGAGTATTCGTTAGGCGAGTACGAGGTTTTCCGCAAGCAGCCGGCGCATCGCGCTGTTCTGGCGCGAGTCGCGCAGCAGCTCCTGCTCCTCAGCGCCCAGGCGCATCCCTCCTACCGGGCCATCGTGCAGGAGGATTTCGAGTTGGCGCAGCGGATCGCACAGGGGAAGCCGGGCAAGATCGAGCCGCGGCTCGAGCGGGTCGCGAGTTACCGGCAGGTAATCGAGCGGCAGAAGAATGAAATCGACGACTACTTGAACTGGTATGAGGCGACCCAGGTGAAAAAAGTAAGCGGCGCATTTCGGCAATTGCTGGAGACGGCCAAAGCCGAGGGTGAAGCGCAACCGCGCCGGCGCGATCGCATCTCGGTTTATCTCGATTCCATCGAGATGGAAATGAACTGAGCAGCGCGCCGAGCCTTGTCATCCCGATCCGCCGAAGGACGGAGAGGGACACATATGCGGAGTTTTCGTTCTCGCATAAGAGGGAAGCGCTTATTTCAACTGCGAGGTCCCTCTCCGTCCCTCGCCGGATCGCATTTGCGAAGCTCGACCCTGCTAGAGCAGGTCCGCCTCCGCGAGGAGTTTGCGCTTCAGGCTCTCATTCCGGCTATCGCTCAGCTTGGCGAGGCAGCGGCGGGCCTCATTCGCGTCGCCGCGTTTAAGGCTAACACGGGCGAGTTGGAGATAGGCAAAATCTCCCCGGGGCGAGAGCGCGAGGACGCGCTTCCAGGCGAGCGCGGCTTGCGCCCAATCCGGATCGGGCATGCCGTAAAAGGTCTCGGCATAGGCGCGGGCGTACTCGACGTCGTAAGGCGAAAGGTCGCTGGCGGTGCGAAACTCCACCAAGGCACGCCGCAGCACCTCTGTCAGAGTGACTTTCCAGGCCGCTTGCAAATCATGCCGGAGCATGAATTCCACGTTCGCGAGATTGAAATGGTAGGCGGCGTTTCCGCTCGCCAGCTCGATGGCGCGCGAGAATTGCGCGGCCGATTCGGCCGCGCGTCCCATTCGCAGGTAGGCTCCGCCTAACGAATTAGCGGTAGCGGCGTTGCCGGGGTCGAGGCGCTGCGCTTCGTGCCAGTGCGCGATGGCGGCGCGCAGATTGCCGTTTTCGGAAAGGAACTCGGCGTAGGCGAGGTGCGCCGGGGCGGAGGTCGGATGCTCCTGGAGAATTTTCTCGTGTGATACCTGAGCGCGCCGCTGCGCCGCCAGCGGGGTCTGCGCAGCCGCCGAGGCCAGCGCAGCGGCGCAGGAAGCGGTGAGAACGAAGAGAAGCAGCGCGCGCATTTCCTACTCTACACTATTTGCTCCGGGCGCGGTTGCTGATTATCATAGCGGCTCGTTCTCCCTGAGCAGTTCCTTTGCCATGCAGAAAATTGGATTTGCCGAAGCCCTCGACTCAATTGTCGCGACCGACCAGCGTTATCAACGCGACGCATATGTCTTTCTGCGCGACGCGCTCGATTACACGACCAAGCAGCAGAAGAAATCGAAGGGGGCCGCCGTCCGCCATGTGGCCGGCCCGGAATTGCTCGAAGGCGTGCGGCTCTATGCACTGAAAGAATTTGGGCCAATGGCGTTGACGGTTTTTTCCTATTGGGGAATCGAGCGCTGCGAAGATATCGGTCACATGGTTTTCAACCTGATCGGAGCCGGCATTTTTGGAAAAACGGAACAGGATTCGCTGGAGGATTTTAAGTCGGTCTACACCTTTCAGGACGCGTTCGTGAAGCCCTTCCGGCCCGAAACCACCGCGCCGACGCCGGTGATCCCAACGGCCTTGCCGGCGCCGAAGGTTTCATGAATCGAACCTGCGCGGCGGCTGGGTCCGCCTTCCTGCGATGGTGACCACTTCCGCGCTGAATTCTACGGCTCCGGCCAGTGCGGCGGCGCTTGCGTTTCCCCCCATTACGGCACAGAAGTGGATCTTGCCTAACGGACTCACCGTGATCGTGCAGGCGGATCGGAGTGCGCCGGTCGCGAGCGTGCAGGCATGGTGTGGCACAGGTAGCATTCACGAAGGGCGGCATCTGGGCGCCGGTCTTTCCCATATTCTCGAACACATGCTCTTCAAGGGCACCCCGACGCGCACGACCAACGCGATTGCGCAAGGCGTGCAGGACGAGGGCGGCTATATCAACGCCTACACTTCCTTCGATCGCACCGTCTACTGGATCGACGTGCCCAAGGAAGGCGTCGCCAGCGCCCTCGACATTTTGGCCGACGCGATGATGAACTCGACGCTCCCGGCGGAAGAATACGTCAAGGAACAGGAGGTAATTCGGCGCGAGTTCGCGATGGGCCATGACGATCCCGACCGGATGATGGGCCAGCTCATGTTCAAGACCGCCTACCAACGCCATCCGTATCGCTTGCCGGTCATCGGTGATATTCAAATCTTTGATCAGCTCACGCAGCAGGACGTGCTCGAGTACTACCGGGCGCGTTATGTGCCTAACAATCTCACGTTTGTCGTGGTCGGCGATGTCGATCCGGGCGTGGTGAACGCGCAACTGGCGAAATATTTCGCCGACTATCCGGCGCGCGCGCTCGCGCCCGTTTATGTTGCGCAGGAACCGCCGCAGCAGGGACGTCGCGAGGTTAATGAAGAATTCTGCACCGAACTCACCCGGCTCGCCCTTGCCTGGCACGTGCCCGAGATCACTCATCCCGATGTGCCGGCGCTTGACCTGCTCTCGGCCATCCTCGGCGATGGCCGCAGCTCGCGGCTTTATCGCAAGGTGCGGGAGGAAGCAGGTCTGGTCTTTGGCATTTCCGCTTTTTCCTATACGCCGGGCGATCCCGGCGTCCTGGGGATCGACGCGACGCTGGCGCCGGAAAATCGGATCGAGGCCGAACGGTTGATTTTGCAGATCATCGCCGAATTGCAGCAAACCGGGGCAAGCGCCGCGGAGCTGGCGAAGGCGAAAAAGGTTCTGCTCGCACACTCGTTAGGCTCGCTCACCACCATGCGCGGGCAGGCCTCCGACCTGGGCTCGAGCTGGTTTGTGACCCGAAACCTCAATTTTACCCGCGATTACCTCGAAACGATGCAAAAGGTCTCGCTCGCGGACATCGAGCGCGTCGCGCGGCATTATCTGGTGGAGGACAATCTGACAGTAGTCTCGCTCAATCCGCGCGGCACTCCCGCGCCCGGGACGAGCCAAGCCGCCGTCTTTTCCGCCGGAGAGGTGGTAAGGTTCGAACTGTCCAACGGCTTGCGGCTTCTCGTCAGGGAAGATGCGCGGTTGCCTCTCGTCTCGATGGTGGCGGCTTTCCGGGGCGGCCTGCTTGCCGAAACTCCCGCGACCAATGGCATCACCCGCCTTATGTCGAAGGTCCTGCTGAAAGGAACCAGGACGCGCACCGCGGAGCAAATCGCCGATACGATTGAAGCGGTCGGCGGCCATCTGGGAAGCGATGCGGGCAACAACAGCTTCAGCATTTCGCTCGAGGTGACGCAGCCTGATTTGCGGCTGGGGGCGGAACTGCTCTGTGATGTTCTGTTGCATTCCACCATGCCGGAGAAGGCAGTCGCACGCGAAAAGGAAGCGCAGCTCGCCAGCATCCGCGATGAGGGCGAGCAATTGACTACTGTCGCCCGCAATATTTTGCGCGCGGCGCTCTTCGGCTCGCATCCCTACGCGCTGCGGGGCAAAGGATCGCCCGAGGCTGTCGCGCAGCTCACGCAAAAAGATCTCCTCGCTTTCCGCGACCGTCATATCGTGGCGAAAAACGGCGTCATCTCAGTTTTCGGCCACGTCAACGCCGGCGAAGTGAAACAAGTGTTCGAAGAAATGCTGGCCTCGATGACACCCGGGGAGCTGGCTCTGACCCGGGCGCAGCCCTCGTCGCCCCTAACGCAGACGATTGCGGTAGAAGAAGCAAAAGAGAAAACCCAGGGCGTTTTGATGGTCGGTTACCGCGGCGTCGACATGTTCAGCCCAGACCGTTATGCACTGGAACTAATCGACGAGGCGAGCAGTGATCTCGGCTCGCGCTTTTTTGTGCGCATTCGCGAGGAAATGGGTCTCGCTTACTTTGTCGGGGCGAGCCAGATGCAGGGCCTTGTTCCCGGCCTGTTCGCCTTTTATCTGGGCACGGATCCGGGTAAGCTGGAACCGGTGAAAACGGCGCTCCTCGATGAAATAAGCAAACTGGCAGCCTCTGGCCTGACGAGCGCGGAATTGGCCCGGGCGAAAAAGAAACTGATCGGCCAACAGCGTATCGCCAACCAAAGCAATGATTCCTTTGGTTACATGGCGGCGCTCGACGAACTTTACGGACTCGGTTTCGATCACTATCAGAAGCTGGAGGAAAGTATTGAATCGATCACGGCTGCCGACATCAAGAGAGTGGCGACCAGATACTTTCAGCAGCCCTATGTGATCGCGACCGTTCAGCCCCCGCCCAAGCCTTAGCTTCCTCAACCTCTCAATTCCTCAACCACTCAACTCTTATGGCCGAAGTTCAAACCACCAACCAATCCGGAGAATTAACCCAGCGCTTCATCGAGTTTGTCATGATGCAGGCGCAAAATGCGGCGCTTTTTCTCGGACAGATTCCAAATCCGCAGACCGGCCAAGCAGAGGTGAACCTCGAAGTGGCCCGGATGTTCATCGACCAACTGGCCATGATCCAGGAGAAAACGCGCGGCAACCTTAGCAGCGACGAAACGGCAGTGTTGCGCAATGCACTGGCCAGTTTGCAGATGGCCTTTGTCGAGGCATCGCAGGGTGGGGGAGCAAGTGAGGCGTCGTCCCCCCCGCCGGATCTCGGCCCGGAATCGGCGCCGGCCGCGCCGGCGGATGATGCCGCCCCGGCTTCCCCGAACGCACCGTCAGAACCTTCCGCTTCCGAGTCGAAAAAGAAGTTTACCAAATCCTACGGGGCCTGACGAACGCCATGGGTAGCGTGCGCAGTCCTCGACGCATGGTCTTGCGCGTGGCTACGCAGCTCAAAATCCGCTGAGACAGCGGACGCTCTGCCTTTCGATCCGAACATGGCGCTCCGCGCTAGTTGGCCTCGAGGTTGTAAACCTCCACCAGGGCAACGCCGCTGGCCTGGCCGGCGTCGCGCACCATCGCGGTGTAGCCGCCCGGAGTGAGCGTGGCCACGATGGCCGATTCGCTGTCTTGCGACGGCGCCACGCCGGTGGCGAGGATTTCCTGTTCCTGCGTCGTGCGCCAGTTGTCATTCGTGAAAATGAGGGAACCGTTACCGTCGTAGAGTTCAAGCAGCGGGTCGGACAACGAGTTCGGCACATTCTGCTCGCTGAGGGAAGGACCGATGGCGCGGATCACCACCTTGGTCGGATCTTCACCCCCGATAATGAAGCCGCCGATCATGACTTCGCTCCCGAGGCCAACCTCGCCGCGAGTCGAGATATTACTAATGCGCGAGCTGGCGGGATCCAGATCGAAAAGTTCGAACAGGCCAACGCCGGCAGCGCCGTTCGCTCCGCGAAGGACCGCAGTGTAGCTGCCAGGCGCCAAGGTAGCCCCGATGAAGGATTCTTTCTCGTTCTTCGGCGCGAGATCGGCCGGGATCGCTCCCGGAGGGAGTGAAGACCAGTTGTCGTTTTGGGCGATAAGGCGGCCGCTTGAGTTGTATAATTCCAAGACCGGGTCGGTGAGCACATTGGCCACACCGACATCGGCAAGGGACGGTCCGATCGCGCGCAAAGCCACTTTTTTCGCCACGTTGCCGGTAACGATAAATCCTCCAATCATCACGCTGGAGCCGCTCTCGACTCCGACCCGGGTCGAAACGTTGAGCAAGAGTCTCGTAGGAGAGGGCCCAACGACTGGTGGTGGCGTTGGGACAACGGTCGCTTCCGGAGTGGGAGTCGGGCTCGGTTGCGGAGTAGGGGTCGGGCCCGGCGGCGGCACCCCAGCGAACCAGGAAGTGAGAAAGATAATCGAGTAGTCTTTCACTGCTGGCCAGTTGGCGAACGAATGTGCAGATCCAGGCAGGGTAAGAGACTGAAAATTAGTCAAGCCAAGTGCGGCGAGATGCGACGTCATGTCCCCGAGTTGGCTGTATGGCATGGGATCCTCGTCTGTGTGCATGAGGAATAAAGGAGCGGTCTCGCGGTCTGCCAGATAGGCAGGCGATGCGGCCCGGAGCGCGGCGACATCAGTGGTCGTAACGTTGACGTAATTCGTTACGTCGTCGATGAAGGTCGCGATTTCCGGGTCCGGGCTGAAGTCTGAGAGATCGTAGGCTCCGGAAAGGCAGACTCCCACGTCGATCCGGTCTTCCCCTGGCGTCCCGGTCGCGGCCACAAAGGCCGTGTGGTAGCCCCCTGCCGAACCGCCGACGGAACCGACCTGCCCGTTGCAGCGGGCGTCATGGCGTGCAGCGAGGACAGCCACTTTGACATCGTCCGATTGATCCGGGAACTGGCCATTGGATACTTGGTCGAGCAGTCCCCCGTTCGGCGCGAGCCGGTATTCTATGGAGAAAGCAATGAAGCCGGCCGCGGCCAGGTCCCGTCCGCAGGTCACTGAGTCAGGCGAACTGGTCGGTGTGCCACCTTTGAAGTGGCCGCCATGGATGACGAGGACGGCGGGCCATGGGCCGCCGCCGGATGGGGTGAAAACGACCCAATGCAAGGGGGTGCCGTCGGCGGCGGTGGCGTAAAGCTCGGAAGGTTCGCCATTGGCGTGAGGGGGCCGGGCAAGGAGAGCGGCGCAGACAAGGGAAAAAAGGAGCGCGGGGCGAGTGCGCAGGAAGACGGAGTTCATGCTAGTAATTACGGTAATTATAGCAGCGCACGTGCCTCGCCCCGCGAAATATGCGGATGACCCCATTCGCAGCCACGGACGTGCCGTTTCCCCGCCCGGGAACAGCGCCCCAAAAACGGGGCAAACGCCTGCAGGAACCCTAAGGACTAACCGAAAAGCAGGCTCTCGGTTCCGTATCCCGGAAGGTGAAACTTGCGCTGGAACTTCAGCCCGAGTTTTTGCAGCAGGTGCTGCGAAACCCGATTGTGCGACGCGGTCACGCCGCAGATACGCGCCAACCCGAGCGCTTTGCGCCCGTATTCCATCACTGCCACAGCTGCCTCGTAGGCGTAGCCATTTCCGCAATACCGCTCGAGAATTGCGAAACCAATATCCGGATCGTCCAGCGTCTCACGTTTCACGAGGCCGCAGATCCCGATCGCGGTCTCGGGTTGTTTCATCGTCACGCGATAGAATCCGAAGCCGAAGCGTTCGTAATTCGGCAAAATTTTCTCAGACAAGTAATCCGCCGCATCTGCGTCGCTGCGCAAGCCACGGTCGGCCACAAATTCGATGAAGCCCGGCTCGTTCATGAGCTCGAGGATGAAAGGGGCATCCGCAGTCGTCAGCCGTGAAAGGATCAATCTTTCGGTCTCGAGAATGATGAGGGACATAGTTGAAGCAACCTAAGCGTCCGCGCCGCGCGTATTGCTAGCGTGTCGATCAGCCCTAGCAAGCTCCGTCTGGAAAAAAAGAAAATCACTACGCTCGAAATTGTGACCGATCCCGAAGAGGTCGCGGAGGAAGCCGGCCTGCGTTACGTCAGCGACGAAAGCCCGGGATATACCCGCCGCCGCCGCGGCCAGAAATTCACCTACTTCGACACCGGGGGGAAAGAGATTCGCGACGAGACTCGCATCCTTCGTCTCAATCGTCTTGCCATCCCGCCGGCCTACACCGACGTCTGGATTTGTCCGTCGCCCAACGGCCACCTCCAGGCGACCGGGCGCGATGCTCGCGGACGCAAGCAATACCGTTATCATGAGCGCTGGCGCGAACAGCGCGACGAGAACAAGTACGAAAAGATGGTCGTCTTCGGGCAGGCACTGCCCAAAATCCGGCGACGGCTCAATCGCGATCTCAAACGTCGCGGCCTCCCGCAGGAGAAGGTTTTGGCCACGGTCGTGCAGCTTCTGGAGAAAACATTGATTCGCGTTGGGAACGAGGAATACGCCCAGGAAAACAAGTCCTTTGGCCTAACGACATTGCGCAATCGCCATGTCGAGGTGAAAGGAACCAAACTGCGTTTTCGTTTTCGCGGCAAGAGTGGCCAGGAACACGACATCGACACAGAAGACCGCCGCGTCGCGCGGATCGTTAGGAAGTTGCAGGAACTGCCCGGGCAGGAGGTTTTCCAATATATCGACGAGGGCGGCGAGCGGCACCGGATCACCTCCGACGATGTGAATCAATACCTCCAGGAGATCACGGGAGAAGAATTTACCGCGAAGGATTTTCGAACCTTGGCCGGAACGGTCATGGCCGCGATGGCGCTGCAGGCGCAGAAGCCGTTTGAGAACAAATCGCAGGCGAAGAAGAACGTGAAGGATGCGATCAGTGCGGTAGCGAAGATGCTCGGCAACACGCCGACGGTCTGCCGCAAGTGCTATGTTCATCCCGCGGTTCTGGAAAGCTATCTCGATGGCAATCTCATTGAAGGCCTGAAGAAGCGGACCGAAAAGACCCTGGAGAATTCGTTGGGCGATCTGCGTTCCGAGGAAGCGGCAGTACTCGCCTTCCTGCGCGCTCAGCTGGCGCAAAAGGACTAGGCCGGGTGCGGCACCGTCGGATAAGGTTGCGCATCGAGACCGGCGAGCTAACTGGTTATGGGTGCCAGCCAACATCGCACCTCAATTTTCCATCCGTCCGGCGACAGTCGCAGATGTCCCCACCATTCTTTGCCTCATCCGCGAGCTGGCCGAGTACGAACGCGCGCCCAACGAAGTCGTGGCGACGGAGGATCAGCTGCAGGAAAGCCTATTCAGCGCACGGGCGGCGGCAGAAGTCTTGCTCGGGGAAGAAAATGGCGAGCCCGTCTCGTTCGCCCTCTTCTTTCACAACTTCTCCACCTGGATGGGACGGCGCGGACTTTACCTCGAAGATCTTTTCGTTAGGCCGGAGGTGCGCGGGAGGGGTTATGGTCGCGCCCTCCTCGTCCGGCTGGCGCAAATCGCGGCGGAGCGCGGCTGCGGACGAATGGAGTGGGCGGTGCTTGATTGGAACGAGCCTGCCATCCAGTTCTATCGGAAGCTGGGCGCCCGACCTAACGACGACTGGACGATCTTTCGCCTCACCCGCGAAGGAATTGCCCAACTCGCGATGGACGCCGGGCGATGACGGACAGAGTAGCCGGCGCGGCGTCTTTTCGGATTGAGGATTACGCGTTTCTTAGCGATACCCAGAGCGGCGCGCTCGTCAGCCGGGAAGGTTGCATCGACTGGCTGTGCCTGCCCCGTTTCGATTCCGGGGCGTGTTTCGCAGCGTTGCTAGGCGGAAAAGATAACGGCACCTGGACGCTCACTCCGCAGGGAAAAATCGCGAAGTGCGAGCGCCGATATCGCGGCGACACGCTGATCCTCGAAACCGACCTTCACACCAGCGAAGGCGCAGTGCGCTATATCGATTTCATGCCGCCGCGCGGGACGAATCCCGATGTCGTGCGGATCGTCGAGGGGTTGGCGGGGCAGGTGGCGATCCGGATGGAGCTGATCATTCGGTTCGATTACGGGTCGGTCGTGCCGTGGGTGCGCCGGCGCCACGGCGGGCTGGAGGCGGTGGCTGGTCCCGATGCCTTGATTCTCCACACCCCGATCGAAACTCACGGTGAAGATTTGAAAACGGTGGCCGAATTCACCGTGAGCGAAGGCGAGCGCGTTCCATTTGTCCTCACCTGGTTCGCGTCGCACGAGGCGCCGCCGCGCGAAGTTCATCCCGAGCGAGCCCTGCAGGAAACGGACGGTTACTGGAAGGAATGGTCGCAGCAATGCAGCCACGCCGGCCCCTGGCGCGGCGCCGTCACCCGTTCCCTCATCACACTCAAGGGTCTCACCTATGCGCCCACCGGCGGAATTGTCGCTGCCCTAACGACTTCGCTACCCGAGGAAATCGGCGGGGTGCGCAACTGGGACTACCGCTATTGCTGGTTGCGCGACGCTACCTTCACGCTGCTCTCCCTGCTCAGCGCCGGTTTCCGCGAGGAGGCCAACGCCTGGCGGGAATGGCTCCTGCGCGCGATCGCCGGGAGCGCTTCGCAGCTGCAAATCATGTATGGCGTCCAGGGCGAACGCCGCTTGAACGAGCACGAGCTGCCCTGGTTGCGCGGATACGAAAATTCGCGGCCGGTCCGGGAGGGCAACGCCGCCTCCGGTCAGTTCCAGCTCGATGTCTATGGCGAAGTGACAGACGCGTTCTATCATTCTCATCTCGTCGGCCTCCAAATCAGCGAAGCGGACTGGCGGATGCAGATCCAGTTGCTCGATTTTCTCGAATCGAAATGGGACCAACCCGATGAAGGAATTTGGGAAGTGCGCGGCCCGCGTCAGCAATTTACCCATTCAAAAGTGATGGCCTGGGTCGCCTTCGATCGCGCCGTGAAAATGGTCGAGCGCCGCACCTTTTCCCCTAACGAACACTTGGATCGCTGGAAGAAAATCCGCGCGCAAATCCATCGCGAGGTGTGCGAACTCGGCTACAATGCGAAGCAAAAGGCGTTTACTCAGGCCTACGGATCTGAAGCGATGGATGCCAGTATCCTGATGATGCCACTGGTCGGTTTCCTGCCCGCCGGGGACGAGCGCTTTCTCAGCACGCTTGCCGCGGTCGAACGCGATCTGGTCGAGAACGGGTTTGTCATGCGTTATCGGCCGGAGGAAAAGGGCGTCGATGGCCTGCCCGGAAGCGACGGAGTTTTTTTGCCATGTTCGTTCTGGCTGGCTGATTGCCTCCACCTGACAGGACGCAAGGCGGAGGCACGCGCGCTTTTCGAGCGGCTTCTCGCTTTGCGCAACGATGTCGGTCTCCTCGCCGAAGAGTACGACCCGAAGGCAAAACGTCAGTTGGGAAATTTCCCGCAGGCGTTTACCCATGTCGGATTGGTCAACACCGCGACGCGCCTTTGCGAAGCAGCCGGAGCGGTTCGTCCCTTCGATGCTTGATTTTTTTACTTACCACCGCGTCCGGACAAGCCGCCCACTCTTGCGCCGAGACGCGATCTCTTCATGAAGATGAGCGAAGTCGCGGCCGACAATCTTCTCGCCGAGCAATTCGAGAATATCGAACAACAGCACGCCGCCGCGAAACTGGGGATGTGGGTTTTCCTCGCCACTGAGGTGCTTTTTTTTGGCGGTCTTTTTCTCAGTTACACGGTCTACCGTTATCTTTATCCAGACACTTTCGCGACCGCGAGCCGGCACACGGAAGTCATTCTCGGCGGCGCCAACACGGCGATCCTCTTGTTCAGCAGCACGCTCATGGCGCTGGCGGTGCGCGCTTCGCAGCTCGGACGCCGAAAAGAACTGGCCCGGCTACTGCTCGCGACCGCCTTCCTCGGGATGATCTTCATGGGAGTCAAAGGTTTCGAGTATCACAAAGACTTCGTTGATCACCTGGTGCCAGGCGTCGGGTTCCAGTGGCACGAGGCAAACGCGGGAGCAGCCGAGATTTTTTTCTGGCTCTATTTTGCCATGACCGGGCTGCATGCGATTCACGTCGCGGTTGGTATCATCCTCATATTGGTACTCGCCCTGCTTGCGCGACGCGGTCACTTCGAAAACGGCAACTACATGCCGGTGGAGATCGCCGGTCTCTACTGGCACTTTGTCGATATCGTGTGGATTTTTCTTTTTCCCCTTCTCTACCTCGCGGGGCATCGCTGATGGATAAGGCCTACACTCCCAAACTTTATTGGACGAACTGTGTGTGGTTAATGGGTCTGCTCGCGCTCACTTGGGGACTTGGTTACGCCAACTTCGGTCTCTTCAACCTGCCCATCGCGTTGGCCATCTCTTTCACCAAGACAATCTTGGTCGTCCTTTTTTTCATGCACATCAAAGGTAGCAGCCGTCTCCTCCATCTCACGGCCGCGACAGGCCTCCTCTGGCTCTTCCTTATGCTTCTGCTAACCCTCGGCGATTACCATAGCCGCGGCTGGGTTGCACCCTCGCGCTGAGGGCGCTCCCTCTCGCACTCCCGAGCGGGCGGCAATAAGAGTTTTCTCGGCAGCGAGCGGTCGCTGGAATTTCTCCGGAAAAGATAAAACCGCCGTGGGCATCCGCCGCGAAACATAGGTGGTGGCTCCGTAAAGCTCAGAGCCCGAATGCCTCTCCGCCCAGCTGGAAATGAAAAAGTGGGTCTTCGTGAAACGGCCGGCGATTGTGCCGAAATCGCACGAACTTTAATGCCTTTGGGGATAAACCGACTCCATGGGCCAGATCTTTTCCCGCAGCGCCAACGTCCACGCCCGGGTTATTATTTTTGGTTTCATCGCCTTGCTCTGTTGTGCGGGCTGGGCGACCTCCGCGATCTTCTGGTCTCCTTACGTGACCTACGTCGACGTGCCCCAGGAGCAGCCGGTCCCCTTTAGTCATAAGCACCACATCGGCGACGACGGGATTGATTGCCGCTACTGCCACACCTCGGTCGAAACCTCGGCCTTCGCCGGGATTCCGAGCACGCATATTTGCATGACGTGCCACGCGCAGCTCTGGACGGAGGCGCCGCTGCTCGCGCCGGTCAGCGCCAGCCTAACGACTAACCAACCGCTGCGGTGGAACCGGGTCAATGACCTGCCCGATTTCGTCTATTTCAATCATAGCATTCACATTGCCAAAGGCGTTGGCTGCTCCACCTGCCACGGCCAGCTCGATCGCATGCCACTCACCTGGCGGACGCAGACGCTCTACATGAAGTGGTGCCTGGAATGCCATCGCGCGCCGGAGAATTTCGTCCGCCCGCGCGCCGAGATTTACAACCTGGATTGGCAGCCACCGCCCCAGCAGCGCGCAATGGGTCTGCGTCTGGTGCGCGAAAATCAAATCGACCAGAGTGGTCGTCTGACGGATTGCTCGACCTGCCACCGATGAAGCAAAAAATGTGGCGCAGTTTGGAAGAATGGGCGGCCGCCCCTGAGTTTGAACGATGGCGGCACCGGGAATTTCCGCAGGCAGCCTCGGAATGGACTAACGAAATGCAGCGGCGCGATTTCCTTCGCCTCATGGGAGCGTCGCTTGCGCTTGGGGGCCTTGGCGCGTGCACCAAGCAGCCGATCGAAAAAATCGTTCCTTACGTTAATCAACCGGAGCAGGTCGTACCCGGCAAGCCATTGCGTTTCGCGAGCGCGACGACATTTTGCGGCTACGCGCAGGGCGTCGTCGTGACGAGCAACGAAGGCCGGCCGACAAAGATTGAAGGCAACCCAGATCATCCCGCGAGTCTTGGCGCCACCACCGTCTGGGCGCAGGCGGATGTGCTCGATCTTTACGACACCGACCGCGCCCAAACGGTCAGGCGAGGTGATGCGATCTCGACCTGGGATTCTTTTCTCGGTTGGCTGAAGTCAGTGTTGGCGGCGGAGTCGGCGAACGACGGTAGCGGCATTCGGATTCTTACCCAAACAGTCACGTCGCCGACACTCGCGGCGCAGTTGCAGGCAATCGAAGAGAAATTTCCCGGGGCCAAATGGCGCCAATGGGAACCGCTCACCCGCGACGCTCTGCGCGAGGCACGCGCGGGCGGCGCTTTCGGGAGTGAAATACTTTACGACTTCGCCAAGGCGAAGGTCATCGTGGCGTTCGATGCGGATTTTCTTTATCTCCATCCGGCGGCTTTGCGGCACGCGCGTGATTTCGCAACGGCTCGCCGCGTCGAAGGCCCGAGCAGTCCGGTAATGAATCGCTTTTACGCGGCGGAGCCGACGCCGAGCATTACCGGCTCCAATGCCGATCATCGGTTGCCTGTGGCCTCGCACGAGATCTACCAGGTCGCGGAGACACTCGCCACTTTGCTCGGAGGTGAATCGGCCAGTGTTTCCAAGGTCGTGGCCGATTGGGTGGCGGCGGCGGCGCGCGATCTCCACGCGCACCCGGGCGGATCCATAGTCATTGCGGGGGAAACGCAGCCGCCGGAAGTGCACGCGCTCGTGGCGCGAATGAATGACTCGTTAGGTAACGTCGGTGCGACCATTCGGTATTGCGCGCCGATCGAGGCGCGGCCGTTGAACCAGACCGATTCAGTCAAGGTCCTGGTGGAGGAGATGCGGAGCGGAGCGGTTAACCTGCTCGTGATGCTCGGCGGCGATCCCGTCTATGATGCGCCCGTCGACCTTGACTTTGGCGGCGCCCTGCAAAGGGTCGCGCACCGCGTTCATCACACCCTGCAGGCGAATGAAACCTCGCGACTTTGCGATTGGCAGATTCCGGCAACGCATTTTCTCGAAAGCTGGAGTGATCTTCGCGCCTACGAAGGGACGGTGACGATCGTACAACCGCTGATCGAGCCGCTCTACCGCGGAATCTCAGTTCACGAAATGCTCGAAGCTCTAATCGGGAATGCGGCCCGTCCGGCGTATGATCTCGTCCGGGCCACCTGGCAGGCGGGCAGTGCGGGCGCGGATTTTGAGGCGCAATGGCGGCAGGTGCTGAGCGATGGGAAAACGCCCGGGATTGGCGGCGCCGTCATGCCCGAAAATTCCGTCGGTGTTCCGCCTGCAATGGCGTCGCCAGTGACCGCGCCCGGGCTGGAAGTCGTCTTCCGGGCCGACCCGAATCTGCTCGACGGTCGTTACGCGAACAATGGCTGGCTGCAGGAACTTCCCAAGCCGTTCTCGAAACTGACCTGGGACAACGCTGCGCTCATTAGTCCAATCCTCGCGCGCCGCGAAAAGCTGACCAACGGCGACTACGTCGAACTAAATTTTCGCGGCCGAAAGTTGAAGGCGCCGATCTGGATTCTCCCCGGGCAGGCGGAAAACACGGTCACGCTGCAACTCGGTTCTGGCCGCCAGCTGGCGGGCCGGGTGGGGACGAACAAAGGGTACAACGCTTATCAGCTGCGCACCTCGGACGCGCTCTGGCAGGGCATCGGCCTAACAATCAGGAAAGTGGAGCGCCGGGAGAGGTTTGCCACCACGCAGAATCATTTCTCGATCGAAGGCCGCGAAATGTATCGCGCCGGGACACTCGCCGAATTTGTCCGGAATCCGCGCTTCGCTCCGGAAAGGACGGAAGTGCCGCGCCAGGAGGAAACGTTGTACCGTCCGGGCGAGTTCAAGAACGCCGGTTACGCCTGGGGGATGACGATTGATCTCAACACCTGCATTGGCTGCAACGCCTGCACCATTGCCTGCCAGGCGGAAAACAACATTCCGGTCGTGGGCAAGGCGCAGGTCCTTACTGGGCGCGAGATGCATTGGATCCGGGTCGATACCTATTACGCCGGCTCGCCTAACGAACCGCAGTTTTTTCATCAGCCAGTGCCGTGCATGCATTGCGAAGACGCGCCCTGCGAACTGGTCTGCCCGGTTGCGGCGACAATGACCGATTCCGAGGGACTGAATGTACAGGTCTATAATCGCTGCGTGGGCACGCGTTACTGCTCGAATAATTGTCCCTACAAGGTCCGGCGCTTCAATTTTCTCGAATACAACGGCGCCCTCTCGTCGAGTGAGCGCCTTGTGAAAAACCCCGATGTCACGGTGCGCTGTCGTGGGGTGATGGAAAAATGCACCTATTGTTTGCAGCGCATCAACGCCGCGCGCATCACCGCGGAACTTGCGCGGCGCAAAATCCGTGACGGCGAAGTCACGCCGGCCTGCGCTCAGGTCTGCCCGGCGAACGCGATCGTCTTTGGCGACATCCACGATGCGGGGAGCCGCGTCTCGCAGTGGAAGAAGCGACCGCTCGATTACGGCATGCTCGCAGAATTGAACACGCGCCCGCGCACGAGTTACTCCGCGAAGTTGCGCAATCCCAACCCGGATTTCAAAACATGAGCGCCATTTCTTCATCCATCTGGCGGGGCGACCGCAGGGTGAAATCGTCCTGGATTCCCGCGTCTGAAGCCGGGAAGCGCGGGCGCCGCGCCCGTAGTGTCGTGCGCCCCGCGCGATACCGCTCGGCACGTCGCAATTCAAACAGCTCGGAAGTAAGCAGGGGTTTCTGGCGAGGCCCCAAAAACAGCGGGGCAGGCGTCCGCGCTCCCCGGGGAGGAAGGAGCCCGTGCGGGAGCGCTCTTTTATGATAAAGACCCTCCGGCCTAACAAAAAAAGGGAACCACCGATGTCGCAGCTCGGTTACCCGGCCAACCTCCTCGCGCCCGGCGAGACGTATGAGTCGGTCAACGAAACGATCGGCTCGATCGTGCTCCGCAACCGCCAACCCGCGCCGTGGTGGGTAGGCTTTGTCTTCGCTTTCGGGTTGTTGATGCTCTTTTTCTTCGCCGTGAGCTGGCTGCTGATCCGCGGTGTCGGCATCTGGGGGATCAACATCCCGGTGGCGTGGGGTTTTGCGATCGTGAATTTTGTCTGGTGGGTCGGGATCGGGCACGCCGGCACGTTTATTTCCGCAATCCTGCTTCTGCTCTTTCAACATTGGCGCACTGCGATCAATCGGTTTGCCGAAGCGATGACGCTTTTTGCGGTCGCCTGCGCGGGGCTGATGCCACTTCTGCATTTGGGGCGACCGTGGCTTTTCTACTATCTCTTTCCTTATCCCGACACCATGGGACTCTGGCCGCAATTTCGCAGCCCCCTCGTCTGGGATGTCTTCGCCGTTGGCACTTACTTTACTGTCTCGGTTCTGTTTTTCTATCTCGGGCTCGTGCCGGATCTCGCTACCATCCGCGATCGGGCTCGAAAAACGTGGCAGCAAAAATTCTATGGCGTGCTCGCACTGGGCTGGCGTAACTCGGCCGCGCACTGGCAGCGGCATCAGATCGCCTACCTTCTCCTCGCCGGCCTGGCCACCCCGCTGGTTCTTTCTGTTCATAGTGTCGTTAGTCTTGATTTCGCGGTGGCGATCGTGCCGGGCTGGCATTCCACAATTTTCCCGCCCTATTTCGTGGCCGGAGCGATCTACTCCGGGTTCGCGATGGTGCTCAATATCGTGATCCCGGTGCGTAAGATCTATCATCTCGAAAGTCTGATCACCGAGCGCTACCTCAACAACATGGCGAACGTCATGTTTGTGACCGGCCTGATGGTGACTTACGGCTATCTTATCGAAGCCTTCATGTCGTGGTACAGCGGCGATGTCTTCGAGGAATACATGATGCTGAACCGGGCCTTCGGTCCCTATGGATGGATCTTTTGGGCGTTGATGCTCTGCAACGTCATCATTCCGCAGGCACTTTGGTCAGCGCGCATTCGGCGCAATCC
>Ga0157375_10001691_pt1 | contig 18948 bp, 20 predicted proteins | sample M35metaG_FD_115311 | JGI IMG/M metagenome (GOLD analysis project Ga0157375, IMG submission 115311) | Miscanthus rhizosphere microbial communities from Kellogg Biological Station, Michigan, USA - M3-5 metaG | ecosystem: Host-associated > Plants > Roots > Rhizosphere > Soil | place: USA: Michigan... | reverse complement strand
CTCGGTCAAAGGCGCCCTGCGCAACACCTTCGAAGCCGTCCCCGACGCCCCGGTCTCGAGCTTCCGCCTCGAACTCTTCGGCGGCAAGAAGGGGCTCGTGGTCAACAGCCGCAACCTCTGCGCCCACCCCTATAAGGCCGAAGTGAATCTGACCGGGCAGAACGGCAAGGTGTTCGACACTGAACCGGCGGTGGGGACCGACTGCAAAGGCCACAAAAAGCACCGGCGCCGGCGCCGCTCAGCTCAATGAGAGCTCGTTGCGCTGTCCTCGATTGAGCTTCAACCTGGGGACTGTCGATGAGGATCGAGCCGACCCGGCCGATGCGTTCGAAACGGTCGTCGCAAGAACCTCAGCTTCCCGCTCTAGCGGCGGCGTCTCACCATCACTACAAACGCGACCACGGATGCAACAGACACACCTGCCACGGGTAGGACGCCTACGTACGTGCTCGCAAACCTGATGACGCTGGGCAAGCTGACGAATATGCTCACAACGCCGGCGATCATCCCCACTGCCAGTCCCAGGACGACGGCGAAATCGGCTATCCGGCCAAGCCGGCGAGCGCCAGACGTGAAGCCGCCTTCGACCAGCGTGATCATTCTCACGACGATCGCCGCTCCGGGGACGCCCCGATTGCCCCGAGGCGCTCCGCCTTCCGCTACCCCGGACATTGCCTCGCGCGCAAGTCCCCGACCGTCGCGCCAGATTCTCAATGCGATTGCGACCTGACTGAGGGGTCGATCCTTCGCTTCGTAAAGCTCCTGTTCCCACTCTTCGCGCCGGTCCCGCAAATGCGGCGGCAGCTGCAGGGCGGTGCGGTCCAGTATCCGCTGGCAGACATCCGGCACCGCTCCACGCGCCTCGCCGCTCACGAGCGATATCACCACGGCAGTTGCAATGGTCAGGAACAGGCTGAGCGCTCCAAGCGCCACAGCCACCAAGGTGATCATGAGGTCGACTCCCTGGGCACGCCCCAGACTCCGTCCCTCTGAGGCGCTCGCGCCTTCGCCCGGCGGGGTTCGAGCATTTCGCGCGCCGCGAGTTCGCCCTTTCCGGTGAGGCGATAGAGGCGCTTGCGCGGCCGTCCCTCGATGACAGGGTCGATCTCCTCCCAGCGGCTCGAAAGCCAACCCCGACGCTCCATTCTCATCAGCGCGGGATAGAGGGTGCCGCTCTTGAGCCCGGTAGCTGGGGCGATCCGCGACCCCCACCAGTCGCCGTCGGGGTCTGTGAGGATCGCTTCGAGGATCGCTTCCGTCTGCTTCGTTATTCGGATCGCACTCGTCATTCGCCTTATTCTACATAGGGTAAGGCACCCTCGCCCGGCGGTCAAGATAGAGCCGGTGAGAAGTGCCCCGAGCTGGATTCGAACCAGCGGCCTACTCCTTAGGAGGGAGTCGCTCTGTCCAGCTGAGCTATCGGGGCCGAGCGGCAAATCGTAGAGCTAATGGCAAGTTGCATCGAGGTCTTCGAGATCAACGTGATCGCGGGGTCTGCCCGCTGTCCGCTTCATCTGTCTCAGGGCGTCTATCGAGCATACGGCGACCTTGACCCCGAGGATTTCGGTGTCGACAGCGGAGGCGCGCAGCTCTGCGTATGGCGGGACGCCATCCAGCCCTTGAACAACGTCGAGCAGTCCCATTTTCGTCTCAATTGCAACCCGCTCTCCGCTCGCCAGCTCTGCCGCTATCGAAAACGGCGTACTGATAAATGCCTCGCCCTTTTGGACATGACCGTGGGCCTCGACGGCGAGCTCGGCAATCCGTTTGAGGTTCTCGGGGTCCGGCGCCACGACGATGTCCACGTCCTTCGTCCCCCGGATGACGCCCCACGCGCCAAGGGCGAGGCCGCCGACCAGAACGAACTCCACGTCCGCCTCTTTGAGTCGGCGAAGGATCTGGTCGAAGGCCGGGCCGTTCACCCTCGACGGGCTGCGCCGGCAAGTTCGAGCAGTTGGTGGCTCAGGGCGATCGTCTCAGCCAGATTCACGCTCATCGGGCGTTGTGCGTCCTTGCGAAGACGGCTCAGGCGGACGGCCTCTGCCTCCGCGGCGGCGTCTTTCGACGCCTTGCTCGCTCGCCGGATGGACTCCATTGCCAACACGGTAGCGGAGCGGAGAAGACCTCCGCCTCAATGGGCAGCGCTGCCCAAATCGACGTTAATCGTCGAATTGAAGGGGGGAGTCGCTCTATCCGGCTGAGCTATCGGGGCTGAACGGCCAATCGCATCGAAAGTTCGCCGGTCGGCTCAAGCGAAACCAGTCATTACGCCATACCTTCGCGATGCCGGCTTCGCGCAGGCACGCTTCGCTCAGCGGGTGGCCCAGGCGCGCTGGGCGGTGCAACCGCAGCGAAGGCGACCGGGCCGCTTACCTGCTGTGGGACCCGGCCATCTTCAGCGCGCTGGGCAACCGCCAGGGGCTTGCGCTCCTGCCCGCAGGCATCCGCGACGACGTCTTCGCCGGCGTTCGTCGGTCCGGAGACCCCGCCGAGGCGCTCAGGGAAGCCAGGGACTTTCTCGAGGGAGAGGAATCGAGGGCTCCCAAGGCGCCGGCTCTAGACAAGGCGCCGGCGGGCGCGTCGGCCAAGGACGAGGTCGACGGCGTCCTGAGCCTTTGGGGCGACGACTTCTCGAGCGCTGGCGCAAAGAGCTGCTGGCCGACCTCGGCGGCGCCGACCACGACGCTGTCGCAAGTGCAATAGGCGAGGTCGGGCGCCTTCTCGGGCTGAGCATCGACGTGCCAAAGGCAAAGGACGGCGAGCACGACGTCCTCTGGGAGCTCCTAGAGCCACGGCGAAGGCTCCTGTTCGAGGTGAAACTCGCGCCCAGGCGAGGAGGACGGCGATAAGGGATGTCAACCAGGCAGAGGGCGCCGTTCGGGCCCTGAAGAGCGAGTCAGGCGGCGTGCCGGTCCGGGGGATCCTGATCACCCCGCATGAGGAGGTCTCGCCGAAGGCGATCGCCCGGTTGGAGCGAGTGCGGCTGCTGCGGCTGCAGCGGTTCGCGGAGTTCGCTGCGGAGCTGGTTCAGCTGCTGGGGCTCTACCCAGACGGGTGGGGGCCCGATGCGGAAGCGAGAGAAGCGGGGCGGCGTCTCGTCGAGCCGAAACTGCCCGACGTCGCGCAGTTTTGGCGCCAGGGCAATGCCAAGCCGTGGGTCCCGGACGAGCCGAAATAGCATCACGATCGTGGAGCCCGATGCCGTCGAGATCCGTGTCGTCGGTTGCCTGCTGGAGAAGCAGCGCACCACCCCGGACGCCTATCCGCTTTCGCTGAACGCGCTGCGGCTCGCCTGCAACCAGGCGACGAACCGGGACCCGGTCGTCGAGTACGACGAGGCGACGGTGGTCGAGGCACTGCGGCGCACGGCGCTGCGGGGGTGGACGCGGCTCGCCAGCGGCGCCGGCAGCCGCGCGCGCAAGTACCGGCACCTGCTGGGCGAGGCGCTCGAACTCGACGATGCGGAGCTCTCGCTCCTCGCGGTGCTGATGCTGCGCGGGCCGCAGACTCCCGGCGAGCTGAAGCAGCGCGTCGATCGTCTCCACCGCTTCGCTGACCTCGCTGCGGTCCACGAGATGCTGGAGAGGCTGGTCGAGCGCGGCCAGGTCGCCCGGCTGGAGCGGCAGCCCGGTCAGAAGGAGGAGCGCTATCAGCAGCTGCTGGGGGGAGGCGACGAGGGGGCGCCGGTGAGCTCGCCGCCCGCCGATACCGACGCCGAGACCTCCACTGAGAGGCTGCCGAACCCGGTGGCCACCGGTCCAGACGACAGGCTCGAGCGCCTCGAGCGGGAGCTGGCCGAATTGCGCGGACAGGTACGCGAGCTACGCGAGGCCCTGGGGGAGCCGGGCGACCCTCAGGCGTAGAGGCTCTCGCCGGCCAGCTCCTGGGCGCGGCGGCTCCAGAGCTTGACCTCGAGGAAGATCTCGTCGCCGTAGCCCTTCAGGGCGTCGAGGGCGAGGAGGGTGAAGCGTTCGTCGGAGACGACTTCCTGGTCGACAGTCTCCGCCTCCAGCTCGGCGCTGGCGGCGACGGCGCCGCGGACCAGCGGCCGGCCCCAGACCAGGGTGACCGCGCCGGCGCGGCCGTTCTCCCCCCGCCACCTGCCGATCACGTCGTCGTTGATGTCGATGCGCCAGCCGGGGTTGTCCTCGGCGAGCACGTCGGTGAAATCGGCGGTGGCGCGGAAGGCGCCCGGCTCCCCGCCCTCCGGCAGCTCGTAGGAGACGTGGCCGAACAGCTCCAGCGTGCCGTCGGCCCCTTCGGTGCGCGCGGTCGCCGGGACCCAGACCCGGCCTCCCCAGGCCCGCTCCGGGAACCAGTCGACCTCGGCGGGAATGTCGGTTCCCTCGGGGAGGTCCTCGATCTGCTCGCAGGCAGTGCGGAACTCGGCAACAAGGCGCTCGGCGAAGCGCCCGTGCGGAATCCCCTCCTGGGTCGAGTCGGCGATGAAGCGGGGGATCGGTCGCGGGTTCGGCGGCATCAGAGGCACTCGCGCAGGTCGGCGGCGGCGCGCTCGGGAGGGTAGATGTTGATGTCGACGCCGGCGCCGAGCTCGAAGCCCGCCTTGATCGTCAGCCGGGGGGCGATGTCGACGTGCCAGTGGAATCGCTCGGCGCCGCGCGGGGCGGTGGCGACCCAGAGGTTGAGCTCCGGCGGCCCGCCGAAGCGCTCGGCGAGCAGTCGCATCGCGGTGCGGATCATCGTCGCCCCCGCTGCGTCCTCCTCGAAGCGCGCCGCCTCGCGCCGTGGCACGACCCGCAGCTCGTAAGGCGAGCGCGAGGCCCAGGGGCAGATCAGCGCAGCCTCCTCGTCGATCGCGACCAGGCGGTCCTTGCGCCGCACCTCCTCGACCAGGACGTCGCTCAGCAGCCCGCCGCCGGCCGTGCGTTCACCGTAGGCGCCGGCGCGCTCCCGCTCCCTCGCGACCGCCACCGGCACGAACGGCAGCGCGTAGAGCTGGGCATGGGTGTGGGGCAGGGAGGCGCCCGCCCCCGCCCCCTCGTTGACGACGAGCTGCACGTAGGCGGCGTCGGCGTGGGCGCGCATGCGCTCGCGCCAGGTGGCGATCGCGCCGAGGAAGCGCTCCTCGCTCAGCTCCGCCATCGCGGTGACGTGCTCGGGGGCGTTGATCAGAACCTCGTGGCCGCCGATCGCCGGGCGCGAAGCGAAGAGGTCCGGCTCGCCGGCGCGCCGCGACTCCAACAGCGGGTCGCCGGCGCTGGCGAAGGCGCCCGCTTCGCCGCTGCGCGGCGCGGACGCTCCGTCTTCTCCGTCGCCCAAGGCGGGGTAGAGATTCGGCACGACGCGGCTGGTCCAGCCGGAAGTGTCGGGCTCGCCACCGCCGGGCCGCACCGCGTAGACCTCGGGCGGCGTCTTCCCCTCGCGACCCTCGCAGAACGGGCATCCCTCTGCGCCCTTCTCGTCCTCCGCCCGCCCGCCGAACCCGTGCGGCCGGTCGGCGCGGCCGGGCGCGAGAATCGTCCGCAGCCCCGTCAATTGATCTATACGGATCTCAGGGGCGTTCAAGATTGGCGAGGGCGCGGGGAGAAATTAGCGCGAGGCCGGGGAGGTCGAGGACCAAGCGAGGCGGTCGCGAGACGGTTCCCACGTAGCAGCGCTACGTTGGAACCGGGGAGAGGCCGAATCGCGCAGCGTCATTCGGCCTCATCCGGACCGCGATCATTTCTCCCCGCGCCCTCAAGGAATGGAGCCAACACGTCCATCGGCAGCGGGAAGACCACCGTGGTGTTCTGGTTGCTGCCGATTTCGAGCAGCGTCTGCAGGTAGCGCAGCTGCAGCGAGGCCGGGTTGGTGCTGATGATGTCGGCCGCGTCGGTGAGCTTCTGCGCCGCCTGGTACTCGCCCTCGGAGTTGATGATCTTGGCCCGCCGCTCACGCTCGGCCTCGGCCTGCCGGGCGATCGCCCGCTGCATCTGTTCGGGGATTTCGACGTCCTTGATCTCGACCGCGGTCACCTTGACGCCCCAGGGCTCGGTCGACTCGTCGATGATCTTCTGCAGCTCCTCGTTGAGCCGCTCGCGCTCGGAGAGCAGCTGGTCGAATTCGGCCTTGCCGAGCACCGAGCGCAGCGCCGTCTGCGAGATCTGCGAGGTGGCGAGCAGGTAGTTTTCGACCTCGACGATCGCCTTGCGCGAGTCGACCACGCGGAAGTAGGCGACCGCGTTGACGCCGGCGGGGACGTTGTCGCGGGTGATCACCTCCTGCGGCGGGATGTTCAGCGTCACCGTGCGCAGGTCGACCTTGACCATCCGGTCGATCAGGGGGATCAGCAGGATCAGTCCCGGCCCCTTCTGGGCGATCAGACGGCCGAGGCGGAAGATCACGCCACGCTCGTACTCGCGCAGGACCCGCACCGAGGAGCCCAGCACGATCGCCACGAAGATAACCAGCACGGCCAGGACCACAAGCGCTGCCATCAGGTCGCTCCTTTCTCAGATCGGACCACGAGGGTGAGCCCTTCCACCGCCTCGACCGTGACTCTATCCCCCGGTCGCAGCGGGGCCCCGTCGCCGGCCCGGCGCGCCCGCCAGATCGCCCCCGCGATCGCCACCTGCCCCTCGGGGTCGGGCGGGGTGCGGACCTCGGCGCTGGCGCCGATCAGCTCCTCCTGGCCGCCCCGGACCGGCTGGTCGCGGTGTGCGGCCAGCACCTTGCGGGTGACGACGTAGAAGCAGGCGATCGAGAGAACGCCGAGCGTGATCAGCGCCGGGCCCGCCCAGTCGCTGGCGCTCGAGTCGGCGTCGGCGGTGAGGGCGAGCACCCCGCCGGCGATCAGGCCAGCGGCGCCGAGCGCCGCCAGCACGCCGCCGGTCGAGAGCAGCAGCTCCGCCAGCAGCAGTCCGACCCCGATCAACGCGACGACGACGAAGAGGTCCATGGATCGATTATCCGCTTTCAGTGGCGCGGGGGAGCGCATAGCGTTCGATGTCCCCCCGCAGTTCGGCTTCGTCGCTGTAAGGCCCCTGTTTGAGGTAGACGAGCTGGCCGTGGCGGTCGTAGAAGGCCGTGTCGGGCTTTCCGAGCGAGGCGCCCAGCGCGTCGGCGAGGCTTTGGTCGGGGTCGGTGTAGCTCGGATAAGGCACCGGCGCCTCTTCGAGGAAGGTGCTCGCCGCGTCGTCGGAGTCCTGGCTGTCGACGCCGAGGAACGCGACCCGTTTGCCGAACCTGGCCGCGGCCTTTTGGAAGTGGGGGAACTCGAAGCGGCAGGGTCCGCACCAGGAGGCCCAGACGTTGACCACCGCGGGGTATCCGTGCAGGGCCGCGATCCGCGCTTCGTAGGCATCCTTGCCGCCGGGCAGCAGCTGGTCGGCCTGGCGGTGCAGCGCGGCGAGCGGGGCGGGCGAGCCGGCCAGCGCCGTCGCGTAGTCGGGGTGCTTACCGCCGTAGTCACCGCCCTGCGACGAGCCGCATCCGGCCATACACAAACCCAAAATCAAGACCGCGAAAGAGACAAGGTGAGTGATTCCCAAATGGCGTGCCCGTGGGGGCACGACTGGCCAAGCTGGGCGGTGCACGCAGCCGCGGCGCGTAGCAGCGCTACGCGCAAGGCTGCGGGTGCCGATCCAGCGCAGCGCCAGGCAAGTCATCCACGGGTGCGAGCTTTGGAATTACTCATCTTGGCTCGGTGTCCTACAATAAGCGAGTCCGGTTCGCCGTATGCGAGCCGCTCGAGTGCGCTGGGGGGAAGGAAGAGCCGACCTCCCGGCATCCTCGTCTAAGTCTCCCGACGGCACGCACCGCGTCGCCGCGGGAACGAAAGCGCACAAGCCTTCATGGCCAAGACCAGCGAAGTTGCCGTGTCAGCGGCAGTTCCTTCCGGCGCCGATATCGATCGGGCGGCCGCGTTTGCCCGCGAGCCGTTCCTGCTCGACGGCGAGGGGCCCGAGGCGCTCGCGCCCGGCACCGCCCGTCGCCGCGCCCTCGACGCCGCGTTGGGGGAGCTCGACGAGGGCCGCGAGGAGCCCTCGATCCAGTGGCGCCGCGACTTCTCGCTGCTGCTCGGACTCGAGCGGCTGCTGGCCGACGAACCGCCGAAGCTGCGCGACGGCGCCGAACTCAACCCGCACCAGGTCGACGCCCTCTCCGGGACCCTGACCGAGCTGATGTCAGAGCAGCAGACCGCGGCCGAAAACGGCTCGGCCCCCGCCCCCGTCGAGACGATTGAGGATCCCGCCGACGATCCCGGCCCCGCCGCCGACGACGAGGCGGACGAGGGCGAGGACGAGGAGCCGGAGGACCTCGCCCCCGACGAGGAGCCGCAGGACTGGGAGGAAGAGCCGGCGGAAGACGAGGACGAGGAGGCCGTCGCCGAGGCCGCCGACGACCCCGGCGCAGCCCGCCGCTTCTGGTTCGAGCACGCGACCGGGGCCGGCAAGACCGTCGCCGCGGTCGGCTTCATCGACGCAACCCGCACCGGCGGCGTGCTCATCCTCACTCACCGCCGCAACCTGGTCGACCAGTTCATCGGCGAGATCTCCGACCGCGGCTACAAGGAGCGCCTGCGGCCGCCGCTGCTCGGCGACCGCGACGACGCCGAAGGCCCGGTCACGGTCGAGACCTACCAGTGGTTCGTCCGCAACCACAAGAAGGTCTCCGACGCCTACTCGATCGTGATCTGCGACGAGGCGCACACCGCGCTCGGCGAGAAAACCAGCGCCTGCATCCGTGCCTGGACCGGCCCGGTCTTCATCGGCATGACCGCGACCGGCGCCCTGATCGCCCGCCACGTCGCCGACCTCTTCCCCACCCAGACCTCCCGCTTCGACCTCGCCCAGGCGGCCCGGCGCGGCGTCATCGCCCCGCTGCGCTGCATGCGCATCCCGCCCGGGCCCGGGGTGCGGACGATCGCGAAAGTGCCGCTGCGCAAAGGCGAGGTCGACCAGGACTTCGACCAGGAGGAGCTGGCCGCGCTGCTCGACCAGGAGCCGTTCAACGTGGCGATCGCCGATCTCTACAAGACGCGCTTCTCGAAGACGCCCGGCGTCCTCTACACCGCCGGCGTCCAACACGCCAAGAACGTGGCCAAGGCGCTGCAGAACGCCGGCATCGTCGCGCGCGCCGTCTCCGGCGAGACGCCGAAGCGCGAACTGGCCGAGATCCTCGCCGGCTTCGAGCGCGGCGAGGTCGACGTGCTCTGCAACGCGATGCTTCTCGCCGAGGGCTGGAACTCGCCGCGGGCGACGATCTGCATGCACCTGGCGCCGACCGCCTCGCGGCGGATCTACCAGCAGCGGGTAGGCCGCGTGACCCGCCGCGCGCCCGGCAAGGAGGCCGGCCTCGTGATCGACTTCGTCCACCCGGCGACGACCCACGACGAGACGATCGTCACCCTGCACAGCCTGCTCGACCGCGACGTCTACCGCGGCGGCGCGATCGTCGTCGGCCCGGTGCGCCGTGGGCGCGGCCGCCGGGTGCGGGTCGAGCGGCGGATCGTTCCCGTCTCGGACGTCTCCGAGCGCCGCACCCAGGTGCTCGAACGGGAGCTGTGGCGGATCGCGGTCGAGAACCTCGACCACCCCGAGCAGCACGCCTGGGCGGCGCTGGCGGGGGCACGGGTCAACCCGCAGAACTGGCGTCGCGCGCGCTCGATGCTGCAGAACGACAAGACCAAGGAGCTGCGCCGCCGCTTCCTGTTGACCTGCGTGCAGCGCAACCGCAACTCGCAGCTGCGGCTGAAAGCGTTGGCCGAGATCGCCGACCTGCATGATCCCGAGGCGTTCGACGACGCGATCGACATCGTCGGCACCTGGAGTCGCGAGGACAAGCGGGCGGGGACGAAAACCCTGCTGCAGGCGCTGGTCGACAAACGAATCGGTCGCCGCGACCAGGCCCAGGCGTGGGTCTGGCGACTCGCCTCCTACACCCCGGAACTGCACGAAGAGTACGCCGTGCAGCGCTGGCCGGAGACGAAGCGGCTGCTCGGCCTGCTCGTCAACTCCTCCGGCCGCGCGCACGGGCGCAACGCCCGCCGCCTCGTCCACGCGGCGCGCAAACAGGACCGCCGCCTCTCGGTGTCCCTGCTGGCCGGCGCCGTCTCGCATACCCCCGAAGGGGAGGAGGTGCTGCGCGGTGCGAGGATGCGGATGGCCCGCAAACCCTCGGCTACCGCGCGCGAACTGCTGCGCAACTTCCCGAAAGGCGGCAAACGGCGGCGCAAACGCAAAAAGGGCAAAGCGGGTGAGGGCGAGGGGAACGGGAACGGCGCGAGGCCGGCCAAGCAGCGGGCTCGGCGGGCACGGAAAAGCAGCGAGGGAAACGGGGCCGCACCCGACTCAGAGCCGCAGGTGGACCTCGCCGGCGCCGAGGACGACGCGGTCGCCGCCGGCAGCGACGACGACTAGGTCGCCCGAGTCCTCGATTCCGTCGGCGACGCCTTCGCCATCTTGCCAGGAGATCCGACGGCCCTTCAGCGCGTCACGGGCGCGCCACTCGGCGAGGATCTTCTTCGGCTCCGCCTCGACCCAGCCGGCGAGGTGACGGTTTAGGACTTCGGTTGCGGTGCCGGGGGTCGGGGGTCGCCTCGCCGAGTGCCCATCCCCGCCTTCGGCGGTGAAAGGAGTCGGGGAGAGGTCTGGGGAGGTGCCTAGGTTCGCTTCGCTGACGCTTCGCTCACTATGTCGGAGCGGCTTCGCCGCGGGAATCTCTCGCCGGTGCGCCGCTTCGCGAGGCACTCCCCAGACCTCTCCCCGACTCTCCATCCTCGGGTCGAAGAGCGAAATCGCCGTGTCACCGAGGTCGGGGGGGAACTCGTCGGGAGCGATCGAGAGGTTGAGGCCGATGCCGATCACCGCCCAGCCATCTTGGGGCTTGGCCTCGATCAGGACGCCGGCGAGCTTGCGGCCTTCTAGCCAGATGTCGTTCGGCCACTTGATCCGGCACTCGATGCTGGGCGCGAGCTCCTCGGCGGTCGCGCAGACGGCGAGGGGAACGGCTAGCGGGAGGAGCAGGTGGCGCTCGTCTAGGGGGCGCAGGATCGCGGAGTAGAGGAGGGCTTTGCCCGGGGGGGCGGTCCAGGTGCGTCCCTGTCGCCCGCGCCCGGCGGTCTGCTCGGCTGCTGTGACGACGGTGCCGTGCGGGGCGCCGGCCTCGACCAGCTCGCGGGCGCGCGCATTGGTCGAATCGGTGCGCCGAAAGTGCCGATGCGGCGCCCCGAAGCTCATCATCCGCGCTCGATTGCAGCTTTTGCCCCCCTCCAGTGGGGACAAAGCTTCATTCTTCGGCGGCGTCGGCGACGAGAGCCGCTACCAGGCCGTCGATGTCGTGGCGCTCGGCTTCGACGTGGACGTCGAGGCCCGCGTCGCGCGCGGCCTCGCTGGTCACGGGGCCGATCGAGACGATGCGGGCGCCGGAGGGGAAGCGGTCGCCGAGCGCCTCGGTCAGGTTGCGCACGGTCGAGGAGGAGGTGAAGGTGACGTAGTCGGCGCTCCGGGCCGCCTCGACCGCCGCGTCGCCCGGCTCCCCTCGCACCGTCTCGTAGAGGGCGACGACGTCGACATCGGCGCCGCGCTCGCGCAGCGCCTCGGGAAGGACGTCGCGCGCCTCGGCGGCGCGGGCGACGAGGGCTTTCGAACCCGCGACCTCGACCCGTTGCAACGCTTCTGCAAGCGCCTCGGCAACGAACCGCTCCGGGACGATGTCGGCTGCGATGCCATGCTCGGAGAGGGCTTGCGCAGTGCCGGGACCGATTGCGGCGATCGTCGTGTCGGCTCGATCGCGGCCCTCTGCAGCGGTCGTTCCGCTGAGCGTCCCGGATTCTGAGCGGGGGTCGGCGCCTCCCTCTGCCTCGGTCGTAGCGCTCGATCTCACCCTCCCCACTTGCTTCTTTTCCGTTTTTCCGCCAAGCGCGCGCGCATCGAGTCCAGCTGCGCCAAGTGCCTCGAAGAGGAGGTGCGCCCCGTTGGGGCTCGTTATGCAGACCAGCGCGTACTCGCCGATCCGCCCGACCGCCCGCCGCACCTCCTCGCTCTCGATCCGTGGCTCGATTCTGATCGCCGGCAGCTCGACGACCTCGGCGCCGAGGTCGCGCAGGGTCGCGGTGAGGCCGCTGGCCTGGGCGCGGGCGCGGGTGACGACGACGCGCTTTCCGTGCAGCGGGCGGCGCTCGAGCCAGGCGAGTGCCTCGCGCCGTGCGACCACCGGGCCGACGACGATCAGCGCCGGCGCGCCGATCCCCTCTCGCTCGACCGCGTCTGCCAAGGTGCCGAGCGTTGCGACGACGGTGCGCTGTCCCTCCATCGTGCCGCGTTCGACCGCAGCGGCGGGCTCGTCCGCATCGCGGCCGGCCGCGATCAGCGCCGCGGCATTGCCGCCGAGTCGCTTGACCCCCATATAGAAGACGAGCGTGCCTGGGAAGCCGGCCAGCGCCTCCCAGTCGAGCGCGGTCTCCGGCTTCTCCGGATCCTCGTGGCCGGTGACGAAGGCGACCGCCGAGGCGTCGTCGCGGTGCGTCACCGGGATGCCGGCGTAGGCGCTTGCCGCCACCCCGGCCGTCACGCCGGGCACGACCTCGAACTCGATTCCGGCCTCGCGCAGGGCCTCGCCCTCCTCGCCGCCGCGCCCGAAGACGAACGGGTCGCCGCCCTTCAGCCGCACCACGCTCTTGCCGGCCCGCGCCGCCGCGACCAAGCGCTCGTTGATCTCCCCCTGTGGCACTGACGGGCCGGTGCTGCCGTGTCCATATGGATCCTTCTCCACCGCCACGTCTGGGGGCGCCTTGCCCACGTAGACGAGCTCGGCGTCATCCCGGGCCCCGGCGAGCGCGCCGGGGGGGATCAGGCGGTCGTGGTAGATCGCGTCGGCCGAGGCGATCAGCTCCAGTGAGCGCGCCGTCATCAGTCCAGGATCGCCCGGACCGGCTCCGACCAGGTACACGACTCCCGCCCGCGCGCTCACGTCCCACCCACCGAGGGGGTGTCTGAGCTAAGGGGGGCTATCTGACCCGTAAGCTCAGACACGCCCGCTGCTCCAATTCTCGGCGCGGTCGAGGATGTCGCGGGCGCCGGCGCTGAGCAGCCGCTCGGCCAGGAGCGCACCTGCCGCTGCCGGCTCCTCGGCCGCACCCTCCACTCGGTCGCGGATCCACTCGCTGCCGTCGGGAAGGCCGACGAAGGCGTCGATGACGAGGGAACCGGCACCGGTCCGGGGGTCGGCGTCGGTACGCGACCGTTGCTCGTCCCTGCTGCCCGCGGCGGCTGGCGCGACCTTCGCATGGACGCCGATCGGCGTCGCGCAGGTGGCGTCGAGCAGGGCGACCACGGCCCGCTCGGCGGTCAGCTCGGCGAGCGCCGTCTGGTCGCCGATCGCCGCGGCGGCCACGATCGCCTCGGCATCGTCGGCGCGCGCCTGCAACACCAGCGCGCCCTGCCCCGCGGCGGGCGTCATCGCCGCGGCCGGGATCGCGAACGAGATCTCGCCGTCGCGCCCCAGCCGCTTGAGCCCGGCGGCGGCAAGCACGATCCCGTCCAGCGCTTCCTCACCGAGCTTGCGCAGCCGCGTGTCGACATTGCCACGCAGCTCGCCCACCTTAAGGTCGGGCCGTGTCGCCAACAGCTGCGCCTGCCGGCGCAGGCTCGCGGTCCCGACCTTGGCGCCCTCGGGAACTTCATCGAGCGAGTCCCCGACACCGATCCAAACATCGGCCGGATCCTCCCGCACGGGCACCGCCGCAATCACAAGCCCCTCGGGCATCTCAGCCGGCAGATCCTTGGCCGAATGCACCCCGATCCCAGCTTCCCCCTCCAGCAGCGCCCGCTCGACCCCCCGCACAAAGCGCGCCTTGTCGCCCACCTCGCCATCGGAAGTTACTTCCACAAGCTTCCCTCCACCCAGCGACGCGGCAACCTGCCCTGCCTGGGCCTTTGCGAGTGCGCTGTTGCGAGTAGCGATTCGAATCATCAAAACAAAGCGTTTGGGTTAAGGGCCTATCCCGGAAGGGGTGGAACGTCTTGTACTTTTTCGGTGTCGGTCTCGGGCGACAGCCCACCCGCAATCCACCGAAAAAGTTAAGTGGAACCCCTGCCGGGATAGGCCCTTCTTGGGGCGCTAAGTGGAAGCCCTACCGGGATAGGCCCTCACCACGACGAAGCTCAGTCACCTTGCCAGGCGCCTCCCCCTCCGGCTCGGTCTCCACGTCCAACCCGAACAGTTCACGCAACGCACTCACGTACACGTACGCCTCGTCGCTGCCCGCCGACCGCTTCATCCGCAGCGTCGGCTCGTGCAGGAGGCGAGCCGCGATCGCCTTGGCCATCGCCGCGAGCCGTTCGCGATCGGCCTCGCCGAGGCTCTCCCAGCGTCCCTCGTTCTCGGCCAGCACGTGGGCGACGATCGCATCGGCGCGCTCGCGCAGCGAGGCGATCGTCGGCACCACCTCGAGCGAGGCGAGCCAGCGTTCGAAGCGATCGAGCTCGGCGGCGAGGATCGGCGCGGCCCGCCGCGCCTCGCTCTCCCGCCCGCCCGCGTTGCGCTCGACGATCTGCTGCACGTCGTCGATGTCGTAGAGGCTGACCCCGGCGACCTCGCGGCACTCGGGTTCGATGTCGCGCGGCACCGCGATGTCGACGAGGAGCAGGGGCCGGCCCGAGCGTGTCTCCATCACCTGGGCGAGCCCGTCGCGCTCGACGATGTGGTGGGGGGAGTTGGTCGCGGAGACGACGATGTCGGCGGCCTGCAGCTGCTCGGGCAGGTCCTCGAAGCGGACCGCCTCACCGTGGAAGCGCTGGGCCAGGCCGATCGCCCGGTCGTAGTGGCGGTTGGCGACGAAGACGCTGGCGGCGCCGCGGGCGACGAGGGCCTTGGCGACCAGTTCCGCCGTCTCACCGGCGCCGATCACCAGCACCCGCCTCTCGCCGAGATCGCCGAGCGTGCGACGCGCCAGCTCGACCGCCACCGAGGGGATCGAGACGCCCTTCTCACCGACCGCCGTCTCCTCGCGGACGCGGCCGCCGGCGGCGAGCGCGCCGCGGAAGAGGCGGTTGAGGATCGGCCCGGTGGCGCCCTCGACCAGCGCCAGCTCGTAGGCGCGTTTGACCTGGCCCTGGATCTCGGCCTCGCCGACGATCATCGAGTCGAGCCCGGCCGTGACGCTGAACAGGTGCCTGGCTGCATCGCCGGAGCGCAGCGAGTAGAGGTGACCGAGCAGCTCGGTCGGGCGGATCTCCGCCTGCCGGGTGAGCACCCCCAGCGCCGTCGACTCGGCTTCGACCGTGTCGGAGACGATCAGGTAGAGCTCCGTCCGGTTGCAGGTCGATATCGCCGCCGCCTCGTGGATGCCCTCGACGGCGGTCAGCTCGTGCAGCGCGCCGACCGCGCGCCCCTCGGTCAGGGAGAGCCGCTCGCGCAGGTCGAGCGGGGCGGTCTTGTGGGAGACGCCGAGGGCGAGGAGCTCAGACATCAGGCGATCCTTGGACGCGGTCGGGCCGGCCGGTGGCCGCCTCCGAGGGAGTCAGATTGCGATCGGAGACCGGCACGGGCTGAGCTTTGACATCAGCCGGCATGTCCTCCGCTTCGCGTCCGGGCATGCCGGGCAAACCCTGTTCGGCAAAACTGGCCAACTCGCGTAATTCCCGCTCGATCCGCTGCAGTTTGGCCGCCATGATCGCCACGTAGACGACGATCAGGGCGAGGAAGACGACGTAGGCGCCCGCGACGTACTTGCCGGCCTCGTCGAGGGGCAGCGCCGGGGTCGCGCCGAGCAGGACGAGCATCAGCCGACCTCCGGCGCGACGCGGGAGCGCCCGCCGGGCGCCGGAGCGTCGAGCGCCCGGCGCAGCCGCTTGACCTGCCCGGAGGCGCTCTTCGCGGTCAGCTCGAACTTGACCAGGGTCACCCAGAGCAGGCCGATCGCCAGCAGGCTGGCGAGGAAGGTCAGCATCATCGAGCCGGGCAGGCCGCCGTTGGTCGTGGCGAAGACGCGCGGGTGGACGAGGCTCTGCGCCATCCGCACGGCCATGAAGTTGAGCGGCACGAAGGCGCCGGCGACGATCGCGAAGACCGAGGCGTAGCGGGCCTGCTGGTCGCGGTCCTCGATCGCGTAGCGGAACGGGTAGTAGGTCGCGTACATCAGGAAGACGATCAGGAAGCTGACCAGCGTCGGCTCGTCCCAGACCCACCAGTGCCCCCAGGACGCCTTCGCCCAGATCGAGCCGGTGATCAGCACGGCGACGCCGAAGATCACCGACATGTGGATCGAGACATAGGAGTAGGCGTCCCAGCGCGAGTCGCCGCTGCGCAGGTGCGCGATCGCGAAGACGCCGCCGACTACAAATCCGATCAACGCCGTGATCGCCAGGGGCACGTGGAGATAGAAGATCTTCTGGATGAAGCCCTGGTCGCCGTCGAGTGGGGCGTAGAAGAAGACAAGGGCGAGGGCCGCGACCAACGCAAAGGTGGTCGCAATGGAGAGAGATTTGAGTCCTTTGCCGTACATATATTTCGTGGAGGGCTAGATGGCTGATTTCGAATTTGCGTGCCCGCGGGGGGACGACTGGCCAAGCCGGGCGGTGCACGCGGCCGCTGCGCGTAGCAGAGCTACGCGCGAGGTCGCGGGTGCCGATCCAGCGCCGCGCCAGGCGTTCCATCCGTGGGTGCGGAAATCGGAATCAGTCATCTAGTCCTCCACCAAGAAGTCGAAAACTGCATAGCCGACGAGGAGGAAGATCAAATCGTATAGGCCGAGCGTCGCCAGCCAGGCGCCGAAGCGGTGGTAACCGGGACCGCCCACGGCCAGCAGCGGCTCCAGCGCGCCGGTGGCGGCGATCGAGAGCGGCACGACGAGCGGCAGCAGGACGAGCGGGGCGAGCAGGTCGCGAGCGCGCGAGTTGACCGCCATCGAAGAGATCAGCGTGCCGGTCGCGGCCAGGCCGAGGTCGGCGAGCAGGAGGACCAGGGCGAGCGGCGGGAGCGCCGCCGTTGAGTCGAGGAAGAAGACGGCGAAGACCGGGACGACGACCAGCTCCAGGGCCAGCAGGTAGGCGAGCAGGGCCGCCGCCTTGGCGGCGAAGAGGGCGCTGCGGTCGATCGGGGCGAGGCGGATCGCGTCGAAGCCGCCCTCCTCGCGCTCGGCGACGAAGAGGCGGTTGATGCCGAGGATCGCGGCGAAGAGCACCGTCACCCAGAGCACTCCGGCGGCAAGGCCGCCGGAGAGGCTGGTGCGATCTAGGCCGAAGCGAAAGATGACGAAGGTGGTGACCGCGAACAGCGCCATCGCCGGCAGCGACTGCAGGGTGCGCAGCTCGGCGCGCAGGTCCCTGCCGAGGATCGCGGTGAAGGCCGCCCGCGAGGGGGTGATCGCAGTCGCGCCTCGCTCGCGGCGCGGGGAATCGGAGATTGACGCCTGCTCGCTCGGCGCTCCACTCACTTCGAGGCCAATCTGAGAATTTGGTCGGCTTCGGGCAGCGCCCGCTCGGGGTCGTGGGTGACGAGGACGCGGGTGCGTCCCTCGCCGGGGCCGATCAGCTCGCGGGCCAGCTCACGGCCCTCGGCGTCGAGGTTCGAGTCGGGCTCGTCGAGCAGCAGCAGCTCCGGCCCGTGCAGGACGCAGCGGCAGATCGCGAGGCGCTGGCGCATTCCCGCCGAGAGCTCGGCGACGCGCTGCTCGGCGCGGCGCTCCATCCCGATCGTCGCCAGAAGGGCGCCGATCCGAGCCTCGGCAGTTTCGCCCCTCATCCCGTGCAGCCGTGCCTGGAAGCGCAGGTTCTCGCGCCCGCTCAGGTCGCGGTAGAGCAGCGGCTCGTGGCCGAGGAAGCCGATCCGGCCGCGGGCCTTCCAGGCCTCAGCGGGAAGGCGCGCGCCGAGGACGCGAACTTCCCCCTCGCTCGGTCGCAGCAGGGTGGCGAGGATGCGGAGCAGGGTGGTCTTGCCGGAGCCGTTTGGTCCCAGCACGACCAGGGTCTCCCCGGCGGCCAGCGTGGCGTCGATCCCTGCGAGGGCGGCGTGGTCGCCGAAGTCCCGTCGCAGCCCGCGCAGCTCGATTGCCTCGGTCATCGCGCCGGATTCTCCCCAAGGCAGCGTCGATTGCAGCATTCGCCCCACTACGGGGTGGGAAATCCTGCAATCGCCGCCTGCTACCGGCGGCGCTTGCGCAGGGTCCGCGCGCCCACCTTGAGCAGCGGCCCGGCGCCCTCGCGCAGGGCCCTGGTCCGGGTCTCGCCCTTGCCGTAGAGCAGCTTTGCCGAGGCGCGCACCGCTTCGCCAAGGGTCTGGTCGTAGGGGTGCCACCAGAAGTCGCGGGTGAGGCCCGGCTCCCAGGCGTTCATCTTCACGTTGACGCACTCGTAGAAGCCGAATTTGGAATGCGAGCGGCCGACGCCGGAGTCCTTGACGCCGCCCCAGGCGCACTGGCAGGCGCCGTGGCTGAAGGAGTGGTCGTTGACCCAGACCATGCCCGACTCGATCCGCCGCGCGATCCGCGCCCCCTTCTGACGGTCCTTGGTCCAGACCGAGGCGCCGAGGCCGAACTCGGAGTCGTTGGCGAGGTCGATCGCCTCCTGCTCGGAATCGACGACGACGATCGGCAGGACCGGGCCGAAGACCTCCTCCTTCATGATCCGCATCTCGTGCGTGACACCGGTCAATACGGTCGGGGCGATGTATTTGTCGGAGAGGCCGGCGACAGGGGTCGGCCCGCCACAGAGCTTGGTCGCGCCGGCGGCGACCGCGTCCTCGATCAGGTCGACGACGATCTCGTACTGGCCGTCGGAGGTCATCGGCCCGATCTCCGTCCCCCAATCCATCGGGTTGCCGAGGCGAAGCTTCTGCGCCTCGCGGGCGACGCCCGCGACGAAGCGGTCGGCGACCTCGCGCATCACGTAGACGCGCTCGATCCCCGAGCAGGTCTGGCCGGCGTTGGCGAAGCCGCCCCAGACGGCGCCGGAGATCGCGTTGTCGAGGTCGGCGTCGGCGCAGACGATCATCGGGTCCTTGCCGCCG
>Ga0157375_10001689_pt1 | contig 18955 bp, 18 predicted proteins | sample M35metaG_FD_115311 | JGI IMG/M metagenome (GOLD analysis project Ga0157375, IMG submission 115311) | Miscanthus rhizosphere microbial communities from Kellogg Biological Station, Michigan, USA - M3-5 metaG | ecosystem: Host-associated > Plants > Roots > Rhizosphere > Soil | place: USA: Michigan... | reverse complement strand
CTTAGATGTTTTTTGATGAATCTGATTTCTCAATTCCAGTTTTCTGAAATCTTCGTGCATCATTTCATAACATTTATTGGCTCTTTCCATTAAATTTTTCTCTTCAAGCAGTTTTTGCTTTTCATTAGATGAAAAATTGGCATTGGTGCAGATGAAATTTAATAAATCATCATTGTTATTGATGTTTTTGATCGCAAAATTCGCCGCATTCGGGATATTCGGGTCAAGCTCAATAATTTTTAATGCTAAATCTTTTACGTTTTCAAGTAAAGCTTCGTATTCTTCCTTGTTTTTAGGTTTTCCATCTTTTAATTTTGAAATTTCAGCTTTAAAATAAGGTTGGGTTTCAACGAAGTTTTTAATTTTAAATCTGTGAAAACCTTTGGTAATCGCAGTAATATTGCCTTCAGGAAGTTTAATGATCTTAATAATCTTGGCTAAAGTTCCGGTCTGGTAAAGGTCTTTTTCTGTCGGTTGCTCAATATCTGAGTTTTTCTGGCTTACAATTCCGATAAAGTCGCCATTTTGCTGGGCTTCTTCTAAAAGCTGTATTGAGGCTTTTCTTCCCGCAGTAATAGGAATTACTACATTTGGGAACATTACCATATTTCTTACAGGAAGTATAGGGAATATCTTTTGTTCGGAATTTTTTTCAGTTTCCGAAAGATCTGCAAGGCTGATTTCTTCGGCTACAATATCAAATCCATCACTTATCATTTCCTCCAGACTCATATCTTCAAATTCTGTCATAATTAAATCAAATGACAAATTGTCATTTTCGTTTTAAATCGTTAACGTGAAATTACGCAATATGCCTTAAATAGATGTAACATATTATGTATCTCTAAAATGCACAATACCTATGCCATTTGTTTTTTAATAAAAAATATGGTCAAAATTTCCTTTTTTGTATTATTTGAATTTTAAAAATTAAAATAAAGGTCTTATATTTCTGTAATTTCTTAAAAATGTGTATTTTCGCAAACTGATAAAAAACTATAATTTATATAATGGCAATTTTAGGACAAATTAGGAGTAAGCCTTGGCTTTTGATGGGAGTGATTGCATTAGCGCTTTTAGCGTTCCTTGTAAACCCCGATAGTATCGATAAGGTTTTCGGTAAGAATCCTGATGTTTTAGGAAAAGTGAACGGTGAAAAAATTACCCGTGAAGAGTTTAACGATCAACTTTTCGTGCTACAACAACAGGCTGAGCAACAAGGTCAACCAAAGAACGGTCTTGAAGAACAAGCTTGGCAATTGCTTGTGCAATCGAAATTGATCAAACAGCAATTCGAGAAAATGGGCTTTGAAATGACGGAAGATTATTTCTGGAGTCAGATCCAGTATGATCAGATGTTTGCTCAGCAAAAGCAATTTTTCGACGAAAAAGGTAATTTTAAGACGCAGGAGCTTAAAAAACAAGTTGAAGATTTAAAAGCACAACAACCGGAAGGGTACAACCAGTGGTTAAAGTCAAGAAAGTCTATCGAGTATAGAATCATGGCGAGACAGGTGTTTGCAAATATTTCTACGGGAATTACAACAGGTAAAAAAGAAGCTGAAGAATTAATGAAAGAAAGAGATCAGTTAGCTGATATCGATTTTGTAAAAGTTGATTATTCTTCATATCTTCAAAAAAATAACATCAAAGTTACGACTGAGGATTTAGCTAATTATATCAATCAGCATCCTGTAATGTTCAAAACTGAGGCAAGCAGAAACTTAGGTATTGCTTATTTCCCGTCTGCACCAAGTGCAGCTGACGATGCAGCAGCTCAGAAAGAGATCACAAAATTGTTCTCAGTAGGATCTGATGCGAGCGGTGGTACGGAAAATTTCCAGAATACTAAGAACGACTCTATGTTTGTAACGGCAAATTCTGATATGCCTTTCAACCCTCAGTATTTGAAGCCGGCTCAGTTGCCACAAACAATCCAAGGTCAGCTTGCAACTGCTGCAGTTGGGCAGACTTTCGGACCATACAAAGAACAAAACTTTTATGTAGTTTCTAAATTGGTTGATAAAAAGACTTCAGATTCTACATTGTCAAGACATATTTTGATCGCATTTAAAGGAAGTCCTGCGGGAGAAGGCGTTTCAAGATCTAAAGAACAGGCTAAGAAATTAGCAGATTCTATCGGAGCTATCGTAAAAGCTAATCCGGCGAAATTCACAGAATTCCTTAAGTTATCAAACGATCCAAATTCTGCTGCTCAAGGGGGAAGCTTAGGATGGACAACTCCTGAAACTCCTTTCGTTCCTGAATTCTTAACATATTTGGCGAACAATCCTAAAGGTGCTACAGGTGTTGTAGAAACTCAATTCGGATATCATATCATCAATATTGAAGATAAGAAAGCCGGAGCAATGGGTTATAAAGTGGCTAATTTAGTGAAAGCTATTAAGCCTTCTGATGCTACAGAAGCTGAAAACGATAAAAAAGCAAGAAGATTCATCCAGCAAGTTCAGGGCAAATCTTTCAACGATTTCGTAAATATTGCTAAAAAAGGAAACTATCAATTCTCTAATCCTAAACAAGCTAAAAGATTTGACGGACAGCTTCAAGGTTTAGGAACAGATAAAGATGGAGAAATCCTTGCGTGGGCTTTTGATAAGAAAAGAGAAAAAGGTGATACAGAATTCTTTACTGTAGACGGAACCGGCGATAAAATCGTAGTTTATTTAAACGGAAAACAGGAAAAAGGAACTGCTGATCCTGAATCTGTAAGAGATCAGATTGAAGTGGTTGTTAAAAATAAATTAGCTGCCAAACAAATCTCTGAGAAGATTGGTAAAGCGGGTAATTTAGATCAGATTGCTAAACAATTTGCTACTACAAAACAATCTGCACAGGTTAATTTGTTAAACCCATCAGTTGCAGGTGCAATGGAACCTAAGGTTGCAGGAGCTGCATTCGGTGTTAAGAAAGGACAGATTTCTAAACCTGTAGAGGGTGGAACAGGAGTTTATGTTTTGATCAAAAAGAACGAAACAGTTAACAAACAACCTGGTGATCTTAAGCAGTTCACAGAATCCGTTAGTCAGAGAAACCAAGGTATGTTTGGTCAGGCTTGGTTAAAGAGTTTGCAAGACAATGCTAAAATTGATGACTATAGAATTGAGATCTGGGGTAAACTTGGAAATCAGCAACAATAATAAATTAAATATCATTGATATATAAAGTGGCAAAATTTTTGCCACTTTTTTTGTATTTAACGCAGAGCAATAAGCAAAAACATTAATTTAAAATGTAGTATATTTGCTCATAGAAAAAATTTAGCAAGTGAAGTTCAGTAAAGAATTAAAAGCTGGTATTATAGCGCTTTTAGCCATTATAGGCTTTGTGCTGTTGTTTCAATTTATGAAAGGCAGAAGCCTTTTTACAACCGACAATATATTTTACGCAAAATATGATAATGTAGAAGGATTATCGCAATCTTCTCCAGTTTCCATTAACGGATTAAAGGTGGGGCAGGTTGATAAAATCATTCCTCAGACTACAAAAGACGGGAAAATCCATTTTGTTGTAAAAGTTACTGTTGATAATAATTTTGAGTTTTCAAAAAATTCAACGCTTGAAATTTTCGAGCCCGGATTAATGTCCGGAAAGGAAATGAGAGTGAATCTTTCTTATGGCGGTGCAACTGCAAAAGATGGGGATACTTTACAAGGTGCCTTCAAGTTGGGTACTTTGGGAAGTCTTTCTTCTCAGGTAGGTCCCGTTAAAGATCAGTTACAGACTGTTTTATACAGAGTAGACTCTTTAATGTCAAGTGCTAACCAGGTTGTTAACGCACAAAACAGAGAAGAGATCAGATTATTGCTTGCGAATCTTAACAAAACTGTTGGAGCGTTACAAACTACAGCAGGAAGCGTGAATACTTTGGTAGGTAATAACGATCCTAAGCTTCAAAAAGTGTTGGATGATGCAAGTGTAACAATGCAGACAGGTAAAGTGACTTTAGATAAATACGGAAACCTTGCAGAAAGTATTGATACTAAAAAATTAAATGCAACTATCGCAAATTTAGATGCGACAGTAGGAAAGCTTAATGAGGTTGTTGCCGGAATCAATAACGGTCAGGGAAGTTTAGGAAAACTAATGAAGGACGAGCAGTTGTACAACAACTTAAACTCTGCGTCTACCAACCTGAATTCATTAATTGAAGACATGAAAGCCAATCCGAAGAGATATATTAATTTCTCTGTTTTTGGTAAGAATAATAAAGACTAAGCACCATGCAGTATATCGATAATATTATTTTTCTGATTTTATTGGTTGCAGGTTTTGGACTGTTTGGAAAAAGTCTGCAGAAGATTTACAGAAACATCAGATTAGGACGAGAAATCAATCGTAACGACAGAAAAGGAGAGCGCTGGGGAACCATGGCACGAGTTGCTATGGGACAAAGCAAAATGACAAAAAGACCTGTTGCAGGGATTTTACACCTTTTCGTGTATGTAGGCTTTGTCATTATTAATATAGAACTTCTTGAAATCATTGTTGATGGGATCTTTGGAACACACAGATTTTTAGCAACGGTTTTAGGGCATGGTTTTTATAATTTCTTTACAGCGACTTTGGAGGTCTTAGCTCTTTTGGTTGTGGTCGGAGTTGTTGTGTTTTTCATTCGTAGAAACTTTTACGGGGTGAAAAGATTAACGATGAAAGAGCTTTTCGGATGGCCAAAACAAGATGCAAACTGGATTTTGATCATTGAATTTGCATTAATGATGGCTTTCTTTACAATGAATTCTTCAGACTTGATTCTTCAACACAGAGGTGTTTTCGCGGAACATGGAAGTTTTCCGATCAGTGAAATGACTTTTGTGCCATTTTTGGAGATTTTCAGTTTTGATAACGGATTTTTGTTCTTTATAGAAAGAGCTGCCTGGTGGTTTCACTTTGTAGGAATTCTTTTCTTCATGAATTATCTTTATTACTCTAAACATTTACATATAATTCTCGCTTTTCCAAGTACGTGGTACGCCAATTTGGAGAAAAAAGGAAAATTCAACAATTTAGACTCCGTGACTAAAGAGATCAAATTAATGATGGATCCGAACGCAGATCCTTACGCTGTTCCGGCAGAAGGTACGGAAGCTGATGTTCCTTCAAAATTTGGAGCGGAAGATGTTTTTGATCTAAATCAGGTTCAGTTATTAAACGCCTATTCTTGTACGGAATGCGGAAGATGTACTTCTGTTTGTCCTGCCAATATTACAGGTAAAAAACTGTCTCCAAGATTGATTTTAATGAAAACAAGAGACCGTCTGGAGGAAGTTGGAAGAAATATCGACAAAAACGGGAAATTTGAAGACGACGGTAAAAAGTTGTTGAATGATTATATCACAAAAGAAGAACTTTGGGCGTGTACAACGTGTAATGCCTGTACGGAAGCTTGTCCGGTTTTATTAGATCCGCTTTCTATCATTTTCGAAATGAGAAGATTCCTGGTGATGGAACAGTCTGCTGCTCCACAGGAATTGAATCTGATGATGACCAATGTAGAAAATAATGCCGCACCTTGGCAGTACAATCAGGCAGATCGTTTGAATTGGGCAAATGAGAATTAATGTAACCATCTAGAATGTAACGATGTAACAATCATTTCATTATCAACTGTTACATTGGTATATGCATAAATTGATTTAAAATGGATTTCAATATAAAAACAATGGCAGAATATGCTGCCGAAGGAAAATCACCTGAAGTTTTATTTTGGGTGGGTTGTGCCGGAAGTTTTGATGACCGTGCCAAGAAAATTACGAAAGCATTTTGCAAGATATTAAATAAAATAGGAGTTGAATTTGCAGTTTTGGGACAGGAAGAAAGCTGTACCGGAGATCCTGCAAAACGAGCTGGAAATGAATTTATTTTCCAGATGATGGCTTTGACCAACATCGAAATTCTGAATGCTTACGAGGTTAAAAAAATCGTAACGGCTTGTCCGCACTGCTTCAATACATTGAAGAATGAATATCCGAGCTTGGGGGGGAATTATGAGGTGGTTCACCATACTCAATTCCTTAAAGGTTTAATGGAAGATGGCAGATTGAAAATTGAAGGTGGTGCTTTTAAAGGTAAAAAAATCACTTTCCACGATCCTTGCTATTTGGGAAGAGCGAATAATGAATATGAAGCTCCGAGAATGCTGCTTGAAAAGCTTGATGCAGAACTCGTAGAAATGAAACGTTGCAAAACCAACGGACTTTGCTGTGGAGCAGGGGGTGCACAGATGTTTAAAGAACCAGAAAAAGGAAATAAAGATATTAATATCGAAAGAACCGAAGAAGCGTTGTCTTTTGAACCTAAAGTAATTGCAACAGGTTGCCCGTTCTGTAATACAATGATGACCGACGGTGTAAAACATTTCAATAAAAATGAAGAAGTAGCCGTAAAAGATATTGTAGAGCTTCTTGCGGAAGCAGATGATTTGTAAGGAAAAGATAAAAAAAATAGATAAAAAACTCAGGATCGCTCTTGAGTTTTTTTATTTATAAATGGTGGTGAAATTATTTTCTACAAATGATGATTCTTTCGTCTTTTTTTAATCCAAAATAAATATCTGCTTCAAATGTCTTAATCTCCGTATGAAAGCCTGCCTCTTTTAATCTTTTTTCCAATTCTAAAGCAGAATATATCCTTACATGATCATCCTGTCCAAAATGTTTTAATCTTTCTGCAGGCGAAATGATCGTGTAGTCTTCATAAGCCTCACCCTCTTTAAAAGGAGTTTGAATAAGCACTGTTCCGCCCTTTTTCAGGACTCTGTAAAGTTCCTTCATTGCCTGTTTATCTTCTACAATATGCTCCAGTATATGATAGCAGATAATAAGGTCAAATTTATTATCTTCAGTATCAATATTTGTAATGTCGTAATGATAATCTGATAAAAAAGCATTTTCAAAATCAGTAGGAAAATAAAGGAAATCTTTTCTTTTTTTCAGTTTTCTGTATAAAATTCGGGATGGGGAAAAATCCAGAACAAGAAAACCTGATTTTAAAAATTCTTTCTCCAACAGCATATAAAGTCTTCTGGTTCTTGAAAGGCTGCCACATATGGGACAAATAGTGTCTTGATTATTGAGTTTGGCGAAATGCTTTAATTTTGTCTTACAAATATTGCATTCGTGATTTTTTCCCTGATAAAGCGGAATTAAAAGTCTTCTAAATCTTTCTTCATTTTCAACAAGAATTCTATTCGGAACAATATTTTTGACGATGGATTTTAATAAGTTATACATATTAAGATTTTTAAATTCTTGTCTATATTTTAAGAATGACCAAAAATATTATATTTTTTTGTATTTGTCTAAAATCTCTAGATGGATTTATTATTTAAATTTTTAAGAATTTATTTTTTGTTTTAAACTTACTAAAAAGATTAGTATTTACATATAGAATAATAGGCTATGATAAAATAATAAAAATCTCTTTGCGGAGAAAACGATTTTTTTTAGTTTTGCAAAATAATTAGTAAAAAACACAAAATGAACAAAATACATATTCTAAAATGCAACATTACTGTATACTCACTTTAATTTTTTGATTTTATCTTCATTAAATTTTGTTCAAATGCTTTAGCACAGAATAGTAACAAAGTGATATCAAAAATCAAAATTTTAACATTAATTAAAATTAAATTATATGCTGAAAAATTATATATCCAATTTGCTAAGAAAGCTTGGAGTAATACACTTTATAGATGACTTAAGGTTTTATAAACAAAAAATTCAAAACAGGAAACAAAACGATCTTTTTAAGCAAAAGCATGCAACGGTAAAGTTACCACCTGACTATTTGATATATGAAGCTTTTCAGCTACGCTATGACAGTTACTATTACGGAGGAAAACTTACCGCTGAGTGGATATTAGACTATTGTAGCAAATATAAGACTCTGGAGAATTTGAAAATCTTAGACTGGGGTTGTGGTCCTGCTAGAGTTATAAGGCATATTCCAGATTTGATTGATTCATCAAATGAAGTGTATGGAACTGATTATAATGCTCTTAGTATTGAATGGTGCAAAAAAAACTTAGGGAATATAAAATTTTCTGTTAATGATATTAATCCTCCATTGCAATATAAGAATGAGCAATTTGATATTATTTACGGGATTTCAATATTTACTCATTTATCAGAAGAATTACACTATCAATGGATAGATGAGCTTTATAGAGTTCTTAATTTTGGAGGTATTTTATTATTATCTATGCAAGGAGATAATTTTAGAGTAAAATTAACTGATCACGAAAGAGAAAGCTTCGATAATGGATCTTTAGTGATAAGAGGAAATGTAAAAGACGGGCATAGGGTTTTCTCAGCATTCCATCCAACACCCTTTATAAAAAAATTATTTAAGAAATTTACTATACTTGAGCATGTAGTTAGAAAACCGGAAGGGATGTCAACAATACCTCAGGATTTATGGATTATTCAAAAAACAAAAAAATAAAAACAAAAATGAAAAAAAACTTTCTACTGTTAGCTATTGTAAGCAGCATTTCTGTCTATGCACAAACTTGGAACTTAAGTGGAAATTCCGGAACAAATCCTTCAACAAACTTTTTAGGGACTACTGATAACCAGCCTCTAGTTTTTAAAATTAATAATACAGAGAAACTCAGAATTACTGTAGGAAATAGATTCATACCTCAAGGTCTAACAGGAACAGCTAATATTTGGGATAAAAACCTTTTTTTTGGAGGCGGAGTAGATAATACTACAACTACTGGTAATACAGTTTTTGGGTTAGGATCATTTACATTAAACACAACAGGAAATGGCAATACCGCATTTGGTAATAATGTTTTGGGTGCAAATACTACGGGTACTAGTAATACGGGGGTTGGACTGAATGCTTTGTTTAGTAACATATCAGGTATTCAAATGTTGCTATTGGACAAAGCGGTCTGAATAGATTAACTACGGGAAACCTTAATACTGCTTTAGGATTTAATACTTTGTATGGAGGAGGAGCTTCAACAATTACAGGTGATAATAATACCGGTATTGGGGGACAGGCTTTACAAGGATTATGGGCCGGTGCGTCTAATAATACTGTTGTAGGAGCAAAATCATTTGTAACTCTAAGAACTGGAAATAATAATATTGCAATTGGATATAATAATGCTGCATCTTCAGAAATAGCAAACGCTAATTGGAGTTGCTAACTTTGTTAGGACACGATTCTTATACTCTTTAACTTTAAGAGTATGAAAAAGATCAGAAAAAATTACAGTCTAGAGTTTAAGATCCAAGCAGTATCTTTAAGTGAACAACGGGGCAATGTATCTTCGGTAGCTCAAGAATTGGGGATCTGCAAAGAAAGTTTAGTCAATTGGAGAAAGCTTCACAAAGAAGGTAAGCTTACAAAAGAAAAACAAATTTCCTCCGATCCTATAAGAGAAGAGCTACTGAGGCTTCGAAAGGAACTTGAAGAAACAAAGTTAGAACGTGACATCTTAAAAAAGGCGGTAGGCATCTTCTCCAAGAGAGACGGGTAAGATATAAATTTATCAAAGAACACGCTTGTGTGTTTCCTGTCGGGAAGATGTGTGAGGTATTAAAGGTAAGCAGGAGCAGTTTCTATCATTGGAAGAAAAGAAAACCCACTATGCGATCAGAAAGAAGAACTGTTTTATCTGCGGAGATCTTCAGTATCTATCATTGGAGCCGTGGCAGATATGGGAGCCCCAGGATTGTCAGGGAACTGGAATCAAAAGGGATAAGAGCTTCTCGCCCTTTTGTAGCAAAGCTGATGAGAGAAAGAGGTTTGAGAAGTATTGTAAAGAAGAAATTTAAGAAAACCACCAACTCTTCTCATCGATACCCTGTTGTAGAGAATTATCTGAATCAGAATTTTCAGGTTAAAAGCAGTAAAGAGGTCTGGGTCTCTGACATTACCTATATCCGAACAGGTCAGGGCTGGTTGTATCTCACAACGGTCATTGATTTATATGACAGAAAGTTATCGGCTGGTCATTGAGTGAGACGATGAAGGCTCAGGATACAAGTATTGCTGCCTTGAAAATGGCACGGCTTCACCGTCCTTTACAGGATTATGATAGTTTAATTTTCCATTCGGACAGAGGGATACAATATGCCTGCACAGAATTTACGTCAATAGTCGGAAAAAGCATTACCCGAAGTATGAGCGGAAAAGGAAATTGTTATGATAATGCTGTAGCGGAGAGTTTTTTCAAGACTCTGAAAACCGAACTTATTTATCAAAATAAATATGAAACTAGAGACCATGCTAAAAACTCTGTGTTTGAATATATAGAAACATTTTATAACACTCAGAGAAGGCATTCGGCTTTAGGGAATTTAACCATAAAAGAGTATCAAAATTTAATGTCTAATCTATCTAAAAATGTAGCATAAAGAGTATATAAGTTTTGTCTCAAAAATAGTTGCAAGTTCATTTTACAGTGAAGACGGAAGTTTTGAAATAGTAAAAGACAATACAACAGGAAAAGAAAAACATATTCTTTATATCGGAGGAAACCCTTATGAAAGTAATATTATTTATCTAAGGAATTATGACGAAGTCAATGGTTCTTACAAATTCTTGCACAAAGATTATTTAGGAAGTATCTTAGCAATCAGCGATGACACAGGAAACAAGCTTGAGCAAAGACATTTTGATGCATGGGGCAACTTTACCCATTTACAAATGGGGAACGGAGCCATTATTACGGATAAAAATATTATTGATAATACTTCGTTATTAATAGAAAGAGGCTATACAGGGCATGAGCATTTTGCAGAAGTAGGAATCATCCATATGAATGGAAGATTATATGACCCATTACTAAGAAGATTCTTAAATGCTGATGAAAACATTCAGGATCCTTACAATACTCAAAATTATAATAAATATGGGTATGTAATGAATAATCCATTGATGTTTAATGACCCTAGCGGAGAGTTTATTTGGTTTTTAGGAGCAGCATGGGCAGCGTCTCACATATTTTTAGCAACAGTAATTACAGGAGCTGTTATTGGAGCTGCTGTAGGGGTTGCAGCTTATTCTTTAGGAGCGGCCATAAGCGGAGGGAAATGGCAGTTAGGAGGAGCGCTTAAATCAATGTTCTGGGGTGGCGTAAGCGGAGCAGTCACAGCAGGTATAGGAAGCGCATTTGCTCCTGCCGCAGGAACTGTTCTTACTTTAACGGATAAAGTGGCAGGGGCTGTTGCACAAGGTTTGGTACATGGTTTCTCACAAGGTGTTTTATCTATGATGCAGGGTGGAAACTTTACGAATGGATTTGCGAGTGGAGCTTCCGGGAGTTGGGGAGCTTCCATGTTTGGAGCTTTTGCAGGTAAATTTGCAAGCAGTGCAGCAGGAATGATAGCGTCAGGAGCCGTTTTAGGTGGTGTCGCCTCTGAATTAACAGGAGGGAATTTCTGGGAAGGAGCTTTAATTGGAGGTGTTGTCGCTGGATTGAATCATTATTTGCATCAAATAGTAAACAATAATAAAATACGCGGTAGAATTGATAAATATTATAGTGATAAGGCTGTTGCAGACAGCCCTGTAAAAGAAGGTTTTTTACATGATTTACAAAAAATTTTTCCAGAAATTTATGAACTTAGTGCTAAAAACTTTGCTATTGCTGATGGAGCAAATTTAAAACAATTCAATGAAAGTACGGGGAACAACTATGTACTTGAGGGGAATAAACTAGTTGATGGTGATAATGGAGAAACAGTAAATGGTGTGACATCTATGGGAGATGGAAGGGTTTTAATTTCTCCTTACAGAATGAGAACGGCGTTAGGGTTTGCAGCAACTTGGTATCATGAAGGAATACATTCAATACATTTTACTACAGGGATATTTAAAGCATGGAAAACAAGATATGGAGCCGCAGAAGCTAGTAGAATTAGCGAATTTTATGCACACGGTATGACAGATGCAATGTCAGGAGTGAGTATGAAGTTTTCAGCTGCATTTAGCAATAGATATTATCCATCAATATATATTCAATCAATGTCTTCATTATTTTTAAATCCATAAATAGTATGAAAAATATAATTTTAGTTACACTCTTAATACTTGCGAATTTAAAATCAGATTGTTATGATTTACAGATAATCACTAAAAATATTGAAAGTCAATATTTAAAAGTGAATATAAGAAATAATAGCAAAAAGATACTAATTTTTTATAATGGAGTCTATCAAAGTAATTTTAAGATTATAGATGAGAGCGGAGTAGAAAACATTGGAGAAATCACGAGTATAGCTTCCGGAGAAGATTATTTGGATTATCAATTTGATTACAGCAAAAGCTTAATAAATAAGACAATGAAAAATTATTCTATAACTTTTAAGGATGCAGTAATATATCTACATTATAAAAAAAAATATACTTTAATTTTGCCTAACATGAGTAAGGATGTAGATTTACCAATAATTAACAGGAACTATAAAATGGCATATACGCTAAATCCTACAAAGACATATTTTTTATCTATAGCAGCTACATTTCCTACAGAATATATTCCTAAATATGTTAAAGATTCACTACATTCTAAAAATATGGAAATAATAACTCCTAAAATAGAGTCAGATAAAATAAATATAGATATTAATAAATTTTTTAGAAGACATAAAAATTTTTATATGAAATAATATATAAAAAGTAAAAATCAGTCATTATTTACTAAATGGATGACAATAATTTCATAAAATAGAGTGATCACTTGGTCACTCTATTTTAAATCAAAATGCATTATCTTGCAACCAATACAAAAACAAACATGAAGAGCATGCTAGCCTCAATTTTTAGATTTATTTTGAGCTTTAATTTTTTTAAGAAAAAGTATTTTGCTTTTTATAAATATATTTTTAATCCGTACCATCTTTTCAAAAATGTTAAAAAGGATGTGATTTATAGAGATTCTATTAAGCTTAATTTAGATTTGAATGACTGGATTCAGCAGCAGATTTATTTTTTGGGAGATTATGAGAAAAATGAAATTGATTACTTATATCAAACATTAAAGGAAGGCAACACATTTATTGACATCGGCGGAAATATTGGCTTATTTTCTTTAAATGCATCAAAAATTATCGGAGAGAAAGGAAAAGCATATGCCCTTGAAGCTTTTAAACCCAATTATTTAAAGTTTCAGAATCATATTCAGATAAATAATTTTCACAATATTAAACTTGAACATTTAGCAATTTCCGACAAAAGTGGATTTATCGAAATTTTACACAACGAAAACGATAATAATGTTGGGATGGCTTCATCATATCTTCAGGAATATACTTCCAAAGAAAAAGTTGAAAGTATAAGCCTAGACGAATATGTCAAAAAGAATAATATTTCACAAATAGATTTAATTAAAATTGATATTGAAGGAGCCGAGTTTTCCGCATTAAAAGGAATGACTGAAATCCTGACTTTCCATCAACCGAAAATAGTAATAGAAATAAACAATATTGCTTTAAAAAGTTCTAATCATAGCGAAGAAGAGTTGATATCAATTTTAACTGAAAAGGGCTACATTAGGACAAAAATATTAAGCCAGAACGAAAATTCTTATAACGCAGTTTTCGAATATCCAGCGTAATTCTTTTGAGGCAGAGCCAGTGAACAATTCCTATTTTCTGAATAAAAAACCGTAATTTTATCCTTTAAATTGATTGTAATGAAAATTGAAGAATCAAACGTTGTAGAAACTAACGACTACAGAGTTATCATATATCCGGCATCAAGACCTTTCGAAACCAAAGAAGCAAAAGTGATTACAGAGAAATTGTACGATTTCCTGGCGACTTGGGCTGCTCATGGGAAACCACTTTCATCTTCGTTTAAAATTGAAAAAAATCAGTTTATCGTTATTTGCGTGGACGAAGAAAAAGAAATGGCTTCCGGATGTAGCATCGATGCTTTAGGAAAGATCATGAGGGAGATAGATGAAGAATACCAACTGGGATTATTCGACAGAATGAAAGCAAGTTATGTAGAAAACGGAGAGGTTAAAACATTAAAATTACTAGATTTTAAATCAAAAGTAAGAAGCGGAGAATTATCAAAAGATATTCAGGTTTTTGATTTTTCTAAGAATACCTATCTGGATTTTTTAAGTCATTTTCTGTTGCCTTTCGAGAAAAGCTGGGCAGTTTCTATAAAATAATCTCCTTTGAAAATACTTTTTATCTCTTCCTGGTTCCCGAACAGACTGGAAGCCACAAACGGTAATTTTGTACAGCGCCACGCAGAAGCGGTGGCGTTATTGCATGAGGTCGAGATATTGCATACGATCGGAGATTTTAATCAACAGGAAGAGTTTATTTTCGATGATAAAATGATCAATGGGATCAGAACTTTGATTATTTATTATAAAAATTCCAACAATCCGGTTAAAAATTTTCTGAAAAGAATGAAAGCGTACAAAATGGGATTTTCTAAAATGAAAAAGCCCGACTTGATACACGCAAACGTTCTTCACAACAATATGCTTTTTGCCGTTTATATCAAAAGAAAATTCAAAATACCTTTTGTTTTGACTGAGCATTGGACGGCCTTTCAAGAGGAAAACTTGTCTAAGACAACCAATAATATCAAAAGAATTGCAAGATATATCGCGAAAAATGCAGGATACATCATGCCTGTAAGTAATAATTTGAAAGAAAGCCTGCAATTAATGGGTATCAAAGCTCCCATGAAGGTCATTTCAAATGTTGTCGACACAGATGTTTTTGATATTAAACAGGAAAGTAAAAATTCAGATTTAACGAAATTTTTACATGTTTCAAGCTTAATTCCGCGAAAAAAACCGGATGAAATTATTAAAGCAATTCATTCTTTACATCAAAATGGTTTCAACGTAAGTCTGGAAATTGGTGGTGACGGAGAAACCGAACCTTTAATCAATTTAGTCAAACAACTGAATGCAGAAAATTATATAAAAGTTTTCGATGCCATCAGTTATCAGGAAGTTGCTGAAAAAATGCAGCATTCAGATTATTTTATTTTATTTAGTGAAAACGAAACGCAAGGTTGTGTGATTTTAGAATCTTATGCCTGCGGAAAGCCTGTAATTTCAACGAAAGTTGGCGGGGCAGCTGAATTTATCATTGATGGTTTAGGAATTGGACTTGAAAAGAATAATACGGATCAACTGTATTCTGTTTTAGAAAAAATATGCAGAAAGGAGTATTCTTTTAAGGATAAAAAACAGATTCGTGAAGTTGTTTTAGAAAAATATTCAAAAGAATCTATTGCGAGACAATTCACAGAAATATATCAGCTAATTGTAAAATGAGTAAGGGTTTTTCTGTTTTTATTGATAATCAACAAGTTCAAATTAAACCTTTTTTTGAAGGGAAAACGTATGATTCGGTTTTTGTAGAAACTGATTCGGTTGATATTTTAATTGAAGGCATTGTTTTAAATAAAAAAGATTTAGTTCAAAAAAACTCAGCTCCGGATTTCGAAGATTTCCTTCTAAAAAGTTATGAAAAGAACAATTGGCGGGTAATTCAACAATTGGAAGGTGAATTCAGAGGTTGTATTTGGGATAAAAATGAGAATAAAGTTTTAATTTTTACCAATCCGACTTCAACGCAGAGAGTTTTTTATTCTAAAATTAATGACCAGATTTTCATTGATTCAGATTTGGTGAGATTGGCTGATACGATCAAAAGTAAAGGAATTTCTATACATCCGGATATTTCTTCTTTTTATGAATTGCTTACCATCGGAAATCTGTTGGAAAACAAAACTCCGATTCAAAATATTTACAAAGTTGAAGATTCTCATTTTTTGGAAGTTGATCACAGCACGCTTTCTATTAAAGAAACTGAATATTTCAACATTTCAGAAATTCCATATTACAATAAAAGCAGGGAACATGCGGTTGATGATCTTCACGAAGTTTTTACGGAAGCCGTAAAAATGGAATACAAAAAAGACATCGAATTGGGGACTTCACATCTCGCTTTACTCAGCGGTGGACTGGATAGTCGTATGGCGATGTTTTATGCGATTAAAAACAATCTTAAACCAGATCTTGCTTTATGTTTTTCTCAATCAGGATATTTGGATGAAAAAATTTCCCGAAAAATAGCTGCCGATTACAATATAAATTATGAATTTATTCCTTTAGATAAAGGGAGTTTTTTGAAAAAAATAGATGAGCTTACCAGGCTTTCGGAAGGTACAAGCCTTTATACAGGCGGGATTCACGTGAGTTATGCACTGGATCAGTTACAATTTGATAACTTTTCAATATTTCACGGCGGACAAATCGGAGATGGTATTTTAGGCGGTTTTAATCTTGAACCCAATAAAAAAGCTCCTTCTTTGAAAAGAATCATTGTTAATGAAAATTTTCTTCCCAAAGTACAATCCAATTTGGATAACATTCTTAAAAACTACGAAAAAGAAGAAATATTTTTATTAAAAAACCTGGCGTATAACCGAACTGTACTTGGCGCACAGGTGATGCAGCAAAAAGGGTATTTGATTTCGCCTTTTATGACGAAAGATTTTATAAAACTGTCGATCAGCTTTCCTGAAGACTGGAAATACAAGCAAAAACTTTATCTTGAATGGCTTTCTAAACATTGTAAAGATGCCGAAAAATACGTTTGGGAAAAGACATTGACAAAGCCCGGCGCTCAATGGAAAATGAGATTTGGCGAGAAATTTCTCAAAAACGGATATTTGTTTTTTTACAAGAAGATTTTAAGATCCCCGGAAAAGGCAAGCATGTATCCATATCAGTATTATTACGATTCAAGCCCTGAAATTCAGCGATATTATGAGGAATATTTTGATGAAAACATTGATCGTCTGGAAAATTACAAAGAGCTCAGAGATGAAATGACAGAATTGTTTTCATCAAAAGTTTTTTATCACAAATCTCAGGCTATAAATATTTTATCCATTTTTAAACTTTATTTTTGATGAATGAAAGATGGATTGACATTTTTGCGGAATTTTCTTAAAAATCAGGGACAATATGTTCTTGTTTCTTTATTGATCGGAAAAATTTGCGCCTTTCTTTCCTCACTTTTTATCATTAAACTTTTACCAGAACACGATTTTGGAAAAATGAGCATTGTCGCGGCATTGTTTGCTGCTTTTGCTTCTTGTAGCGGATTGGGAAGTCATCAGAGTCTTTTGAGATTCGGGTCTGTTACGGAAAATGAGGATCAGAGAAAGAAATTGTCGGGATATCTTTTGAGACAGGGCTTTATGTATCAGCTTTTGCTGACATTGATTTTTCTTGGTTTCAGCTTATTTTATGTCACAAAATATGAAGATATCTTCTGGATATTTGGATTTTTCTCCATTCGCTTTATTGGGTTTTATTTCTTTAATTATATTCAGTCTGAGCTTAGAATTAATGATAAAAACAGACAATTTGCAAAACTTAATAATGTTGTCAATGTTTTAGGCTTGGCGATTCTTTTGATTTTAAGTTATTTCTTTCAATTAAAAGGATATTTGATTGCAATGGCTTTTACACCGTTTTTGTCTTTATTTTGGTTTAAAATGAAAGGTATTTCGATGAAAGAATTACCGGATATTTTTAATTCTAAAGAAATTTGGCAATATGCGCTTCACACTTCCGGAACAACGATTCTTTCAGACGCTCTATTTTCTCTGGATATTCTTCTGCTAGGATTTTTATTAAATGAAAACTCGGTTGCAAGCTATAGAGTAGCAATTCTTATTCCTTCAAATGTTACATTTTTGGCGTTGGCTTTTATGCAGAGTGATTTTCCTGTTTTAGCAAAAAACTACAAGGATAAAAATTTTATAAAAAAATATATTTCAGGATATTATAAAGTTTTTGTTCCTGTTTGCTTAGGAATATTTGTGATTTGTTCTTTTTTTAGTAAAGATATTTTAAGGTTATTTTTTAATGAAAAGTATGCTGAAAATTATGTATTGTTTATCATTTTTATGTTTACATTTTTAATGAATATTCTTTTCAGGAATTTGTATGGAAATCTGTTGTCTGCTGTAGGAAAAATGGCTTTAAATACGAAGGCTTCCTTTTTTTCATTAGTATTATTGGTCACGCTTTCTTTCATTCTCGTTCCAAGATATGAAATTATGGGAATGACGCTAAGTGTTTCAATTACATTGATATTTTCGGGATTTTTGTTGGGTTACTTCTTTCAGAAATACCTTAAAGAATTAAAATAAGTTTTATCTTTGTTGGCAATGAGAAATGTTATTTTCGGAATTCTGGTTGTGTTTTTTGCGCTTCTAAGCTGTAGAAGTGAGGAAGATGATATTCAAAAAATAGATCAGGTATTAAATATTTACATGAAAAATGGTTTAGGGCGGGATTTATTTCATAAAAAGAAAGACACTTCGTACTATACATATGCTATGAATGATGTTTTAGGTGAAACAGATAATGCTCCGGTAAGCAGTTCGCTTAAAATGAATCCTGATTCCACGTTTTACATTGAATATATCGCAGGAGCAAAAAGAATAGGAATTGATACTTTAGATCCAAATAATAAAATCTATCATTCGGTGATTACGGTATCATTAAGAAAAGCGGTGAACAATGTAGCGATCGACACCATCGAAGAAAAACTGGAGATCCAATATCGATTGACACCTTCCGTTTTTGAAGTCTCGAAAGTATTTTATAATGATACTTTAAGATTTACAAAACAACCCGGCGCTTCAAATGTAGTTACGATCGTAAAATAATTTTTAAATTTGCAAAACTGTTAGATTCAATCTAGCATTCTAATAACTAACATCTAAATAAAATGTTACAAGTCAATTTTTTGCGCGACAATAAAGAACGCGTTTTAGAAGGTCTGAAAAAAAGACAATTCAAAAATCTTGAGTTGGTAGACAATGCTATTGCTACTGACGACGAAAGAAAAAAAATCCAATTTGAATTAGATTCTCAACTTTCCGAAATCAATAAAATCTCCAAAGAAAT
>Ga0157375_10001687_pt1 | contig 18973 bp, 13 predicted proteins | sample M35metaG_FD_115311 | JGI IMG/M metagenome (GOLD analysis project Ga0157375, IMG submission 115311) | Miscanthus rhizosphere microbial communities from Kellogg Biological Station, Michigan, USA - M3-5 metaG | ecosystem: Host-associated > Plants > Roots > Rhizosphere > Soil | place: USA: Michigan... | reverse complement strand
CCTTTCCCCTTTCACCTTTCACCCTTCACCATCTTTATTGCACTATTTTTGCTCACACAACCATCATGAATTCATTCTTCGCAAACAAAACCGTAGCCATCACCGGAGGATCAGATGGCATCGGCAGGGCCCTTGTAGAAACACTGCTCAACTCAGGCGCTAACGTGTCCACCTGCGGACGTAACGCCGACAAGCTCTACCAACTCCAACTCGCAAACCCGGGCAGATCTTTACACGTGATCGTCGCCGACGTGAGCCTGCCGGAAGACTGCCGACAATTCATTCAAACCACCGTCCAGAATTTTGGATCCCTCGACATCCTGATCAACAACGCCGGCACGTCCATGCGCGCACTCTTTGCCGACATGAACGAAGACCTCGCCGTGATCCGTAAACTGATGGACACAAATTTTTTCGGTACCGCCTACTGCTGCAAATATGCGCTCCCCGAACTCATTAAATCCAAGGGCATCATAGTCGGCGTCTCTTCTGTAGCCGGTTTTCGCGGACTCCCCGGCAGAAGCGGCTACTCGGCTTCAAAATTTGCCGTCAACGGTTTCCTGGAATCCATCCGCACCGAACTGCTGGACCAGGGCGTGCACGTGATGTGGGTAAGCCCCGGCTTCACCCAATCCAATATTCGTAACGCCGCCCTGGACGAGAAAGGAAAAGCGGATGCAAAATCACTGATGGAAGAAGAAACCATGATGTCGGCCGAAGCCTGCGCACAACACCTGCTCAAAGCGATCTCGTCAAAGAAGCGCAACCTCATCCTCACAGGCACCGGTAAACGAACTAACCTGGTGAATAAATTTTTCCCGGGATGGGCCGATAATCTCGTTCACAAATTCTATTTTAAGGACGGGAAACTGGTGAAATAAAAAGCAGGGCTCTCCCTTCAATTCGTAACTTGCAGCCACCCGCAATACATGCCCATTATTACCCTCACATCAGACATTGGCCATCGTGATTTCCTGGCCGGAGCCGTGAAGGGTCAACTCCTTCAAATTAACCCGGAGTTTCAGATCGTCGACATCGCGCACCACCTTACTCCTTTTAACTATCCGCAGGCAGCCTATGTTTGCCGAAATGCGATCCGCAACTTTCCGGAACAAAGTTTTCACATCATCCTCGTCAACCTCTTCGAAACAAAACCCGAACAACTACTACTCGCCTATCACCGTAACCAATATCTGCTTTGCGCCGACAATGGCCTGCTCTCCATGATCCTGGAATCCACACCCGAAATGGTCATCGGCCTGCAGCTCGATAAAACTCAACTGCGCGACACCCTCTACCTGGTACGGGTATTCGGAAAAGCCATCAATGATATTATAAGAGGTGAAAGTCTGCAGAAACTTGGCGTACTGGATACAGCATACCTCGAAAAAAATCCCTTACGACCCATGTTGGGTGAAAACTGGATCGAGGGACAAATCATCTTCATCGATCATTTCGAAAACGTCATCCTCAATATCACCCGCGAAGATTTTGAGCAGCAAAGAAGGGGCAGAAGCTTTCGCATCGTATTCAGAAGAGATGAAGTGATTGATAAGATCAGCGAAACTTACGCCGACGTGCAGGAGGGTGAAAAGCTCGCCCTCTTCAATGCAGCGGGCTACCTGGAAATCGCCATCAACAAGGGCAATGCCGCCGGCCTCCTTGGGTTGCAGGATTTTTCAACGAAACAGGTTGGGACGCATATGCAGAATAGGTTGTTCTACCAGACGGTGAAGGTTTATTTTGAATAGGGATACCGGATGCCAGATACCAGATACCGGATAGTGTGGGTTTGGGTTTGTGTTGGCAATTTGAATTACTTCATTTCGTTTCTCTCTTAAAATACTCACTGCCCACACTCTCACCCAAACTATCCGGTATCTGGTATCCGGTATCCAAAGCACATAAAATCCAAGTTAAAACCTCTATCAGGCTTACGTTTTCACGTCGTTCCCCCTATATTTGCCAAATCTTTAAAAACTTCATATTTCTATGAATTTCAACCGGATCAATAATATCGTTGGTTGGTGTATATGCCTCATTGCCTGCATGGTTTATATATTAACTGCCGAAGCCGGAGGTAGCCTTTGGGATTGCGGCGAATTTGTGAGCAGCTGTTTCAAGGTTCAAATTCCCCACCCACCCGGCGCCCCACTCTTCATCCTCCTGGGAAGAATCTTTATCGTACTCTTCGGAGATAATCCACTTACCGCTGCCAAAGCCGTAAACACCATGAGCGCACTGGCCAGCGGATTTACTATATTATTCCTCTTCTGGACCATCACTCACTTTGCCCGTCGCATCGTACAAACTGCCGGCAAAGCCCTCAGCAACGAGCAAATCTTTACCATCATGGCCGCCGGCGTGGTGGGTTCACTGGCCTATACCTTTAGCGACTCGTTCTGGTTTAGTGCAGTTGAAGGTGAGGTATATGCTATGTCGTCTTTCTTCACCGCCATCGTGTTCTGGATGATGCTCAAATGGGAACACCAGGCCGACGAACCGGGTGCCGATAAATGGATCGTACTCATCTTTTTCACGATGGGTCTCTCCATTGGCGTTCACCTTTTGAACCTGCTGACCATCCCGGCCATCGTGATGATCTATTATTTCCGAAAATATAAAGTGACGCCATGGGGCACTTTCATTGCCTTCGTGATCGGTTGCCTCATCACCGGCTTCGTCCAAAAATTCGTTATTCAATATACCGTTGACGGCGCTGGCATCTTCGACCGCTGGTTTGTAAACGGACTCGGACTGCCCTTCTACTCCGGTTTCTTCTTCTTCTTCATATTACTCAGCGTACTCGCATTTTTCGGACTCCGGGTGGCCAAACAAAAATCGTGGGGCTTCCTTAAACTCGGTATCTGGTGTTTCCTATTCATGCTCCTCGGCTACAGCACCTATTTTACCACACTGATCCGCTCAGCCGCCGATCCCGCGGTTGACATGTATAATGTAGACAACCCGATGGCCCTTATGGGCTACCTGGGCCGTGAACAATACGGCGATTTCCCGCTATTGCGCGGACAGGTATTTACGGCTACGCCTGAACGTTATGAAGAGGGTTCCGAAAAATTTGCCAAAAGCAAGGACAAATACATTTCCCTGGGTCATGATCCCGTTCCTATCTACGCTCCCGAAGACCAGATGATCTTACCCCGCGTTTGGGACGCCAGCAACGACCAGGGTCACGCGGATTTTTATCAATCCTGGCTCGGACTTGGTGAGGGTGAAGCACCCACCTACCGGGATAACGTCTACTGGGCATTCAGCTACCAGATCAACTGGATGTACCTGCGATACTTCATGTGGAACTTTGTTGGAAAGCAAAACGATCTCCAGGGATTTGGCAACGTGCGGGACGGCAACTGGATATCGGGTATTTCCTTCATCGATAATTTGCGACTGGGTAACCAGGCCAAAATCCCCGACAGCATCAAGCACAATAAGGCCAACAATACCTTCTATTTCCTTCCGCTCATCCTCGGATTGATCGGATTCTATTTCCACTACACCCGCAATCGCCAGGATTTCCTGGTGAATTTCCTGTTGTTCTTCTTCACTGGCCTGGCCGTTGTGTTCTACCTCAACCAGCCCGGCAACCAGCCCCGTGAACGAGACTACGCCTATGTGGGATCTTTCTACGCGTTTGCCATCTGGATCGGACTCGGCGTGATGATGGTGAAGGAATGGTTCTCAAAATTTACCAGCGGTTCTGTTGCTAACTATGCATCAGCCGCACTTTGTGTGCTCGCCGTTCCCGTACTCATGGGCGCGCAGGAATGGGATGACCACGACCGCAGTAAGAAGCAGCTGGCACGTGATCTGGCAAAAGATTATCTGGAGAGCTGCGCTCCCAATGCCGTCCTCTTCTCCTTCGGCGACAACGATACTTACCCGCTTTGGTACGCACAGGAAGTAGAAGGCATTCGCCCGGATATCAGGGTGATCAATTACAGCCTGCTTGGCATCGACTGGTACATCAACCAGCTTCGCTATAAGGTAAACCAAAGTGATCCCATCGATGTATTGTGGACACCCGAGCAAATTGAAGGCCGTAAACGCGACTTCGTGCGCTACGTTGAAAAGCCAGGTATTTCCAAGGATCAATATTTTGACCTCTATGACCTGATGAAGAATATTCTCGGCAGCGACGATCCCGCCAACCAGGTGGCTGTGGGTGAAGGTGAAATGATTAACTACTTCCCCGTCAAAAAAGTTAGTGTACCCGTTGACGTTAACTTTGTTCGCAAGAACAAAACGGTGAATGCCAATGACAGCGTGGTCAGTGAATTGAGGTTCGAAATTCCAAAGAATATTTTGCTGAAGAACGACCTCGCTGTGTTGAATATCGTTGCGGCCAACAAATGGCGCAGGCCCATTTACTTCACTTCTCCTTTTGGCGGAAGGGAAGGCCTGGGTTTCGACAATTACATCCGCAGCGACGGCTTGAGCTACCGCCTTGTGCCCGTTGCCAATGCACCCGTGAATACGGAATGGATGGTAGACAAGCTGATGAACAAATTCGCCTTTGGCAGCGCCGACAAAAAAGGCGTTTATTTCGATGAAGAAAACCGCCGTCACCTGCTGACGATCCGCATGGCTTATGCACAGGCAGCAAGCGGCTTGGCCCAGGAGAATAAAAAGGACGAAGCGAAAAAGCTACTGGCCAAGGTTGATCAAAATATGCTGCCCTCTAACATGCCTTATGGTATGGTGAGCCGTCAGAACCAGCACAACCAAACTTCTATGATGTTGCTGGAAGCCGCTTATCGCGCGGGTGATGACGCATTGGCAGACAAAATCGGCAAAGCGGTTCGCAAGGACCTGCAGGACCAGATCGATTATTACAATAGCCTGGACGAAAACAAGGAGGTTGCCCTGGATTACGAAAAGCGTCGCACGGAGTACCTGCTACGCGGACTGAACGATATGGAACGGGCACTCAAAGGCGGCGGGCCCGCGGCAACGCCTGAAACGCCCGGCGTGATCAACAACAGGCCTGACTCGCCAAAACCGCCAGCAGCAAAGGATACAACGAAAAAGAAGAAATAAAATTCAAAAATCTGAATACTTGTAAAACCCCGGTCCCCGCCGGGGTTTTTTCATTCTGCGATATTTGAAAGGATTGTTCTAAATTTGGTATGACCCCGCGCAAGAATTAACCAACCGCAATTCGAACTGCCCGACCCTGTCAGAAGACAGATAAATAGAATTCCCCTGCTTGCTAAAATTTTTTGGCCCGATTTTCTCGAACCTTCACAAGGCTAATCAAATATGTTAGGACACAGATTTTCAAAATATGACCCAAGGCAGCAAGGCAAGTCGAAGTTTGAGCAATTGCTCGACCTCTTCATGCAACTGCTTACGTATACCAGCGGCGATGTGAACGAAGCGCTGAACTGGCTCACCCAGCTGGACAAGGAATATCAACTCACCGACGAAGAATATGGCATCGGCGATTTCATCCAGGAATTGAAAGACAAGGGATATATCGATGAGAACCGGCAAAATGGTGAGATTAAGATCACGCCGAAAACGGAACAGGGAATCCGGAAGAAAAGTCTGGATGAAATTTTCGGGAAACTGAAAAAAACCAAAACCGGCAATCACACCACCTTCAAGCCGGGACTCGGTGAGGATATCAACCCTGAAACCCGGCCCTTCCAGTTTGGCGACATGCTGGAGCAGATTGATTTCACCAGCTCGATCCGAAACGCGCAGATTAACCACGGCATTGAACAATTTACGCTGCAGGAGGATGACCTTGACATTCGGGAAACGGATTTCAAAGCTCAGACTTCAACGGTATTGATGATTGATATCTCGCACTCGATGATCCTATATGGAGAAGATCGAATCACGCCCGCTAAGAAGGTAGCGATGGCGCTGAGTGAGCTCATCACGACGAAATATCCGAAAGACACTTTAGACATCGTAGTATTTGGAAATGATGCCTGGCTGGTGGAAATAAAGGACCTTCCCTATTTACAGGTTGGCCCTTACCATACCAATACGGTTTCCGGATTGCAACTGGCGATGGATATTTTGAGAAGGAGAAAGAATCCGAATAAACAGATCTTCATGATCACCGATGGCAAGCCTACCTGTTTGAAACAGGGTAAACAATATTATAAGAATAGTTTTGGCTTAGACCGGAAAATCGTGAGCAGGTGCATGAACCTGGCGGCGCAGTGTAAGAAATTGAAGATCCCCATCACCACCTTCATGGTGGCCACGGATCCTTACCTGCAAAGATTTGTAACCGAATTTACGGAGACGAACAATGGTAAAGCATTCTTCGCCTCACTCGATAAATTGGGCGCGTTTATTTTTAAGGATTTTGAAAGTGGAAAATCGAAAACGGTGTATTAGAATAGATTGTGGATTGTGGATTGTTGATTGTGGAATCCACAATCTACAATCCACAATCTACAATCCACAATCACAAAAAATATGAACATAAAAAACATAAAAACGCTGGGCGATCTTAAAAAGACTGGCTACACGTCCGTTGGCATCAAGGAAGAGCTTCGTCGTAACCTGATAAAAAAACTTCAGAGCAAGGAAGAAACATTTCCGGGCATTCTCGGGTATGAAGAGTCCGTTATTCCCGACACAGAGCGAGCATTGCTGTCACGCCATAATATATTGTTCCTGGGTTTGCGCGGACAGGCGAAAACCAGGATGGCGCGGCAAATGACCGATCTGCTGGACGAATACATCCCCGTGATCGCGGGCAGTGAGGTGAATGATGATCCCCTCAAACCCATTTCAAAATTTTCTGAGGACCTGATCGCCACTCACGGCGATGAAACACCCATTCACTGGATGCATCGCAGTGAGCGCTATGGGGAAAAACTTGCAACGCCCGACGTGAGTGTTGCAGATTTGATTGGCGATATCGATCCCATCAAGGCGGCCAACCTGAAACTTCATTTCGCGGATGAGCGGGTGATCCACTATGGCATCATCCCGCGGAGTAATCGCGGGATTTTCGTGATCAACGAGTTGCCCGATTTGCAGGCCAGGATCCAGGTTGCGCTTTTCAATATCCTGCAGGAAGGCGATATCCAGATCAGGGGTTTCAAAGTGAGACTGAATTTGGACATCCTTTTCGTGTTCACGGCTAACCCTGAAGACTACACGAACAGGGGTTCCATCGTTACGCCACTGAAGGATCGAATCGAAAGCCAGATACTAACGCACTATCCCAAATCACTCGAAACTTCTTTGTCCATCACCGAACAGGAGGCGCACGTACACGATGACCAGCAAAAACGAATCAAGACCAGCGACCTGGTGAAGCGGCTGATTGAACAGGTTTCCTTTGAAGCACGGGGTAGTGAATTTGTGGATCAGAAGAGCGGTGTATCTGCCCGGTTAACGATCGCGGCGTATGAGAATGCTGTGAGCTCGGCAGAACGAAGGGCAATTTTAAACACTGAAAAAGATACGCAGGTTTGGATCAGCGATCTCGTGGGCATTATTCCTTCCATCACCGGTAAGATTGAGTTGGTGTATGAGGGTGAGCAGGAAGGACCCTACCAGGTTGCCTACAACCTGGTGGAGAAGGCTGTGCGCTCACAATTCATTCAATACTTCCCGAATCCCGATGCGTTGAAAAAGCGCCGCACGAATACCAAGGAACAGGTTGAAAACCCATTCAAAGCCATCGTTACCTGGTTCGACAAGGGTAATAGTCTGAATTTATTCTTCAACACAAAAGACTCCGACAAGATTCAACTCCTGTATAAAGTAGATGGTCTCTATGGGCTGGTGAAGAAATTTTTCCCGCACGCCAACGAAAAAGAAAGCGCGCTGTTGATGGAATTTGTATTACACGGGCTTTCTGCTTATTCACTCCTGAGCAAGAAAGTGTTGGACGGAAAAATTGAATTCAAGGACCTGATGGGATCCATGCTGAATTTAGGAACCGCATCAGCTTATAATGAAGATCTCGATAGTGAGGATTTCTCTTGATTGTACTAAGTACTAGGTACCAGGTACTAAGTACTAGGTACTAAGTTGAAATAATCTAAAACTTAGTACTTAGTACCTAGTACTTAGTACTTTTAAGGACTAAAACCTATAACCTATCGAAGCTCCCGCCCACGGAACAAAAAATCCGCTGCCGAATATTGGGGTAAATGCCACTCTCCAGGTAATCCCTTTTTTTCTGTAAGCTTGTCTCCTGTATCCCAGTGTGGCCCAACCGAAGGTTCCGCTGTCGTTTGATCCAATGCTCACATCGCTACCTGTTACAAACGTTGCGCCGCCACCAAATTCAAAATAATTCCCTCCTGATCCCACCAGGTAGTTCAGCCCTACCGGTATTGCCACATAACTTGAGCCCTCGGCAGCCGCCGCGCCAAAGCCGACTCTAAAGCCAATGCCTTTGTCCTTGCCCGTTAGTCTCATGTCGTAGTTAATAGAATAAAGAATTCCGACACCGCCACCCTCAACCTGGATTTGAGAGGCATTTTTGGAAGCAGGCGTCTTAACTTCCGGTTCTTCTTCCTGCGCGAATAAATTTTGAAAACTTAAGCAGCCGATCAGGCACAAAAAGGCAAAAGTCAATTTTTGCAGTTTCATAATCTTTCAGGGGTTTAATGATTCTATAGCAGTTAAAAAATCGGTCGAAATTATTAAAATATATTTACTTCTTTTTCCAGCTTTACACCAAATTTGCGCAACACCGAATCCTGGATTTCCTCACTTAACACATATATCTCTCTACCGGTTGCGTTGCCATAATTCACCAGCACTAATGCCTGTTTAGCATGACAACCCGCATCGCCTCTTCGATATCCCTTCCATCCACACTGTTCAATCAACCAACCCGCCGCTAATTTCACCTTTCCATCCGCTAGCGGGTATCCTACCATGGAAGGATATTCGCTTTTCAATACCCCAAATTGTTTTTCTTCGATTTCAGGGTTTTTAAAAAAACTCCCCGCGTTCCCAATTATTGTGGGATCGGGTAATTTATTAGTGCGTATGTTGATAACTGCCTGGCTGATGGCAGCAATACTCAGCGTTTGAACGCCCATGCGCTTCAGTTCCTCCTCAATGGCGCCATAGCTTGTATTGAACACCGGCTGCTTCCGCAATCGGAAACTTACCTTGAGTATGACAAACTGATCCTTAAAACGTTGCTTGAAGATGCTTTCCCTGTATCCGAATTCACAATCTTCCAGTCCGAACTTCACCATTTTCCTTTCCCTCTTGTGAAACGCCTCTAATTCGTGGAACACATCTTTGATCTCCACGCCATAGGCGCCAATGTTTTGCATGGGGCTGGCACCGGTATTTCCCGGGATCAGGGAAAGATTTTCAACGCCGGCCCAGTGGTTTTGTATGCAATGCATCACAAAGCGATGCCAATTTTCACCTGCCCCGACACGCACGTAATAAAATTCATCGTCCTCATGAAATTTTTCAATCCCGGTAATCTCGTTTTTCAACACCCATCCACTTACATTCCGCGTAAATAAAATATTGCTGCCGCCACCCAGGATCAAATGGTCGTCTGAACCCATCGATACCTGCAACAATTCTTCCAGCTCTTCCATGGTTTGAAAACTGCTGAAATATTGCGCACTTGCTTCAATACTGAATGTGTTGTAAGACTTGAGGGAGAAGTTTTCGATGATTTGCATTATCGTTGTTCGTTGTTCGTTGACCGTTGTTCGTTTACCGTATACCTTATACCGTTTACCTTATACCGAATACCGTATACCCAATACCCCTTTTTCAAATTGGATCCACATCAGGCACGATATCAACCGTCCTGAATTTTCGATCACTGGCCATGATTGCCATCTGTTGCTGGATCACCAGCTTGCAGTGACGGATAACCGAACCATCGCGCGGCAGCTTCAGGAGCAATTCATACAAATATTGATTGCGAACGCGACTCACCACGGGTTCTGCCGGACCCACCAGGTAAGAACCAAATTCAATCTTTAGGGTATTGGCCATAAAATTTGCTGCCGATTCGGCATCGTCTTTTGTTTTATGTCTGAAGACCAGTTGTATCAATCTTGAAAATGGCGGATAAAAGAAATTCTTCCTTCCCACGAGTTCGAATTGATAAAGGCTTTCAAAATCGTGATTCTGAACAAATCCCAGCACGGGGTGTTCGGGGTTCGAGGTTTGAATCAAAACCAAACCTTTCTCCTTCTTTCTGCCTGCCCTTCCACTTACCTGTTCCATCAATTGAAAAGCACGTTCATTCACCCGAAAATCTGCGAAACTCAATAATCCGTCCGCGTCCAGTACACCTACCAGGCTCACGTGATCGAAATCGAGACCTTTTACCACCATCTGCGTTCCCACAAGAACGTCGATCGATTGCTGTTCGAATTGCTGGATTAGAGCATCGTGCGCCGTTTTTCCTTTAACGCTGTCCATGTCCATTCGCGCAATCCTGGTCTTGGGAAAGATCTCCCTCAATTCTTCTTCAATGCGCTCGGTGCCAAAATTCCTTTCTACCCATTTTGAGCTGCCGCAGGCCGGGCAAGTGATGAGCTTTGGATAGGTAGTACCGCAGTAGTGACACTGCATCCGCTGCATCATCTTATGATAGGTTAACGTTACATCGCAGTTGGTGCAATGCGGAATGAACCCACACACCCCACAGATCAGGTAAGGGGAATAGCCTCTCCGGTTCTGAAAAAGAATCACCTGGCGTTTCCTGATCAAACTATCTTCCATCGCCTCCTGCAACGCCGGTGAGATCATCACCTTGGCTCTGTCTTTACGAACCACCTTTCGCGTGTCAATCAATTTGATCTCTGGCAACTCAATGCCCCCAAATCGCTCGTTCAATTCCACTTTGGCATATTTCCCGCTTACCGCATTGAAATTTGTTTCAATGGATGGCGTTGCACTTCCTAATAAAACATTTGCATCAAAAAGACTCGCATAATAAATCGCGGCGTCGCGGGCATTGTACCTGGGCGCCGGCTCCTGCTGCTTATATGATGCATCCTGCTCCTCATCGGCGATGACGAGTGCCAAATCATGAAATGGAAGGAATAGCGAAGACCTGGCACCAATCACCACTTTCACTTCATTGTGCCTGACCTTGTTCCAGATCTCCACCCGCTCATTGCTGCTGAACCTGGAATGATAGATGGCAATATATCCGCCAAAATGCTTTTGCAGTCTTCGGATGACCTGTGACGTTAGTGCAATCTCGGGCAACAAATAAAGCACCTGCCTCCCGCTTTTGATAAATTCCTCGATCAGTTTAATGTAAATCTGCGTCTTGCCGCTTGACGTCACACCCTGGAGAAGGCATACAGGTTTCTCTGCAAAATGTTGTTTTATTTTTTCAAAACACACCAGCTGTGCAGGTGACAATTCGAAATCGATATTCACCTGCGGCGCAAGCTGCGGAAGCCGGTCCATTCTGCGTTTCTCGAGCCTCAGGATATTCTTTGATTCCAGTCCCTTCAATTGTGCCGCGCTCGCGCCGGATTTTTTCAGCAGTTCCGACTGCGTCACCTCGCCATCGGTCTTTTGGAGATGCAGGTATCCTAACAGTAATTCCAATTGCTTCGGTGCGCGGCCCCAGTCATTGAGAAGTGCTTCCAGTTTTTCTTCGTCGCGATATATTTCATTCAACACAACATAAGTGTCGAATTTGGGCTTGTATTTTTCTTTTAAGGATTCCCAAACCCAGCACACTTTTTTTTCAATCAATCGCTTTACAACCGGGTAAACGTGCGATACATCCAGGATTTGTTGGATCTCCGTGAGCTTTAACTCCTTTTTGATGAGCAAGGCCTCGGCAACCAGGTATTCATCGTGCTCGAGCTCCGAAAAATTTTCGCCGTATTCCTCATTGTAAACAACGATGGTTTCGCTGCTTAGCTTGAAATTGGAGGGCAGGGCAGCAGCCATCACTTCTCCTTCGGAGCACATGTAGTAGTCTGCAATCCATTCCCAGAGTTGAAGTTGCCTTTCATTCACGAGCGGCTCTTCATCCAGGACCGCATAAATATCGCGCGGGTTGAACCCCGCAGGTTTTTCAGAAAAAATTCTTTTTACAATGCCGGCATACCTTTTATTCTTACCCAGGCCTGCTTCCACCCTGCTTCCCTTTTGAAGTTTGCCCATCAGGTGTGCCGGGACCGAATAGGTGTAGGTTTTTGGCAGGGCCAGCGCCATGATGACTTCGGCATAGGCTGCCGCCGCGGGCGAGGGAAATGATATGGTAGGGTTAATGTCGTTCAATGGATTTATTTATAATAGCCTGGCTTGTATTTTCGCAAGGCTTCGTCCATCAGCTTCCACACTTTTTCTTTCAGCATTACAGCGTCTTTACGGGTCAATCCTTCAACCGGTACTTCTTCCAAAAAAATCGCTCGCGATATTCCCGGCCTGATGGTAAAAATGCTACTATGATGCATCAGGTCCAGCGAGTCGGCAAAGATGACCGGCTTGATCGGCGTTTGCGTTTCGAGCGCAATGCGAAAGGCGCCGTCGTAAAATTCTTTAAGGGGTGAATGGCCCATGTTGAAGGTGCCTTCCGGAAAAATAAAAATCGACACCCCCCTGCGCAATACCGATTTCATCACCTGCACACTTCGTGCCCGTTGCTCGGCATCACTCCTGTCAACCATCACTACGGCATTCCGGTAAATGTAGCCGAAAACAGGAATCTTCGCCATTTCACTCTTTGCCAAAACGCGTACCGGTTGCCTGATGGCCTCCATCAATATGGGAACATCCATGTACGAACTATGATTCGCCACGAAAATGAACTGGCGGTTTTTATCTTGTGGAACCTCGTAAATATTTTTATGCCGGATGCCCAGGAGAAAGGTCCAGATATCTCCCCATAGCCAACAGATCCTATAGATCATGTTACCCCCTTTCATTCTGCCGAAGAAGGAAGCCACGATCACGAAGGGCAACGCGAGAAACATGATAACCAGGAAAAGCAGGACTGCGTAAAGGGTATAAAGAAGTCTGAAGGGAAATAAAATCGTCTTTTGCATCCGGGCCTGTTCTGATATCGAAAATTAAGCCAATGATGCGAATTTACCTAAGTGTCATGAACAATCACAGGGGTAATCTTCATCTAAATCAATACAGGTTACCACCACCATTCCACGGCTTGAAGGTGCGAAGATCACGCGCAAATGGTGCTCACGTGGTTTGCCTTCGAGTGCGTATTTGGGATCGGGTTTGGAATTGAGATCCGATTTATTGTAATTGATCGTACCTTCTTTTAAGAGGGAACGGATATCATCTTCCGAAATATGACGGCAGTTCATTCGGCAGGTGGCGTGTTTGGTCAGGATGATTCGCGTTTCGTTTCTGTTGAATCCCACTTCGATGCTGGGGTGGTTTGCATGCGCTGCAAGTGGAGAGAACCAGTTTCGGTAAACGAAAACTCCCGCTGCAAGGAGGAAGATGAGGAGGATGAGGATGCGGCGTGAGGACATGGGGTAAAGTTACGGATCGTTGTTCGTTGACCGTTGTTCGTTGTTCGAGTCAACGGGTTATTTTCCACAATTCTCAACGGACAACGATAAACGGTCAACGGCCAACGATACAGGGAAATCGCTAACTTTGCCGCCATGCCACGCAAAACCGTTGCCTTCCACACCCTCGGTTGTAAGCTCAACTACTCCGAAACCAGCACGCTTTCCCGGATGCTGGAGCAGGAAGGTTTTGTGAAGAAAGATTTTGAGGATCATGCAGATGTATACGTGTTGAACACCTGCTCGGTGACGGAAAATGCCGACAAAGAATGCCGTCAAATCGTACGCCGTATCCAGCGTAAAGCCCCGGAAAGCCTCGTCATTATTACAGGCTGTTATGCCCAGTTAAAACCCAAAGAAATTGCGTCCATTCCGGGTGTCGACTTGGTGCTGGGTGCAGCTGAGAAATTCAACATCGCCGAACATATCCGCGAAATCAGCAAGGGCGACTCGGCAAAAATTTGCAGTTGCGATATCGAGGAAGTGAGCGGCTTCCATTCCTCTTATTCACTCCTGGATCGGACGCGTACTTTTTTGAAGGTACAGGATGGCTGCGATTACAACTGTTCATTTTGCACCATACCCATGGCGAGGGGTAAGAGTCGCAGCGATTCCATTTCAAACGTAGTGAGGCAGGCCGAAGCGCTTGCTGAAAAAGGCGTGAGGGAAATTGTACTTACGGGCGTAAACCTGGGCGATTTTGGAAAGGGCGAGCACGGAAACGCACGAAGTGAAAATTTCTTTCAATTGGTGCAAGCGTTGGACCGGGTTGAAGGCATCGACAGATTGCGGATCTCATCTATTGAACCCAACCTGCTCGGTAATGATATCATTTCTTTCGTTGGAGAGAGCAGGAAATTCATGCCGCATTTTCATATACCGTTGCAGAGCGGCAGCAATCGCATCCTGGGTTTGATGCGCAGAAGGTATCGTCGGGAATTGTATGCGCAGAAAGTTGCGCAAATCAAGACGCTGATGCCGCATTGCGCCATCGGTGTAGACGTAATTGTTGGATTTCCGGGCGAAACAGAAATAGAATTCCAGGAAACATTTGATTTCCTGCACGAGCTTGACGTCAGTTACCTCCACGTATTTACTTATTCTGAACGGGATCATACTCTGGCCACAACCATGGATGGCGTAGTTCCCATCAACCTGCGCCACGATCGAAATAAGATGCTTCGAAACCTGTCGTATAAAAAAATGCAATGGTTCACCAAACAGCACGAGGGTCAAATCCGTAAAGTATTGTTTGAGGGGCATGAGAAGCAGCAAATGATGGAAGGTTATACGGATAATTACATTCGCGTTAGCACGCCATTCAGGCCGGAATGGCGCAACCAGCTTGTGGATTGGAGGCTTTAGCCGGTTAATCAGAAATTCAGTAGCTTTGTGTTGGTCGAGATGAGCAAGTACCAGGTAACGATACGTTTTGAGATGACCGATGAGTTCATGCAGCTAGTCCCTGAACACCGATCTTTTATCAATGATTTAATTGAAAAAGGTGTCATCGATCACTACGTAGTGACGATGGAAAGTCAGCGCGTTTGGATTACCATCAACGCCAAAGGCAAGAGAGAAGTGAAAAAGATTCTCTCAAAATCTCCCCTCTTTAAATATTGGAAGATGGAAATTGAAGAGCTGTTCGTCATTGATGGGCAGCATTACAGGTTACCAGCAGTACAATTGAATTAGTAGAACAGTAGACAGTGGACAGTGGACAGAAGTTTGAATCGATACTGTCTTCTGTCCACCGTCTACTGTCCACTCAAATTCCACATCGGTTTCTTCAGCAACACCTTCTTATACACCGGACAACTCTCAATATGCGCTCCCTTCAAAAAACCGGTACTTACTAAAAATTCATTTACAATCTCGCCTCCGGTAAACCGGAATTCCTTCTTGAAAATCTTCACCCATTCGTCCTTCGTTTTTGGATGATGATGTTTCAGCCAGTTCAGGAATGATCCATGCTCTTTCTGCAAACCCTGGATCACCTTTGCATTGTGAATGGCCGCCTCTACCTTTAGCCGGTTGCGGATGATGCCTGCATCCTGCAGCAACTTCTCCACTTTCTTATCCGAATAACGCGCCACTTTCGCAATATCAAAATCGTCAAAGGCCTTGAAAAAATTATCCTTCTTGTTCAGGATGGTCGTCCAACTCAGACCCGCCTGGTTGATTTCCAGCACCAGCCTGGCGAATAATTCGTTGTCGTCATGAATCGGGAATCCATATTCCTTATCATGGTAGTGCACGTGTACGTTAGCTTTGTCCATTTGCCATACGACCTCGCAATATGATCTGGGCTTTTCCATTTTTCAAAAATATTACCTTTTACAGAACTAATAGTACGAGCTTCGTCGTACCATTTAACTTAAAATTAAGAAATGCCAAACCTGAGGCCTGCCGTCTATTGCAGATATTTGAGACGCCATTGACCTAGCCGTTCTAACCAAACACTATACCCTCCCCTGACATGAAGAAACTTGCTGCTATCTGCTTCCTCTTTTTCCTGTTTTGCAAGCAAGCCTATTCGCAAAATGCCTCCCTCAAGGGACAACTTCAGGATACCACCGAAAAGAAATCTTTAGAAAAAGCGAGCATACTGCTCCTTCGGCGGTCCGACTCCGTTATGGTCCGCTTCTCCAGGAGCAATGCCGAAGGAAACTTCATGCTCGAAAAACTTCCAGCAGGCAGATTCATATTGATGGTCACCCGACCAGCCTATGCAGATTACGTTGACACATTGAACCTGGCAACCTCCGATTCTGTTGACCTGAAAAATATTTACATGACCCTGAAAAGCCAATTGCTACAGGAGGTCATTGTTTCGGGTAGAAAAGCCATGCGCCTGAAGGGCGACACCGTGGAATATAAAGTCGACAGTTTTTACATGAAAGCCGGTTCAACGGTGGAAGACCTGCTGAAAAAATTACCAGGCATCCAGGTTGACAAAGACGGAAAGATCACCGCACAGGGTGAATCCGTTCAAAAAGTATTGGTCGACGGCGAAGAATTTTTCAGTGACGATCCCACCATCGTCACCAAGGGGCTTCAGTCGGACGTGGTTGATAAGGTGCAGGTATACGACAAGAAAAGCGACCAGGCTACCTTTACGGGTATTGATGACGGTCAGCGTACCAAAACCATCGACCTAAAACTCAAGGAAGATAAGAAGAAGGGATATTTCGGAAAGCTCACCCTTGGCAGCAACGCGGGTGACTATTGGAACAACACCGGCATGTTCAACGCATTCAAAAAGAAGCGCAAAATTTCCGCCTACGGCATCATGAGCAGCACTGGGAAAACGGGGCTTGACTGGAACGAAAACATGAACTACGGTGGCAATAGCGGATTCGAATCCGGTTTTTCTGACGATGGCGGTATGTATTTCATGGTCAACAACGAAGATGAATTCGGAGGTTCAAACTTCTACGGAGAAGGCTACCCGAAGAGTTGGAATGCAGGCTTGCATTTTTCCAACAAATGGAACGACGACAAGCTACACCTCAACCTGAACTACCAGTTCAATAAACTGAGTACAGACGCCGCGGGTACCACCACCAGTCAGTATATCTTACCCGACACGCTTTATTATGTGAATGAGCGCGGCCGCAATTTCAACGTCAAACAAAGAAACCGGATAGACGGGATTTATGAATTGCAGTTGGATTCCCTCTCTACACTAAAGATCACGGCCGGAGGAATCATGGGCACATCTCAAAGCCTGAATGAATCCTATACCGAATCATTGGACGAAAACCGCTCTCCTGTCAATACGAGCCTGCGCAAGATCAGCGCCGTGGGTGATAACCGAAGCTATTACTGGACCGCACTTTATAGAAAGAAATTTAAAAAACAGGGCAGAACACTTTCGGTCTATGCGAAGCAAAATTACCTGGACAAACAAACTGATGGTTTTTTACTTGCGGACACGAAATATTTCAATAGCAACGGGCTTGTGCGCGAAGACAGCATCGATCAGAAGAAAGTGAATGGCAATACGCAAAATGTATTCATGGCACGCATCACTTACACCGAACCCTTATCGAAACGTGCAGTCCTTGAATTCAACTACGCACTCAAAAATGACGGAAGTGAGTCACTCCGGCAAACTTATGAAGGTGGCGTGAGCGGAAGCGGCAAATATGACAACCTGATGGACTCGCTAAGCAATGATTATGGTTTTAACGTACTCACCAATTCTGCAGGTATTAATTACCGCTACTCCAAACCGAAGAAGTTGTCTTTCTCAATTGGCGGAAATGTTTCAAAGGCTGATTATACACGACGCGACCTGAAAGTTGACACCGCGGTGAAATATAATTTTGTCAACCTATATCCGCAAATTAACCTGAACATGCCGATTGGACAGGGTGGAAGGATTAATTTCAACTATTTTGGAAACACGAAGGCGCCCACGATTGACCAGATTCAGCCGTTGATCGATAATACGGATCCGCTAAATATTCACCTGGGAAATACGAATCTCGATCAGGCATTCAGCCACCGGTTGAACTTTAACTACTATAGTTTTAAGATGTTGTCTGAACAATATATCTGGAGCAGCATCAGCTATAATTTTGTTCAAAATGACTTCAGCACGAGGAATTTAGTAGATAGCCTGGGCCGGAAATTTTACCAACCCGTCAATGTGGACGGTAACTACAATCTCAACCTCTACTTCAACTATTCCACCAAGATCAAGAAATCAGGATTTCGGCTTGAATTCAACGTTCAGGGCGACAGGTTTCGGAACACCAATTTCGTCAACACGGAGAAGAATGTTACCAAGAGTTTCAATTTTGGAGGCGGTCCCGGGATGAGCTATGAAAAGGAGAAGAAATTCAGGATCAGCTTTAATTTGAGTTTCGTAGAGAATTATTCTGTTTCGTCCATTCGCCCGGATGTGAAGACAAGCTACCTTACGCAGGAACACCGTGCCTACGCAATGGTATTCCTTCCCTGGAAGTTTGAACTGAATACAGACGCGAATTTCAATCTTCGTCAAAAGACTGACGTGTTTGATCAGAATACCAACTCAATTTTGTGGAATGCGCGCATTGAAAGGAAGTTTATGAAGAACGATCAGTGTAGAATCGGTTTCCAGGCCAATGATCTCCTGAATCAGAACATCGGATTCCAGCGACAGATTTCAAGCAATTTTATTTCAGAACGCACTTATAATTCTATCAAGAGATATTTCCTCCTGACCTTTGCATGGAATTTTAGTAAAAACGGAAAACCGCAGGAATGATGAAAGGACAACATAGAACCTATCGGAAGATTTCACTCCCGACCTTGTTGGTGGTGCTGCTCATGCCGTTCGCATGGTCTGCGGACGCACAGCAACAATTTATCAGCGAAGGCAAGATTGAATACGAACGAAAGACCAACCAGCACGCATTTTTGGATGAGAATAATATGTGGGACGAGATGGCGAAGAAAGACCTTCCGAAATTTGT
>Ga0157375_10001683_pt1 | contig 19023 bp, 15 predicted proteins | sample M35metaG_FD_115311 | JGI IMG/M metagenome (GOLD analysis project Ga0157375, IMG submission 115311) | Miscanthus rhizosphere microbial communities from Kellogg Biological Station, Michigan, USA - M3-5 metaG | ecosystem: Host-associated > Plants > Roots > Rhizosphere > Soil | place: USA: Michigan... | reverse complement strand
GATTGCCGCGCAAATTCGTAATCGGCTTCCAGCGCACCGCTTTCCGCCAGCGCGGCCGCTTTTTTCGCGCGAATGCGACCCCACACGTCCGCCTCCCATGCGGCACCCGCAGCGAGGCCATAAACCCAGCGCTGGGACGATTCATCCATACTCGTGTCGAGGCCAGCGCCGCCGGGATTCTCCGTCCCTGGAGGGCCGAAATCTGGCGGGTTAATGCTGCGACCGAGATCGCCACTAATTTCTTGTCCCTGCCGTTCGCCCAGTCCCTTCATCGCGATGCGCGGATAGAGGGACGCGGCCGCGATACGGACGGCAGCGCGCGATGCTTCCACGCGCGCAGCGGCTGCTTTCAGGTCGGGATTTCGTTCGATCGCATCCGCCACCAGCGCAGTCAGCTCAGGGTCGTGAAAAGTGCTGATCCAGTTCGGTAATACCGCCCCGCTGCGATGTGGGCTGCTCCATTCGCCGGGAATTTGGCGTGCCGCCTCGGGCGCAATGTCCGCGCCAAACGGCGGGATTTTTAGCGCGCATCCGGCAAGAGTGAGGCACGCCGCAGTGCCCAGAAGGACTCGGATACTCATGTCAGCCCCCGCCTCAATGCAGCTTGAAAACGAACCAGTCCATCTTCGTCGAGACGCGCACGAAGACTTTGCGAATGATGTGGAGAAACTTGACGTGCTCGGTGTAGATCGCCCCGGCTCCTACCGCACCGGCGGCGAGGAAGAGATCTCTGTCTTTCGGTCCAACCAGGAGCCGGACCGCGAGGCGGTCGTCGGCCAAGCCAAGCACCGATGTGGTTCCCACCCACCCGCTAATGGGCATCTGGCCCTGGGCCGTGGCCCACATGATGGAGTCCACCTTGCACTTGATGATCCGGTCCGGGTAGGTCTTGAGGTAGATCTCTGCCTCGTTGCCCGGTTCGACATACCGCAGCTCGTTCTGGTGATAGAAAGCCAGAATCCACGGGTCATCCTCCTCGATAAAGCTCATCACGGCATTGGCCGTGACCGTCGTCGCGCGGACGCCAGGCCGGAGCGCGAGATTAGTCACGCGACCGTTGGCCGGCGCGAAATACGTCGTTCCCTCGAGGTCGTATTTCGCGTTGATCAGGTCTGCTTCCGACTTCTTAATCTGCGCTTTGGCCTGCGATTCTGTGGCGTCGGCGGCGAGAAATTCGCTCTCGAGATTTCCGAGATCGCTTTGCGCCTGCTCAAGGTCGGCCCGCTTCCCGGCACCGGTTGCGGCGAGGGCAGTGAATTGCTCGACGCGCTTTTTCGCAAGGTCAATTCGCGGAGTTAAGGAGGCCTTCTTGTTCGCGGCGTTCTCGAGCGAATCCTTCGCTCCCTGCAACGTCGCCGCGGCCGCTTTCTCAGCCGCTTCGAAAGGCACCGGGTCGATCTTGAAAAGGACATCGCCCTTCTTGATCGGCCGGTTTGGTTCAATCGGAACCTCGGTCACCTGCCCAGCCACGCGCGGCACGATTGGGATGGTGTAATTCATCGCGCGCACATCGTGCGACGAAGGCGCGACGATATTCATGAAGAGGATGATGACCGCCAGCATAAAGAGCGGGATGGTGACGACGATGACCTGGCTCGTGATATTCCACGGCAGCCATTTCTTCTTAAAGAAGATGAACCAGACGATGAGCGAGTAGATGATGAGGAGGATCAGTTCCATTAGGCATGTCCTCCCGCTTTCGCCTCGCCCTCATGTCCGTGTTTCGCATCATCTCCACCGTGGTGGGCGAGCGATTCATCCACATCCGTGCCGTAAGCCAATTTGTGCAGAACCGGTTTGCTGTAGGCCCAGAGCCAGGCGATCGGCCAAAGTAGTCCTCCAAAGACGAGCGACAGCAAACACAGGCATTGAATCGCGCGGGTCTGCGGGTGCAGCTTTTTGTGCGCGATTTTTTCCGGCAGGATATGGACGAGCCAAAAGATTACTATGCCGATGAGCGGTGCGATGATGATGACGACCCACGAAATTCCATTGGCAATGGCATCGAGTGTCTCGCCATGAAAGAGCGAGGCGTGGGCGCGGCATGGCAGCGCCAGAAATACCAGCGCAAAGACCCAAGTGAGCCGACTTCGAAGGGCCGCGAGCATGCGCCACGTAACTCTTCGCTCGTCAGGCAGAGTGCGAAAATTCCATCTCATTTATCGTGATTCAATTTGTGACTCGATAGTCTGGTGAGCCCGGACGACAATCTGCGCGAAGCACTCCTCGGGAAACATTGGACCTTGGTCCTATTCGTCGGCCTCAGACTTTGGTCCTAGCAATCCGGGGAAAGGGTTGTTATGCGATGAACAGATGTTAAGTTGACCGCGCTGACCGCGCATAAGAAAGGTGAGCCATGCCTCTTCAGTTCAAACATGAAGCAAACGACATCTCCGAGTTACGCATCAGCGGCGTTCTGAAACAGGATGAATTTGCTGCTGCCCAGGCTGAGTTAGCCCGCAAGATCGACGCCGGGGCCAAGCCGCGACTTCTCATTATCGGGGAGAATTTTGAGGGCTGGGAGCGCGGCGCTGATTGGAATGATCTCGACTTTCTGTTTTCTCACAGTGGCGAGATTGCCAGGATCGCTGTCGTCGGGGACCCGCGGTGGGAGACCCAGGCGCTCGCCTTTGCTGGCGCCGGAATCCGCCCCGCGCCGGTAAAGTTCTTCCGTCCGAACGAATTGACGCAAGCGCGCACCTGGCTCGCTGATTAATGAGTCAGCCTGGGTATAAGACCAAGGTCTCATAGGAGGTCTGCCGGCAAAGAGTGCAGGCTCGGATCGCTTACGATGCCTATATGAAAACCTTGCCTTATCTCATCTTCGCCGCCGCCCTGGTCTGCTTCTTCTCCGCTTGCGAAACAGCAGTTACCGTTACTACCGACTATGATCACGCTGCGCATTTCGGTAAATATAGAAGCTATGCGCTGGCGCCGGCCCGCCGTGGGCAAACCATGTCGGCAACTTCCGAAGCTGCGTTAAGCGAGGCCGTGCGCGCGGAACTGAACTCGCGTGGATTGACCGAAGCACCGGGACAGAAAGCTGATCTCGATATCGTGCGGCAGGTTTTCGTGCAGGGAAAAGTTTCCGTCCAGGAATGGACGGATTGGGGGTATGGCTATCACGGTGGCTGGCCGTACGGTTATGGATACTATGGCATGTGGCACGGCGCGCCGACTTCCTACATCGACGTCCAACAATATGCTGAAGGCACGCTCATCCTTGATTTCGTGGATGCGCGCACAAAGAAGCTCGTCTTTCGGGGAACCGGACGAGCTGTTGTTGAGGGACCGGAAAGTAATGCCGGCAAGATTCGAGAAGCGGTGCACAAGATTGTGGCCGGTTATCCCTCTGCGGCTGCGCAATGAAAGCCACGCCCCCTCGGGACAGCAAACATCTGAGCGGTTGTTAGTCGGATTCGGGACGGGAACATGGTTCGCATTGCGAGTGGACTTGATTTCTCGCGGTGCGTGCCGCATTTGGGCATCAGGTTGTTATGAACACGACGAACCTTTTGCTTCCCGGTCTTACGGTTTCCAAAATCCATCATAATCTTCCAGCGAGCGCGCTCTACGAGCACGCCATTCGTTACGAGCAAGGTGCGAGCATCGCCGAGAACGGCGCGCTGGTGGCGTATTCCGGAAGCAAGACCGGGCGTTCACCAAAGGATAAGCGCGTGGTCGAAAATCCGGCTTCGAAAAACGATATTTGGTGGGGAGCGGTAAATATTCCGTGCGATCAGCGCACCTTCGATATCAATCGACAGCGCGCGCTCGATTACCTCAATACCCGCGAGCAACTTTACTGTTTCGACGGTTTCGCCGGCTGGGATCCGAAATATCGCATCAAGGTTCGCGTCCTCTGCTTCCGGCCGTATCACGCCCTTTTCATGCACACCATGCTCATCCGCCCGACGAAGGAAGAGCTGGCGGGCTTTGGCGCGCCCGATTTCGTCATTATTAACGCGGGCGCTTTTCCGGCAAATCGCCTAACGACTGGGATGGGATCGACCACCAGCATCGATCTTAGTCTGGAAGATCGACAGCTCGTGATTCTGGGAACGGAATACGCGGGCGAAATGAAGAAAGGTGTCTTCACCGTGGCCAATTATTTCGCGCCGAAACGCGGGCTCCTCTCCATGCACTGTTCAGCTACGGCGGATAAGAAGACCGGCGCTTCGTCGCTTCTCTTCGGTCTCAGCGGTACCGGCAAGACGACACTTTCCGCTGATCCGAAACGTCATCTGATCGGCGATGACGAGCATGTCTGGACGGATGACGGCATCTTCAATATCGAAGGGGGTTGTTACGCCAAGGCGATCAACCTTACTCCGGAAAGCGAGCCGGATATTTTTCAGGCGCTGCGTTTCGGCGCGGTTCTGGAAAATGTCGTCCTCGAGGATGATCGCCGCGTCGATTTCACCAACGTCAGCATTACGCAAAACACGCGCGGCGCGTACCCGATCGAGTTTATTCAGAACGCGAAGATCCCGTGTCTCGCTGGTCATCCGACTGACGTGATTTTTCTGACCTGCGACGCATTCGGCGTTCTGCCGCCGGTCGCTTCACTCTCGCCCGCGCATGCCATGTATCATTTCATGAGCGGTTATACGGCGAAGGTGGCGGGAACCGAGATGGGCGTGACCGAACCGCAGGCTACATTTTCGCCCTGCTTTGGCGGACCGTTTCTCGTCTGGCACCCAAGCAAGTATGCAGAGCTACTGGCGGAAAAGATGCGCAAACACAAAGCGCGCATCTGGCTCGTAAACACCGGTTGGGCCGGCGGCGGTCACGGTGTCGGCCAACGCATCAGTCTTAAGAATACGCGAGCTATCGTCGATGCGATTCACAGCGGCGCGCTCGCGCACGCGAAGACGGAACGTGATCCGGTATTTGGTTTCGACATCGTGACCGAAGTTCCGAATGTGCCGTCGGAAATCCTGCGGCCGCGCGAAGGTTGGAAAGATTCCGCCGCCTACGAAGCCGCCGCGAAGAAACTTGCCGGCCTCTTCAACAAGAATTTCGAGATCTATGCCGCCGGCGCGAGCCCGGAGGTAAACGCGGCGGCGCCCAGTGCCTAACAAATTATCAGGACTTTCTCATGAAAATCGGAGTTGTCGGTTGCGGAATGGTGGGATCCAGCTCGGCTTATGCGCTCGTCATGAGCGGCGTGGGCCGCGAGATCATGTTGGTGGATTTGAAACGGGAGCGCGCCGAGGCTGAGGCGAACGACATTTCGCACGCGGTGCCCTTCGCTCATCCGCTGGTCGTGCACGCCGGTGACTACGTGGATTTAAACGATGCGCGGGTGGTGATCATTGCCGGCGGCGTCGCGCAAAAGCCAGGCGAAACGCGCCTGCAATTACTCCAGCGTAATGCGGATGTCTTTCACCAAATTGTTCCGTCCGTCCTGCGCTATGCACCTGATGCCGTCCTTCTGGTAGTCAGCAATCCGGTTGATGTCATGACCCATTTAGCCGCCCATTTTGCGGCTGAGTTCGGGGTGCCGGCATCGCGCGTTATTGGCTCGGGGACGACACTCGATACGGCGCGGTTTCGCACCTTGCTCGGGCGCCATTTCGATGTCGATTCGCGACATGTGCACGCTTACGTCCTGGGTGAACACGGCGACTCCGAAGTCCTGGCCTGGTCGCAATCCACCATCGCCGGATTGTCGCTCGACGACTTCGCCAAGGTTCACGGCAAGCCGCTCACAGAAGCGGATCGGGCGGAGATTGATGATAAGGTGCGCCGCGCGGCCTACCATATTATCGCCGGGAAAGGTTCGACCTATTACGGAATCGGCGGCGCGGTGGCGCGGATCGTGGATGTTTTGCTCCATGATCAACGCGCCATCCTCACGATTTGCGCGCGGCTGAGCGACGATATCCCGGATTGCAGCGGCGTCACGATGGCTTTGCCCCATTTGGTCGGAGGGGATGGTGCGCTCGCGACCATTCCATTGCCGCTGGTCGAAACGGAGCGTGCCGCGCTCCGCCGCAGCGCCGGAATTCTTCGCGAAGCCCTTCAGTCGCTGCAACTGAATTAACCAGTGCAGGAATAGAATCGGTCTGCTGTCAATCGGCCGGGGCATGGCGCTTCTGACCAGAGAGCCACGCGTCGCGATTTGCGCGAACGAGTGCGAGCGTTTCGTCGATCGTGTTTACACAATGCGCGATCTTGAAATCGATTTCGCTCGCGAGCTCGTTTCCCTCCTGTAACATCGCGCCGCGAGCCCATTCCACGAGATCGGCCCACATTTTCCCCACCAGGATGAGTGGCGTATTATAAAGTTTGCGCACCTGAAGGAGTTGCCACACGAGCGATAACTCCAGAAGCGATCCAATCCCGCCGGGGACAACGATAAACGCGTCGGAAATAATCATGAAATGATGGAGTCTTGAGAAGAAGGTGCTGTGCTGGTAAGCCTGGCCGACAAACGGATTGATTTCCTGTTCGAATGGCAGGTCGACCCGAATGCCAACCGAGCGATGCTTTGCTTCGGGGTCGACCAGATTGGCGCCTTCGTTCGCGGCTCGCATCAACCCCGGTCCGCCGCCGCTCATGATGTCGCAGCCCATACTGGTCAGCTCAGCCGCCAGCTGTTTCACGCTGTCGTAAGCCAGAGTGCCCGGTTTGAGGCGGGCTGAGCCGAAGATTGTCACGCGATAATTCTGCCGGGTCGTCCGGCGCAACCGCGTCAGCTCGTTCACTACTTCCCAGAGACCGGTTACGGCGCGTTCGACCAGCGCGGTCGCGGCGTCTTCGTCACTTAGCCTAACGATATCGGATTGTCCGAAAGAGGATTTTGATCTGTTCATTGGGTCGGCCGGTTTGGATCATGTTCGCCGCGAAGGACCGCCAGCGATCGGGGGAACAATGGAAAGCTGCTCATCTGCTCGAAAACGCGTTCCGGTTCTTCAGGTGCGCCCGTATCGAACACACAAGTCCAGCGCATGTTTCGGTGTCGTGCGCCCAGTCGGAATGAAATCGCTTCGTGGTGTGAATTGAAAAGAATGGCAAAAGTGTTTCCGACAATGCGCTCGCCGCACTCGTCGGTTTCATCGATTTGATCGCCCACCAGGCATATCCCAAGACAACGAGCATGATGTGTGTTCCAATCGTGCTCCGACATTTCCGTGCCATCCTGCTTCATCCAATAGATGTCATGGACATCGACGCCGTGGATGGGGCGTCCTTGCAGGAAACGGCGCCGGCGAAAGATTGGTTCTGTCTGGCGAAGATGAATGATTTTTTGGACGAACTCGAACAGGTCGCGTTGTTCGCTGGTCAAATCCCAATCCAGCCAGGCGAGCGGCGAATCCTGGCAATAGGCGTTATTGTTGCCCTGCTGCGATTTGCCGATTTCATCGCCGGCCAGCAGCATTGGCACACCCTGGGAAAGGAGGAGCGTGGCCAGGAAATTTCGCTGCTGCCGGGCGCGCAACCGGTTGACTTCCCCTTCATTCGTTAGGCCCTCGGCGCCGCAATTCCAACTCTCATTGTCATTCGTTCCGTCCCGATTCTCTTCGCCGTTCGCTTCGTTGTGTTTCTGATTGTAGCTCACCAGGTCGCGCAGCGTGAATCCATCATGGGCTGTGACAAAGTTGACACTCGCGTTCGGGTGACGTCCGTCATCCGCATACAAGTCGCTGCTGCCGGTCAGACGGGAGGCGAACTCGCCAAGCGTGCCGGCATGTCCTTTCCAAAAGCGCCGGACGCAGTCGCGATACTTCCCATTCCACTCGCTCCAGAGCACCGGAAAATTCCCGACGTGATACCCCCCCGGACCCACGTCCCACGGCTCAGCAATCAGTTTCACTCCCGACAGAACCGGATCCTGCTGGATGATGTCGAAGAACGAGCTCAGACGATCGACTTCCCATGAATCACGCGCGAGCGCAGCGGCGAGATCGAATCGAAAACCGTCCACCTTCATTTCCGTTACCCAGTAACGGAGTGAATCCATGATCAGTTGAAGGGTGCGTGGATGAGCGACGTGCAGTGAGTTCCCGCAACCGGTGAAATCGATGTATTTCTGACCATTCTGTTCCAGCCGGTAGTAAGAGGAGTTGTCGATGCCACGAAATGAAAGCGTCGGACCGTCCGCGTTGCCCTCGCCGGTGTGATTATAGACGACGTCGAGGATGACTTCGATGCCCGCCGAGTGCAGCGTGCGGACCATTTCGCGAAACTCTTCGACCGCTCCATCGAGGCCGCCGGCGGCATAACGCGGATCGGGTGTGAAGAAGCCGATCGTATTGTAGCCCCAGTAATTGGAGCGGCCGCACGCGACGAGAAACTCTTCATCAACGTGATAATGAATCGGAAGCAGCTCGACCGCCGTGACGCCGAGGTCGCGGAGATGCCCGATCGCTGCGCCTGAGGCCAGCCCGGCATAAGTGCCGCGCAGTTTCTCGGGCACCCCGGGATGCTGTTTCGTGAATCCTTTCACGTGCAGTTCGTAAACGATCGTTTTATGCCATGGCGTCCGCGGACTTTCATCCGGCGCAGCCTTCACCCTCTGGGCGACGACCCGAGCGAGCGGCGCGCAGGATGCCGTATCCCGCTCTGGATCGCGGATGGCGTCGTCCCAGATCAGATCGCGCGCGATCGTCCTGGCGTAAGGGTCGAGCAGAATTTTGCGCGGATTGAAGCAATGCCCCCCCGCCGGCTCGTTAGGCCCGTAAACTCGATAGCCATAGATTTGGCCCGGCCCCGCATCCGGCAGGTATCCATGCCAGACCTGATGTGTCTTCTCGGGCAACGCGACCCGATGCGATTCGCGTTGCGCAGTGCCCGACTCGAACAAACACAACTCAACCCTGGTCGCGTTCTCGGAGAAGATCGCGAAATTGACGCCACTCTCCCCGCAGGTCGCACCGAGGGGAGAAGGATCACCCGGCCAGATGCGCATACTCGTTAGGCAGCGTTGGAGCCATCCTCTGTTCCGAGTTGCATGAGCTCGATCCGGTGGTTCGCCTGCGGGTTTCGTGAAGAAGGGCCCGCCACGAGCATGACGCGATCGGCCATGATGCCCTGATCGTGCAGCCACCCCCTCGCAAAATCACGCCAATTCTCCGGTTCCTCCACCAAATTGACGTGGTGGACTCCGTAGGAAAACGCCAGGCCTGGCCCAACCGCCGGGTTGCTGGCCACTGCGATGATCCAGACAGGCGGTTTGCAGCGCGAAATCAGACGGGCCGTGTTCCCACTGTGCGTCGGCGCAACCAAGAGGTCGCACGGCACAGTTTCCAGCGCGTGCTCGACGAGGGAGGCCATCCGATCGCCCCCCGTCACCGGTCTTACAGGGCGGAGGAGTTCGCGCCGGGCGGCGAGGCTGGCGCGGGGACGATGCGTTTCGGTAAAGGCCGCGATCTTTGCCAGCATGGTTACCGCTTCCTCCGGAAACTTTCCCATAGCGGATTCGCCTGAAAGCATGACGCAATCCGTTCCGTCGAGAATGGCATTAGCCACATCAGTCGCTTCCGCGCGGGTTGGCAGTCGACTCGTCACCATCGAGTCCAGCATTTGCGTCGCGGTGATAACCGGTTTGCTGGCCAGGTTCGCTTTGGCGATAAGCTTTTTTTGCGTGTATGCGATTGCTTCGATCGGGACTTCGACACCGAGATCGCCGCGCGCGACCATGATGCCGTCCGCCGCGGCGAGGATTTCATCGTAATGATCTAATGCTTCCGCGCGCTCGATCTTCGCGATAACAAATGGTCGGCCGCCGAATCCGCTCGCGGCCTCGCGTAGCTTTTCGATATCGGCCGCGCGTTCCACAAACGATTGGCTCACGGCATCGACCCCGGCTTTGATCGCAAACTCCAGACACTCCCGGTCACGCTCCGTAAACGCGCTGATGCCGAGCTCGATTCCCGGCAGATTCAGCCCCTTCTTCGATCGCAGCTCGCCCCCGACCGCGACGATACAGTGGACGTTGTTGCCCTCGACACGCTGAACGACGAGCTGGACAAGGCCGTCGTTGAGGAAGAGCCGATTGTCCGGCTTCACCACGCGCGGGAGCGGCTCAAATGTCATCGAAGCCCGCTGCGCATTGCCGATGATGTCGTCGCTCGTTAAGGTGAAAGCGTCGCCCGGAGCGAGGTGAATCGGCTCCGGGTCAATCTTGCCGAGCCGCATCTTCGGGCCCGGCAGATCGGCCATGATTGTGACGCGGCGTCCCGTGGCGCGCTCGGCGTCGCGGATGCGCCGGACAACTTCCGCGTGTTTCGAAAACTCGCCGTGCGAAAAATTCAGCCGCGCGACATTCAGCCCCGCGCGGATGAGCCGGACCAGCATCTCGGGTGATTCCGAGGCTGGACCAATCGTCGCGACGATCTTTGTTTTGTGGGCATGCAAGGCCGCGCTCATGAGGCGAACATCGTTTGGCCGTTACCGCGCAGATCACTCACGGCCTGCTTGACGCGGTCGGCCATCGATCCCTCTGCCATGGCGAGATAAGTGCGAGGATCATAGGCCTTCTTATTGCCAACCTCCGCGTCCACCTTCAAGACGCCGTCGTAATTCTTGAACATGTGCGCGGCGATCGGACGGGTGAAAGCATATTGCATGTCGGTATCGACATTCATTTTCACGACGCCGTAATCGAGCGACTCGTGGATTTCCTCCCGCGTCGAACCGGAGCCGCCGTGGAAGACAAGATGGAAGCGCGCCGACTCGCCGAATTGCTTCACGACCGCATCCTGGCATACCTTCAAGACTTTGGGCTGTAGCTTGACGTGCCCTGGTTTGTAAACGCCGTGCACATTGCCAAAGGTGGCTGCGAGCAGATAGCGACCGCCGATCGGATTCAGCCGCCGCGCCACCTCCAAAGTGTCCTGAGGGGTGGTATAGAGATTGGCGTTATGGGCTCCGACCACGCCATCTTCCTCGCCGCCGACCGCGCCGGTTTCGATCTCGAGGATGAGATCGTTTTTCGCGAAACGCGCGAGCAGCTTCTCGGCCGTCTCAAGATTTTCGACTAACGAGAGGTTGCTGCCATCAAACATGTGACCTGTGAAAAGATTGGGCTGACCCGCAGCGCGACGCTTCTCGGTCAGTTCCACCAGCGGAATGACGAACTTTTCCAGCTTGTCCTTCAGGCAATGATCGGTGTGCAACGCCACGTAAATCGGATAACGATCGGCCACGCGATGGACGTGTTCCGCGATCGATGCTGCGCCGAGTGCCAGGTCCTTGAGCGCGGAACCTGAGGCAAAGGCGCCGCCGCCGGTTGAGATTTGGATAATTCCATCGGCCTTGCTCTCGGCCAGGCCGCGCAAGACGGCGTTGGCGGTGGTCATGGAGGTGACATTGACCGCGGCGAGCGCAAAACGTCCCGCGCGCGCGCGCTCGAGAATCGCGCAAAAGGTTTTGAAATCGGCGACTGGCATAGGGTGACTGTGATTGAGTTGGTTAGTTGACCACGAAAGCTGAGTTCCCCGGGAGTTGAACTGCCCTTCGTCGTAGCCACCCGGCGGCGATGAATGACACGATGAGTCCGACAACGGCTTTGACGATGAGGGCGGCGTTGGTTCTTCGATCGGCGAGAGCGCCGGCGGCTGGAGCCGGGGCGGCCCCGAAATTGCGCGCGGCCGTGGCCAACGCCAGAACTCCGCGCGCCTGGGGCATTGATGCACTCAAGATCCAAGTCCCCACGAATAAGCCGAGGACATAAAGGATCGCAGCCAGAATTGCACCGCTACCGACAACGCCGAGCAAGGCCGGTGCGTTCAGCGCGATTAGCAGGACGAAAAGAAGCAAGAGGCTTCCGTTGGAAAGAATCGCAAGGAACGGCAGGAGACGCGCGGCGAACGATGCGGCCTGCCTCTTGACCAGCATTCCGAGGACGAGTGGCAGGAGAATGAGCAACAGCCGGGGACGCGCAATCGTCCAGCCGGGGATCATCACGGGCAACGCGAGCGGCATAAAAACGATCGTGCCGCAGATCAGGAGCGCCATCAGCGCTACCGCGAGTGCCATATCGCCACGCGCACTTTCAGCGAGCTTCGGGAGAAAAGGTGCGCCGGCCGCTCCAGCCAGAAGAAACGTGGCGATGGCATGCTCGCGCTGGAGTGGAATGACCACCGTAAGCAACCACGCCAACCCCGGCGCGAAGACGAAATTCAAAAGCAGGGCGAACAGCACCAACCGGACGGAGGAGAGTGGCGCAGCCAGACCACCCAGCGTCAGGCTCAACCCCGCGCCAAACATGCTGCTCAGCAAGAAGACCAACACCGAGAGCTTCTGAATGAACTCCAGCAGGTTGACCATGGGCAAAATTGCTGCCGGCCGCTACATTTTGCCTGCGATGTAGCGGGTGAGGTCCACGCACCGGTGGCTGTAGCCCCACTCGTTATCATACCAGCTGATTAGCTTGAAGAAACGATTCCCCATCCCGATGCCTGAGCCTGCGTCGAAAATGCTGGAACGCTCATCGTGGATGAAATCGCTCGAGACAACTTCGTCGGTAGTATAACCGAGTATGTCTTTCAGGTACGTTTCGCTCGCTTTTTTCATCGCAGCGCAGATTTCCTCGTAGGAAGTTTCCTTCACGGTGCGCACGGTGAGATCGACCACGCTGACCGTCGGAGTCGGAACGCGGAAAGCCATGCCGGTCAGCTTTCCTTTCACTTCAGGAATGGCGAGGCCCACGGCCTTGGCGGCGCCGGTTGTGGAAGGAATGATGTTGATCGCTGCGCTGCGGCCACCTTTCCAATCCTTCTTGGAAGGTCCATCGACGGTCTTCTGCGTCGCGGTGTAACTGTGCACCGTCGTCATCAATCCCTCTTCGATTCCGAAGCCTTCCTTCAATAGGACATGTACAACGGGAGCCAGGCAGTTGGTGGTGCAACTGGCATTCGAGATGATGTGATGCCTGGCCGCGTCGTACTTCTCGTGGTTCACCCCCATGACCACCGTGATGTCGTCGTTCTTGCCGGGTGCGGAGATGATCACTTTCTTTGCACCGGCATCGATGTGGCCTTTCGCCCGCGACGCTTCCGTGAAAAGACCAGTGGATTCGATAATGATATCCGCGCCGAGATCCTTCCATGGCATGGCCGCCGGGCCTTCCTTTATGGCCAGACATTTGATTTTGTGACCGTCCACAATGAGGAGATCGTCTTCCGCTGCTCCATCTGACCTGCCGCTTCTGACTTCTTTCTTGAAGCCTCCCTGGATAGAGTCGTACTTGAGGAGATAGGCGAGGTTGTCCGCAGGGACTAGGTCGTTCACCGCCACGACTTCGATTTCCTTGCCCAGAAGGCCCTGGTCGCAAATCGCCCGAAAGACGAGACGTCCAATTCGTCCGAAGCCGTTGATGGTGATCTTAGTCATAAGACTGAATTTCGACCGTCGGTTGCCTAATGGCGATAGGACTTAGGTCGGATGACGCGTCGTAGGTGAGAATGCGTTAGCGCATCTTGCCGCCGTAAATAGCGTCGTCGCCCAGCTCTTCCTCAATGCGCAAAAGCTGGTTGTATTTGGCCACGCGGTCCGTCCGGCTGAGCGAGCCCGTCTTGATTTGGCCCGCGTTGGTTGCGACCGCGATGTCCGCGATGGTGGTGTCTTCGCTTTCGCCCGAACGGTGGCTGATCACGGCGGTGTAGGCATTCTCCCGCGCCAGCTCGATGGCATCGAGGGTTTCGGTCAGCGACCCGATCTGATTGACCTTCACCAGGATCGAGTTGGCTACGCCCTTATCGATCGCCTTGCGCAGGAACGCGACGTTCGTGACTAACAAGTCATCGCCGACTAGCTGCGTGGTCGCGCCCATCGCGTCGGTCAATTTTTTCCAGCCCACCCAATCATTTTCCGCGCAACCGTCCTCGATGGAAATCAGCGGAAACTTCTTCGCCAGTCCCTGGTAGTAGCTGATCAATTCCTCCGGCGAGCGGCGCGATCCGTCGGATTTCTTGAAGACATATTGCTTTTTCGCTGCGTCGTAGAACTCCGACGCCGCGACGTCGAGCGCGATGAATATCTGATCGCCCAGCTTATAGCCCGCTTTCTTCACCGCCTTGGCTATTGTCTCGAGGGCGTCGTCAGCGCTCTCAAATTTGGGCGCGAAGCCGCCCTCGTCGCCCACCGCGGTGGCGAGTCCGCGATCTTTCAGGACGCTTTTAAGCGCATGGAATATTTCGCAGCCCGCGCGGAGGGCATCGGAAAATGTGGACACGCCCTTCGGCATGACCATGAATTCCTGGAAGTCCACCGGGGCATCGGAATGCGCGCCGCCATTGACGATGTTCATCATCGGCACGGGCAACACTTTCGCGTTCGGTCCACCGAGATATTTGAAGAGTGGGAGCCCCAGTTGCGCCGCTGCGGCTCGCGCGGTCGCAAGCGATACAGCCAGGATCGCGTTCGCGCCGAGCTTCGCCTTGTTCGGCGTGCCGTCGAGCGCGATCATCATCTTGTCCACGCCCACCTGGTTGACCGCATCCATCCCGACCGCGTCCTTCGCGATGGCTTTGTTGACGTTCCCCACGGCCTTGGACACGCCGCGGCCCAGGTACCGCCCTTTCGCCGCTGTATCGCGCAACTCCCACGCTTCATGTTCTCCGGTGCTCGCTCCACTGGGAACAATGGCGCTCCCGCTCGCGCCGCCCGCCAGGGTGACGACCGCTTCGACCGTAGGATTACCGCGCGAATCGATGACCTCCCGGCCGTGAATGTGGACAATTTTAGTTGGTGACATGAGTGATTTTATCAGGCGGGTTGAATGTTCCAAATGCGTTCGCAGTAATCGCGGATCGAGCGATCGGATGAGAATTTTCCCATCCGCGCGCTGTTCAGAATCGACTGGCGCGTCCAGGCGCGTTCATCGCGCCACAGCGCGCTGACCCGTTCCTGCGCATCGATGTAAGCCTGGAAATCGACCATGAGCAAAAACGGATCGCTCTCGAGCAGGTTCTCCACGATGGGCCGAAACAGATCGGCATCGCCGCGTCCGAGCGCGCCACTGGCGATGAAATCAATCACCTCGCGCAACGTCTCGTTCTGCTCGTAGTAATCGCGCGAGCGATATCCGCGCCTCCTCAATTCGACGACTTCGTCCGCCGTCAGTCCAAAGAGGAAAAAATTTTCCGCGCCGACTTCTTCGCGAATTTCGACATTCGCGCCGTCAAGCGTGCCGATGGTGAGGGCGCCGTTGAGCGCAAACTTCATGTTCCCCGTGCCGCTCGCTTCCTTCCCCGCGGTGGAGATTTGTTCGGATAAATTAGCGGCCGGATAAACGAGTTGCGCGTTCGTCACGTTGAAGTCGGGAAAGAACACAACCTTGAGCCGATCTCGCGCCACAGGATCAGCATTCACCGTTTCGCCGATCGCGTTGATCAATTTAATGATGCGCTTAGCCATGAAATAACCGGGGGCCGCTTTCCCGCCGAAGATGAACGTGCGCGCCGGGATATCGACCCGCGGATTGCGCCGCAATCTCAGATAAAGGGTGACGATATGCAGCGCCGCCAGATGCTGGCGCTTGTATTCGTGAATCCGTTTCACCTGCACATCGAAAAGCGATTCCGGTGAAACTGTGATGTTGGTTCGGGTTTGGATCAGGGCGGCGAGGCGACGCTTATTGGCCAGCTTCACTTCACGCCATTGCCTTTGAAATTCGGAATCATCAGCGAATCGCTCCAGCGCGCGGAGTTTATCGAGATTCCGCAGCCAGCCATCGCCAACGCGCTGGTTGATCAAGCGCGAGAGCCCGGGATTGCTCAGCGCCACGAAGCGCCGCGGCGTCACGCCGTTGGTGACGTTGAAGAACTTCTTCGGCCACAGCTCTGCGAAATCCTTCAGCACAGTTTGCTTCAGGAGCTTGGAGTGCAGCTCAGCCACGCCGTTGACCGCGTGACTTCCCACTGTGGCAAGGTTGGCCATCCGCACGTAGCGGCCACCGCTTTCGTCAATCAGGGAGAGCCGCGCGATAGTTGCGTCATCGATCTTGTTCGCATTCGCGCCCAGCTCCTCGAGAAAGCGCCGGTTGATCTCGTAGACAATCTCGAGGAGCCGCGGGAGTAATGCGCCGAAGAGCGCGACGCTCCATTTCTCAAGCGCTTCCGGCAGCAAAGTGTGGTTCGTGTAAGCGAATGTCTTTTGCGTGATGTCCCATGCTTCCTCCCATCCTAACGAATGCTCATCAACCAGCAGCCGCATCAGTTCCGCGACCGCAACCGCCGGATGTGTGTCGTTCAATTGCACGGCCCACTTCTCGTGGAAGGTCGACGGCGTGCCGCCGAGCATCGCGTGAATGCGCAGCATGTCCTGAAGGGAGCAACTCGAAAAGAAGTACTGCTGTTTGAGACGCAGTTCTTTGCCAACGGCGACTTCATCATTTGGATAGAGAACCTTGGTGATGTTCTCCGACTGCATTTTGTCCTGCACCGCGCGGTAGTAATCGCCATGATTGAATGCAGTGAAGTCGAACGACTCGACGGCTTCGGCTTTCCACAGACGCAGCGCGTCGCAGGTCCCCACGGCATAACCGAGGACCGGTGTATCGTAGGCGACGCCCTTGACTTCGGTCTCGGGAACCCAACGGACATGAAGCCGGCCCTGCTCGTCGGCGAACGACTCGGTGTAACCGCCAAACTTCACTGCGTAATGAACTCCCGGTCGCGCAATCTCCCAGGCGTTGCCCTGGCGCAGCCATTTGTCCGTGATCTCCTCCTGCCAGCCATCACGAATGACCTGGTCGAAAATCCCGAACTCGTAACGAATGCCGTAGCCGATGGCGGGAACTTCGACCGAGGCGAGCGAATCCATGTAACAGGACGCCAGCCGCCCGAGGCCGCCGTTGCCGAGACCAGGTTCCTCTTCCTCGGCAATGATCTCGTCGAGATCGTAGCCTAACGAGCGCATCGCCTCGCGGGCGGCTTCGGTAATGCCGAGACTCAGCAGGTTGTTCGCGAGCTGCGGACCCGGCAGATACTCCGCGGAAAGATAGGCAACCCGGCGCGCATTGGCGCCGCCGTACTTTCCAATGGTGCCGACGCTGTGCGCTAAAACTCGATCGCGCACGGTCAGCGCGAGCGCGTAGTAAACGTTCTGCCTGGTCGCCACGCGCTCGGAGCGGCCAAGGGCGCAATGCATGTTGTCGAGAAAGGCTTGCCTGATCTCCTTGGCACTGATTCCAGTTCGGATATTCGTCATAAAGATTGGAATCGCAGTTCGCGCGCGATTTTACAGATAGAATCCCGCAGCGCCGACGTTTCCGGAATAAGACCAAAGTCCGATGGTGCAGCCCGCCCGCGTTTTCGCATCGTTGGAAAAATGCGCTTCCCGCTCGTCATTATTTGCGCGACCACGTTTCTTGCTCTGCCCTTGACGGCGCGCCCCGCCGATGCCGACCTCGAGAAAATCAAAGCGGAGCTGAAAGCGCAGGTTGAAGCCGAGGTCGGCGCGATGAAGGCAAAGTACGAAGAGCGCATCGAAGGCTTGGAAAAACGAATCGACACACTGGAATCCGACAATGCGAAATTGAAGCACCAGGCCAAAGCAAAGGCGACGGAAGGCAAGGAAGGAAATAAGGAGGAACTCGCTACTTTGAAGAAGCGAGTGAATGTCCTCGAGACCAGCACCCGGGAAGCTTCGACGGTCGCAGTTACTACCGGCCAACGCGCTTCCGCCAATGCCGTTGCGATCGAGGGAATTGAGAAAAGGCTTCACGCCGACGACACGGAAACCCAGGACCTTTACCGTGACGAGGGTGGCTGGCCGTTCGACGTGACCAAGCTCTATGACCTGCCGCGACCGTTCGAGTTTCATGGCTATTTGCGGTCAGGCTTTGGCCTAACCGACCAGGGCGGGAAAATAGAAGCATTCAAAGCTCCGGGCGCAGGCGCTAAATTCCGGCTCGGCAATGAGGCCGACACCTACGGGGAGGCGGCTCTGGTCAATAACTGGCTGCGACAGGATGATCCGCTGGCTTCACCTTATGTCCGCACCACCGTTCGGGTTTCCTTCAGCACCCTGGAGAATTTCAGCTACGACTCACTCAATAATCAGGCGCAGGGGAATGACTTTGCCCTGCGCGAAGCTTTTGTTGAAGCGGGCAATGTCTTCCCCGGTGACCCCGAGATTCGCTTCTGGGCCGGGCAACGCTATTACATGCGGCACGACATTCATATCGACGACTTTTATTATCTCGACATGAGCGGTTATGGCGCCGGGATCGAGGATGTGCCCTTCTTCGGCAAGACCGGAAAGCTCGCTATTGCCTGGCTGGGCGGCAGTGTCGATAACTACCAGACCGACAACGGCAATGTCGCCAAGCAGAACATCGATCTGCGCATTTACGACCTGAGAGCGCTCCGGGGAAAACTGACCTTTTGGTTTGATTACTCCAACACCAAGGGCGGCGAAGTGCGCAACGTCTTTAATCCCGACGGCACTCGTTTAAATATCCAAACCTCCGGCGGATGGGCCATCGGGCTGATCCATCGCACGGAAGAGGAGAAGCTCTTCGGCGGCTACAACGAATTTACCATCCAGTATGGCGAAGGCGCGGCTTATAACTTCGCCAGCACGCTCGACGCTTCCGGACCGAATCTCGACGACGCCTGGCGCTTCCGCGTTACAGACAGTTTTACCGTTCAACCATCACCTCATTTTGCGATGCAGGCGCTCGCGCTTTACGAAGACACTAAATTCGGCGGGCCCAATTCAAAGGATCGCTGGGTTTCGGTAGGGATGCGGCCGGTCTATTACTTCAACGATCGCTTCAGTGTCGCGCTCGAAACGGGCGTCGATTGGGCCAGGAGCGAACCACTCGGAACCGACGGTCACTTATTCAAGATAACCCTCGCCCCGCAGCTCTCACGTGGTAACAAGTTCTTCAGTCGCCCGGTGCTGCGTGCCTTTGTTACTTACGCCGCCTGGAGCGACGGCTTTAAAGGCCTGATCGGGGGCACACCTTTCGAGCACGCAACCGACGGTCTCACTTATGGAGTTCAGGCCGAAGCCTGGTGGTGATTCCATGCCAGGCGGCACCCTTACACTTCGCGCACCGCT
>Ga0157375_10001682_pt1 | contig 19042 bp, 12 predicted proteins | sample M35metaG_FD_115311 | JGI IMG/M metagenome (GOLD analysis project Ga0157375, IMG submission 115311) | Miscanthus rhizosphere microbial communities from Kellogg Biological Station, Michigan, USA - M3-5 metaG | ecosystem: Host-associated > Plants > Roots > Rhizosphere > Soil | place: USA: Michigan... | reverse complement strand
GTGACCAATGGACGCATTTCGGCGGGATCGAAGTCGCCGACGATGGCCAACTCCGCATTGCTGGCGCCATAGAACTGGCCGTGGAACGCGCGCATCGATTCCGGCGTCACCGTCTTGGCCCAGGCGAGTTCCTCGTCCAGCGTGGGTGCATATCGGGGGTCGCCAATCGGATAGGGGTTGCCTTCACGTCGGGACGCGCGGACGGCGACCTGTTGCGGGTCCATGCGCGAATCCTCGAGCTCGGTCGCGCGCTCGCGCTTGAACGTCTCCAGTTCCGGCGCAGGAAACGACGGCTCGCGCAGCACCTGGGAAACCAGCCGCAGCGTATCAGGCAGCTCCTTGCGGAACGTCTTGCCGGACGCCGACGCGCCGGTTTCGTTGCCGCTGATGCTGACGTGCGCGCGCAGCTTGTCGAATGCGTCCTCCAGCTCCTGCCGGTTCTTCGACTTGATCCCGCGCATCAGCATCGCGCCCGTGAATTGGCCGACGGCCTGCTTGCCGAATGCGGATTTCTCGTCCGCAAAGTGCAGCGACATCGTGAAGTTGACGCCTTCTCCGCGCGTCTTCTTCGACAACAGTGCGACCTTCATGCCGTTGGGCAGCGTAAACCGCTGCGTTCGCGCGTCGAGGTTGGCGATGCTGGTGTCGAACGTCTCGCCCAGCGTGGCGGTGGCGTCGCCCTTGTAATCCTTCACCATCGCGGCGATGTCGACCGTCGCCGGCACGGGCGCGCGATCGGGTGCGGCGTCCGGGATGAACTCGCCGATGGTCACATTGGAACGCTTGAAGTACTGGAGTGCGACGCGCTGCGCATCCGCGGCGGTGACGGTGCGATAGCGATCCCGCTGCAGGAAGAACAGCCGCCAGTCGCCGAGCGCAATGGCGCCGGAGATGGCCACGGCAAAGCGCTGCGGATTGGACATCACTTCGTCGAAGTACTTGGCCGCGCGTACCTTGATCCGCTCGACTTCGACGTCCGTGACCGGATTCTTCTTCAGGTCCTCGAGGGTGGCGAACATCGCGTCGCGCGCGGGTGCGATGTCGTCGCCGTCCGGGATCTGCGCGAACAGCGTCAGCGAACCCGGGTCGTGCTGTGCTTCGCCCCAGCTTTCCACGGACGACGCCTTCTTGGTCTCCACCAGTGATTTATACAGCCTGCCCGCGGGCTCGACGGTGAGCACGTCGCCCAGCACGTCGGTGGCCACGTAATCCGGATGCGCGCCGCGCACTGTGTGGAACATGAGCCCCAGGAACTTGGAGTTGCCGGCGCGGCGCAACGTCACCGCGCGCTCGCCGTCCTGCACCGGGTCCACCGTATAGATGGTGGGGAGCTTGCGTGCGGGCTTCGGGATAGGACCGAAGTATTTGGCGATCGCAGCAAGCGTGGTGTCGACGTCGAACTTGCCGGCGACGATAAGCACTGCGTTGTCCGGCTGGTAATACGTCCTGTAAAACGCCTGCAGACGCTCGATGTTGACGTTCTCGATGTCCGAGCGCGCACCGATCGGCAGGTGCGCGTAGTTGTGCCATTGATACGAGCTCGCCAGCATCTTGCCCAGCAGCACCAGTTGCGGATTGTTCTCGCCGCTTTCGAACTCGTTGCGCACGACGGTCATTTCCGTGTCGAGGTCGCTCCTGCGGATGTACGAATTGACCATCCGGTCCGCTTCCATCGACAGCGCCCAGTCGAGGCTCTGCGGGTTGGCCGTGAACGACTGGAAGTAATTCGTGCGGTCGGTATTGGTCGAGCCGTTGAACTGCATGCCGCGCTTGCCGAGTTCGGTCATGAGGTTTCCGCTGCTCGGGGTCCCCTTGAACAGCAGGTGCTCGAGCAGGTGGGCCATGCCGGTTTCGCCGTAGTTCTCGTGCATCGACCCGACCTGGTAGGTGACGTTGACCGTGGTCGTCGGCTTCGACGCATCGGGGAACAGCAGCACCGTCAGCCCGTTGCCAAGGCGATACTCGGTGACGCCTTCGATCGACGGTCCCTGGGTGACGCCCGCGGGCAGCGCGGCATGCACGCCGGCCGCGACGAACAGCGGGACGAGGAACGCCGCCAGGCGGCGCAGGAGCGGTGCGGGAAAAGCCATGGGGTGAAGCCTCTGTGGTGATGAACGGGACGGGCGTGGTACCCGGCAGCGCATATTGTCTGCGCCATATTAAGCGGACCTGAAAGCCGCAGTATGCCGCTGCCCGGGCACGTGGGGGCACGATTGACGTTTACGTAAACGTCATATATGGTCGCGTGACGCGGGGCCGCCCTCCCCGGGGCAGGGCCTTTGATGGGGCCGCTTCCGGTAAGCTTGCTCTCCGCCCGGCGGCGAAATGCCCGCGGGACCGGAGCCACCAGCGATTACGCGAGGTTCGCGATGAACGATCAAAGCATGCGCCAGCCGCTGGTCTTCCGGCCGGTCAACAAGGTCCGCTTCGTGACCGCGGCAAGCCTGTTCGATGGCCACGATGCGTCGATCAACATCATGCGACGCATCCTGCAGGCGTCCGGATGCGAAGTGATCCACCTGGGCCACAACCGGTCGGTCGAGGAGATCGTCAACTGTGCCATCCAGGAGGGCGCGCACGGTATCGCCATCTCGTCCTACCAGGGCGGCCACGTCGAGTTCTTCAAATACATGCTGGACCTGCTACGCGAACGCGGCGCCGGCCACATCAAGGTATTCGGCGGTGGCGGCGGTGTGATCGTGGCCGCGGAGATCAAGGAACTGCACGACTACGGCGTCGCCCGGATCTTCTCGCCCGAGGATGGCCAGAAATTGGGCCTGCAGGGCATGATCAACGAGATCGTTGCCGCCGCCGACACCGACCTCGCGCACGAGGTTCCCGAATCGCTCAACGCCCTCGGTTCCGACTCGAGCGGTGACCGGTTCGCGCGAACGCGCGCGCTGGCGCGGCTCATCACGGCGCTGGAAGCCGACGCGGTGCCCCCTGCGCTGCGGACGGAGCTGCTCGCCGCGGCCGCCAAGTCCAAGGTGCCGACGCTGGGCATCACCGGTACCGGCGGCGCGGGCAAGAGCTCGCTCACCGACGAACTGGTGCGGCGTTTTCGCATCGACCAGCGCGACGCGCTGAAGATCGCGATCATCTCCATCGACCCGTCGCGGCGCAAGTCCGGCGGCGCGCTGCTGGGCGATCGCATACGCATGAACGCGATCGAGCATCCGAACATCTACATGCGCTCACTGGCCACGCGCGATGCCGGCAGCGAAGTCTCGAAGGCATTGCCCGACGTCATCGCCGCATGCAAGGTCGCGGGCTTCGATCTCGTGATCGTCGAGACCTCCGGCATCGGGCAGGGGGACGCCGCGATCGTGCCGCTGGTCGATACTTCCTTGTACGTGATGACGCCGGAATTTGGCGCTGCGTCGCAGCTCGAGAAGATCGACATGCTGGACTTTGCCGACTTCGTCGCCATCAACAAGTTCGACCGCAAGGGCGCCCAGGACGCGCTGCGCGACGTGCGCAAGCAATACCAGCGCAACCGCGAACTGTTCAAGCAGGCGCCCGACACGATGCCGGTATACGGTACGATGGCCTCGCGCTTCAATGACGATGGCGTCACCGCGCTGTATCAGGCCCTTATCGTAAAGCTGACCGAAAAGGGGCTCAAGCTGAAAGCGGGCACGCTGCCGGCCGTCACCACGCGCGAGTCCACCGCGCAGCACGCTATCATGCCTGCGGCGCGCGTGCGCTACCTGGCGGAAATCGCCGACACCGTTCGCAAGTATCACCAGTGGACGGAAGGCGAGACGCGCATCGCACGCGAGCGGCAGCAGCTGCACGGCGCCAAGGCGATGCTGGCCGCCGAATGCAAGCTGGACGTGAAGGAACTCGACGCGCTCGCCGCCGACCGCGACACGAAACAGGACCCGCGCGCGAAAAAACTGCTCGACATGTGGCCGCAAACCAAGGCGGCCTACTCGGGCGACGAATACGTCGTGAAGATTCGCGGCAAGGAAATCCGCAGCGCGCTGACGACCACGTCGCTTTCCGGCACGCACGTGCCGAAGGTCGCGCTGCCGCAATTCCAGGATGCGTCGGAGATCCTGCGCTGGCAGTTGAAGGAGAACGTGCCCGGCAGCTTCCCCTTCACCGCCGGCGTGTTCGCATTCAAGCGCGAAAACGAAGATCCAACGCGTATGTTCGCCGGCGAAGGCGACGCGTATCGCACCAACAAGCGTTTCCACCTGCTGGCCGACGGCATGCCGGCCAAGCGGCTGTCCACGGCATTCGACTCGGTCACGCTGTACGGCAACGATCCGGCGATCCGTCCGGACATCTACGGCAAGGTCGGCAATTCCGGCGTGTCGATCGCCACGCTCGACGACCTGAAGGTGCTCTACGGCGGCTTCGACCTGACCGATCCCGCCACCTCCATCTCGATGACGATCAACGGCCCGGCGCCGACGATCCTCGCCATGTACATGAATGCGGCGATCGACCAGCAACTGGACAAGTTCCGCAGCGACAACGGGCGCGAACCCACGGACGACGAAGACGCCAAGATCCGCGCGTGGACGCTGTCCACCGTGCGCGGTACCGTGCAGGCCGACATCCTCAAGGAAGACCAGGGGCAGAACACCTGCATTTTTTCCACCGAGTTCAGCCTGAAGGTGATGGGCGACATCCAGGAATACTTCGTCCAGCACGACATCAAGAATTTCTACTCGGTGTCGATTTCCGGGTACCACATCGCCGAGGCCGGGGCCAACCCGATCAGCCAGCTTGCGTTCACGCTGTCGAACGGCTTCACGTTCGTCGAGGCGTACCTCGCGCGCGGCATGCACATCGACGACTTCGCGCCCAACCTGTCGTTCTTCTTCAGCTACGGCATGGATCCGGAGTACGCGGTGATCGGCCGCGTCGCGCGGCGCATCTGGGCGGTGGCGATGCGCGAGCGCTATGGCGCCAACGAGCGCGCGCAGAAGCTGAAGTTTCACTCGCAGACGTCCGGCCGCAGCCTGCACGCGCAGGAGATCGCATTCAACGACATCCGCACGACGCTGCAGGCGCTGATCTCGACGTACGACAACACCAACTCGCTGCACACCAACGCCTACGACGAGGCGATTACCACGCCCACCGAGGAGAGCGTGCGCCGCGCGATGGCCATCCAGCTCATCATCAATCGCGAGTGGGGCATCGGCAAGAACGAGAATCCGAACCAGGGCAGTTTCATCATCGAGGAGATGACGGACCTGGTCGAAGAAGCGGTGCTGAAGGAGTTCGAGGCGATCTCCGAGCGCGGCGGCGTGCTGGGCGCCATGGAGACCGGCTACCAGCGCGGCAAGATCCAGGAAGAGTCGATGTACTACGAGCACATGAAGCACGACGGCAGCTATCCGATCGTCGGTGTCAACACGTTCCGCAGCAAGCAAGGCGATGCCGCGCCCCAGAAGGTCGAGCTTCAGCGGTCCACCGACGACGAAAAGAAGTCGCAGTTGCAGCGGCTCGCTGACTTCCATCAGCGGCATGCCGCGGAGGCTCCCGCCGCGTTGGCGAAATTGCAGCAGGTCGTGATCGAGGATGGCAACGTCTTTGCCGAACTGGTGCGGACCGTGCGCGTGTGCTCGCTAGGGCAGATCACCAACGCCTTGTTCGACGTCGGAGGGCAGTACCGCCGCAGCATGTGATGCCTGTTCCGGGTCCACCGGGACCGCCGTGTAGGACAGGGCCGGATGGACGGCCCCGGAACGATTATGCTAATGTCATGAATCGTCGGGGCGTCCCCCGGGGGAATCATGGCCATGTTCCAGTTGGTGACCAGGCATCTTTACTTCGGCGTCGACGCGATGCAGTTGCAGATCGCGGCCGGCCGCGTGCTCATGCGCGTCGTCGGGCGGCCTCCCGAACGCGCAACCGTGGGACTGGACACGCTGGCGCAGGATTTCGGGATGAACACGCGCGAGAGCCTGGCGCTGGTCGATCAGATGGTGCTGGCCGGACTGCTGCAAAAACCGCATCCGAGCGAGGCGGAATACGTCATCACCGACAAATTCCGGCAATACGCGCAAGCGCGCATCGTCGACCCGCTGCCGCGCGCTCGCGCCCAGCTTCTGCTCACGCACATGGCCGAGCGGGCGCAATACTTCAACCGCACCGCCTCCCGCAACAAGTACGAGATCGAGGCGCTCGCCGTCCACGGCAGCTACATGAGTCGCGAGCCCGAGATACCGGACCTCATGATTGGCGTCACGGGTCGCCGCCGCGGCACGGTCGACCGCCACGTCGCCGGGCGCGCCACGGTGCCGACCAACGGACGGCAGCAAATTCGCGAGTTGTTCGAGGAATTGAGCAGCTTCGTGTGGGTCACGTTCTTCCACCGCTTGCAGGAAGTGCCGCGCCCCTTCACCGTGATCTTCAAGGACGACGCCTAAAGCCCGTCCGGAATGTCGGTGTAGCATTGCCGTGTCGTCATTCGAAATCCAATCCGCGCATGCGCACCACGTTGATCATCGCCCTCGGCGTGGCCCTCGCGGCCGCGTTCGATTTCCTGGCAGCGGCCCTGAGCGCCCGGCGCGTCGGCCCGCGCCGCATTGACGGCGGCGGGATCTTCATTTGGACCTGGCTTGCATTCACGCTCGTCGATTTCGTCATCGGTGTGATGGCCGGCCACGGCGCGCTGTTGGAGGTGGCGATCCACGCGCTCATTTTCGCGGTGCCCGCCGCCGTGGCGTGGTTCCTGTCCCGCCGACGTAGCTTGCCGCGCGCGCCGCCCGGGTGACGCGGCGCGGATTTCCGCGCCAACATGCGCGGCGACGGGCTACCGCGCGCCGGCATTCTCCAGAATGATCACCATCGCGGTGTGCCCGCGGCTCTTGGCCAGCGCGAGCGGGGTGCTGCCGTTGCGATCCGCGAGGTTGACGTTGGCGCCAGCGTCGACCAGCGCCTTCAGTGTCGCGACGTGGCGTGGCCCGCCGTCGCCCAGGACGATCGACTCGATCAGCGCGGTCCAGCCGAGATTGTTGATGTGGTCGAGCGGCGCGCCGGCACGGATCAATTCGCGCACGATGTCGGCATGGCCCAGATGCGCGGCCGCGATCAGCGCCGTGCCGTCGTAGCGGCTCGTGATATTGCCGGGCCGGTCGCCTAGCGCAAGCGCGACCTTGAGCGTGGGCAGGTCATTGGCGACCGCGGCGATCGTGACGATGTCGTAGCGATCGTTCTCGAAGGCGTTTGGATCGGCGCCTGCGCTCCCGAGCGCGCGCAGCGCGTCATGGCGACCCGCGTAGGCCGCCACGTGCAGCGGTGTGCGGCCGTAGCCATCGCGCGCGCGCACGTCTGCGCCGCCCGCGATCAACCGCGCGATTCCAGTTGCGTCGCCCTTGTGTGCCGCCGCGAACAGGCCGTCATAGCGAGCGATTTCAGCAGGCGATGGCGGCATCTGCGCCGCTGCGCCGCTGCACGCCGCGAACGCTATTGCAATGGCGGCGAAGCCGCAGCCGAAACGCGTGCCGATACGCACAGTGCGATCCCGTCGAGGCATGGAAGAGAACTTGCGTCGGCAACCCATGCGATCGGAATTTACCAACGACAACCGCCATTGCCGACCGTGCTCGCCACCAGCGGAACGACCGCGAGCAGGCCCATGCCGCCGTAGGCCGTGCGGCAATCCGGCTTGGCTGCCTTGGCGATGCCTTCGGCGAGCGTGTCCTTGCGCTCGAGCGGTGGCGGAGGCGGCACCAGGTTCAGCACGCCGCTTGTGCCCGAACCCTCGCGCGCGATCTCCGCCGCGCGCCGGCGCAACGATTCGGCGGTGATGGCCGGTGGACCACCGCTTTCAGCCGCCGGCGCCGAACCGTCCCGTCGCGAGCGGAAGACTTCGTCGTCGACGTCGGGCGCACCGTAGCGAAGACGCGGCAACTCGCCGCTCGCGGGCGCCTCGTTGCGTGCCGGTGCAGGCGCCGACGGTGCCTTGCCCGGTGCGAGGACCGGTGCGGCGCGTTCCCGTGCCGGTGCGACGGTATCGCTGCGCGGGGTGATCGGTGTTGCCTTTGCGGCTTCGCGCTCGGCCGCCGCCGGCGTTTCCACGGGCGCCCTTTGCGGCGTCGCTGGCTCCACGATGGGCGCGAGATTGCGTTCGAGCTTCGGCGGGGCGACGGGCTCGATGGGTGCAAGCGGCGGCATCGGCACGTCGCGCGGCCTCACTTCCACCGCAGGTTCCTGCGCCCGCTCGATCTTTGGGGGCGCGACCGGCGCAACGGGTGCCGGCGCGGGGAGGGACTCCTCCCGCGGCGCCGTTTCGACGGGCGGCGTGCGTGGCGCGACCGGAACTTCGCGCGGGCGCAACTCGGCCGGAGGGGTGAGTTGAGGCTCGACTACAGGCGGCGCAATTTTTTCCAGCGGCGCCATTGCCGGCATCGGGACTTGGCGTGGCACGACGACCGGTTCGGGCGCCGGCGGCGACACCTTGGGAGGCGCAGTCGCGCGGGGCACCACCGGCTTGTCGACTTCCTCCGGCGCAGTGCGATCGAGGCTTGGCAAAGGCTCGACCACGGGCGGCGCAGGCGGAATCGTGACCTCGGGAACCGCGGCGCCCGCATCGCTCGGGGCGGGCGCAGATGGGATGGGAGCAATGCGCTCGGCTTCCGGCGGCGACACGGACGGCGCCGGCTTGATCTCGCGCGCGGCGGGAGCCGCGGCAGAACCGGTAAGGCGACGGAGGAGAGCCTCGCCGGGCAACTTCGTGTCCGCGCCAGGCGCCAGCGTGAATCCAGTTCCAAGCTCGGGCGACACCTGCCGCAGCGTCACGTCCAGCGGTCCCAGCCAACCATCACCTCGCCGTGCGCCGCCCGTGGACATGGTCGCGGTGCCGAAGATCATCACAACCAGAATGTGCAGCAGCATCGACAACAGAACGAACTGCAACAGCATCGGCGCCCCTTTTTCGTCGGACGGTACGGGACGGCGGGCGATATTGCGCGGCATGGTCACGAGGAGACGGGTTCCTGCGCATACGGCGAAGGGGCATCGGATTGCAAGAATACCGCGATAGCGTCGCGGACCGAATGCGGGTGTGCGGGACCTGACGCCGGTGACTGGCGTGCCGGCCGCGCGCACCAAAACACGTTCGCGTAAGATTGAACCGCGCGACGGACCGATTCGGCGCGCCAACCACGCCCGAACCTTGGCCGATTCCACACACTGGTCGTTTCCCGCGAGCCTGCAGCCTAAGGCGGAAGGCCTGCGCTTCGACCTGGGCGAGGCGATGCGCTCGGTGGTGATGCTGCGCGCGGAAATTCCGGAGGACGCGTTCACCGCGCCAATTCTCGGCACCGAACGCTTCGGCAACGCCGTCGTCATCCGCGATGACGGCCTCATGCTCACGATCGGGTATCTCATCACCGAAGCGGAATCGGTCTGGCTCACGTCCAACGACGGCAAAGTGATCCCGGGGCATCCGCTCGCCTACGACTTCGCGTCGGGCTTGGGCCTGGTCATGCCACTCGGCCAGCTCGGCGTCCCGCCGCTCACGCGCGGGTCCACCGCGTCGATTGCCGTGGGTGACGACGCAGTGGTCATCGGCCACGGCGGGCGGGTGCACACGCTGAAGGCGCAAGTTGTCGCCAAACGCGAGTTCGCCGGGTTTTGGGAATACGTACTCGACGAGGCGATCTTCACGACGCCGTCGCACCCGGAGTGGAGCGGCGCGGCGCTGGTCGGCATGGACGGCCGTCTGATCGGCATCGGTTCGTTGTTCGTGCAGGAGGCTGTCGATGACAAGGTGGTGAAGGGCAACCTGTTCGTCCCCATCGATCTGCTCGAGCCGATCCTCGACGATCTGTTGGCGCGCGGCCGGCCGGCCACGCTGCCACGACCTTGGCTGGGGATGTACACCGGCGAAGACCAGGGCCGCCTCGTGGTCGGAGGCATTGCGACCGACGGTCCCGCCGACTTGGCCGGTGTCGAACCGGGCGACGTGGTCGTGGAGGTTGCCGGCAAGCGCGTCGGCGGTCTCGCTGAACTGTTTCGCAGCGTCTGGCGGCAGGGCCCCGCGGGCACCGTCATTACGCTGGGACTGTTGCGCGACGGCGCGTCCGCGCGTGTGGATGTGCGCTCTCGCGACCGCGACGACTTCCTGCGCAAGCCGCGCCTTCAGTGAATCTGCGCGCGCCCTGGCATCAGCATGGATCGTAGTGCAGGTAGCCGGTGGTCGCGCCGTTGCGGCCGGTAACGCGTTCCAGTTTGCCGCACCTCACCATCGGCGCGGTGTCGCGCGCGGGATAGTAGAGCGGATTGCCCGAGCCCAGAAGCGGCGGGTCAGCCGCGCTCACGGCCGCGATCTTCGGCGCGCCTTTGCCGGACAGCTCGGTTTCGCAATCGATCGCCTTGCCCGAGGCCTGGATCATGCGCACGGTGGCCATCCCGTTACCCGCCGGACCCGCCTTGGCAACCCATTTCGCGCGGGCGTCGCCGACGGCGAGGCAAACATTGATGGCCGGGGTCAGTTCGGTCAGTGATCGCGCCCAGTCTTCCGGTGGCTTCTTCGCGAAGTCGGCAACGGGCGCGACCTTCACGTCATAACCGGCGAGCACCGTGCAGCAGCCCATCATCGCCTCGCCGGTCTTGAGCGACAGCAGCGCACGCCATGGCAGCGGAGGTGAGTCGGCCATCGTGGAACGGCAGGCCTCTTCGCGCAGCGTGATGACCAGCGTTTCCTTGGGCAGATGGGTGGAGTCGCCTCGCCACACAACCGCGGCCGGCGCGAGGGACATGAACGCCTGCGGCGCGCCGCGAAACATGACCTCGCGATTGGCTTTGGTGGCGAGACGGTTCAGCACCGCCGTCGTGCGGCTGGCTTCCAGCTGCCAGAACGGCTCCTCGCCGCGGCACAGCGCCCCTTGCACGACCACTGCCTGCTGCGCGGGCACGGCCGCCGCGAACGTTGCCAGCGCGGCCATCGCCAAGCAGGAAACGAAACGTGCCATGCGGAACTCCCTGATTGCGGGGTACTTCGTGACTGCCGGTTTCCCGCGCACTTCCGCGGGCTTGAGAGAAGATGATAACGCGGCTATCGTTCGCACAGCAGTTGCATACCGATTGCCAGCATAACCATCGTCGCCGAAAGCGAGTCCATTCATGAGTGAAAGCCCGCATATGACGGATGCCGCCGCGCAGCGTGTCGCGCTTATCGGGTTCGGCGAAGTCGGCGGCATTTTCGGTGCCGCGCTCGCACAATGCGGCGTTGCTGGAATAGTCGCCTACGACATCCTGCTCGACGACGCCGCGCGCGGTGCTGCGATGCGGACAAAGGCCGGACGCGCGGGCGTGACGCTCGCCGTCTCGCCACAGCAGGCGGTTGCCGATGCCGACGTCGTCGTATCCGCGGTCACGGCCAGCGCGACGCGCGCGGCAATCGAAAGCATTGCGTCTGCTGTCAAGCGCGGCGCTATCGTGCTGGACATCAACTCGGCGTCGCCCGGCACCAAGACCGGATGTGCTGCAGTGATCGCGAAGCGTGGCGGCCGGTATGTCGAGGCCGCCGTCATGACGTCGGTGCCGCCACACGGCATTTCCACGCCGATGCTGCTGGGTGGTCCACACGCGCGGGCGGCCACGTCGGTGCTCGCAGCGCTCGGATTTGCGGTAACGCCGGTCTCCGACGAGTACGGCGTGGCATCGGCGATCAAGATGTGTCGCAGCGTGATCGTGAAGGGCATGGAAGCGATCGTGATCGAAAGCTTCCTCACGGCCCGGCGCTACGGTGTCGAGCGCGAGGTGCTTGCATCCCTCGCGGAGACGTTTCCTGGTATCAACTGGGAGGAGCAGGGCTCCTGGTTCTGGAAGCGCGTGGTCCAGCACGGCCGCCGCCGCGCGGAGGAGATGCGCGAGGCAGCGGTGACGGTGCGCGAGGCGGGCGTCGCGTCGACGATGGCCGTGGCGATCGCCGACACCCAGGCGGCGGTCGCGGCACTTGCCGCAGGCGGCGCCTTCAACTCGGCAGGTTCCGACGCACGCTGGCGCGACCTTGCCGATTGCGTCCCTCGCGGCGACGTGGCCGAGGCGTCGGCGGGAAGAGTCGCCTAGTAGTCCGCTGCGAACGACTCCACGGTCCAGCCGCCGCCAACGGATTTGGCGAAGTCGACGATCGACAGCCGCGCGTCGCGCGCCGCACCGAGTCGCAATGTCTCCGCGGCGAGTAGCGTTCGCTGCGCGTCCAGCACTTCGAGATATGACGTGCGGCCCGCGTTGTAGCGCAGGTTCGCCATGTCCAGCGCGACCGCCAGGTCGTTGCGCCTGTCCGTCTCGGCGGCGAGCACGTCGCGCGCGGAACGATTCGCCGCAATGGCGTCATGCACTTCCCGGAAGGCGTTCTGCACGGTCTGCAGATACTCGACGGCAGCGCGGTCGTTGTTCGCCTGCGCAAGCGTGACCTGCGCCTCGATCGACTTCAGCGCGAGCAGCGGCTGCACCAGTCCGAACCCAATGCCCCATATTCCGGCCGGGGACGTGAAGAGATCGGCGACCTTGGCCGCATTGCTTCCGAAATTGCCGGACAGCCCCAGGCTCGGGAAATAGTTGGCGCGCGCTTCCTGGATGCGCAGGTCCGACGCCGCAAGCAGCGCTTCGGAGCGCTGTATGTCCGGCCGGCGCTCGAGCAGGCCCGACGGCAGGCCCGATGGCAGCGCGGGCACTTCGGTGGCGGCCTCGATGGACTGGCCGCGAGCGACGACGGGGTCGAAAACCGCGCGCGGCGAGCGGCCCGTCAACGTGGCGATCGCCGATTCCAGCTGCGCAATCGCCAGATCGGCGCGGGCGATGTCGGCGACAACCGCGGACCGCTCGGCCTGCGCCTGCTTGAAATCGTAGTCGCCGATGAGTCCCGCGTCGTAACGGTCGCGCTGCAGTTGCACCGCCTCCGTGCGCGATTTCAGCGTGTCGTTCAGCACCACCAGTTCCGCGTCCGCGGCGCGCAGGCGGAAATAGGCATTGGCGGTATCGGAGGCGACGGTGATGCGTACGGTCTCACGAAAATATTTCGACGCCGCCAGCTCGTTGGACGCCGCCAGCGCGCCGCTGCGGTACTTGCCCCACACGTCGAGCTCGTAGGAAACGCCGAGGCCGACGCTGAAGTTGTTGCTGGTGACCTGCGTCCCGGGCGGCAGTGGCGGCGACGTCACCGCCGAAATGCGGCTGCGTCCGGCGTTGGCGTTGAGGTTGATGTCGGGCGCCAGGTACGATTGTGCGAGCAGCACGCTGGCGCGCGCCGCCTCGATCCGGGCTAGCGACGCCTTGAGATCGAGGTTGTTCGCCAGCGCTTCCTCGACCAGTTGGTCCAGCACCGGATCGTTGAACAGCGTCCAGTACTGCCGAAGCGCCTCGTTTTGCGCGGCGGTCGCGGACCCCGGCGGCAGGTCGTACTTGGGCGGAATCGGCTGAGTGACGGCGCAACCCGCGACAATCAGCGCGCCCGCCAACGCCAGGGCCGGCCGCGCAATGCGAAAGTTGAATCTAGACATGGCTGCCTCCCGGTTGATTGGCCGGAGGATGAGGACTTGCCGTGCCAAGGTGCAGGTGCTGCGCCTCATGCGCGCGATCGAGCTCGTCGAAGATTTCCTGGGTCGACCGTCTTTCCACGACGTGACGGTCGAAGATCACCTTGAAGAACATCGGCACGAAAAATATGGCGAGGAACGTCGCCGCCAGCATGCCGCCGGCAACGCCGGTGCCCACCGAATGCCGCGCGCCAGCGCCCGCGCCCGTCGATAGCGCCAGCGGCAAAACGCCGAAGATGAAGGCCAGCGAAGTCATCAGGATCGGCCGGAACCGCAGGCGCGCGCCGTCGACCGCGGACGCCGACGGTGACAGGCCTTCTTCGTGCTTGTTGAGCGCGAATTCGACAATCAGAATCGCATTCTTGGCCGCGAGGCCCAGCAGCGTCACCAAACCGATCTGGAAATAGACGTCGCTCGTCAGGTGGCGCGCCCACACCGCGACCAGCGCGCCGAACGTGCCGAAGGGCAGCGCCATCAGCACCGCGAGCGGCAACGACCAGCGCTCGTACTGTGCCGACAGGATCAGGAACACCATGATCACGGCCAGCGTCAGCGCGAAGGTCGACGCGCCGCCGGACTTCTTTTCCTGGTACGACGAGCCGCCCCAGTCATAGCTGAAGTCGGCGGGCAGCACTTCCTTGGCGATTTGCTCGACCCGCGCGATGGCCTGACCGGACGAATAGCCCGGCGCCGCTTGTCCTATGATCTTGACCGCCGGCAGGTTATTGAAGCGGTCGAGCGAGTCCGGCCCGGATGTGTATTGGATGGTGACCAGCGACGACAGCGGCACCATGTCGCCGGATTTCGCGCGCACGTAAACGCCGGTGATGTCGTCGGGTTTCTTCCGGAACTGCTGCTCGGCCGACATCAGGACCTGCCACGTTCGGCCGTACTTGTTGAAGTCGTTTACGTAATAGGTGCCCATCGTCGCCGACAGTGCGGCGAAAATATCGGCGATCGGCACGCCGACCTTCTTGGCCTTGTCGCGGTCGACGTCGACGTAGAGCTGCGGCACGGCCGCATGCCATAACGTCTGCGCGCCGCCCAATTCCTTGTCCGAGTTGACGCGCGCCAGGAAGGCGTCTTTCACCTCGTTCAGCCGCTTGGATCCGCCATCACCGCGGTTCTGGATGTAGAACTCGTAGCCGCCGGTGGTGCCCAGGCCGAAGATCGGCGGCGGATTGAACGCCAGCACCAGCGCCTCCTTGATGTGGCCGGTCTTGGCATACAGCTCGCCGACCAATTGCTGCGCGGTGACTTCGCGATCGTCCCATGGCTTCTGTGTGACGAACAACGTGGCGGCGTTGTTGCGGAAACCGCCGCCGATGAAGTCGAAGCCGGTGAACGCGATGGTGTCCTGGTTGTTGGGGTTGCTGCGGATCGCGGCCTCGACCTCGTCGACGACCTTCTGCGTGCGCTCCAGCGTGGCGCCGTCGGGAAGGATCACCGCCGAAATGTAAAAGCCCTGGTCTTCGTCAGGCACGAGGCTTCCGGGCGTAATGCGCCACATCAGCACGGCGGCTGCCACCATCAGCGCGAACAACGTCAAACCAAGGGCGGCTCGCCGGATAAGCCACGCCACGCCGTGCGTGTAGCGATCGACGATCTTGTCGAACGTGCGGTTGAACCACGCGAAAAAGCCGCGCGGCGCGACGTGCGGCCTCAGGATCAGCGCGCACAGCGCCGGCGACAGCGACAGCGCGACGATGCCGGAAATCACGACCGAGATCGAGATTGTCACGGCGAACTGGCGGTACAGCTCGCCCGTCAATCCGCCCAGGAATGCGATGGGGACGAAGACCGACACCAGCGTCAGCACGATGGCGATGATCGGGCCGGTGACCTGTTCCATGGCCTTCACCGCGGCATCGCGCGCCTCCAGGCCCTCCTCGCGCATGATCCGCTCGACGTTTTCCAGCACGACGATCGCGTCATCGACGACGATGCCGATCGACAGCACCATCGCGAACAGCGTCAGCGTGTTGATCGAATAACCGAGCATCGAGATGCCCGCGAACGTGCCGATCAGCGCCACCGGCACCGCGGCAAAGGGAATGATTGCCGCGCGCCAGCTTTGCAGGAACAGGTAGACCACAAGGAACACGAGGATCATCGCCTCGCCCAGCGTCTTCAGCACCTCGCGGATCGACACCTCGACGAAGCGCGTCGTGTCGAATGCGACCTTGTAGCTCAGGCCTTCGGGAAAGCGCTCGCTCAACGTCGCCAGCAATTTGTTCGATGCCTTCGCTACTTCGAGCGCATTCGCACCGGGCGACAGGAAAATCCCGACGAGCGTGGCCGGGCGGCCGTTGTAGCGGCCGTTGAACTCGTAGTCCTTGGAACCCAGTTCGACGCGAGCGACGTCGACCAGGCGCAGCGCCGAGCCGTCGGGATTGGCGCGCACGATGATCTGTTCGAAATCCTTCGGGTCCGCAAGACGGCCCTTGGTCGTGACCGTGTAAACCAGGTCCTGGCCCTTGCTGATCGGCGCCTGGCCGATCTTGCCGGCCGCGAACTGCGCATTCTGGTCGTTGACCGCGGCAATGACATCGCCGGGCGTGAGCTTCAGTTGCGCGAGACGGTCCGGCTTGAGCCAGATGCGCATCGCGTAATCCTTGGCACCGAAAATCTGCACGTTGGTCGTGCCGGGCAACCGCTTGATGTCATCCAGGACGTTCAGCGTCACGTAGTTCGATGTGAACAGGTCGTCGTAGCGGCCGTCCGGCGAATAGAACGCGACCACCTGCAGGAATGACGAGCTGCCCCGCTCGACGGTGACGCCCTGGCGCCGCACTTCCTCGGGCAGCCGGGGCTCGACCTGCTTGACGCGGTTGTTGACGTTCACCGCGGCGATGTCGATGTCGGTGCCGATCTCGAAGGTCACCTGGATCTGCACGACCCCGTTCGACGCCGAGTTCGAGCTCATGTACATCATGCCCGGAATGCCGTTGATGGCATTCTCGATCGGCGCGGCGACCGTGCGCTCGACCACTTCGGCTGATGCGCCGGGGTAGATCGCCTGCACGGTGACCACCGGCGGCGCGATTTCCGGATATTGCGCGACAGGCAACGTCCGGATCGCGGCCAAGCCGGCGATGATCAGGAATATGGAGATGACGGCCGCGAAGATCGGCCGGTCGATGAAAAAGCGCGCGAGCATGAGGGTTCGCCTTGGCGTCGATCAGGACTTGGGCGCAGCAGGTGCCGCGGGGGCGGGAGAAGCGGGCGCAGGCGCGGCGCCGGGCGGCGACTGTGGCGCGGCGGCGAACTTGATCGGCGCACCGGGGCGCAGCTTCGAGACACCATCCGTGATGACTTTGTCGCCCGCCTTGATCCCGCTGTCGATGACCCAGAGGTTGACGCCGTCTTGCACGACCCACGGGCCGACCACGACCGGCCGTGTGGCCGCGATGTCCTTGCCGTCCTTGTCCTTGTCCGCAACGTAGACGAATTTACCCTGCGGTCCGTCCAGTACCGCGACCTGCGGCACGGCCAGCGCGTTGTTGCGCACCGCGCCATCGAGGCTCACTCGCACGAACTGGCCGGGCTTGAGAACGCCGTCGGCGTTGGGCAGTTCGGCGCGCATTTCAAACGTTCCGGTGGACGAGTTGATGCGCGTGTCGGCGAAGTTGATCTTTCCCCGGCGTGGGATGACCGACCCATCGGCCAGCTTTACGGTTACGTTGAAGCCGTTGTCCTTGGGCAGTGTGAGCCGGCCTTCGCTGACCGATTTGTTCAGCGTGAGCTGTTCATTCTCGGAAATCGAGAACGGAACCCAAATGGGGTTGGCCTGCGAGATCGTTGTCAGCAGCGTATCGTTGGCCGTGACGAGGCTGCCCTCGGATTTCGGCGCACGGCTGGAGAGCCCGCTGATCGGCGCCACCACCCGCGTGTAGCCGAGGCTCAGCTTCACCTCGTCCAGCTTGGCTTGCGCGGCCTTCACCGACGCGGCCGCGAGTTCGGCGTTGGACATGGCGTCGTCCGCTTCCTTTTGCCCCACGGCGCGCTTTTCCGCGAGGGGCTTCAACCGCGCGACTTCACGGTCCGACTGGGCCTTCTGCGCCTGCGCGCGAACCAGGTCAGCCTCGAGCGCGGCGGCCTGGGCCGCGAGCGGCTTGGGATCGATCACGAACAGGACTTGACCGGCCTTGACGGCGGCGCCTTCCTGATAAAGCTTCCGTTCGAGAATACCCGTCACGCGCGCGCGGACCTCGACCTCCTTCGAACCTGCCGTCTGGCCCACATATTCATAGGTTACGGGCAGGTTGCGCGGGGCTACGGTGACGGTTGTCACTTCGCCGGGCGGAAAGCCGGGGAAGCCGCCCGGAGGCTGGGACGGGCCGCAGGCCGCCACGAAAAGGGCGGCGGCTATGGCCGGGATGCGCAGGACGGGGCGTGCTGGGGTTTGCATGAGGGGCTCCGGGCTTGATCCAAGACAAAGCTTGGGCACAAAAGGCTTGCCAACAAGCCATAGATTACATACATTCACGAATGTTTGTAAAGGCCGCAACGCAAAAATAGATGGCGCGCAAGACAAAACTGGAGGCTCTGGAAACGCGCGAGCGACTGCTCGATGCCGGTGAGGTTGTTTTCCGGCAACGGGGGGTCACGCGCACGTCGCTCGCCGAAATTGCCGCGGCCGCGGGTGTGACTCGCGGTGCGGTCTATTGGCATTTCAAGGATAAAGCAGCGTTGTTCCACGCCATGTGCGATCGCGCGACGCTGCCGCTGGATGCGCTGCTCGCCCGTGCCAACGAAACGGCCTCGGCCGAACCGCTCGAAACGCTTCGCGCGCTTTGCGTGGGGGCGTTGCAGCGCCTCGCGGTGGACCCGCGCACGCAGGTCGTGTTCGAGGTGATCTTCCACAAGACCGAGATGGTGGACGAACTGGCGGACATGGCCGCGTCGCATGAGTCCGGGCGGTGTCAGTGCCTGGGCCAGATCGAGGCCATCATCCGGCGGTGCGCCGAGAAAGGCGAACTGGCGCACGACATCGATCCAGCGCTCGCAGCGCAGGGGCTCAACGCATTGATGATCGGCATCATGCATCAGTGGGTGCTGGACCCCGCAGCCTACGACCTCGCCGCAGCGGCACCGGCGCTGATCGACACGTATCTGGCCGGATTGCTGGCGCGGCCACCGCGTCGAATGGCACGCACGATGCCGCGAGTGAGGGCGAAGACGACGTGCGTCTGACCCGCCGGCGGCACGGGCAATATCCTACCCGCCAGCATCGTGATTTGACTCCCCGGAACTCTATGGACACCCAGCCATGACCACCATTCAGCGCGTCGGCGTCGTCGGCGCGGGCACCATGGGCAACGGCATCGCGCAGGCCTGCGCCGCGTCCGGTCTCGACGCCGTCATGATCGACGTGGCGGAATCCGCCGTCATGCGCGGGCTGGCGACGATCTCCGCGAGCCTCGACCGCCTCGTCAAGAAGGAAAAATTGTCGGCGGCCGACAAGGACGCCACACTGCTTCGCGTCAAGGGTTCCACCGTCTACGACGATCTCGAGTCCTGCGATCTCG
>Ga0157375_10001680_pt1 | contig 19044 bp, 19 predicted proteins | sample M35metaG_FD_115311 | JGI IMG/M metagenome (GOLD analysis project Ga0157375, IMG submission 115311) | Miscanthus rhizosphere microbial communities from Kellogg Biological Station, Michigan, USA - M3-5 metaG | ecosystem: Host-associated > Plants > Roots > Rhizosphere > Soil | place: USA: Michigan... | reverse complement strand
GAACAGCGAGGGCTGGAGAGGCTTCTGATGATCCATCATGAGGGCGCCACCTCGAAATGACGCTCATAATATAACCTCTTAATCATTCATGATAAAGAGCGGAGTTAGGCAACACGCCCTGAACGCCGTGGGCTACGGTTCTTACGCCGGCTACGCCGACGGAGATCCTGCGTTGAATAGGGTGTCGGGCCGATCAGTAGATCAGTAGATCAGGTGAGTCGTGGTCAGATTGATCCAATGATCCTGATCCACTGATCACTGATCTACTGATCTACTAATCCACTGATCTACTAATCCACTAATCTACTAATCTACTAATCCACTGCTTCTCCTACCCCGTTTTCTTCGCCATCAGCCACCCCACCAGAAAGATCGCGCCGCCGATGAAGAGCAGGCGCACTTCCAGGTTCACGTTGTCCTTCAGCAATCCGGTGAGCAGGCCGATCGGAAGGATGATCATTCCGATCAGTTGAAAGAGGCGGCCAAAAAGGGCGGACACGGACGAAGTTTACCTGTGGCGGGATTCGTGTAGTGTTTCTGGCCATGCCGAGACTCCAGCGCGCCGACGCCTTCCTCATCGTCATCGACGTCCAGTTGAAGCTGATGCCGGTCATCAGCGAGCGTGAAGCGGTCGAACGCAACATCGAACGCCTCGTGCGCGGCAGCAGGATCGTCGACATCCCCGCGCTCCTCACCGAGCAATACGTCCAGGGCCTCGGCGCCACCGTTCCCATCGTTCGCCGCGCCTTCGAGGAAACGTCCGGATACGAGCCGATCGAGAAGTCGTGCTTTTCGGGTTACGGCTGCGCGGAGTTCGTCACCGCCACCCGCAACCTGCATCGCAAGCAGGCCATCGTGGCCGGCGTCGAGGCGCACGTCTGCGTCTACCAGACGGTGGGCGATCTCATCGCCAATGGCTACGACGTCACCATCGTCGCCGACGCCATCTCCTCGCGCACACAGGCCAACAAGGACATCGCCATCCGCCGCATGATCTCCGACGGCGCGCGCCTCAGCTCCACGGAAATGGTCCTCTTCGAGCTGACCGCAAATTCCGGCACGGATGAGTTCCGCGAAATGTCGCGGCTGGTGAAGTGAATCAGTGGATTAGTGGATTAGTAGATTAGTGGATCAGGAAAACCGATCCACGCGGATTGGCGGCCTGATCGACTGATCTACCAATCTACTAATCTACTAATCCACTCGTAGGCAGCGAACTTGCTGATACAGCAAGAGATGCCGACGAAGGAAAAACGGATTCTCATCGTCGACGACGATGACGCCATCCGCACGCTGCTGTTCACCATCCTGCGCCGCCGGCGGTTCGCGGTCGACGGCGCACGGAACGGCATTGAGGCCCTGGCGCGGCTGCGGACGTGCGTCTACTCGGTGATGCTGCTCGACATGATGATGCCGATGAAGAGCGGCTGGGACGTGCTCGACGAGTTGAAAAAACTCCCCGCCGATGCGCGTCCGATGGTCCTCGTCCTCACCGCCGGCAACGATCCGCACGACCTCGATCCGTCCATCGTGGCGGGATCGATCCGCAAGCCGTTCGACGTGGAGTTGCTCATGGCCACCGTCACCGCCTGCATGAACGCGCTCACCGAACGCCCGCAACTTCCCGACTGCCCGCTGCCTGACAGCGCGGTTGTACCGAACGAGAAAGTGAACTGAACTGGCATAGCTCTTGACATTCTCCATCTGCAAAAAGGACGAACGTAATGTCAGCAACAGAAACGAGAGTTCTCATCATCGAAGACAACGATGCTCTGCGCGCCATGCTCTTCACGATCCTTCGCCATCAGCCCCTCGGCGTCGACACCTCGGTCGGCGCGGAGGACGCGCTCGAGAAAACGCGCAAGTGCGATTACGCGCTGATCCTCATCGATATGAGTCTCGCCGACGATGAAGCGCTGACCTTCCTGACGCGCTTCCGCGAAGAGCGCCCCGAGTCGACGACGTTCATCCTGGCCGTGCGCGATCCGAATGCCGAGGGGACCATCGATGCGGCTCTGGTGAGCGCGATGGTGAACAAACCGCTGGAGATCGACACACTCGCCGACGTCGTCCGCGAATGCGCGCTGGTCGTACCGCCGCCCGACGATCCGCTTCCCTGTCCGCCGGCCGAAAGCGACTTCCGCTCCCGCTTCGACGACAGCGGCGCGTTCTACAACTGAGCGCGACGTGGTCGACGCGATCGGCTGGGCGAGCTCCGTCATCCTCGTGCTGACGATCGCGAATCAGATTCGCAAGCAGTGGCAGGCCGGCACGAGCGAAGGCGTCTCGACGTGGCTCTTCGTCGGCCAGCTCGCCGCCTCCACCGGCTTCACGATCTACAGCCTCCTCCTGCACAACTGGGTCTTCTCGGTCACGAACGGCGTGCTGCTGCTCAGCGGACTGGTGGGATACGCGATCACGGTGAGGCAGAAGCGCGGAGGTTAGGTTGTCGGTTGTCGGGGGTCGGTTGTCGGTTGTCGGAGACCAAACACGGCGACTTCGCATCGTCCAGTTTTTTTCTCCGACCGCCGACACCTGACACCCGACCCCTGACACCCGACCCCCGACAACCGACAACCGACAACCGACAACCGACCCCCGAGGCTACAATCCGCCGCCGATGACCGATCGCACGCGGGGCACACTCTTCATCGTCGCCGCGTCGATCCTCTGGTCGACCGGCGGTATCGGCATCAAAGCGGTTGCCGACTCGGGCCTGAAGGTCACCTTCTACCGCTCCCTCTTCGCCGCCATCGCCCTCATGCTCTTCCTCGGACGCAACGTCTGGGGACGGCGGCAGTGGAAATCGACGCCGGCGTTTATCATCGCCATCATCAGCTACGCCGCTTGCCTGACCGCGTTCGTGATCGCCACGAAATGGACGACGGCCGCGAACGCGATCTTCCTGCAGTACGCCGGCGTGGTCTGGGTGCTGCTGCTCTCGCCGATCGTGCTTCGCGAACCGATGCGCGCGCGCGACGTCATCGCCATCGCCGTGGCCATGAGCGGCATGGCGCTCTTCTTCGTCGGCCGCTTCGAAACGCGCGGCATGGCCGGCAATGGGATGGCGCTCGTGTCGTCGATCTTCTTCGCCGCGCTGATCCTGGTGTTGCGCCGCGAACAACGCGCGGCGCAAGCGGCCGTGACGTGGGGCAACGTCGTCTGCGCGCTGGCCGTGCTGCCGTTCATCAGCCACGACCTCGCGCTCACCCCGCGCTCATTCGCCGTCCTGGCGTTCCTCGGCGTGTTCCAGATCGCCATCGCTTACGTGCTTTTCGTGCGCGGCCTGGCCTACGTCACCGCGACGCAGGCGTCGCTGACCGGCATGCTCGAACCGGTCTCGAATCCGATCTGGGTCTTCCTCTTCCTCGGCGAGAAACCTTCGGCCTTCGCCATCGCCGGCGCGCTGGTCGTGCTCGCGGCCATCGCCTGGCACACGCTCGCGGGAGAGCCGGCAGTAGACCTGCCGGCTCCTGACTAGTGGCCTTCGGCGTTGTCGGTTGTCAGTTGTCCGTTGTCGCCGTCAGTGCTGATGGCTGACAACCGACAAACCGACAACTGACAACGCGCGAAGCGAAGTTCTATGCGATCCCGAACAACGCCACCGCGAACTGGATGTTCGGATCGTTGGTGATGTTGTCCGTCGTCGATCCATAGACGACCGCGCTGCCGCCGCCGACGGTGATCGAGATCGATTGATTCGGGCCGACGGCCGTCCCGGCGAAGAACGACGTCGAGTCAACCTGCTCGAAAAAGTTCGGCAGGTAGGTCTTCGTCACCGTCTTGAGCGCGACGCCGTTCGTGTCGCGCAACACGGCGGTGATCGTCGCGCCCGAGAAGAACGTACGCACGCCGATGTTGAACCGCGTCTTCGTCGGATCGACCGGCGTAACCAGAAATGCGGTGAAGCCGGCCGGGATCACGCGAGGATCGGATGGATCGATGACCTCCTCCGTCAGACCGGCCGTGCCGAGCACTCCCGCGTCGTTGAAGACGCGCGTGATGATCACCGGCTTCGTGGCCGACGGCGCGGTGATGAGATCGACGCTGCCGAGGCCCGAGCGGCCAAACGCGGCCACGACGTCGGGGAAGGTCACCACCTGTCCGGCGTTGACGGTGTAGCTCAGCGTCGGATCGGAAGAACTGCCGCTGGCGCCGGCGGGATGGAACACGAGCTTGCCCGTGATCGAACCGCTCGACGACGGCGCGCCAAAGAGGAGCTGCATCGAGGTCTTGAAGTTCGACCCGAGGCCGCCGGCGGTCGAGCCGACGACAGGGATGTAGCCGCGGATCTGCTCCGTCGGAGTCGGTCCGGATCCGCTGAGCGCGAGCGGCGAGCCCGAGGCCGTCCCCGAGGAAATGTCGACGCTGCCCGTCACGTCGGACGGAAACTCGACATGCCCGGCAGTCGGAAAGCCGAAGAACGTCCCCGGGTTGCCGCAGGCGGCAACGCGCGCGACGCCGATCAAATCCCCCTGCTGCACCGGCACCGCCGGCGACATCGTGAAGTTGTTATCGGCGCCCACCGAGCTGAAAGGCCCGCGCTCGGCGGTCATCGTGAGCGTGTTCCCGCTGCGCCGGAAAAACTTGATCTTGATCGCGTTCGAGCACCCGCTCTGCGACCAGTAAACGTGAACCGAGGTCACGGTCCCCGTTCCGCTGGCCGGGCCGGTCAGATCGACGTCGGTGCGGGTCGGCGCGACATTCGAGTCGCTCGCATTCGGACTCGTCGAAAACGGGTCGCCGATGGTGAGCTGCGCAAACAGCGGAGCGGAAGTAAGTAGCAGTACGGCGGCAAAACGGACGATGTGTCTGGGCATGACGATCTCCTCGAATTGATTTTACGTCGTGGGATAGTGCGGCGGGACGCGCCAGCGTTTCACTCGACCTGTCATCCTGAGGCTGCCGGAGGCGTTGGAGCGCGAAGCGCGAACGCCGGAGGACGGCGAAGGATCTCAAGTTACGCGATCTGCGTTGAAACCCACTTGGGATTCAACGCAACTTGGGAAGCGTGAGATCCTTCACCGTCCTCCGCCGCTTCTGCGCTTCGCGCTCCACGGCTCCGGCGGCTCAGGATGACAATCAAGACCCTGACCTGCTTCTTGCACTGCACAGCTCGCATGTCCGCATTTGCACTGATCGAGCCCGCGACGGGAGAAACTCTCGCGTCGATTCCGCAGGCGACGGCTGATGACGCCGACCGCGCCATCCGCGCCGCCGCGGCGGCGTTTCCGAAGTGGCGCGCCGTCAACACGCGCGACCGCGGGCGGATGCTGCTGCGTTTGTCGCAGCTGATTCGTCAAAACAGGGACGAGCTGGCGAGGATGGAGTCGCGGAACGTAGGCAAACCGATTCGCGATTCGCGCGACGAAGTCGGCCTGGCCGCGAACTGCTTCGAGTACTACGCCGGCACGACGAACAAAGTGGGCGGCCAGACCATCCCGGGCGCCGCGCCCGGCGTGTTGATGACGTTCCGCGAACCGGTCGGCGTCTGCGGAATCATCGTCCCCTGGAACTTCCCGATCGCCATCACGTCTTGGAAGTCGGCGCCGGCGCTGGCGATGGGAAACACGGTCGTCCTCAAACCGGCCGAACAGACTCCGATGACTGCGTTGCGGCTGGCCGAACTCGCGCTCGAAGCGGGCATCCCCGAGGGGGTCTTCACCGTGCTGACCGGACCGGGATCAGTGGTCGGCGAAGCGATCCTCACGCATCCGCTCGTGCGAAAACTGGCCTTCACCGGCTCGACAGAAATCGGCAAACGGGTCATGGAGCTGGCATCGCGCGACATCAAACGCGTCAGCCTGGAGCTGGGCGGCAAGTCGGCGAACCTGATCTTCGACGATTGCGACTTCGACCGCGCCGTCGCATCGGCGGTCTCCTCGTCGCTCGGCAACGCCGGCCAGGATTGCTGCGCGCGCAGCCGCATCCTCGTGCAGCGCCCGATCTACCACCGCTTCTCGAAAGCGCTGATCGAGGCGTTCGGAAAGGTGAACGTCGGCGATCCGCTCGACAACGAAACGGAGATGGGGCCGCTGGTCACCGCCGCGCACCGCGATCGCGTGCTGTCGTACATCGCGACCGGAAGATCCGAAGGAGCGACGCTGGCCACCGGTGGCGAATCGCGCGAAGGCGCCGGCACGTACCTCGATCCCGCGGTCTTCCTCGACGTCGATCCCGACATGACCATCGCCCGCGAAGAAATCTTCGGCCCGGTCGTGACCGTGATGCCGTTCGACTCCGAGGACGACGGCGTGCGCATGGCCAACGACTCGCAGTACGGCCTGTCCGGCTCGATCTGGACGCGCGACGTCGCCCGCGCGCTGCGCGTGGCCCGCGCCTTCGAAACCGGCAACATCTCCATCAACTCCGGCAGCAGCGTCCACCTCGAAGCCCCCTTCGGCGGCGTCAAACAGAGCGGCATCGGACGCGAGCTGGGATTGGCGGCCCTCGATGCCTACACGGAGTGGAAGACGGTTTATGTGGATATAGGCTGAGCGTTGTCTGTTGTCGGTTGTCCGTTGTCGGGAGTTGAAGCACGAAGAAGCTCCCCACCGACGACAGACAACAGATCACCGACAACCGACAACGACCAACATTATGCAAGGACGAATCGACACCGAAACTCTCAAACGCCTCGTCGCCGACGACGAGATCGACACCGTCATCGCCGCGTTTCCGGACATGTACGGGCGCCTGGTCGGCAAACGGCTCGTCGGACGGTTCTTCGTCGACGAAATCCTCAAGCACGGCATGCACGCCTGCGACTACTTGCTCGCCTGCGACATCGACATGGATCCGGTGCCCGGCTACGCCTTCACCTCGTGGGCGAAAGGCTACGGCGACTTCCGTCCCATCCCCGATTTCGAAACGCTGCGCGTCGCGTCGTGGCTGCCCAAGACCGCGCTCGTGTTGTGCGACGTCTATCGCGAACATGAGCACGAGCTGGTGCCGGTCGCGCCGCGCAGCATGCTGCGGCATCAACTCAAGCGCGCCGCTGATCTCGGCTTCGCCGTGATGGCCGCCTCGGAACTGGAGTTGTACGTCTTCAAGGATTCCTACGAGACCGTCGCGGAGAAAGGCTTCATCAACGCGACTCCGATCGGCCGCGTCATCGAGGATTACCACATCCTCCAGGGCACGAAGGAAGAGCACCTCATCGGCGCGATCCGCTCGCACCTCGAACGCTCCGGCGTGCCCGTCGAGTCGTCGAAAGGCGAATGGGGACCCGGCCAGCAGGAGATCGGATTGCGGTACGCCGACGCGCTGGAGATGGCCGACCGGCATTCGATTTACAAGCATGCGGCGAAGGAGATCGCCTGGCAGCAGGGCCACGCCATCACCTTCATGGCCAAGTGGGATGAGCGCTACGCCGGCTCGTCCTGCCACATCCACATGTCGCTGTGGGACGAGAAGGGAAAGAAGCCGCAGTTTGCCGGCGACGAGTCCCTCGGCACCATCCATTGCTCCCCGACGTTCCGCTGGTTCCTCGGCGGATGGATGAAACACATCCGCGAGCTGTTCGCGTTCTTCGCGCCATATCCGGCGTCGTACAAACGCTACGTGGAAGGCTCATTCGCGCCGACCGGCATCGCCTGGAGTTTCGACAATCGCACCGCCGGCTTTCGCATCGTCGGCAGCGGATCGTCGCTGCGCATCGAATGCCGCGCGCCCGGCGCCGACGCGAATGTCTACCTCGCCTTCGCCGCCGCCATCGCCGCGGGACTGGACGGCGTCGCCAATCACATCGAACCGCCACCCGCGTTCGAAGGCGATGTCTACAAAGCCGCGTCCGATCTCCCGCACATGCCGCACTCGCTGAACGAGTCGATCGCGGCGCTCTCCGAAAGCGCCTTCGCGCGCGAAGTCTTCGGCGAAGACGTCGTCGATCACTACCTCCACTTTTTCCGCACCGAACAACGAAAATTCGACGCCGTCGTCACCGATTGGGAGCGGCGCCGGTACTTTGAAATGGCGTGACTTTGTCATCCTGAGCCGCCGAAGGACGGCGAAGGATCTCAAGATGCGCTGCCTTTGCTGAAACCCGGTTTCAACGCAGATCGCGTAGCTTGAGATCCTTCGCCGTCCTCCGGCGGCTCAGGATGACAGTGGAGACAAAATGCGACTGGAAAACAAAGTAGCTCTCATCACCGGCGGCGGCTCAGGAATCGGCAAAGCGTCCTGCCTCCTCTTCGCGAAGGAAGGGGCGAAAGTTGTCGTCGTCGATCTGAAAAAGGACGCTGCCGAAGCAACAGCGAATGAGATCGGCGACAGCGCCCGCGCCTTCGCCGCGGATATCTCGAAAGCGTCCGACTGCGAAGCGATGGTGAAGTTCGCCGAGGAGACGTTCGGCAAGCTGAATGTCGTCTTCAACAATGCCGGCATCTTTCATCCGAACGACGAGTCGGTCACCAACACCACCGAAGCGATCTGGGACATGGTGATCAACGTCAACCTGAAAGGCGTCTTCCTCGGGTGCCAGTACGCGATCCCGGCGCTGCTCCGCGCCGGCGGCGGCTCGATCATCAACACCGCCTCGTTCGTGGCCATCATGGGCGCTGCCGTCCCGCAGATCGCCTACACCGCCAGCAAAGGCGGCGTACTGGCGATGACGCGCGAGATTGCGGTGGAGTTCGCGCGCCAGAACATCCGCGCCAACTCCCTCTGCCCCGGCCCCGTCGAAACGCCGCTCCTTGCCGAGCTCCTGGCCGACCCCGCCCGCCGCAACCGCCGCCTGGTCCACATCCCCATGGGCCGCTTCGCCCGCGCCGAGGAGATGGCCAACGCCGCGCTGTTCCTGGCCAGCGACGAGTCGTCGTTCATCACGGGAACGTCGTTCCTCGTCGACGGCGGCATTACGGGGGCGTACATCACGCCAGAGTGAGGCCGCTCTAACCGCTGTGTCAGAATGCGAATCGGCGCGCGATTTCGCACATGAACTGGACGACCCTCGACTACAGCAAAGGACAGGTGGACGCGGCCGGGCGGCTGCTGGCCAGCGGTGTCGGTACGCCTGAGGAGATCGACGTCGCTCTCGAAGTCCTGAACAACTGGCGCGCTGTGCATAGTTTTCCATTGAACACGATTCAAATGGGTCTTCGAACGCGAGCACGGCGCATTTATGAGCATGCGCTGGTCGCACAGAGACTAAAGCGAGTTCCATCGATCGTTCTGAAACTGCGCCGGTTTTCGTCGATGAATCTTTCACGGATGCAGGACATCGGCGGCTGCCGCGCGATTCTCGAATCTGTGACCCAGGTTCGAAAGGTCCGTGCAGCATATGCGCGTAGCGAGCAACAGCACCAGTTTGTCAGTGAAAAAGACTACATCGCCGAGCCGAAAGCCTCCGGGTATCGCGGCATCCATCTCGTTTATCGCTATCACAGCGATCGCAATCCCGATTACAACGGCCGCGCAATCGAAATTCAGCTCCGGACACGACTACAACACGCGTGGGCGACTGCCGTCGAAACCGTCGGCACCTTTCTGCAGCAGTCGCTCAAGTCGAGTGAAGGTTCAGAGAAATGGCTTCGATTTTTCGCCCTCACCGGATCGGCATTCGCACTGACAGAGCGCACACAAGGAGTGCCCGATACGCCTCAAGACCCACACGAGCTGACCGCCTCTGTTCGCGCACTCGAGGCCGAGCTCGACGTCAGAAAAACGCTTGGAGCATACGGCGAAGCACTTAAGATCGCGGAAGACACACAGATGGCAAAGGCCTATTACTTCTTGTTGTCGCTGACACCATCACAAGAAGCACTCTCAGTTTTCGGGTATCAGAAAGAACAGCTCGAACGCGCCACCGATCACTATCTCCAAATTGAAAAGGCCCTCGCGCCCGGTGCGCAGGCCGTTCTCGTCGCAGTCGAGTCGCTGTCGGCGCTCAAGAAGTCGTATCCCAATTACTTTCTGGATACGCAAGTTTTTACGACGTCGCTCGCAAAAGTGATTGATCGCTAGAGATCTCGGTTCGCTTCACGCTCGGCCCGACTACGCCGGTTGCTGATAGAGCCCAAGCACGTTTCCGCCCGGATCGCGAAACCGCGCCGTGATCTCGGGCGCGTACGCGCCGACCGGCTGCACGATCTCGCCGCCGTTCGCGAGGATCGCGGCGATCGTGACGTTGATGACGTCGACCATGATGTAGATGAGGAGGCCAGGAGTCGGCGATGACGGACGGCCGGTCACCCACGTCCCACTGACCTGGCCGGCTGTGTCATCGAAGGCAAGATGTCCGTCGCCGCGTTTCCGCGTCGCCCAGCCGAACACCTTCGTGTAGAAATCGGCCGAGCGCTCGATGTCGGTGGCGGGGATTTCGATGTAGCAGATCTTTCCATTCGCGAAAGCAGGCGGCATGGACGACTCCTTTTCAGGGAAGTGTAGCGGTCGTGTCCGTGGTTGTCAGACAAACATGCCTCCGACCCCAATGCCCCGATCCGCGCCGCCATGCTCAGCGCGGTCCTGAGTATCGAGCCGCGTCCTGCAGATCCGTTCGAGATTCGCGTGCCGGTCGTCCGCCGGGTGATGCCGCGTATCACGCCGCCGCTCGATCTCGCCGTCATTCCGTTTCGTTACCGCGTCACCGACGACGGCGTCGAAACCGTCCGGCCGAAATGCGCTCACGTGCGGCGGCGTTCTCGCGCGCGTTCATGATCAGCCTCAGCAGAATTTCCAAGCAGTACGGGCGGCAGCTCGTCTTCGTCGACGCATCCTTCCAGCTCAATCCCGGCGAGCGCGCCGGCCTCGTCGGTCCGAACGGCGCGGGCAAGACCACGCTCTTTCGCATGATCGTCGGCGAGGAATCGCCGGACGATGGCGACGTCTCGGTGGCGAAGAAAATGACCATCGGCTACTTCCGGCAGGATATCGAGGAGATGTCCGGCCGCTCCGTGCTCGATGAAGCGATCGCCGGCAGCGGACGCCTCGGCGATCTCCATCACGAGCTCGAAGCGCTGCAGAACGCGATGTCCGACCCCGACCGGATCGACGAGATGGACGCGATCCTCGACCGCTTCGGACACGTGCAGGAGGACTACGCGCACCTCGGCGGCTACGAGCTCGAAGCCCGCGCGCGCGAGGTGCTGCACGGACTCGGCTTCGAGGACGACCGCATCGACGGCGACGCCGGCGCCCTGAGCGGCGGCTGGAAGATGCGCGTGGCCATGGCCAAGGTCCTCCTCGGCCGCCCCGACGTGCTGCTGATGGACGAGCCGACCAACCACCTCGACATCGAATCGATCATCTGGCTCGAAGACTTTCTCAAGCGCTACGACGGCTCGCTGCTGATGACGTCGCACGACCGCGAGTTCATGAATCGCGTCGTGACGAAGATCGTCGAGATCGATGAGGGCGACCTCGTCACCTACTCCGGCAACTACGAGTTCTACGAACGCGAGCGCGCCATCCGCGAGACAAATCGCGAGGCCGCCTACGCGAGGCAGCAGTCGATGCTGGCGAAGGAGCAGCGCTTCATCGACCGTTTCGCCGCGCACGCCGCGAAAGCGGCGCAGGTGCAGAGCCGCGTGAAAGCGCTCGACAAGATCGAAAAGCTGGAGCCGCCGAAAAAGCGCAAGACGATGAAGTTCGACTTCCGCAAACCGGCCCGCTCCGGCGACGACGTGGTCACGCTGAAAGGCGTCTCCAAGTCGTTCGGCAAGCGACACATCTACAACCACTTCGATTTCCTCGTTCGCCGCGGCGAGCGATGGTGCGTGATGGGAAAGAACGGCGCCGGCAAATCGACGCTGCTGAAGATGGTTTCCGGCTCCATCGAGCCCGACGACGGCTCCGTCCGCCTCGGCGCGTCGCTGAAGACGGGCTACTTCTCGCAGCAGGCCTTCGACGTCCTCGATCCGAACCTCACCGTCTGGGAGCAGATCCAGAAAGACTTCCCGCTCGAATCGATCGGCACGCTGCGCAGTCTCCTCGGCGCGTTCCAGTTCTCCGGCGACGAGGTGGAAAAGAAAATCCGCTCGCTATCGGGCGGCGAACGTTCGCGCCTCGTGCTCGCGCGCATGCTGCTCGATCCGCCCAACTTTCTCGTCCTCGACGAGCCGACGAACCATCTCGATCTGGCCACGAAAGAGATGCTCGTCGAAGCGCTGCACGATTTCGAAGGGACGATGCTCTTCGTCTCGCACGACCGCATGTTCCTGCGCGGCCTCTCGAACCGCGTCCTTGAGCTCCCCGAGGAGCGCGGCGCGCCGCCGAGGGTGTACGGCGGAAGCTACGTGGAGTATGTGAACGCCAGCGGCCACGAAGCGCCGGGCGTGCACGGGTAGGGATTTACCCTCCGCCGTCACACCTCCTTTGATCCCAGCAATCTGACGGAGGGTGAATGGCGACCAGTACGAGAAGTGGTGTCCCCGATGAACGCACAGGTCTGCGCGCGTACCTTCAACGGGCAGAGACGCGGTTGTCGACGATGCATCGGATTGCCGGCACGTTCATCGGCGGGGCCGGGCTGCTCACACTGATTCCGATTTTCTTCAAGGACGCTATCCCGCAGATATTGATCCGCATCGTGACCGCTCCCACGTGGCGTGAACAGTTGCTCATCGCTCCTGCGCTGGTTTCGCTCATCCTGCCTCTTTATGCACTCGGCGTGCTTCTCCGCGACCTCGTCCATTTCTACTTCAGCGCCCACACGCCAGACTGGGTCCATTCAGGCTGGAAGTTTCATCCGCGCTTCGCATTGACCGCGATCACACTATCGACGGACGAGGCGCCGACGATGAAATTGGAGGTAATCAAAACGCAGGAAGAGTCCGACTCTCTCAAGAACTTCCTGCTGCCCGCCGCACACGAGCAGCAGGAGTACTTCCAGGATCTGTTGAAATCGAACATCAACATCATCCCCAGGCCTGACTGGCGCAAACCCGAAAACAACATGATCGAGATGGGTGTGGTCTTTGGACTAACCGATGCCGTCGACCGAACATTGGTAGCTGAAGTCGCAAAGATGGAAGTCTCGCTGGTGCGGCACGGCTTCGCCCTGCGTCGACTGGTCCTTCGATACACGAAAGCTCTTCTCGTCAGTATTTCAACCGCGAGTGTTTCATTCCTCATGTCGGCTGTCCTCGCGAACCTTGCGGCCACCAGCGGAGTGGCCACGGCCTCGCACGACAAGAAGGTTTGGCTCATTGCGGCAGTCGTTTATTTTCTGTGGGCGCTGGTAACGCCTCGAATCGTGCACAAGCCGATCAAGTGGATTCATCAGCATGCGGATCAGAACGCGAACACGAAAGACGTCAATCGCGACCGTGAGCTCGTCCAATTCGAGAGAGTCGTCCGGCTCGGAGTCTGGGGATCCGGTCTCGTGGCATTCGTAAGCATGCTCTTGATCATTTCCCATCCGTGATCGGCCTCACCGGAGTTTGCGGATACATACAAGTGGCGGCAGTAGAGGGCGAACGGATATCGGTGCTCGACGGCCTATGACGTCATCGCCGCGGGCGTGGCCGCGATCGCGTCGAGCACCTCGATGTTGTGCACGATGTCGCGGCTCTCTTTCGATGCGATGACTGCAGTGATCGTCGCGAGCAGCGGCGGCGGATAGAAGATCAGGGTCCCGAACTTGGCCACTTCGAGATCCTTGATCATGATCGTCGGCGGGTGCGCGAACGCCGGCTCGGCCGCGAGCAGTTCCGCGAACCGCCAGGCGCCGTCGCGGAAGATCAGCAGCGCATCGTCGATCAGGTCGATCTCGTTTTTCATCAGCACGTCGTAGATATCCGAGAGAACGGGGGAGAGATCGTCGATCTCGTCGACGACGCCGTTGACCTGCGCAGCCAGCACCTTGTTCACGGTGTTGAAGTCAGTCTCGATCGACGGCAGCTTCGGGCCGGGCGCGACCTGCTCGACGGCGATACCGAGGTCGAGATCGATGTGCGCATTCACGCCGGCGAGCATGTGCTGCACGATGATCGGCTCCGGATGCGTGGCGCCATCGAAGGCCACGCGCCAGCAATGCGACGGCTGCGGGAACGCGCCCGGATGAAAGTAACCGTTCAGCGCCGCGAAGTAGCGGCTGGCGAAGGTAACGTCGAAGAGCTCCATGCGCGGTCCGTCCTGAAACAGACCCTGCGCAATCGCGGTGCGGATGGCGATGGTGATGCGTTTGTAGAGCGCCGCGAAGTATCCGAGCCGGCTCTCGTTCGCGATCGACCAGGCGATGATGCCCTGGATCGCGTCGACGACCTGATCGATTGTCGCGACGGGTGGGATGACAGGAGGAGCGACTGGCATGGACGGAAGTATAGCCCCGCGTTAATGTTCTCAGCCGTCCCGAGCCTCACCAGCACAGACAAGAGTGTCTGTGTGCCACATTGATCCTGCCGTATTGCTGCTTGCTGCTACCGGCGGCGCCGGTGTGGCACAGACACTCCTGTCTGTGCTTTGGCAAGATGCAGCGCCTGGTCCTGCTAACCCCGTCTACATGCCGTTGATGTGAATCGAACCGTTCGTCGTGCGCAGGCGCAGTTCCGGACCGCCGCCGTTCATCGTGCCGTGGAGCGAATGCTTGTTTTGCGAGCCGCTCGTCGTCACCGGCAAGTCGCTTTCGATCGAGCCGTTCGTGTTCGCGGCGTCGATGCGGGCGGCGAACGTGCGCGGCAGGCGCGCGTAAATCCCGCCGTTCGTCGTCTCCAGGCGGATGCCGCGGCCGCTGTTCACGGCGGTGAGCTCCGCCTGGATCTGTCCGTTCGTCGTCTCCGCGTCGAGGTCGCCGGCGCAGCGCGCCAGGACGATGCGCCCATTCGTCGTCTCGATCTTGTGCGAGCCGCGCACGTCGCTCGCCTCAATCGCGCCGTTCGTGTTCTCGATCTGCAGGTCCATCGTGCGCGGCACCGTCACCTCGTACGTCACGGACATGCTCACGTTCGTGCCTGCGATCCATTCAAAGATGCCGTCGTTGTGCTTCGGGTACTTCGTGTCGATGCGCAGTCCGCCGTTCGGCTGCGACAGATCGAACGTCAGCGCTTTCATCGCGTCGTGCGCGGCCTCGGAGTCGCGGCTCTCGACATGCTTGACCGCATGCACGCGGACGCGCGGCTGATCCCACGCGCGGACGGTGATGTGTCCATTCGTATTCGTCAGCGAAAAAACGGCGCCGGGACGAACGTCGAACGTGCGATCGAAGGCCTGATCGAGCGTCGATGCGCTCGCGGCCGCGGCGGCGATGGTGAGGATGGCGGTGAGCAGGATGCGCTTGAACATTCGGTCCTCCGAGTGGATTAGTGGATCAGTGGATCAGTGGATCAGTGGATCAGGAAAGCAAAGCCCGGCATACCGAGAACTCCTGATCTACTGATCCACTAATCTACTAATCCACTGCTTACGGCGCGGAAGGCCGCGGGTTGCAGCTACAATCCGCCTCGTGAAACGCGGCGGCGCCTCGGCGCTCCTATTTGCCCTCCTCGCCGCAATCCTGGGGACGCTGTTAGTACGAATGAGCGGTCCCACGCCGCTGCCGGAAAGCGCACCTTCGACCTCGTTCTCCGCCGCGCGTGCGCTGAAGTTCGAGCGCGATCTCCTCGGTGGCGACATTCCGCATCCGGTCGGCACCGCCGCGCACGACGCCATCCGCGACCGCCTTGCCGCGCAGTTCCGCGCGCTCGGATACGACGTCACGATCCAGCGCACGTTCTCCTGCAGCGCGTGGGTGACCTGTTCGCCGGTCGCGAACGTCATCGCCCGGACTCCCGGCGATGCGCGGCCGGATGCGCTCGTGCTCGCGGCGCACTACGACTCCGTTCCGGCCGGACCGGGCGTCTCGGACGATGGCGTCGGCGTCGGCGTGATACTCGAAACCGCGCGCGCGCTTCGCAACGAACATTTCCGCAATCCGATCGTCTACCTCGTGACGGATGCCGAGGAGGTCGCGCTGTTGGGGGCGGAAGGATTTGTGGCCGATCCGCAGCTGCTGCGGAACAGCGCCGCGGTCATCAATGTCGAAGCGCGCGGCACAAGCGGGCCGAGCTTCCTCTTCGAGACCAGCCGGCACAACGCGTGGCTGGCAAACGTCATCGCGCACGCGTTGCCACGGCCGGCCACCAGTTCGTTCTACTACGACATCTACGAACTGCTGCCGAACGATACCGACCTCACCGTCTTCAAACGCGCCGGCCTTCAAGGCGTCGGCTTCGGGCATATCGGACGTCCCGCTCACTACCACACGCCGCTCGACAACTTCGCGAACGCGACGCCGGCGACGGTGCAGCATCACGGCGATCATGCTCTGGCCATGGCGCGCGCGATGGCGGGTGTCGATCTTCGCCAGACGAGCAGCGGCAATGCAGTGTGGTTCGACGTGCTGTCGCTCATCGTCATCTGGTGGCCGCAGAAGTTTTCGCTCGCCGTCGCCATCATTGCGTTCGTGCTGCTGCTCGTGGCCGCATTCAATTTGAGGACACGGCCACGATCGATCACCATCGGCGTGGCGGGGTTCTTTCTTTCGCTCATCGCCGCGTTTGTCGTCGGCCTCGCCGTCAATTGGGTTTCAGGACTGCGCGCGCACGGAGCGGTCTGGGTCGCGCACCCCGGTCCGATGGTCGCGGCGGCGTGGCTGGTGGGATTGCTGATGGCGATCGTCGTCGCGCAACGCCTCGCCGCGTATGCCGGCGTGAGCGGACTCTTTTTCGGCCAGGCACTCTGCTGGTCGGCCATCGCCATCGCGCTGGCCATCGTGCTTCCGGGCGGCAGCTACCTGGCCATCGTTCCGGCCATGGCGTGCGCGATCTGCGCGCTGCTGCGGCTGCATGAAGGAACTGCCGCAATCGTCGGCGCTTCGATCACGGCCATCCTCGTTTTCCCCTTCGGCCTCGCCCTTTACGACGCCCTCGGGCGTCCGATTCTGCCGGTCATCGCGGTGCTGATCGCGCTCGCAGCGACGACCTTCGCGCCGTTCCTCGCCGCCGTTGAGGCATTACGCCGTCCGCTCGTTGCATCTATTGCCGCGGCGATCGTGGCCTGCATCGCCATGGCCTTGATCGTGCCGACGTACGAACCGAACTCGCCACGACACATCAACATCGAATATGTCGACGACGGCGTCGGGCCTCGCTGGCAGACGGATGTGATGCGCCCCGAAATCGCACAGGCTGCGCATTTCACGGAAGTGCCGCAGAAGACCTACGAGTGGACGGTGCCGCCGTCGCGCGCGTACCTCGCTCCCGCGCCGGAGCTGGCGATTCCGCCGGCCGAGGTGCAGGTGGTGCGGGATGTGAGGCAGGGCGGACGTCATCTCACGCTGCACATCCATTCGAACCGCAACGCGCCGCGCATCTCGCTCATCTTCCACGCGCCGTCGTTCGCGTCATTGCGGGTGAACGGAATCACGCCTCCGCCAATGACACGTTTCCGCGGCGGATTAGCGCCCGGCTGGCATCGCGTCGCCATCCGCGGCGCCTCCGAAGCGACGATCGACATCGACCTGACCCGCGACGAGCCCATCGACGCCGTCATCCTCGACGGCTCCTACGGCCTCCCCCCCGCCGGCGCCACTGTCGCCCACGCACGCGACGCCTCAATGGCCATCCCGGTTCAGGAAGGCGACCTGACGACTACGTTACGACGGCTCCGGTTATAAGAATAATTTACGTCGCAACAAAAGTGACTCTCCATCCTTCGCTCTTGACGGACTGAACGACCGGTTCTAACTTGATCCGTAATCTTTCATTGCCGACTGGATAGGAGACGAGATGCGCCGTCCGCTGCACACGACCGTGCTACTTTTCGCCCTCGCGCTTGTCGGACCAGCCAGCGCACAGTCACCTAAGCCACCTTGGCGATGGACCTTGGATGAGCGTCTTGCTGGCCGCGACGACGTTGTCGCCGCAGCAGCGCGGCTCCGCGATGCGCGAATGGGAGAAGTCTCGTCGCTGTCGAAATCCGCGTCCACTTCAAAGCAGCCGACGCTGGATCAGTTCGACTTCATTTCGGGTAGGACCCACCCTGAGTTGCTTGTGCCTTGGGAGCTTTTCGACCACATGATGGAGATGGCCTACGCGGACGACCCCGAAGTGCGATCTATTTTCCGCGAAGCCAAGCGTTCGAGCCTTGCGAGCAGCGGGTTACCTGCAGATTTCTGGGACAAATTGGAAGCCGTTTCCGTCGCATACCTTTCCGATCGCAGACAGACGCGCGACCTCCACAAAAGACTCGTTAGTGATCCCGCCGTTAAGAATCGTATTCGTATTCAAACCGCTTCGCTTGAAAACCTCAAATGCCGTGATCGCGCGATGGCGATTGCCGCTGCACGTCAGGAGTTCGGAGAGAAGTTCGATCGGTTCCTTTACGAAGGCATCGCGCCGAACATGACGATCGCCGTCGGGCGCTTAGGCCGCATAAGCCAGACACGAGAGCACGAGATCGATGGAGGTTGCAAATGAGCCGGCCGGCAGTTTTAGAGCTGCTTGCTTGCGCCGTTCTTGTTGTCTTTTCGACGAATGCTTCGGCAAACGACTGTTATCGCCTCGCGACGTCCGTTGATCTCACGCTGAATGCCTCAACACACTCCGCCCGCGCCAACGGCTCTGTTACGTGCAGTAATTCGAACGGCGATTTGGAGTGGGACCTCGGAGCAGGTTTCGACGGAAAAATCAAGATCCACCAAGTAGACCCTCCGACGGACTTTATGTCAGAGTTTCACCAATCTGGACAGTGGATCGGTAGCTTCGGCGCGCCTGCGGATTACACTGCGAAGACCTGCTACCAGTCCTCTATTTCGGCTAAAAGCGCCTTCATGACGGGCTCGGCGCAATCGAATGAACAGTGCACGCCAGACCCTCCGCCACCACCTCCCGATCCGCCTCCGACCCCCGATCCGTTGGCCGGGTCTCTTGACGCCGGCGCTTACGATCCCATCGTCATCAGCTTGAGTGGGCCATACAAACTTTCGGGACCGAATGATCCTGTGTCGTTTGATGTCACTGCCGGTCATAGCGTCCGGCTCTGCTGGACGGCGCGCGATGGCGACGATGCATTTCTCGCTCTCGATCGCAATGGGAACGGCCAGATCGATAATGGCTCAGAGTTGTTCGG
>Ga0157375_10001679_pt1 | contig 19058 bp, 25 predicted proteins | sample M35metaG_FD_115311 | JGI IMG/M metagenome (GOLD analysis project Ga0157375, IMG submission 115311) | Miscanthus rhizosphere microbial communities from Kellogg Biological Station, Michigan, USA - M3-5 metaG | ecosystem: Host-associated > Plants > Roots > Rhizosphere > Soil | place: USA: Michigan... | reverse complement strand
CGGTACTCCGTTATTGCCAACTCCTGGGCCTCGCCTGCCGGCGCCTCGGCGGCGGCGTTGACGAACGGGCAGCCCCTGAACTCCGGAAGTGCCACGTAGTCGGCGATCGCGTTGAACACCGCGAGGATCTTCTCCTCCGGATCATCGATGCCGGTCTGTGCCGCATTCACGCGCTCACGCCATGCGTCCAGGCGCCCTCGAAGATACGCGGCGACGAGTTCGTCCTTCCCGCCGAATATGTAGTACAGCGAACCCTTTGCCACGCCGGCTTTTTCGATGACGGCGTCGATCCCGGTGGAATGCACACCGTCGCGGTAGAACAGCTCATCAGACGCCGCAAGCAGCCGTTCCCGCGCTGAGGGCCGTTTCGTCGTCTTCGTCGCCATCCGCCCAGGTTATCAGACAGACTTGTCTGAATGGCGTAGCCGGGACGGCCTTGAGACGGAACGAACAACCCTGGTCACTGTCGAGATTGCGCACGTACGTCGCTCGCCGTAGCCCGTGCACATGCAACAACCGGCTTGACGGAATACACCCGCGATCATTGCTGTTTAGACAGAGCGGTTCAAAGATTTCCACCGCACCACCAAGGAACTGGAAGGTCATCTGATGTCACGACTGAATGGCAAGGTCGCCGTGATCACCGGCGGGAGTAGCGGTATCGGGCTGGCAACCGCGGCGAGATTCGTCGAAGAAGGCGCCTACGTCTATATCACGGGGCGACGCCAAAGCGAGTTGGACAAGGCCAAAGCGCTGATCGGCGACGGCGTGACCACCGTTGCGGCCGACGCGACCAAGGGCGCCGACCTGGACAAGGTGTTCGCGACGGTGCTCGAGGAAAAGGGAGCGCTGGACATCCTCGTCGTGAACTCGGGCCGGGTCGAGCCCGAAGAGCTGGGCAAGATCACCGAAGAGAACTTCGACCTCACCTTCGACCTCAATGCCCGGGCAACGCTGTTCACCGTGCAGAAAGCGCTGCCGCTGATGCGCGACGGTGGCTCGGTGATCCTGATCGGTTCCATCGCGGGCTATGTCGGCATTCCGGGCTACAGCACCTACAGCGCCACCAAGGCCGCGATCCGCTCCTACACCCGCACCTGGACACGCGAATTCGCCGACCGCGGCATCCGGTTCAACACCTTGAGCCCGGGCCCGGTCGACACCCCCATCATGGATGGCCAGGCCGACTCGCCGGAGGAGGCGGACGCGATCAGAGCGCAGTTCGCCGCGGCGATTCCACTCAACCGGATGGGCCGCCCGGAGGAAATCGCCTCCGCTGCTTTGTTTTTGGCCTCCGACGACAGCAGCTTCGTGGCCGGCGCTGAACTGAGCGTCGACGGCGGCATGGCCCAGGTCTAGCTACGAGATGACTCTGAACGCCGAAAGCGGGCTCGACGGGGAACGCGTGCCAAGCCCGGTGCCGCACGTCCGCAACCAGGTCGCCGCCTACGAAGCGAGCGGCGGTGTTGACGGTGCAACGCTGGAGGGCCGGCCGGTGGTGATCCTGACGTCGGTGGGCGCGAAATCGGTGAAAGTTCGCAAGAACCCAGTCATGCGCATCGTCGACGGGGACCGCTACTTGGCCGTGGCTTTGGCCGCCGGGGCGCCCGAAAACCCGTCCTGGCACGCCAATCTGGTCGCCCACCCGGCGGTGGGACTGCAGGACAGCGCCACTGTCAAGGACCTTCACGCCCGCAAGGTCAGTGGCGCGGAGAAGCAGCGGTACGGGGGGATCGCCGAGCAGTTCTGGCCGCATTTCCCCGAATACCGGCGATTGGCCGCCAGACGAGACATCCCGATCATGGTGCTCGAGCCCATGGCGGCGCCCCAATGAAGGTCTCCGCCCAGTTCGCGACCTCGTTGCAGTCCCCCGCGCACATCGCGGTTGCCGAAGAACTCGGCTATGACCGGGCCTGGCTCTTCGACACGCCACACGAAAGCCCTGACGTGTGGATGATGCTCGCGTTGGCGGCCACACGCACCGCCACCATCGGCTTGGGTCCCGGTGTGCTCGTACCGACCCTGCGCCACCCGATGGTCAACGCCTCGGCTGCGGCGACGCTGGCCGCCCTGGCGCCCGGCCGGGTTGCGGTCGCGTTCGGCACGGGTTTCGCTGGAGCCCGCGCACTGGGTGCCCCACCAGCCAGCTGGTCGTATCTGCGTGACTATGTCCAGGCGTTCCGCGGCCTACTAGGTGGTGCGCGGGTGTCGTGGCAAGGCAGCCGGATGCAGATGATGCATCCGCCCGGCTACGCACCCCAGCGCCCGATCGACATACCCGTCCTCATCTCCGCACTGGGACCCAAAGGCCTCGGCGTCGCCACCGAGCTGGCCGATGGACTGTTCACCGTCAACGGACAGACCCGCTACGCCGCCCAGTTCGGCTGGGCCGCACTGGGATTACACGGGACCGTGCTGGCCGACGGCGAGACGCTAGATTCACCGCATGTACAGGCTGCCGCCGGGCCTGGAAACGCGCTCGCCTATCACGCCGCCTACGAATTCGGCGGCGACGTCACCACACTGCCGGCCGGCGATGTATGGCTCGACGCCATCAATCAAAGCCCACCGCAGGACCGCCACCTCGCGGTGCACGACCGGCACCTCATCGCGCTCAACCGCGCCGACACCGCTGCGTGGGCGGCGGGCAGCTGGAGGGCAGTCGGCCAGACCACCCTGACCGGCACTGCCGACGAAATCGGCCGCCGGGTCGGTGAACTCGCCGCCGAAGGCATTACCGAAATCATCTATCAACCCACGGGCCCCGACATCCCCGGTGAACTCGAGACCTTCCACGCCGCGGCGCGCTGCGCTGTAAGCGCTCTGGCACAGGCCAATCCAGGATCCAGGCCGCTCAAGCCGTAGGCATCAATCGCAACCGCATGCCGCAGCACAATGACGTAGGTCACAGCGAAACAGTCGACCACATCTTGCGCCTTTAGTCTGATCGGTCTAAATTTGACAATACTAGACAGATCGGTCTAAATCGTGAGGAGTGCTCGTGGTACACCCAACCGTGGTTCGGGATCTGGAAGGCAAGGTGGCGCTGGTGACCGGCGCGACGTCAGGAATCGGTCGGGCCACCGCGGTGCAGTTGGCCGCCCAGGGTGCCACGGTGGTGGTGCACGGCCGTGACGTGACACGCGGCGTCGTGGTGGTGGCCGAGATCGAAAACGCCGGAGGCTCAGCGTGGTTCGCCGGCGCTGACCTTAGCGAGCCGGCGGAGGCGCTGCGGCTGGCCGAGGAGATCGGCGACGTCGACATCCTCGTCAATAACGCGGGGTTCGCCTGGTTCGGTCCGTCGGCAAAGCTGGCCGTCAACACGCTGGATCGCTTGTTCGCCGCCAACGTGCAAGCCCCCTACCTGTTGGCGTCGGTCCTGGCCCCGAAAATGGTGACGCGCGGCGGCGGCGTGATCATCAACGTGGCCAGCAGGGCCGGCACCGTCGGCCAGCCCGACACCGCCGCGTACGGCGCCACCAAAGCCGCATTGGCCTCCCTCGCCCGCTCCTGGGCCGCCGAATACGGGCCAGCCGGGATCCGCGTCAACGCCATCTCGCCAGGACCCGTCTACACCAATGCGGCCGGTCGCGAACTGTTCGACGCCAGCGCCGAAACAACACTGCTCGGACGTGCTGCCGAGCCGCAAGAAATCGCCGACCTCATCGGATTCCTGGCCTCCCCCCGCGCCGCGTACATCACCGGAACCAACATCGCAGTCGACGGCGGACGCGCCGCCGCCCCACAGCCCCGCACACTGGACGCGGCCTCATGAGCATCTCGGTGTCGGCAATCAGCTTCGACGCCCACGACGCCGCTGGACTCGTGCACTTCTGGGCCCAGGCCCTGCACCGGACGGTCAACGACGGCGCCACCGAAGAATTCGCGTCCATCGCCGCCGACACCGACAGCCCGCTCGGGCACTCGGTGATGTTTCACAAGGTGCCCGAGGGCAAGACCATCAAGAACCGCGTGCACATCGACCTGCAGACCGCCGACGTTGTGGCCGCGGCCTACCGGGTGACAAGCCTGGGCGCGAAGCAGATTCGCTCACTGGCTGAGAACGGCAACCGCTGGATCAGCTTGCGCGACCCAGAAGGCAACGAGTTCGACCTCGTCGCAAGCGGATGACCCTCGGCGACGCGGCACAGTCCACGGATTCACCTGCTCATCCCACCAATCACAGGAGCAAACCATGACAGAGGCCGAGCAGCGCAATAAGGCGCTGGTGTTGGAGGCGTTCAACGCACTCTTCAACAAGCGGGATTACGCTTCCGCACAACGATTCTGGTCACCCGACTACATTCAGCATAGCGCGCACATCCAACCGGGTCGCGAGGGTCTTTTCGAACTTGTCAAAGCCCTACCGCCCGACATGCGCTACGAGAACGCTCTGATCACCGCCAACGCTGATTATGTGATGCTGCACGGTCGATTCTCGAATGTCGGGCAACCCGCGAACTGGATAGTGGCAGACATCGTAAGGATCCAAGATGGTCTACTCGCTGAACACTGGGATGTCATCCAAGACGAAGCCACCGCCGAGGAGTCCCAAAGCGGGCTGCCGATGTTTGGCGACACCTTCCCCACCTCTGCCTGACCCGGAATCGCCTCGCTCACCACGAAATTGGAGGATCGACTTGTGCCACAACGTGTGTTGTCGTGTCAGGTAGGTGGTGGGGAACCCGCGCACCAGCGTGAACACCGGGCTGTCGGCCGACAGCGCCTGCGGGTAGGCGGTCCGGAAGTCCGCACCGGGGCCGGGGCCGTTGATCCGCGCGGGCAGGGTCAGCGCGCGGGGCTGGTAGTGCCACATCGACACCGGCACCCGGTAGAAGGAGCGGGTGGATTGCGCTGAGGCGTAGGGCCGTTCGGTCACCGACACCGTGGCGGTGTACACGTCGGCATCACCGGCCGTGCCGGTGTGGATGACCGACACCACCTGTGGGGCGGTGACCACCGCCGCAGGGGGCTGTTTCCTTTGATGGGACAACTCCAGGGAACGCTGAAAGGCTCATCGCGTCCAACGAACGTATACGATGATTACCTGTCGCGATCCAACATAGGATTGTCGGGTGGAGCTGCGTCACCTCGAATACTTCATCGCCGTGGCCGCCGAACTGAGCTTCTCCCGGGCCGCCGAGCGGATTCACGTCGTGCAGTCGGCATTGTCGGTGGCGGTCGCCAAGCTCGAGAAAGAGCTTGGCGTAGCGCTGTTCGACCGGACCAGGCGTCAGATCGCACTCACCGCTACCGGTGAGGTCTTCCTGGAGCACGCGCGCGAGGTGATACATGCGGCGCACCGGGCCAGTCATCGGTCGCGGATTACCGCGATCAACTGACGGGAAGTGTCACGCTGGGCACGCTGATGTCGTGGGGGGCGCTGAACCTTCCGGCGGCTCTTGCCGCTTTTCGGCGGCACAACCCGTTGGTCACCGTGCGTCTGCGCCAAAGCCTTGCCGGCTCGGCGGGGCACCTGGAAGCGATCGCCGACGGGCGGATGGACCTGGCCCTGGTGTCGATCACCGAGCGGCCCTCACCGCTCATCGCGCTGCGCGAATTGACCTGAGAACCCTTGGTTTTCGTGTGCGCACCCAGTCACCCGCTGGCTAACCGGGCACAGGTTGACATCGCCGATCTCATCGCCGAAGAGCTCATCGGTTTCCCGACCGGCTGGGGCATCCGTCGCAGCGTCGATACCGCCTTCGCCACCATCGGCGCCCCACCACGGCCCACCTACGAGGTTGCCGACTACGCCATCGCCGCCGAGTTCATCCGCCACCGGCTGGCCACCGCCGCGCTGCCTCTCAGCGCCGCCGGCCGCTTCCCCGACCTGCGCGCAATCGCGCTCAACCCGCCGCTTACCTGGACACTGTCCATCGCATCCGCTTCGCCGCAGTACATCAGCCGCGCGGCCTCTGTGCTCGCCGACGCCCTCGTCGATCACGTCGCCGATCAATAGCCCTGGTGGGCATGACCTTTCCCCTTACCACAGCCTGACCGCGCGCGGCGCATCGCACGTGCGGTGCTCTTCCAGCGGCGCAAACCCCGGCGGATACGCGCAGGCCGCGGCGTTGGCATTGCGGCTAGCTGCAACGGGCTGCGCACGCTTTCCTCCAACAGCGCGTTGCGGTAGTCGCCACCGCATTTCCGGCTAGCGGGATCGGAGAATGGGCGCCAGCGGTGGCGACACGGGTCAGCTGACGCGCGCGATCATTTGTTCAGCCCAAAGCGGGCGAACAGACCAGCAAGAGAAGACCGATGAAAACCGGAATCAAGTACGCAGCAACGTGGTTGGCCCTCGCTGCGGTCGGTGGCGCGATCGCTCTGGCGCCCATCGCCAGCGCCGACACCGACCCGCTCGTGCCGTACGGCACTACTCCCCACGCTCCATACATCCTTGGGTTCCATGAGTCGAACCACGACGAGGCCAACACCACGAACGGCCAAGTGGACGTTCCGTTCTGACCCAACGAGGCGTCGACATCGTCGAATTCCCTCACGGACCGACGAAGGACACAGAAGTGAAGATGCGTTATTTTGCAGAACTGGCCATCGGCGTCGCGGCGGTGGCGGTCGGGTTGGCTCCGATCGCGTGGGCCGACATCAGCGTGCAACAGAGCCCGGGTAACGCGCAGGTGACCGCCAGCCCCGGACCCGCCTCGCAGGAGGCAGCCCAGACACAGATGCCCTTCGGAGGGGATTCTGGCGCCCTGCTCTTCCACCACCGCTGAGCCCAGCGACGCATGAGGCGGGACTGTTCCAGTCCCGCTCTCCGCGTTTTGGCGACTGCGGGATGTGGCGCGCCGGTTCCCTCAATGGCGAACGGCGGGCTTGACGTTGCGACCGTGGATGCGTTGTACGCCAGTACTTCTCGCTGGCGACTTAAAAGAGTCGCAACTGCTGTTCGCAAGGCCGACCGGCCAATTCCGAACTGGCCCTGCTCATCTGGGCCGCAAGGTTACGGCTAGCCACTACGCCGAATGGATACCAGCAGCGACGACATACCCGGGCCGGAACGCAATGATTGGCGTGACCGCCACCCGGGGCGGACCAGCACTCTAGGAGATCAAAATGCAGTCGACAATCAAATACCTCGCACCGTGGTTGGCTGCTGTCGGAATCACCGGGCGATCGCCGCTGCTCCCCTCGCCATGCCGCCGAAGGCCCCTGCACACCGAACGGCACAGATCCCATGAGCCCGTGCATCTGGGGTTACCACCCTGCCAACACCCAGCAGTTTGACGTGCCGTTCTGACACGCACTGGCGCGCGACGCGTTTGGCGCCGGGTCCGCGGGTCAGTCACTCCTTTGTACGGCGTCAACTTTCGCGTCAGGAAGATTCCGCGACTAGCTACGACGACAACCCAGCGGCGTTCACCATCTGTAATTGCCGCTGTGACAGTCAGACTGCATTGGAGGTACAACATGAACACCGTCAGCCCGCAGCACGTGACGCCAAGGCGGCGCCGGCTACACACAACGGTAGGAACTTTCGCGATGACCGCGGTCGCCGTGGCGACGGTCGCCCTCGGCGCACGCACCATCGGCGTCTCTGAGCCACCCGACGCCCTCCCGATGTTCTGTCCCGTGCCCGGCCAGTGCGTCCAGCATGTTCCACCAGGACCCGATCTGGACGTCCCGTTCGCCCACCGCTGACCACGACGGCGCTCGCTTTCGTCGAAGCCGTGCGTGAGATGGTCGATGATTCAGCGGGCGTCGAGGAACGCGATCACGGCCAACACCCTGCGGTGATCGTCGCCGGATCCAGGCAGATTCAGCTTGCTCATGATGCTGCGGACGTGCTTTTCGATCGTGCCTTCGGTGACCCACAGCGAACGGGCGATACCGGCATTCGAGCGGCCCTCGGCCATCAACGCCAGCACTTCGCGCTCACGCTCCGAGAGTGCGGCAAGCGGGTCGTCATGTCGGCGCGCCGAGAACAACTCCTGTACCAGCGCGGGATCGACCACCGATGCCCCGTGGCTGATCCGCTGAACGGTGTCGATGAAATCGGCTACATCGCTGATCCTGCTCTTGAGCAGATAACCGATGCTTTTACCGCTGGCTAGCAGTTCCATCGCATGCTCGACCTCCACATGCGCCGAGAGCACCAAGATCGCGGTGTCGGGGAACTGCGCGCGGATCATCCGGGCGACTTCGAGTCCCTCGGTGGTGTTGGTCGGTGGCATCCGGATGTCTGTCAGCACCAGTTCTGGTGACTGGTTGCGCACCAGGCCGAGCAGATCCCGGCTGTCACCCGTCTGCCCGACGACCTCGAAACCCGACCTCTCCAGCAGGCTGGCCAGGCCTTCCCGAAGCAGCACGTCGTCCTCGGCGATGACGACCCGCGTCGCCGCCTGTCCATCGCCTGCATCCACCGCTGTGCCGTTCGCCTCGCGTTGAGTATTTTCCCCGGCGTCACTGGCGCAAGTGACACTCGCGGTCTGACCATCTTGCACCGAAGCCCGCGCCCGCACGCGAGGTCTGCAGGATTCGGTGCCAATGCGTGGATGCGTCGTTGGCGCGGGTCGATCGCGTGGGTGGTCGCAGCGTTCACGAAAGCGGGCGACACCGTACGGGGTCACCGGCCCCACGCAAGATTCAAACCGCACACAGCCCCCTTTAGACGTCGACGTGTCGCTGATCTCGGCCACGCTGTCCAACGCGACGGGCACGTTAGTCTCCGCGTAATGCGACGCGGTCGAACCGCGTGCGGAAGGTAGGCCATCACTCGAAACCCGTGGCGCGGTTTCTGTTTCCGCTCCCCACGCGCTGATCGGACCGACCAATTGGCGGCTAGACCCAGTTCGTCGATGCCGGCGACAGATAAATCTCGGCCGCCTCACGGTTGGAAAGGCCCTGCGCGACAAGCGAAGTAACCACCTCCCCCTGCGGAGTGCGATCGACATGCGCACGGTCCGCGTAGCTGGTGCAAACGTCTGGCCTTGAGCTCACGCTCGCAGCGCTACACCAAGGTCTGCGCGCCAACAGACATATGCAGCTCGCGGGCGGTGCTGACCACCGCGTCGGCCGGGACCTCAACGCCCCCGGGTTGCTAACCACCGCTGTCGAGGCCGCGGACGCGTGCCCGGAAATCCGCTGGTGTTTCCCCTGTTTGGCGGCGGAAGAATTTGCCGAATGTGGTCGGGTCCGGCATGCCGATACGCGCCGCGATGGCTGTGCTAGTGAGTTCAGTGTGCACTAGCAGGCGCTTGGCCTCCAGAAGTACACGTTCCTGGATGACGCGTTTTGCCCCGTAACCGGTGGCCAGATGCGATGCGCGGGTGAGGGTTCGCACGCTGTAGCCCAGTTGGCGCGCGTAATCCTCCACGCGATGTGTGCGTGGGAAGCCGTCTTCGACGGCCTGACGGAACGCCTCGAACGCCGGATCGCCAGGCTCGCTCGGTCGCTCGCGGTTACCGATGCGTAAGAGAAGGATCGATAGCACGTGACGGAGTATCGCGACATGGATTGCGGCGGGCAGCCCGCCTGCGTTGGGGTATTCGTCAGCCAGCAACTCGGTCAGGCGAAGCAGAGGTTGCGAGCGCACGGGGGTCAGCGTCCTATCGGGCCGGTCGGCGTGTGCGGCCGACGCGGTGGCGTCGTCAAGAAATCCGGGCGCAATGAGCACCACGATTCCCTCGGCTGTCGCCAGTTGGGGGCCGAATTGCAGTATCTGGCCCGGCTTCACCCAGATCAGATCGCCCGCGGCCAGTTGATGGTCGGTGAAGTCAACCGAGCAATCGAGCCGCCCGCGGCGCATCGCCACGAGGTGGTGAAAGGACGGTCTCATCGGCGCGCTGGGATCGATGCGGTGGCCGCGGGCGCGGTGGAGCAGCGCGTCGAACGAGAGTACCTGGACGCCGGCAGGGGTGGCCTCGGCGCTGCGCAACGGCACCTCAGTGATGTTCATCGGGCCGCTCGACCTCCCCGCCCTCGGCCAAACAGTGTCCGTTTTTGACTATATTGTGTCTTCGCGGTCCCTAGGGCAAAAAACGTCATAAACATAGCGTAGTAGCCAGTTCAACCCGCGAATGCGAGTCCGTCCCATCGCGGTACGGCTCAACACTACGACTGGAAGTGACCATCATGCGACTGATTGTGGGAATGACCGGCGCCACCGGTGCGCCGCTGGGCATCAGGTTGTTGGAGCACCTTGCGCAGATGTCTGACGTGGAGACGCACCTGGTGTTGAGCCGCTGGGCGCGCGCCACCATCGAATTGGAGACCGGGATGTCGGTGGCGGAGGTGGCCCAACTCGCCGATGTCGTTCATGGCCCCGAGGACCAGGGCGCGACGATCGCCTCGGGCTCGTTTCGCACCGACGGCATGGTGATCGTGCCGTGCTCGATGAAGACGTTGGCCGGCATCCGCACCGGCTACGCCGAGGGTCTGGTGTGTCGGGCCGCTGACGTCGTCCTCAAAGAGCGCCGCAAGCTCGTGCTGGTGCCGCGGGAGACACCGCTGAGTGAGATCCACCTGGACAACATGCTGAACCTGGCGCGCAAAGGCGTGCAGATCGTGCCGCCGATGCCTGCGTTTTACAACCACCCGAAGTCGGTCGGCGACATTGTCGAGCACCTGGTGATGCGGATCCTCGACCAATTCGACCTGTCGGCAGCCGATGCCAAGCGCTGGGACGGCATCCGTGCCGCCCGCGAAACCCGCACTGTTGCTTGATTTTTCACGTGAGAGGAGACATCCGATGGCCTACGATGACCTGCGCGAGTTCCTGAAGACTCTGGACGAGCACGGCCAGCTTCTGCGCGTCACCGACGAGGTGCTGCCCGAACCCGACATCGCCGCCGCCGCCAACGCCGCGCCCCGGATGGGCGATAAGGCCCCGGCGCTGTACTTCGATAACGTCGCGGGATTCACCAATGCGCGCATCGCGATGAACGTGCACGGATCCTGGGCCAACCACGCCCTCGCGCTCGGGTTGCCGAAGGACACCGGAGTCCGCGCCCAGGTCGACGAATTCATCGCCCGCTGGGCGAAGTTCCCAGTGAAACCCGTGTGGCGCGAGGACCCGCCCTGGGCGCAGAACACCCAGACTGGCGCAGACGTCAACATCTTCGACGTGCTGCCCGTGATCCGGCTCAACGACGGCGACGGTGGGTTCTACATCGACAAAGCCGCGGTGGTGTCCAAGGACCCCGAGGATCCGGAGAACGCCGGCAAGCAGAACGTCGGCATCTACCGCATCGAGGTCAAGGGCAAGCGCAAACTCGCCCTGCAGCCGGTACCGATGCACGACATCGCCCAGCACCTACGCAAGGCCGAACAGGTCGGCGACGACCTGCCGATCGCCATCACCCTGGGCAACGACCCGGTGATCTCCATCGTCGCCTCCACGCCGATGGAGTACGACCAGAACGAATACGAACTGGCCGGCGCGCTGCGCGGCGAACCCGCCCCGATTGCGAAATCACCACTGCACGGCTTGCCGGTGCCGTGGGGTTCGGAGGTCGTCATCGAAGGAGTCATTGAGGGCCGCAAGCGTGAGATCGAAGGCCCGTTCGGCGAATTCACCGGCCACTACTCCGGTGGGCGCAACATGACCGTGATCCGCATCGACCGCATCTCTTATCGCGACGACCCGATCTTCGAACACCTCTATCTCGGTATGCCGTGGACCGAGATCGACTATCTGATGGCCGCCAACACCTGTGTGCCGCTGTATGAACAGCTCAAGAAGGACTTCCCGGAAGTGCAGGCGGTCAACGCGATGTACACCCACGGCCTCGTCGTGATCGTGTCCACCAAGACGCGCTACGGCGGCTTCGCCAAGGCGGTCGGAATGCGGGTGCTCACCACACCGCACGGGCTGGGCTACGCTGCGACGGTGATCGTCGTCGACGACGATGTCGACCCGTTCAATCTGCCGCAGGTGATGTGGGCGCTGTCGACGAAGATGAACCCCGCCGGCGACCTGATCCAGGTGCCCAATATGCCGGTCCTCGCGTTGGCGCCACAAGCCGATACCCCCGGCATCGTCGACAAGCTCATCATCGACGCCACCACACCGATAGCGCCCGACCATCGCGGCAATTACGACACTCAGGTCCGCGACCTTCCCGAGATGGGCGAGTGGCTCACCAGACTCCAGCAGCTCGCCGCCGACCGCTGACCCAATTGGAAAGGAATGCCATGGCTATCAAAGTGATTTGTCCGCGCTGTGCGTTCGACACGATCGAGCAGCTCTACACCTCCCCAGTCCGCGGTGTCTGGGAGGTATTGCAATGCCAACAGTGTCAATATTGTTGGCGCACAACCGAACCGGCGCGGCGAACCGACCACGACGCGTACCCCGATGAATTCAAGATGACCATCGACGACATCGTTAATGCACCTGAGGTGCCAGCCATTCCACCACTACTCGCAAAGACGAGGACCTGACGGTGGCTGCCGCCCGCTCCGAGCTGCAGGCCGGCCGAAACGCGCTTGCGGCGCTTGTCGAGGAGCAAGCCGCCCTGCGGCGGGTGGCCACTCTGGTCGCATCTGCAGCGAGCCCTTCGGAGGTGTTCTCCGCGGTGGCCGAGGAATTGGCCCGCTGCCTAAAGGTGGCTAATGCGGAGGTACACCGCTACGAAGAGAATGGCGGCCGCGTCGTAACGGTTGGCTCGTTTGGCGAATCGGGCGTGCCGCATGTTCCGGTCGGTGAGAGTTGCACATTCGAAGGCGAAAATATCTCAGGGAAGGTCTGGCACACGGGCCGGCCCGCACGGATCGACAGCTACGAACAAGCCTCCGGCGCCATCGCGGCACGCATGCGGGACCTCGGGCTTCGCTCGCGGGTCGGCGCGCCCATCATTGTCGACGAACGGGTTTGGGGAGTGGCCATCGTCGGCTCGACGCGACCGCAGCCGTTACCGCCGGACACCGAAGACCGCATAGGCGAGTTCGCCGATCTGGTCGCCACCGCGATCGCCGCGGCGACCAGCCGAGCCGAGCTCATCGAATCCCGCAGGCGCATCGTCGCGGCCGCCGATGAGACGCGGCGTCGACTGGAAAGAAACCTGCACGACGGTGCTCAGCAGCGTGCGGTCTGGCTGGGTCTGCAGTTGTGCACGGCCGAAAACTTAGTCCCCCGCGAGCTCTGCGCGCTCCGAGAGCTGCTTTCCCAAATAGGAACAGGCTTTACCGAGCTATGCGAGGAATTGCGCGAGATCTCACACGGGATGCACCCGGTGATCCTGTCGGAGCGTGGACTGGGTCCGGCGCTGAAGACGTTGGCTCGACGCACGACGATACCGGTCACCGTTGACGTGGCGGTGCCGCGACGATTGCCCGAGGTGGTGGAAGTCGCCGCGTATTACGTGGTGGCCGAAGCGTTCACCAACGCCGCCAAACACGCGCAAGCCTCCCAACTTGCCGTGGCTGCCAACGCCGACGGCGAAAACCTGCACCTGCTGGTTCGCGACGACGGTATCGGAGGAGCCGACTTCGACAAAGGGTCCGGACTCATCGGCCTCAAAGACCGTGTGGAAGCACTCGGCGGCCAACTGACAGTGTCAAGCACCGTCGACAAGGGCACGTCACTCACTGCGACTATTCCGCTTCGTCGTCGGTGATTTTCGATCGGTGCCAATACGGCGGAGAGCGGTGGCAATCGAAAACGGATGCTTATCAGAAAAATGCAGTCCCAAGCCGAACTGAAGGGACCGATGTGTAGGCGTTCGGCGGCGCCTGCAGCCTGAGGCTCCACATATCTTGCTACGGATACGTTTTCGACAATGGTCCGCACGGTCAGACGATGGCGAGGCAGACAAAGTGCGACGCGCGTATTTGCGTACTAGCGCTGTCTAGCGCCAGCGACCATGGTCGGTCGCATCTGTTAGACCCGCCCGATGCCGCGGAGGGCCGCCACTGGCACGTCGATGAGGATCGGTTCAGGGGATGCCAGGGCAGCGATCAGAGTGTCCGACAAGGTCTTCGGATCGCGTGGGCGCGTCGCGGCCACACCTAGGCCTTGGGCGAGTGCAATCAGATCGATTCCCGGCAGGTTCAGCGCGGTTTCGATGACATCGGAGAAGCGGTCGATGCCGAATACCGTCTTGCGCCTACCGGACGCCGAGGGCGCGAAGGTGTTCGATCATGGTGTCGACGGCGGCTTCGAGAGGGGCGGTGGTGCGGCGCACCTGGCTGAGCAGCAGACCGCCTTGGATGCCGGCGAGCATCGCCAGAGCTAGTCGGTCGATGTCGGTATCGTCGGGTAGTTCGCCGCGTGCGGCGATGACGGTGAGCCCGTCGTGAATCATGCTCTCCCACTGGGCGAATGACCGTGCGAGCTGTGCGCGGGCCAAGGGGTCGATTCCGGAGAGGTCGCTGGCCAGTGATCCGATCGGGCAGCCCCTTACGCAGCCCAGACCACGCATCACGTCGACCATGATGTCGCGCCACCGGTGTAGGTCTTCGAGGCTTTCAAGGTGGTCGAGACCGAGATGTTGTACCGCTAAGACCTGGTCGGTCTGGAAGTCGATGACTGCTGCGACCAGGTCACCTTTGTCGGCGAAGTAGTGATACATCTGCGAAGTGCTCACCGCGGCGGCTTCCTGAATGTCCTCGATGGTGGTGCGTGCCACTCCGTGCTGGGACATCAGTTCTGCGGCGGCGGTGACGATCCGTCCTCGAGTAGCACGCCCCTTGGCGGTCAGTTTGTCTGGTGCAGTGGTGGGCATTTGGAGACGCTTTCCAGAGAGTGGTCGCTGTCAGGGTGCTAAAGCCGTACGGTGCACGGTGATCTGGTCTAGGCGGTGACGCCGCCGTCGACGACGATGTTGGCGCCGAAGACGTAACTGCGCGGCGTGAGGCCAGGAAGCTGACGACGTTGGCGACCTCCTCGGGTTCGGCCGCCCGCCTGGCCCAACTCGGGGGCGCGTTCGGCCACGAAGTCCGCTGCGCCGCCGCATTCGGCCACTGCCGCCCGCACGGCATGCCCACGACCTGGATCGCGCCCAGAGATGAGGACGTGCGCCCCGCAGGCAGCCGGCTGGCCGGCCACCGCCCGTCCGATACCCGTGTTACCTCCGGTAACCAGGGCGGTCTGTCCGGCAAAGTCGGCTGTCACATCTGGCCTCTCGTCTTTCGCGCAACGACTCGATCCATTGCAGCGCGCGAAAAATGGAGTGTCAACTCCAGAAAATTAGCGACATTGGATGCTGAGTTTTGGAGTTGACACTCCATTTTGAGTCGCGCAGGCTCGCAGTGTTGCGAAAGCTGAAACCTATGCCGGAACCCGTTGTGGGGCACCGACATCCTTCTGAAAGGCTCATCGATGACCACCTCTACTGATGCCAACCCGACCACGATCGCCGATCGCGTCGCCAAGATGCATGAGGCGATGGCGGGCCAAATCCCCGATGCAGTGTTCGGCGCATTCGGCGCCGAACAGGCAGGGCTGGACGCCCGCGGAGTCCCCACCGGCATCGCCGAACCCGGCGACACGCTCGGGGATTTTGACCTCCTCGACGTGCACGGCGCGCCGACCACACTGTCGAGCGCGCTGGGCGGGCGAACTGCGGTCGTCGTGCTCTACCGTGGCGCCTGGTGCCCGTACTGCAATCTGGCGCTACGCGCCTACCAGGACGACCTGGCCCCGACGCTGGCCGGCAACGGCATCGGGTTGGTGGCCATCAGCCCGCAAAAGCCCGACGGCTCCCTGTCGGCCCAACAGAAGAACGAGCTCACCTTCACCGTCGTGTCCGACCCGGGCAACACGATCGCCACACGACTCGGCGTGATGACCGCACCCACGGACGACGCCCAAGCTGCGCAACGCGCGATCGGCTTCGACCTGCCTGCCGCCAACGCCGACGGCACCTACGGGGTGCCCATGCCCACCGTCGTCATCGTCGACGCGACCGGGGTGATCCGCTGGATCGACGTGCACCCCAACTACACCACCCGCACCGAGGTCAGCGATATCCTGGTCGCCCTGCTCCTCGCCTCCCCCGCCGCCAGTCAAATTCACGGCGCCATCCTCCCCGTCGACGGAGGCGGCACCGCCACCTGAAATCTGACCGATTCGCGTGCGCAGTCAGGACGGCCGCTAGTCACGGGCCTTGGACGGCGACTTCTCAACGAAATGGCGGATCCGCCATCGTCCGCCACTACAGATGAGAATCCGCCACGCAGTTTGCGAAGCTCACACTTGTTGCCGACAACTTCGCCTTAGGTTAAGCGTTCGCATTAGCAACGCTAATGTGTTTGAGGAATCATCAGCCGTACTCATTCACTCGGCGGCGGCAGCCGACTTCCGGCGGTCGGCACGCCCCCCACGCAGTTCGTCGAGATATCTCACGAAGTCGGTCCATTCGATCAGTTCGACCATCTGACCTGGTGTGCCGCGCACCAGCAGCCGGGCCTGCCCGATGTTTCGCGGGCTGAGTTCCTCGGGCTCCAACGCGTTGCCGAACTGTCGTGCCGTGGTCTTGCCGTCGAGGTTGTGGTCGTAGGACTGCTGACTGCGGGTTGTCTTACCCGCCCAGAACGCCGCCGAGCGCATCAGCTCTTCCTCGTGCGCGCCGTACATGATCAACGTCGCGGGCACGACGTCACGGATGGCGCGCCCTTGCAGCGCGCCGTAGACGGCGTCGAGCTGTGAACTCGACTGCGCCGCAGCGCAAATCGACACACCCAGGCCACGGGCCTCGGCGAAGTACTGCAGGATCTTCGGTAGCGGTGTGTTTGGCAGTTCGTCAAGGAACATCATCCCGATGCGGGGGAACTCCTCCCACTGCGCGACCTTGACGCGCTGGCGCCGAATCAGCTGCTCCATCAAAGTCACGGCCAACGGCGCGACGGTGCCGTCCGACGGCGAGAGAACGTAGAGCGTGATGGCGGCGTCGTCGAGAGACAACGGGTCGAACACCGGCAGACCGCGATCCCGGATCGAGGTGCGCAGCCATGGTGTCAGCGCCTTGGTCACCGTCATCTTCACCGAATCACGTTGCTTGTCAACCATGTTCAAGATGCCGCGCACCCGCGCCTCAAATAGCGGGTGGCCGCACCACAGCGCCGCCGTCGCCCAGGGCCCACTCGATGCCCAGCCCGGTTCCCGCTGGGCTCGGAGCGTAAAGCAGACACGTCAGCGGTGCGAAAGCCAGTGTCTCCCATATGCCGTTGTCGGCCGCGGGCCGAGCCTGAGTCCCGCCGAAACCGACGGACGACATGCTCAGCAACGTCTCGGCGGCGGCCTGAGCGTCCTCCAAGGTGGCGATCAGCGCCGTGGGATCATAACGGCAGCAGGTGAATTCGCGAGGATAGTAGGGCGGTGTGATGGGGCGCAAGTCGAGCAGCATGGCCTTGCCCCACCGTCGCGATGACACCATCTGCATCAGGTCATCCTTGCTGGAGGACACCACGGCCGGACCCGGCCACAACACCGCGCTCTGCGCCAGCCAGCGCCGGGTCTTGCCGGTTCCCGTTGGCGCCAAACCAAGGATGTGCGGTGCCGTTTCCAGAGGCGCCAGCCGGCCAAGCCGATGATCTAGCACCCAGCCGCCGAACGGGTTTGCCGGCGGCCGGTGTCCGTCGGTGCCCACCGACTCACACTACGTCCGCGCCGCCGACGTCTGGTGCAGAGATTTCACCCGTCCGGTGCATGGCGAACTCTTTGTCGCCTCGTGGAGGGGTCAGACCGCGAGCAGGGCGCGGGACATCACGATGTGCTGAATCTGGTTGGTGCCTTCGTGGATTTGGGTGATCTTGGCGTCGCGCATCATCCGCTCGAGCGGGAAGTCGCGGGTGTATCCGGCGCCGCCCAGCAGCTGGACCGCTGACTCGGTGACATCCATGGCGACGTCGGAGGCGAAGCACTTGGCGGCCGCCGAGATGAAACTGAGGCCGGGCTCGCCGCGCTGGGCGCGGGCCGCGGCGGTGTACACCATCAACCTCGCCGCCTCCACCTTCATCGCCATGTCGGCCAGTTCGAACGGCCTGGAAGCTCGATATCGACTTGCCGAATTGGTTGCGGTCCTTGGTGTAGCCAACCGCGGCCTCCAGGGCGCCCTGGGCCACGCCGACCGCCTGGGCGCCGACCGTGGGACGAGTGTGGTCGAGGGTCTTGAGCGCGGTCTTCAGCCCGGTGCCGGGTTCTCCGATGATCCGGTCGCCGGGGATGTGGCAGTTCTCGAAATACAGCTCTGTGGTGGGTGACCCTTTCATACCCATCTTTCGTTCCTTGGGGCCGACGCTGAATCCTTCGTCGTCCGTATGCACCATGAACGCCGATATGCCATTGGCGCCCTCGTCGGCGCACTGGGATGTCTGCGGCTTGTGCGTCCTGCAGCAGCACGGCGAGGGTGATTGCGTCCTCGATCGTCTGGTTGGCCCCCTGTCCCAGGTGCGGTGTCACCGCGTGGTCGGTCGACCAGGTCTTCAGCGGTGGACGGTGGTAGATGTCGGCCATCATCGCATCGGGCGCCGCGATGATGGCTGCCGCGGCCCCCGCAGCCAACGGCCTGATGTAACGGAACCTCATTGGTGTATCTCGATATTTCTGGATTTCATGGCGAGGTTCGTGCTGGGGCATTGCTGGGTGTGTCTCGTAAGGGCGTCACCCGCTGCGGCGTCATGGGGTGGACCCCGCGGAAGGGCCGATGACGTGCCCGATCCCGAACACCAGCAGGGCGGCGCCCCCGCCGATCAGCAGCTGGCGCGCCCCGCACCGCAGGGCACCGCGGCCGTTGAGCGTGCCGATTGCCGCGCCCACGCCGAACAGGGCCAGGCCGGCCGACACGATCGTGATGATCAGAGCGGCCCGGCCGGAGCCGAAAGGTAGGGAAGCACGGCGATGATGGCGCCGAGTGCGAACGCGAGCAAGCTTGAGAACGCTGCCGACCACGGTGAGCCAAGCGCGTTGGGGTCGAGGCCAAGTTCCTCGCGCGCCATGGTGTCCAGAGCAACGCTGCGATCCTTCATGATCGCGGCGGCGGCCCGCTCGGCCTCAGCGGGAGCCAGGCCGTTGGCCCGGTAGATCAGCGCCAATTCCTCGGCCTCGGCTTCGGGGTCGTCGCGCAGTTCCATTGCTTCCAACGTGATTTCGCGCTCGT
>Ga0157375_10001677_pt1 | contig 19068 bp, 20 predicted proteins | sample M35metaG_FD_115311 | JGI IMG/M metagenome (GOLD analysis project Ga0157375, IMG submission 115311) | Miscanthus rhizosphere microbial communities from Kellogg Biological Station, Michigan, USA - M3-5 metaG | ecosystem: Host-associated > Plants > Roots > Rhizosphere > Soil | place: USA: Michigan... | reverse complement strand
AACATTGCGGTCACCGCGAACACTATTATATAATGTTTAGCCTTTGGAGCTTGAGGCATCATGTTCAATTTTTAATCGGTGAATAAAAAATGCACCAATTCTTTTCCGGTTTGTTTCGGCGTTCATGCCCGTAGGAAGCCAAAGGAAATGCCCGTTTATCACAGAGAAGATGGACGGTTGGAAGTCCCTCTGCAATAAGGATTTAAAATAACTCATTAGTTGTGGTGGCGGCCTGGGGTAATAAAAACCCTTTCATAATGAAAGGGCGATTTTTCAAAATGAAAGGATGGCTATTTTGAAATATGATACTCCTCTAACTTTCTGTAAAGGGTTGTGAGGCCGATTCCTAACACTCCAGCAGCCTTTGTTTTGTTGCCACCTGTGTATTGAAGAATTTTTTGGATATGCTTTTTTTCTATGGACGCGAGGGTTAAACTGTCCGAGGCTGCTCGACCTTGTTTCTGAATTTCATATGGCAAATCTCCGGGAGTTATTTCGGCATTTTCAACCAGTATGGCAGATCTTTCTAAAACATTTCTCAACTCACGGATATTGCCCTTCCAGTGATGTTGTTGTAAGAGCCTTAAAGCGTCACTGTTTATCGTTAATCGCTTGTTTTCCCTGAGTCCATAAATAGAAAGGAAATGATCGACTAGATCGCTTATGTCTTCGGTACGGTCCCTCAACGGTGGCAGCAGAATTGTGAAGACATTCAATCGGTAATATAAATCTTCCCGAAACTCACCCTTTTCTACACTTTTAGGCAACTCTCTGTTGGTGGCTGCAATGATCCTGACATTGACTTTTGTTTTTTTAACGTCCCCAAGTTTGAAGAACTCGCCATTTTCTATGACGCGCAGCAGCTTGGCTTGAAGATCAATATTCATTTCGCCGATTTCATCGAGAAACAAAGTTCCATTATCAACAAGCTCAATGAGCCCTTTTTTGTCCTTTGTCGCGCCCGTATAAGCACCGGCTTTATGGCCGAACAATTCTCCCTCAAGCAGTTCCTTCGTAAATGCGCTGCAATTAATTGCAATAAAAGGTTTTCCCGATCTATTGCTGTTTGTATGAATAGCATTAGCGAATATTTCTTTGCCGGTTCCTGTTTCTCCAAGCAACAAAACATTCGTGTTAGTAGGTGCAATTTTTTTTGCCAGGCTTATCGCTTGTTGAATAACAGAACTATGTCCTATAATATCGTCGAAGCTATGAGTGTCCTTTTCTTTGATCTTAACTGCAGACTTCCTTTGATGCTTGACTTTATCTGTCGCCTGGTAAAGCAAGGGGACAATCCGGTCATTATCATTTCCCTTTATTATATAATCAAAAGCTCCATTTTTTATTGCCTGAACTCCATCTGCAATATTGCCATAGGCGGTTAGCAAGATGATTTCGACGAGTGGGAATTTTGTCTTGGCATGTTTTACAAAGTCAACTCCATTCCCATCAGGCAGCTTGACATCACATAGGACAACATCAATTTCTTCCCTAGTTAGTGTGTCAAAACCGGCACGAAGGGTTCCCGCCTCATATACACGAAAGCCTTCAAGGCCAATAATTCGGCCAACAAGCTTTCGCAATGGTTCCTCATCATCTATTATCAAAATATTTCCAGACATGACAATCATCGCTCTGGCTTGGCTGATGGCGATTGCTTTTATTTATATAGTGATACTCAAAAATAAGGTTTCTAAAATCATAATTCATTATTGCAACTGAAGGTCCGGTCTGTTGCAGTTTGCTTTCTTTGTGCGTATCAAAAAACCGAATTGGGTTTATTGAAATCAATCTCGGCCTTTTTGTACTTACCTCCGTTCCAGTCGAATGCGACAGTCATAGATTTAATATTCTGATGAACCAGTAACGAACAATAAACAAAAATGGGATTAAGCTACCAACGTAGTGACAGTGGCTGTTCTTGTGCTCAATTTGTAATTATTGATATACCAATTGAAGCAGGTTACTTTCCGATACAAAAAGTAATTGCGTTTGATTATGAAATAGTTAGCAATTTGAGGTACAAATGTGCCTTTTGTGGGTTTAATTACTGGCTTTAATTATACCGCCACTAAACTTTGCCGGTTCAAATCGTTCATGTACTACCGGCCCGTCAATCTTTCATGCTCTTCGGGATAACGGGCTCCCTGTATTGTTATCTTTGATGCAGCTTCTTCCATCTCATACAAATCGTCCTTTGTAAGTTCAACTTTTAATGCTCCAAGATTTTCTTCTAATCGTTTCAATTTTGTTGTACCTGGAATGGGAACTATCCACGGCTTTTGGGAAAGCAACCACGCCAAAGCAATTTGCGCAGGGGTAGCGTTTTTTTCTTTTCCGACCTTATTAAGCAAATCAATCAACACCTGATTGGCCTTCCGATTCTCGGGACTGAAACGTGGAACGGTATTTCGGAAGTCAGAAGTTTCCAGTTTTGTGTTTTCATCAATCTTCCCGGTCAGAAATCCTTTACCCAATGGACTAAAAGGGGCAAAACCAATTCCTAATTCTTCCAGCGTGGGAATGATTTCCTTTTCTGGTTCCCTTGTCCAAAGAGAGTATTCACTTTGCAATGCAGTCACAGGATGAACAGCATGTGCTCTGCGAATAGTTTGTGCCCCCGCTTCGGACAATCCCCAATATTTCACTTTGCCTTCCTGAATTAATTCTTTCACTGTCCCTGCAACAGCTTCAATGGGAACAATCGGGTCAACCCTATGTTGATAATACAAATCAATGACCTCTACCCTCAAACGTTTCAATGAACCCTCCACCACTTTCTTTATGTGTTTGGGGCTGCTGTCTAAAGCATTCCATCTGGCATTTGCTTCCGTGTTATTAGCAGGTGCCCAACCAAATTTAGTGGCGATCAACACTTCGTTTTTAAAAGGCTTCAGTGCTTCGCCTACTAATTCTTCATTCACGTAAGGTCCGTATACCTCTGCCGTGTCAAAAAACGTTACACCTTGTTCAACAGCAGCACGAATGAGGTTAATCATATCTTGTTTGTCCTTTGCTTCACCATAAGACCAACTCATGCCCATACATCCAAGACCAAGTGCAGATACTTCAATCCCGCTGTTTCCTAATTTTCTTTTTTGTATTGTTTTCATTATTTGACTCTTTCTGTTAATTGTTTGTATGAATTAATTCAGTGAACATCTTTTTCAATCTTAGCGTCTTTAATCGCATAAATCGCATTTGCAATTCTCGGAAAACCTATGTAAGGATATAGTTGAATCAGAGCCGAAAGCAGCGTTTCTTTATCGTTTCCCACTTTCATGTTGCCAACGGCATGTGAACCCAATTGCCTGTCCGCGCCACCTAATGAAACCAATGAACAAAATATCATTAGCTCTCTTGTCTTAATATCCAAACCATTTCTTGTATAAAAATCACCAAAGCAACTTTCGGTTAATATTCTCGGTACGGCATCGGCAAATTCACCCGGCAAGTCTTTCATATTTTGTTTCATACCTTCTCCATAGAGCGGAGTTTGTATTTCTTTTCCTTTATTAAATCTTTCATTGTCTGCTACAGTTGCTTGGTTTTCCAGAGGCAATTTTATTCCTCTGCCTTTGAAAACACTGTTGACAGTATCTAAAGCATTCAATACTTTTGGATAACCAATAAATGGAGCTAACGAATAAATTACTTCTCTTATTTCTATGGGCTTTACACCAATGTTTAAAGCGCCATTGGTGTGTGCTCTCAACTGCGGCAGTGTTTGATTCGTTGCAAGTGCCGTAATGGTGATGAGTTCACGGGTGGTGTCACTCAAATTGCCGATGAAAAAAACTTCTCCGAAAATGAAGCGTTGCAAAATGTTCATGAGTTCCGGGTCATCAGAACCGGATAGTGACTGAATTTGCTTAAACAGTTTCTCGTATGTTTCTTTAGATCTTTCTATTCTGGTCATTGTATCTTTTTTATTCGTTTGTTTATTCGGATTCTGTGCCGTTGATTTTGACAACGACAACAGAATCATTATGAGTGCTAAGAGCAAAACTTTCATGGTGTTATTATTTTTTAAGGGAAGCATTCAATATCGTTTATCCATTTCTTTGTAATCAACTCCAAGGAAGTAAGGAAAAAGCGGCAATGTTTCGGTTAATTCCCTTGCTTTCGCTCATCTACGTTTTTAAAAACAATAATTGCACAACCATTGCTTTGAACAAAAAGATGATCTACCCATCCTTCTTTCTTCGAGCGTTCAACGGTTTCACCTTCCGTAAGTGCGACACCCGTTGTTTTCATATTTTCTTTTGAATAATGTTATGCTATTGTTTTTTTATCATCCTCAGTGTAAAAGCCTCACCCGGTGCCAATACAATAATGCGTTTTGGATTTGCTACTCTATCTTTCAAATGTTGAGGGTCGCCATTAAACGGAATGAAATCCGGTGCGTCAACAAAGCCCCAGTGACCAAGAATAAGCGGTGTATTGGGATAGGCGTTTGCTATCTTTACTGCTCCTTCCAAGCCTGAATGAAAGGCTGAATCTTCCGAATAGTCAAACAAGATAACATCCGGTGTCGGGTAGTGCAGTTGCTCCTGCATAAATTTTGAATCACCTGTTGCCCATATTGTTCCATCAGGTGTGTTGAACCAGAAACCACAAGCATCACCCGGCTCAAAATAGCGCTGACCTTCTCTATGGAAACTATTTTGCCACGCATGGTCGGCAAGCGTTAACCGTACGGAAACGTTTTTAACACGAAACGTATCGCCAATGAAGTGACCAGACGAATGCAAACCATCATTCTTCATCAATGAGTCTACATAAATAGTGGAATGAAATTCTTTGGTGACCGATGCTAAATCCTTAGACGTTGGAACGCTGTAATGATCATTGTCACTATGTGTTGCAAATAGTGCATCAAGGTGCGGAACATCTTTCGGTCTTATCGGAAAATCCATTAGCAACTTCATATCATAACCTTCCAATAAAGGGTCAATCATTAAAGTTGTACCTCTGCTGTTAACAAAAAATCCAGCCATGCCTAACCACCTTATTGTGGTTGTTGTTGATGGCCTGAATGCTTCTTTTCCGAATGGCTGTGCTGGAGGCGCTTTTGCCTGGTATTTCTTTTTCGTGGTATCTGCAACTTGTTGTGCATATAAAGAGGAACTTAAAATGGCAACTGTGATTACTAATACAATGAACTGATGGGCTTTTGACATTTGTCTTTGTTTAAGGGACAAAGTTCCTATAGCCTCCGGCACAATAGTTATACGCATTCCTGTTTTACTTACCATTATTTCCGATTAGCCTGTTTAATGTGGGTCTAACAATCTGCATCCATTAATTTTACACTCGAAAAACATTTTCATGAAGAAGATTACTAAAATAGAAACTGTTACCCAGTTCAATAAGGAGAGGGGACAAAAAACTTTGCATCCATTGGTAACCATTCTCGATCAGTCCTTCTCAACACCAGTGCAGGAGACTCGTAACTTATCTGAGATATATATCGTTTTCTTGAAAGATTCTAAATGTGAAGAACTAAAGTATGGACGTAACCATTATGATTATGAGGAAGGCACTCTTTTATTTATTGCTCCAGGGCAAGTATTTGGTTTTGAAGGTAACGGCGGGATGTTGCAACCATCGGGGTGGGCGCTCTGTTTTCATCCCGATTTAATCAGGGGAACACATTTGGGAAAGCACATAAACGAATACAGTTTTTTTTCTTACGATTCTAATGAAGCACTTCATGTGTCAGATGCAGAAAGAGAGATTGTACTGGAATGCTTTAAGAAAATACAATATGAATTGGTACACGCTATTGATAAGTACAGCAGGACTTTAATTGTAAGTAATATTGAATTGTTCTTTAATTACTGTGTACGATTCTATAACCGCCAGTTCTTAACAAGAGAGCATATCAATAAAGATGTATTAACAGGATTTGAAGGTTTACTGAATGATTATTTTAAGTCGGATAAAGCACAGGCTTTAGGGTTGCCCTCGGTCACTTATTGTGCGAAACAACTCAATTTATCACCAAAGTATTTCGGTGATCTTGTGAAGAAAGAAACTGGCAAAAGCGCTCAGGAATACATTCATTTGAAGTTGATTGACGTAGCCAAAGAAAAGCTTTTTGATACAAGTAAATCTATAAGCGGAGTCGCTTACGAGCTTGGTTTTAAATACCCTTCCCACTTCACCCGCTTGTTCAAGCAGCAGGTAGGATACACACCAAATGAATATAGAACACTTAATTAGCTTAATTGGTTCCTTAGATTCTGCTATAAAAAGTAAGTTAAACTGGGTATTAAATAGTTACACTTTTAAGGTACAAATAGGGTACAAATAGGGTACAAATAAATATTAAAATCTGGAATAGCGAACCCCTTATGTGATGACATATTCCTGATCGGATACTTTTTCCATCCAATCTACTACCTTACCGTTCAGGTTTTCTTGTATTGCAATATGTGTCATAGCATTTGTTTTTGTGGCGCCGTGCCAATGCTTTTCATTGGCTTCGAACCATACTACATCACCTGGATGAACTTCTTCAATAGGACCGCCTTTTTTTTGAACCCATCCTACTCCAGATAAAATAATTAGCGTTTGTCCAAGGGGATGTGTGTGCCAAGCAGTCCTGGCACCTGGTTCGAAGGTAACAGTAGCAGCGGCCGCACGTCTTGAATTGTTTGGATCAAATAATGGATCAATTCGGACTGCGCCAGTAAACCAATCTTCCGGCCCTTTAATAGAAGGTTTCGTGCCTATTTTTGTTAGTTCCATCTGTAATAATTTTTAATGTTCTTCGAGATTTTTCTTTATTTTTTTCGATATACAGGAAATTTGCTGGCATTGCCATAATCTTCGATTTGTGCCACGTTTTTTAAGATTTGCATGTCACTGTCAGAAATAATAAAATCTACTTCGGCATTTGTCTTCATATGGGTCGGATTTGCCGTCTTAGGTATTGGAAGCAGGCCAAGCTGAAGGCAATAACGAATACCCAATTGAGGCACGGAAACTTTATATCTCTTTGCTACTGCAGTTACCTCCTGATTCTTCAATAGTTCCCCATGCCCAATAGGTGAATGAGCCTCCACAAGAAGGCCTTCATCCTGGCAATATTGAATTACCTCTTTGGGTGTGTTGCTTATATGGACCAAAATCTGATTGACCATTGGTTTTACGGAACAATAATCGAGAATGTTATCGATGTCCGCCTTTTCAAAATTCGAAAGACCAATTGCTCGAACTTTACCAGCCTTATAGGCTTCTTCAAGAGCCCTCCAGGCCTCACGATTCCCCTCGAAGAAAGAAGTATCTCCAAGGTATTCTGACCACGGCTTCGGGCTGTGAATAATCATTAGATCAATATAATCAAGCCCCAATCTGCCAAGTGATGAATCAATAGAGGCTACAGCATCTTTATATGCCTTTACCTCGGCTGCAAGTTTCGTGGTCACAAACATATCCTGCCTATTTACACCGCAAGTTCTAACTCCCTCACCAACCCCTCCCTCATTCTGGTACGCTTGGGCTGTATCAATATGCCGATAGCCAATTTTTGCGGCATCCTTCACTGCCTGTACGACATTCTCATTACTAATAAACCATGTCCCAAGACCCAATTTTGGGATCTCAACTCCATTTGATAGGCTATAGTTCTCTTCTAAAATCATAATCTAATATCTATGGTTTTTACATTTATTCTAATTCAAACGTAACACTTACACTACCTGCACCAAGTGCAGCAACAAGTCCTGTTACGTCATCAATACGACCGAGTTTAGTATAACTGTAGGAGGTAGAAAATGTTTTATAAAACAACACCAACGTAGAAGAACCGTATAACATCAATTCCCCGTTTTGAATAATCCCCGGATTAGATGCATTTGTGGGAAGACTGCGGGATAAATCAACATACTTTTCATTGCCATTTAACTCAACCATGTTTAGAGTCAACGGCAAAAGAGATTTCAATGCTGTCGCCGTTGGATTGTCATACAGTATTGCTGTAAAACTGTTATTGCCGATCTTTATTTTCAATTTACTACCTGTTGGATTTGTGTTGTTGTTGCTTGCTAATGTGGCAGTATTCTTAGAAGAGGACGCACAACTAACAAGAGACACTGCCAGGAAAGCAAGAAAAAGTAATCGCTTCATAAGTTACAATTTGAAGTAAAAATGATGGTGCTGGCAAAACTTTATTCCGTGATAAAATTTTATTTGCTGTTGTACTCCTCATCTGTTACAGGCCTCAACCAATTTACTACTCCATTTTCTGTATTTACATTGATCGCAATATGGGTGAAACTGCCTGTAGGCGAAGCACCGTGCCAATGCTCTACACCTGGTTGAATTTTCACAACATCGCCGGCATGAAGTATTTGAATGGGCTTTCCCTTTTCCTGGTAGTACCCTGTCCCTTCCATACAAATTAGGATTTGACCGGCAGGATGCGTATGCCAATAATTTCTAGCACCGGCTTCAAACATAACATTGCTAATGATGGTTGTTAAGGTATCATCGTTGGCGACAAGGGTTTTTACCCATGCGGCGCCTGTAAAGTTCTGCGTTGCTTTTTCCCCTTTAGGAAAAATGCTTGTAGCATTTTGCTTTTCATTTGTATTCATTGTTTGGGCTTTTAGCGTGATTTGAAATAGTAAGCCAATAAAAATTGCTGCAAGCCTTAATCGTGTATTCATCCTCATCTTATTTCAGGTTTTGCATGAAGAAAGACGTGAGTTTGTCGAACGGAATCTTGTCTAACCTGTCGTATAAATCAACGTGAACGGCACCCGGAATAATCATTAACTCTTTTGGCTCCGCTGCAGCTTTATAAGCATCTTCGCTGAAATAACGAGAGTGGGCATTTTCCCCTGCAATCAGCAGCATGGGTCTTGGAGAAATTTCTTTAATGTAGGTGAGAATTGGCATATTCATGAGCGACAGAGAACTGGTCATCGTCCACGCACCGTTTGAATTAATTGACCTTGGATGAAATCCACGAGGGGTTTTATAATAGTCAAAATAATCCTTTACAAACTGCGGCTCATTGCCGGCTAATTTTTGGGGCAGGCTGGCAGTCGATGGAGCTGGCGTTCCCTTCTGTGCATCCTGCCAACGCTGTAGTGATAATTGTTCCAGCATTTTGGAGCGTTGCTCGGGTGTTACAATGTCGTTGTACCCTTGTGATGTCACCCGGCACATATCATACATACTGGTAGTAGCAACAGCTTTTACTCGCTTGTCAACGGCGGTAGCATTCAAAGCAAAGCCTGCAAACCCACAAATGCCAATGATGCCAATACGTTTTCTGTCTACATTTTTCTGTAATCCTAAAAAGTCAACTGCTGCACTAAAATCCTCGGTATTGATGTCGGGTGATGCTACGTTTCTTGGTTCACCACTGCTTTCACCTGTATAAGATGGGTCAAAAGCAAGAGCTGCAAATCCACGTTCTGCCATCTGGTTTGCATACAGTCCTGATGATTGCTCTTTCACCGCACCAAATGGTCCACTAATGGCAAGTGCCGCAAGGGTTTTGTAACTACTGTCTTTCGGAAGATACAAATCACCAGTGAGGGTTATTCCATAGCGGTTTTTGAATGTTACTTTTTGCCTTGTCACTTTATCGCTTAGCTTAAAAGTATAGTCGCCTTTTTCTTGTGTGTCTTTGATATTGTTCCTGTGTGAACTTTCTAAAGTTTGAGAATGAGCCTGTCGTATTGTAAGAAGTGACAGGAGTAATCCAACTGCTATGTTTTTCATGCACTACTGTTTTAATCAATTGATTTAATAATTTTTGCTGGTACACCACCAACAATTGTATTTGTAGGTACGTCTTTGGAAACAACGGCTCCTGCTGCTACAACAGCATTTTCGCCAATCGTTACTCCAGGCAATATGGTCGCTCCTGCACCGATCCATGCATTTTTCCTGATGTGAATGTGTCCTGGAACAAGTGCTTGTCTTTCGTTAGGAAAAACAGGATGACCTTCGGACAAGAGGCTGACTTTAGGGGCAATCAATACACCATCTTCAATGGTAATTCCTCCGAGATCAAGGAATACACAATCGAAATTGATAAAGACGTTTCTGCCGATTTTGGTGTTCTTACCATAGTTGATATACAGCGGTGTAAATACAGCAACGCTTTCGTGAATTTGGGAACCTGTGATTTGACTTAGTAAGTTCCTGATTTCAGCAGCATCGGAAGAGTTATTCATTTGAACCAATAGCTTCTTGGTAGCAAAAGAGGCATCCCGAAGTTTAAAGGCTTCGGGGTCGGTACCCGAGATTGTCTCCCGTTGCATTAGCCGTTCAAAAATGTCCTTTTTTTGCTGACTGGATACCATACCACAAAGGTCTAACAGTAAATCCACCTACTGGTAACGATTATCAAACCAATCATTAAGAATTTCAAACAGCTTCCGCTCGCAGCATGGATGGTGCTGTTCCGGTCATTCGTTTAAAGTAGTTGTTGAAGTAAGTGGGGTATTCGAAGCCAAGAGCGTAGGCGATCTCGGCAATCGTCCAGTCAGTATGCTGAAGCAATGCTTTCGCTTCGGATATAATCCTTTCGGTAATATGGGTGGTTGTTGATTTCCCTGTAACTTCTTTAATTGAACGGTTTAAATGATTCACATGTACAGCAAGACTCTTTGCATAGTCCTGTGCTGTTTTTAACTGCAGGGGATGGTCAGCGCTTTCAATGGGAAACTGTCTTTCTAAAAGTTCCAGAAACACAGAGGTGATACGGAAAGGTGCATTCTTACGTTGATCATAATTTTCAGAAGGTTGCATTTTCAATGCTTCATGAATAATCAGATTGACGTAGTTACGTATCAGGTCATCTTTGAAGACATAATCACTCTCCTGTTCCTCAATCATCTTTTGAAAGACCGTATTCAAAAATTGTCGCTGTTTTTCAGTTATTTTCAAAATAGGGGTACCGCCAATCCTAAACAAAGGCGATCGTTGCAGGCTTTCGGACCGGTTGGACGCTTTTAAAAATTCTTCAGAAAAAAGGCAAGTGTAGCCTACATACGTAGTCGACACAGTTTCCCAGGAATAGGGAATATGTGGGTTACCAAAAAACAAAACAGTGCCCTCGTGTTCAAAACTTCGGTCCGCATAATGAATAATACTCTTGCCGGTTGTAAGACAGATTTTGTAGAAGTCCTTCCTGCTGTAAATGCGTGTTGCATTGCTATCACTTTCTATCTGGAATACTTTAAATCCCTTTAGCCTTAGCTCATTATTGAACTCCGAAATCGAACGCACATTCTTGTTTTGCATGATACAAAGTTAAGAAAATCAAACAGAGCTAAATTTAATGATGGGTATGAACCTTGGCCTTGGATTCTCCTATAGAAAATAATTTCTTCGTTTCAAAATTAAAGAGCTATAGTTTTGAGGTACAATAGAGGTACAAAGGAAACTTCTTTATCTCGTGTTCGTTTTGCCTTCGCCCATCTGTGGAGATTAAAAAAGCCTTTTCATTCCAATGGCTTACTACCGCTGCATATAAAGTGCGATGTAAAGGCTTTTTCACGGGTGCGAAGTTGCTATCAGCCCTTGGAATATTCCGAAGCACCTTTTTTCCATGAATGGTTTTGAGTTAGACGCCTTCAAATTATATGCTAGCTCATTTTTGCGGACGAATGCGATAAATTTCGGATGAATGCGTGGCAAGTATGCCCCGCGAAGTGTTGCCCAAAGGATGCTTAATGGGGCCTGAAGCATGATGCTCCAGCCGTTATTGTTCAAATAATAATTGTCCTGATTATGCAAGTTCGTTAGTTAAAAAAGGCTGCCGCATTTTCAAATACTTACTAATCTTGTTTAACGTCTGGGCATTCCACGTCATGTCTTTCGTCAGGCCTCCCTTCCTTGCAGCCGCAACGCCCCATTGGATGTTATCAATCTCCTTTGTACTATGTGCATCCGGATTAATGGAGATCATTACTCCTTTTTTAATCGCGTAAGGAATTTGGGACCAATCCATATCAAGCCGATAAGGATTTGCATTTACTTCGATCACCACGCCGTTCGCAGCGCAAGCATCAATGACCCTTCGATAATTTACGGGGTATCCCTGCCGTATTAGCAGTAATCGTCCAGTCATATGACCCACGATGGTTGTGTAGGGATTTTCAATTGCCTTAATCAAACGAGAGGTTGCCTTTTGCTCATCCATTTTCAATAATTGATGAATGGAAACAATGACGCAATCGAAATTGTTTAAAATTTTATCGTCATAGTCGAGCTCACCATTGACTTTAATGTCACACTCAATACTTTTAAATATCCTGAATGGTTTGAGTTTCTGATTCAAACGATCGATTTCTTTCAATTGCCGAAAGACCTTCTCCTCTTTTAAGCCTCCGGCATAGTAGGCATTCTTCGAGTGATCTGAGATAACCGTATACTCGAAGCCTTTTTGTTGACATGCCATCACAAAATCATGAAGTGTATCGACGCCATCGCTATACGAGGTGTGATTATGTACGACTCCTTTGATGTCATCCAGTTCGATCAATTCGGTCGCGTTTTTTTTAAACCCCCACTCTGCAACATCTTCTCGCATCTCCGGAACGATAAAGGGCATGCCCGCTTTCTTATATATATTTTCTTCAGAAGAAAAATTATCTTGAGTTTTTATCTTTTTCAACACCTTGTTTACATGAACGTCGGTTCCCGTGAGAACGAATTGATCTTTATAGAAATTTGCCTTCGTGGAATGATAGATCGTTATAGGAATTTCATCGAGCGTGATGCCCTTTGTCTCCTCCTTAGAACTTGATTTTACTACCATGAATCTCTTTAGCCTGGCAGCCGAAAGCTCTTTTTGCGACAACGCGGCTACGATGTCAATTCCGGGAACAGTTAATGCGCATCGGCGAATGCTGCCGCAAAGACTGATGAGATTTGAGTTCATGTCATTCTGTAACCTGTCAACTATCCGTTGCGCCGTACCCGCCACACTTGCATAATGAAAATGCGTTTGACCTTCTTTATACGATTCGATCGCAGTTATGATACTCTTTTCGGTTTTCGGGCCGAAACCTCGTATATCACTTAACTTGTTTTTCTTACACGCTTTTAGTAATTCTTCCAGCGTGTCAATTTTCGCTTTCCTCCAAATAACGGCAATCTTTTTTCCTCCCAGCCCTTTGATACGCATCATTTCAAAAAGACCAGCAGGCGTAAGTTGTATCAATTCGTCCAGCGATTCGATGGTCGATTTGGTTTGCAACTCGATAATGAGTTTGGCAATCGGCGATTTAAATAGTTTTGTTATCTCACGGCGATCAAGTGCCATGATAGTTTGTTTGACACGGCGGATATAGTATGCCGCGCTTGATAATGTGTCAGCTAATTTTTCCTCCATTTGATGAACCCGCAGCAATTCAGCATAGAGGCTCAATATTCTTGTTATTTGTTTATTGCTAAGCATCCTTATGACTCCACATTAATTTTCTTTAGATGGAGTATATTCTGTTCCGCCCATCGTTTTTTTAGCACTTCTTTAAACAGATCTCCTTTCTTTTGAATGCGGCCTTCGATGGTGTGAATTGTAAACGTTGATGGGTCCAAACCTTGCTTTACTTCTTTCCAATCCAACGGAGTTGAAACCGTAGGCAAATGAAAAGGTCTTGCGCTGTATGCTGCGGCAAGTGTATCAGCATAATCATTTTGGGAAGGATCGACAAAGGTTTTGTTCCCACGTAAATCTATGCTTACTTCTGTGGTGGCTATTTTAGGAACAAGCTGACATATTTCTTTTCCCAGGTGCTCTGAATAAGCTCTGCCCTGGGGAAATGTAATGCCGGTTACTGGCAAATAAACATGCAAGCCCGTTTTTCCGCTTGTTTTCACAAAGGACCTCAATTTGTATTTCGCCAGTAACTTTTTTGCAGCCAACGCCGTTTCTATTACTTTATCAAAGTCATCATCAGTCGGATCCAGATCGATGTTTATAAAATCCGGCTGCCCAGGTTTTTGTTTTCTCGACATCCACGGGTTGATGTCTATACACCCGAGGTTGATGAGGTATAATAATGTGGCTTCATTGTTACATATCAAATAATCAATCGTATTTCGCTTACCCGGTTTTGAATGACGTCGTTTATCAGTGAAAATCTCTGCACATTCAGGCCCCCTTCCTTCCATATCTTTTATATATAAACCGGGAGCTGTAGCGCCCTTTGGTTTTATATGCAGTGACAGTGGCCTATCTTTCAAGTGTGGCAAAATGTATCTGGAAATTGAGTGATAATATTGAATCAGCTCTGCCTTGGGAACATCTTTCCAGATCATTCTGCCTACATCATGCACCGTTACTTCACAGTTACCAATTTGTATCGTTTCCTGATCCTGGATTTTTATAGCATCGAGTACTTTCCAATTACTCTGTTCATTTATGGTTTTGGTGGTTGTGCCCCTTGTTTTGTTTTTGGCCTGCTTTAGTACATCCACATTTTCCTGCTCTTCTTCCACTTCCACCTCTTCCAGGGACTTTGGCACCTCGCGAACAACGTGACTTGCTTTTTTGTCTGATCGGAAACCCAGGAACGTAGCAGGCTTGCGAATACGACCGCTTTCCGTCCACGCCGCAAATTCAAAATTGGCAACCAATTTTGGTTTTACCCAATGGATGGTCGCGCCTTTTGTATCGAGCACACGATTTACAAATGGTGATTCCTTTATTTCCAGCTCTTTCAGCCTGCGTAAAATGCCGGGCATTTCCTTTTCTTTATAGCCTCCACCGGATCTTCCTATCCATTGCAGTTCGCCGTTGCTATAGGCCCCAAACAACAATGAACGAAAGGCTCTCGATTTTTGGGACTCAGCCCATCCTCCGATGACAAATTCCTGCCTCTTGCGCGTCGGAATTTTCAGCCAGTTATACCCGCGATCACCTTCGATGTATATGCTATCTCTTTTTTTGGCTACAATACCTTCAAGATGAAGCTTGATCATTTGATCATATAGAGCAGGACCATCCTCAAAGGATTCACTGAGTTTCAAAAATTCTTGTTGGCCTATAATAGCAGACAGGATTTGTTTTCTTTCCGTTAGAGGGAGATCGCGAAGATCATGACCATCGAGCCAAAGTATATCAAAGAGGTAGTACACAATCGGTGTTTTTTGACCGTTATAGTTTTGTATAGCGCCAAAATCAGGCAAGCCCTTTTCATCCGGCACAATCATTTCACCGTCTACAACCATTTTATGGTTGACTGCTTTCAATGCTTTTTGAACGAGAGGATATTTACTTGTATAGTCAAGGCCCTTTCTCGAATCCATACGTACGGTACGACCATTTACATATGAAATAATGCGATAACCATCCCACTTGATCTCGTAAACATAGTCGCTGCTATCAGGTACCTGTTTTGTAAGCGTGGATAGCATGGGTGATATGCTCTGTGGCATCTTTGTTTTCGGAGTTTGGTTCAACCGCACTTTCAGGCTAACGCTATTTAACTCATCAATTTTTTCAATGCCGTTGCTGTGCCGGTTACTGATCCACTTTGCGGCCGATTTATCTGCAGCCAGTTGCTCAATTGTTTTTCTTGATACGACGGATTTATCAAGTATGGTCACATCTGCTTTTTTTGCAAACTTGTCTTTCGCTTTTACGAGCAACCATGCAGTTTCACCCCGTTCCCGCATTTTTGTTAGCGTGTAGACACCCTTCAGTTTTTTACCGTTCAATTTTATTTTGATTGATCCGCTATAAAACTGTTTTGTCAACATGTGTTCTTGTTCCTCTTTGGTGGGAGCTTTTTCCACAGGTTCATACGTACCGCGATCCCATATGATCACCGAACCCGCCCCATAGTTTCCTTCCGGAATAATTCCTTCAAAATCTTTATAGTCGAAGGGATGATCTTCTACGAGCATGGCGAGCCGTGAGACCGAAGGATCAGTTGACGGACCTTTCGGTACTGCCCAGCTTTTAAGAATACCTTTTAATTCAAGACGAAAATCGTAGTGCAGGTGTGAGGCCGCATGTTTTTGTATAACAAATTGTAAATTTTTGATGTTTGATCCACCGCCTTGCGGTTCAGGAGTCTGCTTGAAGCTGCGCCTCCTCTTATATTCTTCCAGAGCCATGCATTAGTTCTGGAAAAAGTATGCCGATTGATTTCATAATCTTTCAAAAGAACGAAGGACAACGATCAGGCCGCCGATTGTGCGAGACAACGTCCTTGGGCGAGTTTTTCCATCTTATCGAACCCCCTTCCGTTAAAATGTGTAAGGTGCCGAGGCTGCAGCGGTTTACCTGAAAAAATGGGGAAAATAAAGACTAAATAAATCTACTATGTAGTTTTCTTCATTTCTTGCATTATGATAGAAGACAAGTGACCACCAATCTCATTAACCCAAGTCGGGCCATCATTAATGATTACCCACGTTCCGTTTTCTGATAATTTCATATGAAATACGAAGTGCTCTTCATCATGATGGGCGGCGATCATAAATATTTTTCCCATAGGCCTGCTATTGAAGCCATAAAACCGAAAGTGAAAAGTCCTTCCGTCGAACTTAATGTTTTTGTCAAAGAAATGATGAGCATAGTGATACTTCTCAATAACTGTGCTAACCGATAGCGCATATTTTTTAGTCAAAAACCTGCATAGACCTGATGTCTCCAGGTCTTCAAACATTTGACAGAAAGACATAATCCCAGTGCGAAACTTTTTCAGTTTGCCTGAAAAAAAGGCTGGGTTTTCATGAATCTTTTTCAGATTTTTCGGATTGGCATTTTATCTGACGGACCGCATAAAAAACAAGGAGGTGCATATGACAATTACTCTTTCTAAAAGACAAAATGGTAATCCAGTATCAAGGGTAGATAACTTGATCAACAGCGTTTTCCACGATGGTCTTCAGCAGATTGTAGGCGATAGTTTTTGGCACGACGTGCCTTGTTCAACCGGAAATGTTCCGGTAAATGTAAGGGAGACGAATAAGGAATATCAAATTGACCTTGTGACTCCTGGCTGTCAAAAAGAAGATTTTAATGTCAATATCAGTGAAAAATTGTTGACGGTTAACTTCTCGTCTAAGCAGGCCGAGAACCAGGGCGGGACCGTGTCGTGGACGCATAATGAATTTGTTCAGAGTTCTTTCAGTAAAAATTTTATGATAGACGATTCGGTAGACGTTAATAATATAACTGCAACGTATCAAAATGGCATTCTTCGCATTTCTCTTCCGAAGAATGAGCCACCAAAAAGCTCGGTTAAACAGATAGAAATCAAATAAAGATTTGATATAAGATTCGTCAACTTCCAAAAAGCAAAAAATATGTCAACCGCAATAACTAAACTGTATTATTCCTTTTGGATGCCGTTAAAAAAATGGGCAAATCAAACTTTCGGTAAAGGAAAGGATGATGATAATAATCCTTTTGACACACCTTTTGCGATCCTTTAGGCAATTCGATGGACCAGAAGCATCTAATTGGCCGCACTTGCTAATGAAAAATCCCACAGATGTGGGATTTCTCTTATTTTGAGGAAAGCTTTCCGAATTTGGGAGGGCAACTCATATCATAATCAGTGATATTCTTTCTTTATAGAAGTTAAGACTACCTTCATCAAAATCGAAGTATACACATTTGAGAGGCAGCAAAAATAATTTTTATGAATGATAGGGAGTTGAAACTTCAAATTGACAATTTAGTCACGCTTATTGAAATAGAGGAGGAGAATTATAAGACAGCTCTTAAAGGAAAAACTGAATTTGTAATCTTGCAAAGAATGAAAGGCAGTCTCGACCAGCTGAAATCTGATTTGCAAGTATTCATAGATCAGCAAAGCGTTAAGAAAACAGGTGAATTACCGGACGATGCCGGACGCTAAATTAGTTCCAAGCTTTTCTGAGTTACTTCCCGATACAGAAAAGTATTCATCGGCTATTTATTAGCGTTTTAGAAATTAATGACAGGATTACTAAACTTGAAAACAGATACCTTCCTTTTTTAGCAACGCGACAAACGATTGATCCGGAGTCCGAAAACATCCGGATCGCATTCGATAAGTTTTATTTTATCTGAGCACTCCGGAGAGCGGGGGACTCTATAAATTGGAAGCCTTATTAAAATTTTGTTCTGTCATTCGATACTGGAGATTGCCGGCCGTATCTAAAATTGATTTGCAGGCTGACGCCAACATCCTTGCTGCCCTGCAAATCAACTTTATTGACCTGGGCTCCTAATTTAATTGTTTTGGCTCATCATAAATAAAATCGTCCATCGCCACCAAATCTTTAGTTCCACCATCGGAGATATCTTTTATACCTGCACCTAATATGCCATTGCCAGATGTAATTCGGACTCTTGTAACTTTTTCATCCGGAAAGTTAACTCCAAGAAAAGAGAAACTCCCATTGACCGCTCTTATGGGCACGTTAAAAACTCCAAGGCTTCTATCCCTGTTGAAATATTCTATCGACGTCGAGTTAGCCTGGTCGACATCAGTAAACACCACACCAAAACTTTTTACAAATGCATCCGTAGTGGTGCCGGGCACTTTAAATGTTACTTCCGTAACGTTGTTGCCCAGGTAAACAAATAGTCTCTTTTTGCTGAACGCCTCAAACTGTGCTGAGTAGGAAGCATCAATATCAGAAAAGCTGGTACTATCCACCCGGAAACTGGTTCCTGTATTTTGCAGGATCAGTCCACGTTTACGACCATTGGGCAACGCGGCGTCACTACCGCCAAAAAAATCGAAGGGGAAGTTATTAGCATTCGTAAATGCGGGTGGCACTGCATCCCAATTTACTTCGCGACGACCTGTTTCCGCGCCTGGAGCCGTATTCACGGGATCACCTGCCAGTTCCCGAAAGTCATTTATTTTTAATATTACACCAAGGCTATCTCCACTTGATGCTTCAACAACAGAATTTACAGTTACCGGGGGCTGAGGGTAACCACTGTTATTTGCTGTTTTATCTTTTGTACAACCCGCAAACAATAAAACCGCTGAAGATATAATCGTTATCGTAATCCTGAAATTTTGAAATTGTTTTTTCATTTTTATTTTTTTTGATTAGTTACTTTGCCTTCTTTTT
>Ga0157375_10001676_pt1 | contig 19069 bp, 17 predicted proteins | sample M35metaG_FD_115311 | JGI IMG/M metagenome (GOLD analysis project Ga0157375, IMG submission 115311) | Miscanthus rhizosphere microbial communities from Kellogg Biological Station, Michigan, USA - M3-5 metaG | ecosystem: Host-associated > Plants > Roots > Rhizosphere > Soil | place: USA: Michigan... | reverse complement strand
TCGGACCCAGCCAGAGCCCGGTTATAAGGTCGAATTACCGCGTGACTTTGGGTTAGCACTTTCCATTGGTGGGCTAACTTAAACGCCAGCGAGTGAAGGTTGCTATCTGCCCCCGTTTGACCGAGCAGAAAATGAAAATGAAAACGGTCGCCAAGTTCCCCCCGTTCGGACCGCAACGCAATCAGAAGGTTTGAGTAGGGCACTCCAAGGTTTTTTGCAGCCCCGTGGAGAAACCTCCAAGCGAGCCGCCAAGCGTGTCTTTCAGATGGGGCAGGATTTTTAAATGTTAGTGTAGAAAATACGTCCCAAGGCAGTAACGCGAGGCTTGCTGCAAAACCCTTAGATGCTGGCGCGCAGTTCACGGAAGAAAAAGAGCCGAAGGCCAGCCTACTTTATCGGTCCGTTTGTCGGAATAATGCGTCCGCGAATAGTCGGGTTTCCCTTGCCACTCATCTCGCGCACTTCGATTTTGACTGATTTACCATTTAACTGGCCTCCGGCAAATTTTTCGATCTCGCCCTGGTCTGCGTCCAAAATGTAACGAGGCATCACGCGCATTGGGCATTCCCCCTGGTCAACGAGAGAAATTAAATGGTTAGTTTGTTCGGGGCGTCCGTCGCGTGCTGGCCAGTGTTGTTTGAATGTGTCGATTACTAGGAACGTGTTTATCATGGTTTTTTGTATTTTTGTTTGTTGAGTTCCGTTAAGGATTCTTCCCGCAAGGAGCCGGAACTGGACAACCTCGCGAAATTGTCTTGAGCTTTGTTCCATTGGATGCTGTGGATTACTCCGCCTTTGGGGTTCTTTTGCACTCCGCATATGAAAGTTCTGTGGGTGACTTTCATAGACAACCCCTGTGTTCTTCCTTTTCCCGATGTGCTCGGGTTGACGCTTTCCGGGCTAGCTCCGAAAGATCCTGGAGAAAAGCCCTCGCATAAGCGCAATCAGTTTCCTCGTGGCACTTCTCGTCAAGGTGGACAGAAAGCTTCCAAAAATAATCCGCCCGATGTTGATGGGCATAGTAAGAGTCGCTCTGTTCGCCGGAAGGAAGAGAACCCAGCGCCGACGTGGATGTTGTTGGCGCTGGGTTCAGTCTGCGCCCTCAAAACGAAAAACCCCCCGCGTTGCCTGAAAGCGTGTGCGATGCAGAAAACTTTCTGCCACGCTAACCGACCCCGTGGGGGGCTTTCCATTCTGATTCATCTGCATCGCGCGTCCACTACAATCGAACCCTTGAAATCTGTCAACAAAAATTCGCACAATATATGTTATCTTTAATTCAACTCGCCAGAATTTAGGCGCTAATGGATCTCGGCCCGGGTTCCATTCACTCTGATTCGCCCAATACCCTCTTATAGACCTCCACATACTCGCCGGCGGTTCTTTCCCAGGAGAAGTCGGCGGACATTGCGTTGGATCGAAATTGTTGGAACAATTCCGGTTCGGCATACAGGACCAGTGCTTTCCGGACGGCTTTGACCAGTGCGGTGGCGGAATAATTGTGAAACTTTATTCCATTGGCTTTGCCGGCATCTTCACGCACATCAATAACTGTGTCGTCCAGGCCGCCAGTGGCGCGGACGATCGGAATGGTTCCGTACCGCAGGCTGTACATTTGGTTTAAGCCACACGGCTCGAAACGCGACGGCATTACGAAAAAATCCGCGGCGGCTTCAATCCGGTGGGATAATGCCTCATCGAAGCCGGTGCGCATCGCAAATTGGGACGGAAATTGCTCGCTAAGCACTTGAAATGTTTTTTCGCAATCTGGTGTGCCGTTGCCGAGTAGCACAAATTGGAGTTTCGTGGCGAGCATTTCCGGCAGCGCCTCCAACAGTAAGTCCACGCCTTTTTGATCGACCAGCCGCCCGATGCTTCCGAACAGGGGCGTGGCCGCATCCACGGGCAAGCCCAGTCCCTTTTGCAACAGCTCCTTATTCGTGGCTTTTCCCTTGAGTTGATCGACGGAGTAATGCTCGATGCAAGGATCACTCATTGGATTCCATTCATCGTAATCCACGCCATTTAGAATTCCGAAAAGTGAATTTTCACGAGCACGAAGCAGGCCATCCAATCCGCAGCCGAGAGGTTCGGTCAGAATTTCGCGCGAGTATCGCGGACTGACGGTGGTTAAAACATCGGCGAAGGCTATGCCTGCTTTCAGACAGCTCATGCGTCCGTGAAATTCCACACCCTCGAAATTAAAATAATTCCAGGGCAGGTTAGCCAGTGGGTATTGACCAGAGGGAAACAATCCCTGATAAGCGAGATTGTGAATTGTCATGCAAATGCGAGGCGCCCTGCCCTGCTCTGCCGCCTTTGCGCGAAGGCGCAGGAACAAGGCAGCGAAACCGGTTTGCCAATCATTCAAATGAACCAGGTGTGGGACGGAAGGCAGGTGCTCGGCTAAATACGCAATTGCTTTGGAGAAAAAAATAAACCGCTCGGCATTGTCGTTGTAGTCCACGCCTTGATTTTGGTAAAGGCCCGGGCGATCAAAAAATGCGGGGACATCTACAAAATAAAACGTCAAATTTGGCAAGGGATTCAAAGTCCAAAGACGTCCGGCGACGCTTCCCGGACCCAACGGAAGCTCCAGGCGCAGGTCGGCCAGCTTAAGTTGCGGGAACCGGTCGTGGATTCCAGCGTACAACGGCGTTACGAAACTCACCTCATGCCCAAGCCGCGCCAACGTTTTAGCCAGCGCGCCCACCATATCGGCCAACCCTCCAGTTTTTGAGTATGGATGGACTTCGCTGCTTGCGAGGAGGATTCTCATTTGCGTTCGCGCTATACGCTGGTGATCCTCACTGAAGAGAAAAGAGACTTGGGCGCAAAATCATAGGCTGATTCGTTCAGCCTTGAGGTAGGTTTGAAGCGGTGCTGGCAATAACACGCTGCCATCAGCCTGTTGGTATGTTTCGACCACAGCCACAAACAATCTCGCCAGCGCGGTGCCGCTGCCATTTAAGACGTGCGGAAATCTATTCTCCCCAGTGGCGCTCTTGAATCGGAGGTTCATCCGGCGAGCCTGGAAATCTTCACAATTGGAGACGCTGGAAACTTCGAGAAAACTCCCCTGCCCCGGCGCCCAGACTTCGATGTCATAGGTTTTAGCGCTGGCAAAGCCCATATCTCCAGTGCACAGCAACACCACCCGATAATGCAGTCCAAGCAACTGCAGAACGCGCTCTGCGTCAGCAACCATTTTTTCGTGCTCTTCGTAGCTGGTCTCCGGTTTAACAATTTTGATCAATTCGACTTTATCAAATTGATGAACGCGGATCAGCCCGCGGGTGCCGACGCCGGCGGCGCCAGCTTCACCTCGAAAACAGGGCGTATACGCGCAGTAACGGATTGGAAGCTGGGTTTCGGCTAAAATTTCTTCACGATGAATGTTGGCAACCGGTGTTTCAGCAGTGGGGATTAAATAAAGTTTTCCAAGAGTACTCGAGTCCAGGCCTTCCTGAAGACCATAATATTGGTCGGCGAATTTGGGGAACTGTCCGACACCCTCAAGACACTGTGGCCCAACGATAAAAGGGGGCGAGACTTCCGTATATCCATGCGCAGTCGTTTGCAGGTCCAGCAGAAACTGGATCAATCCTCGTTCCAGCTTCGCTCCCCAATTCGTGTAAAGGACAAAGCCGCTCCCGGAAAGTTTCGCCGCGCGTTCAAAATCGATCAGTTTAAGTTTCTCGCAAATCTCGACGTGCGATTTTGGTTGGAATGCGTACGTCGGTTTCTCGCCGTGGACACGGATGACAGGGTTATCCTCCGCGCTCGTGCCCGAGGGAACGGATTCATGCGGCAGGTTCGGCAATTGTAGCATCAATTTGCGCCGCGACTCCTCCAGTTCCGTGGCTTGTTTATCCAGGAGCGTAATGTTGTCGCCCAATTCGCGCGCTTCGCGTTTTTTATTCTCCGCCTCCCCTGTTTTCTTCTGAGCCATGAGCGCGCCAATCTCCTTGGCCGCCCGATTTCTTTGAGCTTTCAGAGACTCGACTTCTGAGAGGAGTTTGCGCCGTTGTTCATCGAGCTGCAGCAATCCGTCTAAATGCGCCTCGTCTCCGGCACCGCGACTGGCCAGTCGGCGGCGCACAGTTTCAGGGTGTTCACGGACCAGTTTGATGTCGAGCACCGGCGCATTATAGGTATGAGCAAAAACCGGGCAAGCGGGATCCATGGAAGTCAGATTAGAAAACTCTTTGAAAAACTTATTCACCGAAGGCGTGGCGGTGCTGCTTTTGCTTGTGAATAAGTTTTGGCCCACAACAGAAATGCATTCGCCCACTTGGCTGCTTTGAAGCACTGGGAATTTAGTTGAACATCGTTTTCGGTGAATAACTGTGTGGATAAGAATTCGTGGTCAGTTTGGCGAATTGAGATAAGATGTCAGTAGTTCATTGAAAGAACTGAGACGACAGCAGCAGTCAACAGATTGCTCTGGAACGCCTCAAGGATAATCCCAGGTGACTGGGCAAAGGTTGAGCCAGGCTGGTTGGTTCAGCCCCTCTTGAACCGAATCGTGAGGTTTGGAACCGGAGGCAGGATTCACCAGTTCCTCTGGCGAGGTTCGTGCCTCGCTGGTAAACGCGAAAAAGGAACTGAGCGGTGGGGAGCGATAAGAAACCGTTCCTAACCGAGTCAAGTAGCTCAAGGACAAGTTTCGAGCTTGAGCGAATCGCAGTTACCAGAGGTAACCGGTTGCTACTGCGTATCAGCACGGACGGACGACTCTGGCGGCTTCAGAGATGAGGTCAGCCAAATGAAAGACACCGAAAGGTGAGACAAACTGAGCGTCCTGGACGGGAAGGACACGGGGTCCAGGCATGACCCGTGAAAACCTTTCGGAACGTCGGCGATAGTAAAAACGCTACCGCTGACCTGTGAATGAAAGCAACCTGAGAGTTAAGAGGCGAGACCCGTGGCACCGGGCAAACGAACGGTCAAAAGCCGTGGCTGACCCGGTGCTAATTGGTGAAGACGCGGAGAAGCACTCATAGACGTGTCTTTACCTGGTTCGCAAGCCGGTGGCGCAATCATCGGCCCAAGCGAGCTGAAAAGCCTCACTCAATAATTCAGTGGCCCGCAAAACGGGTGCTGGACGGCCCTGCTACGAGGCCGAATCAACTCCGCTTGCCGTGGAGAATAGCGTCGGGAAGCTGGCAGCACCGCTGAGGCGATGCGCCTAATGTCAGCACGGGAAAGAGAGCATGGCGAACTCCCATTCCCCAAATTTGTCCCTGTTCAACCGCAAGGTTGGGCAGGGACATTTTGTTTCTCCGCACTATCTCGGCGGACTTCTAAAAAGCGCAAACCTTAATGCCACAGTTCCTACACGGCTTGCTTAATCCGCTCTTTACCAAACGGCTTGAAGACTCTCCCGCCTCATGGCATAGGATTTGAATGAAAAATTCGCAGCGCGGCAAAGTCGCCTCGCTCCATTTGCACCCCGCCACTCCAGGCGCACCGCTGCAAAACGTTGACATGGTCGAACTCGTCGAGGCCAAGGGAATTCTCGGTGAACCGCGGTATTTCGGCCGTTCGAGTCGTGACATGGGAAAACCGAGCAAACGCCAGGTCAGCCTCATTGAGCAAGAGCAGATCGCAAAACACGCCCATGCTTTGGGTTTGCCCGGCATTGTCCCTGGAGCGGTCCGCTCGAATATTGAGACGTCGGGTATTCAACTCGTAGCACTGGTCGGACAGGAAATTGAAATCGGTGAGGCTGTTCTGTTTCTATATTCACCGCGTGATCCCTGCTCAAAAATGGATGCCATTTGCCAGGGGTTGCGAGAGCTCATGCTGAACGACCGCCAGGGAGTGATGGCGCAAGTTGTCCGAGGAGGTAAAGTCCGAGTTGGAGATTCGATCGTGGTTCGCCAGATTTCTCCAAATCGCTAAGTTCATAGCAATTGGGCCTCGCTCTCACGAAGCGTTTAGAGTTGCGGCGTCAAGCCGCTGCGGGTCAGTCTCCTCTGAAAGCATTGCATCAAGCTTATCAACTATTCCGGCACTTTTCACTAGTTTCTGAAAAACAATCTAAAGCGCTGGGATGCGCGCACTGCAAACGCTTCGTGGGATCCGAGACCTTTAGCGGACGGTCGTCATCTGCTTAAGCTGAAGCCAGTCAGAGTTTTTCGGGCTGATCTGGGGATATTGATTGCCAAGTGACTTGCTATTCGCATCACGCAGCTTCATGGCTTCGACGTGTCCGTCGGCGAAATTGAGACCGTAGCCTTGTTGATGCCGAGTTGCCGGAGCGCTTGCGAAAGGTTTGCTGTCATCCATTGTTACCAGAAACCAGGCGTCGCCGATACTGACCTCATGTTCGTCCAACAACACCCAAAGAGTCGCGGGCCGCGCTGCGGCCAGTTCGCTTTCTCGGACGAAAGTTCGATATCTTCCGGCAGGAGAGTTTGTTTCCATGGCGCGGCTGCCCATCCAGCCATTCATGGAATAGCTGCGCGTTCGGGGCACACCCGCTACGCGCGAAGGATCTGCCGGGCAATGATAAATAGCGATATCGTTTGCGTATGGAAAAAGTTTACCCTGACGAATCAGCGACTGATTCGTGGCATCCTCCTGACTTTGCATATTCCCTAAAATCCATCCACTATCACTCCGGCTCGCCGGTGGATTCTCCGGCAGCCGGCCATCGTTATCGGCCGCGTACATCTGAAATCCGAGAGCGATCTGCTTGAGGTTATTCACGCAGCCAATTTTTTTACTCCGAGCCTTGGCTGAGGAGAGGGCCGGCAAAAGCAACCCGGCAAGAATCGCGATGATGGAAATGACTACGAGGATTTCCACCAAAGTAAAACCAGCGAAACATCCCTTCATCGGGCGTGGCGCATTCGGAACGCGGGATTTTTTCTGGCGATGCTGGACTGACATTATTCCAACGCTATTATGCCTGATTGTTTGGGTTTCCGTGAACTGTGCGTTTTCCCGCACACCTGGACTTTTGATTGCGTGGCCTGACCGCACCCCGAATAATGTGCTGTCAGCACAATCCAACGAGAATGAGATTTAACGGATGGAGGCTGTTAGCCGGCGCGACAATTTTAGCGCTGACGCAGGCAGCCGTGGGACAACGCGCCGCGAACTGGCGAGTGTATAAAATTCGAGACGGGTTGTCTGATCTAACCTGCCTTACGGTCACGGTTTCTCCGCAAGGCAAAGTGCTGACAAAACATCTCAGCCTTCCTTCACTCACCGAGTTGGATGGTTATAATCTAATCAAACGCGCAACACCGGCCGGGAATAATCCGGTGTATGAGAGCCCCGGTGGGCAGCTTTGGACCTTGGCTTCCAATGGGTTGCTCGAAATGAAAGGCGACCTTTGGGTGCCTCACTCCATTCCTGATTTGCGCGCTTCCTTGAACGTGAGGCCGAATGATCCCCCACCCCTATATCCAGTTCGACAAGGCGTGGTGCTTTGTCTGCTGCCCGACCGGTTGCTGGAGTTTAATTCCACTCTTACCAATCAAAACCAAACCACCGTGTTGCGCATGGCCAGCCAAACAAAGCTTGGAACCTTCTCCAGTATGATTGCCGGGAAGGATGGCGGACTCTGGATCTCGGGCGCAAGCGGCCTGGCCAGGGTGCCTCCTCCACTTCGAAGCTTGAGGCCGGAAACTGTGTGGGAGCAGGATATTCCTCCAGCCTCCTTGCAAGTCCGCAACCTGCGGATGCCACACGAGGATCAGACCAGAGGAGTTGCTCTGATTGCTGAATCCACGACAAACAACCAAAATTTGATTCTTTATTTCGATGGCAATGCGTGGACGGCGCATCAATCGCCAGATAGCAGGATTCGCCATGCGTGGCGGGGACCAGATGGCACATGGTGGGCCGCGAGCATGAGCGCTCTATTTCATTCCGAAAACGAGCAAGCTGATCTCCTCGAAACGGAAGAGATTTCTGCGCGCCAGTATTTCGATGTCGCTGTCGAACCTAACGGCCCTTTTTGGATCGCAACTTCGGATGGCCTATTTCGCTTTGCCCCTTTGAGCTGGCAAAATCCAGGATTGGGACAGACGAATGCTGCAGTCATTTATTGCCTCACTGGTGATTTGCAGGACCGTCTTTGGTTTGCTTCCGCCGGTCGATTGCATTTGCTGCAAAAAGAACGGCAGGAGAGTTTCCCTTTTGCCAATACAGCGGCACAGGAATTGGTCTCGCCTCGCTCTCTTTATGCATTGAAGGATGGCAGTCTTATTCTGGGAGGAGAAGAAAAGGTAATTCAGTTCCATCCTGGGTCCGGCAGGTTTAGCCCAGTTTCCAATCGGCAAAAGGGATCTCGTATGCAGCTTTTAGGTTTGCTCAAAGATGGCAAGGTATGCCTTCAAAGCTGGCCTGACTCGGCGGAATCCTTCGGTGTTCTTGAAACATATGACGGAACCACACTTCAGCCCCTGCCCTGCCCCGCTCCGGATGCTTCGCTTGGCGACCGTTTTTCAACCATATTCGAAGCACAAAACGGTGACCTGTGGATCGGCGCTGAACGCGGCACCGCATGCTATCAAAAACAACATTGGAAGCTTTTCCCAACAACGGATAAAAGCAGCCCCGATTCGCCGGTGTCATTTCTTGAAATGCCCGATGGCAAGGTCTGGTGCGCGACGAGCGACAAAATTTGGCAGTTTGACGGACGCGATTGGTCGGAAGTAAGGCGCGGATTCGACAGAGTCAACGCCCTGCTCAGGTCGCAGAGAGATGGCAGCGTGTGGGTGGCGTCTAATGGAGGCTTACACCGGTTCATGCAAGGTACCTGGATAGAAAATGGAATCGAAGAGGGCCTTCCCAGCATCAGTGCTCGGGGGTTGTATGAAGACGTCCGGGGCCGCCTGTGGTGCGGCACAACTCACGGTTTGAGCCTGTACGATCCGGAGGCCGATCGCGATCCTCCGCAAACACAACTCGAACCATTGACTGAAACCGAACGCCATTTTCGCGAAGGTGGCGCAATCACCTGTACCTTTTCGGGGCAGGATAAGTGGAAACTCACACCGCGCGAGCGGTTGCTCTTTTCTCATCGGTTGGACAAACAAGAATGGTCCGTTTTTCAGGATGTCAGGCAAGCTGTCCTGACCGATCTGCCTGCAGGCACACATTCTTTTCAAGTACGCACGATGGACCGAAACGGCAATATGGATCCCCAGCCTGCACAGCTCGACTTCTCGGTGGTCCTTCCCTGGTACAAAGAAACCCGCCTCATATTCATTTCGCTTGCCGGACTCGTCCTGGTACTTTTCTTTGCCGGCGTTGCGTTTAATCGGCATCACCAGCTTGTGCGCAGTTATGACGAAGTGGAAAAGAAAGTGGATCAGCGCACCCGCGAACTGGAGATAGCCGGTCGCGAGCTGCTCCATAGTCAAAAAATGAATGCATTGGGCACGCTGGCTGCAGGTGTCGCACATGATTTCAATAATATTCTTTCTATTATCAAGGGATCGGCCCAAATCATCGAAGACAATCTCGATAACCCCGAGAAGGTTCGCACGAGGGTTGACCGGATCAAAACTGTCGTTGAACAAGGAACCGGCATTGTCAAAGCAATGCTCGGCTTCAGCCGCGAATCGGATCAACAACCCACGACGTGCTCTCCCAATGCAGTAGTGGAGGATACGATCAAATTGTTGGGGGACCGGTTCCTGCGCGAAGTTCAGGTCAGTTTCGAAAAGGACGCCAATATACCCCTGGTGAATTGTCCGAAGGACTTTGTGCAGCAGATCCTCATCAATTTAATTTTCAACGCCGCTGAATCAACGGAAACTCAAAAGCAAATCATTCTGGCAACCGGCCGCATGGGCACCTTGCCTCCCGGGCTGGTCCTTGCACCGTCCCCGGCGCCAGCTTACGTTTCGATCAGCGTCCAGGATTTCGGCTCCGGAATCGCTCCTGAAAACATGCCTCGCATTTTTGAGCCTTTCTTTACCACAAAATCCTTCTCCGCTCGACGCGGCACTGGCCTGGGTCTTTCCATGGTTTATGAGCTGGCGAAAAAAATGGCTGCCGGTCTGAGGGTCGAATCGACCGTGGGCCATGGAAGCACCTTCACCTTGATTCTTCCCGTAGCCGAAACGAAATGAGTATGACCCCGCCAACTCTGTTAATCATCGAGGACGACGATCTGCAATATGAGATTTACGAAGAGACCTTGTCGAAGCACAAACTGGTTCGTGCCCGCAGTGGTTCTGAGGCTCTGCAACAGATTCCGCGGCACCCTCCAGATGTCGTCATTCTCGATCACGTCCTGGAAAAGGGCGAGCTTGGCCTGAAGTTCCTCCCGGAATTGAAGGAATTACTGCCTCACGTGCCGATCATCATTGTTTCGGGCGCTTTGGAGGTGCATCAGCAGTTAGACGCGCTTCAGGGGCCTCGTCGCGCCCACTATTGTCTCACAAAACCCGTGGATGTTCATGCTCTCAAACGGACGGTGGACATAGCGCTCAAGGAATGTGGAGAACGCGAGGCCGTTCGGCAATTCGAGGCATTGGAACGGTCCCACCGTACGGACGCGTTGGATTTATTCAGCCGCTCGACAGATCGGTTGTCGCGTCAAACACGCATTCGTGAACTCATAGGAAAGTCCAGGGAACGCCCTAACATTTCGGCGCTGTCGCGCCAATTTAATGTGGCTCGCCGCACAATTATTCGCGATCTGCAGGAGTTGATTCGCCGCGGGCAGTTGAAGCCCGAGGTTTACCCTGACATCGAGGGCGAGGAATAGTCGAGGATCGCCTGGCCAGCGCTATAACCGCTCGGCGATATACTTTTCCAGTTTCACGGCGTCCGCATTGAAAGTGCGAATGCCTTCCGATAATTTTTCGGTTGCCATCGCATCTTCGTTGAATAGCCATCTGAAGTTCTTTTCATCGACTTTCAGCTTTTCGATCTTGCTGTTGCGGGCAGTCGCTTCATCAAGCTTTCGCTCGACCGGGTCCTGACTGCTCTTAAGCTCAGCGAGCAATTGGGGGCTAATGGTCAGTAAATCGCAACCGGCCAATTCAAGGATCTCACCCTTATTCCGGAAGCTTGCTCCCATGACCTCGGTGTTGTGCCCAAACTTTTTGTAATAACCGTAGATCTCTTTGACAGACAAAACTCCGGGATCTTCCGCCGCAGGAAACTCTTTGCCCATTTTAGCCTTATACCAATCTAGGATGCGCCCGACAAAAGGCGAGATAAGTTTTGCCTTGGCTTCGGCGCAGGCAACGGCTTGCGGCAGCGAAAACAGAAGCGTCATATTGCAGTTGATCCCTTCCTTTTGAAGCAATTCCGCCGCTCGAATTCCTTCCCACGTGGAAGCAATTTTAATCAGAACCCGTTCGCGACCGATGCCCTGTTTTTGGTACAGCGATATGAACCGGTGCGCTTTGGCCACTAACCCTTCCGTATCGAAGGACAAATCCGCGTCCGTTTCGGTCGATACCCTGCCGGGCACGATTTTCAGGATCTCGACCCCGAATAGCACCAGCAGATCGTCCATGATTTGGCCGAGCAGAGAATCACCTGAAGCGCCGGATTTTCGATTGTCGCCAATGGCTTTCTCCACAAGATTTTTATACCCAGCCATCTGTGCGGCCTTAAGAATCAGCGACGGATTCGTCGTTGCGTCCTGAGGTGCATACTCTTTGAGCGTCGTAAAATCTCCGGTGTCAGCCACCACTCGAGTAAATTGTTTCAGTTGGTCCAGTTGGCTGACCCCTTGTTTTGTTTCCGGCTTATTGATGGTTGCAGTCGCGCTCATAGCAGTTTGAATTAATAGAATTCCAGAGACTAAAGTGTCTCAATATCAGTTTACAAGCAATGTCTTTTCGTCTGGAAAAATAGGCGAAAGGCGTTCAAACAGGCTTCAAGGGATTAGAATCAGCGCGTTTTTCAATCTTTTTGTTTGTTAATTCCTTCGATGAAATAAGTGGGCGCGGAGTGCGGGCGGGCACGAAGGGGGAGCGCGTTTTTAGGCCATGTGTAATGGCAGTCCTGACAATAAAATTCTTTCTCGAGCATGCCAACCGTTGCTGCAAGACCCAACAGCACATTGGGAATAAAACTTTTGCGGGTGAACTGTGGATATTCCGCCCGAAACGAATCACACTGCGGACACCGGACCGCTCCGTCCAAGGCTCCATGTTTATCAGATTCGAGCAAAAGTTCACAGGCACGTTCGTAGTCAGTTGAAGGCACTTCGAGGCGAGCGCCCGCTTCGCGCTTGGAAATAAACCATAACTTTTCCAGGTACAATGTGTCACGCACCTGGGCCAGGATTCCCGCCTCAGCGAGTCGCCGCTGCAAAGGTGCGGCTTTGGCAGCATCCATGAAGTGCACAAGAGGTATCGCACTCATATATCAAGATCCGGCTAATGCGAGAAAAATCAACCTGGGAATCACCCCATTATTTATAATATACCCTTTCGAATGCAGGATGTTCGATCTATCGCCTATCGACAAACCCTCGCTAAAGCTCTATCCCAAGTTTATGAAAGCTTATCTGATTACGACCGGGTCGATCTTTGGACTTATAGCATTTCTGCATGTTTTGCGAAGTATCGCGGAGTGGCATCTCTTGGCCACGGATCCTGTGTCATTTTTGGCTATGGCCGGGCTTGGGGTATTGGCCGCTGCGCTTTCCGTTTGGGCCTGGTATCTTCTGAAGTCTCAGCGCCGATCATGAACAACATTCCCAGCATAGCGCGGAAAGGAGGGAACTAGTTCTGTCCGCTTTTTTTCCCTTAGCGACCCTTTGCGCCCTTTGTGTTAAAATTCCTTTCTGGTCATTCTCTTTCTTCTCAGCGTTCTCGGCCCCTCTGCGGTTTATTTTTTAATGACGCCTTTTCCTCTGTGCATTTTCTTCTCGAATTCTTCAACGCTTTCTGGCGTCATTAATGCATGAAACCTTCTTCGCTGAATTCCGGGATTAGCCGCCGTCATTTTCTAGCTGCCACGGGTATGGCCCTGGCTGCTCCCACGATTATTCCTGCAAGTGCTCTGGGCCGGGATGGCAACACTGCCCCTTCGGAACGCATCACGCTCGGCGCCGTCGGATGGGGCATGCAAGGGCCTGGTAACACCGAGGCTTTTATGCGGGAAAAAGACTGCCAGGTGCTCGCGGCTTGCGATCTGGACAAAAACAATCTCGAGACCGCCGTAAATAAGATCAACGGCACCTATGGGAATCAAGACTGTAAGCGCTACGAGGATTATCGTGAAATGATGGCTCGCAAAGACATCGATGCAGTGATGATCGCGGTGCCAGATACCTGGCACGCGTTGATCTCAACGGAAGCTGCCAGAAACAAAAAGGATATTTACGGCGAAAAGCCTTTGGCCCGAACCATTGCCGAGCAGCAAGCGATTGTTAAAGCCGTGCAGAAAAACGGACGAATTTGGCAGACGGGCTCATGGCAACGTTCGCAGGCCCCGTTCCGAAAGGCGGCTGAAATCGTCCGCAATGGGCTCATTGGCAAAATCACACAGGTTGAGGTTGGGTTGCCCGCCGGTCACCATGATTTTGCCCGCACAGCGCCTGAGCTGCTTGCCAAACTTGCAACTCTGCCGGATAAACCTAATGACCTCTCGAAGGTAGTGCCTGGAACCCCAGCCTGGGACCTGGCCGTCACACCCCCTCCAGCCGAGCTGAATTACGAAACCTGGATTGGACCTTCGCAAATGGAGCCTTATATCAAAGCACGTGTGCACAAAAACTGGCGTTGGAATTACAATATCGGCGGGGGCCAGTTGCTTGATTGGATTGGGCATCATTGTGACATTGCACACTGGGGCATGGATTGTGATGACAGCGGCCCGTCGGAAATTGAGGGCACGGGCGAATTTCCCCCTGCTAATGCGATTTGGAATACCTGCAGCAAATACCGCATCACCTTGAAGTATCCCAAGGATGTAGTGATGACAATTGCCGGGGGGCATGATGATATAAAAAGTGGAACAAAATGGATCGGGACGGATGGCTGGGTGTGGGTGGATCGAGGGCATTTTGATGCCTCAAATTTGGATTGGTTCCAGCAAATCCCCGAGGATAAATACAAGGTGAAGCTATACCATTCAGACAATCACCAGCGCAATTTTCTGGATTGCGTCAAATCCCGGAAACCAACAATCACTCCTGCGGAAACGGCGCATCACTCGGCAATTCCAGGTCATTTGGGCCTTATTGCCCTGGTTACGGGCAGAAAGATTAAATGGGACCCTGTCCAGGAGGTCATTCTGGGAGATGAAGGCGCGACTAAAATGCTCAGTCGGACCTATCGTTCTACCTGGAAACTTGCTTAATAATTGATTTCGCCGTCAAACTTTGGCCCGGGTTATGCTGGTAAATCCGGGTATGAAGAAAGCAGTTTTTCAGGCCGATCCGAATAAAGGTTTCATTGCATCATTTATCAGCCCTGTCAGCACCCGGGGGACAGCTCAGTTTACTATGTTTAACGCCGTGCTCATGGGTTGCTGTACGGTTTGTTTTCTGTTGGTTGTGCGGTTGCTTTTGGCCCACTAGCCTTAGGCCCCCGCCCTGACAGTGATAAAAAGGTTGCCAGCATGCGCTGGCGTCAATCGCTCAGGTTTCAAAATCAGCTCCTTTCGATTTTTTCGAAAGTTGCATAAAGAACCCGAGCTCCAAAAGGTGTAGTTCAGATAGGAGTTCGAAAATTGCAGCAGTTGGCAAAAGTTTTCACACAAGTATTAATTGCTCGCGGTGCGAAGCATCACCTCCTCACGTAATCTCGCTGTCAAACCAACGCTTCTGGTGAAAGCGCATAAGGAAGCATAGTTGAGAGTTCTACAGACCTTCGGTAGAATTCAGAGGTGCGGTTCATCAAAAAGCTCAGTTTGGCAGCCTTATCAGGTCTTTGCGTAATATGGCCGCTCATTAGTTCGGGGGCAGAAAAACAACTCGCTGGGCGTGAGATTTTTCGACAACGCTGCGCCAAGTGCCATGGCCGAACAGGCGAAGGTGTAAAAGGCAAATACGATGGTGCGCTTCAAGGGGAGCGTCCCCTCGAAAAGCTCACACGTTACATCGAGCGAAACATGCCGGACGACGCGCCCGGCACATGCACAGGCCAGGATGCTGAATCCGTTGCCCGTTACATTTATCAGACCTTCTATTCACAGGAAGCCCGGTTGCGAAGTAATAAGCCCCCACGCATAGAGCTCCTTCGGCTCACAAACCTTCAGTACTACAATAGCGTAGCTGATCTCATCAAAGATTTTACTGGAAAGGATGGAGCCCCCGGCGAGGAGCACGGTTTACGCGCCACCTATTACAGTTGGAAAGATTTCAACGGCGATAAGAAAGCCATCGAGCGCGTGGATCCGGAGGTGGACTTCGATTATGGTGAAGGCTTTCCGGATGAAAAGGTCAAAGGGACCAACGGCTTCTCCATGCAATGGCGCGGTTCGTTAAAACCTGACGAAAATGGCGAGTACGAGTTTATCTTGCGAACGCCGAATGGGGCTCGTCTCTGGGTTAACAACGAAACGGACCCGCTTATCGATGCCTGGGTGGCCTCAAATCAAACCAGCGAGTACAAAGCAAAACTTCGACTCCTGGGCGGACGTGTTTATCCGCTCAACCTAAATTATTTTAAGCACAAAGAAAAATTGGGAGCCATTTCGCTCCAATGGAAGCCTCCTCACGGCGCACAGCAGCCAATCCCCGCGCGCAACCTGCGGCCCTCGGGTTCTTCTTTTACACTGGTCGTATCAACGCCCTTCCCCCCGGACGACAGCAGCTTTGGGTATGAGCGCGGGATGTCAGTATCCAAGGCTTGGGATGAGGCCACGACCCTGGCCGCAATTGAGGTTGCGAACCACGTGTCGGCCAACCTGGACCGCCTTTGCGGCAGCAAACCGGGCGAAACAAATCGGCTGGCAAAAATCGAGACGTTTTGCACCCAGTTCGTCACGATAGCGTTTCACAGGCCATTGTCCGAATCCGAGCAACGTGTGTTTGTAACGAGTCAATTGAGGAAAGCGCGCTTGCCAGACAAAAGGGGCTCTGTTGCAGGCAAAGAGAAATCTCAAACACCTTTGCGTTCACAACGCAGCTCGTCATCCGAAAACGCGCATGATGACACTACTCAGACACCAATCGAGGACGCGGTAAAACGTGTTGTTTTATTGACGCTAAAATCGCCGCGTTTTCTATATCCGGGCTTGAATGACGCCAGGGCAGATGACTTTGAAGTGGCGGCGCGGCTCTCGTATGCATTGTGGGACTCCATACCGGACCAGAATTTGCGCAAAGCGGCAGCCCAAGGTGCTTTGCATACAATCCCACAATTACAAGAGCAGGTCGGACGCATGTTGATGGATTCACGCGCGCGCGGAAAAATGCAGTCCTTTTTTCATCACTGGTTGCAAATGGATCGCGTTGAAAATCTGTCGAAAGACGACAAAATATTTCCTGGATTCACTCCTGCCATCATTGCCGATTTGCGCAGCTCGATGAACATTTTTCTGGAAGATACCTTGTGGAACGGGAGTTCTGACTACCGAACCCTTCTGTTCGCCGATTATTTGTTTTTGAACAATCGCCTTTCTCAATTTTATGGCCTCAGCACGAACGCAACCGGAGATTTTGTGAAAGTGAGGCTCAATCCTGAGCAGCGTTCAGGCGTTTTGACTCATCCCTATCTGCTCGCGGCGTTTTCATATCAGAAAATGACTTCGCCAATTCATCGCGGGGTGTTTCTGACCCGAAATATCGTTGGGCGGTCGCTCAAACCGCCGCCCATGGCGATGACTTTTAAAGATGCCGATTTTGCGCCAAACCTTACGATGCGCCAGAAAGTAGCCGAGCTTACTCGACCGAAGAATTGCCAGAGCTGTCATTCGGTTATAAACCCACTTGGCTTTAGTCTCGAGCAATACGACGCTGTTGGGCGATTTCGGACCAGTGACAATGATAATCCAGTGGATCCGGAAAGCGAATACCTGACGGATGATGGACAGAAAATTAGATTGAGGGGTCCTCGTGATGTGGCTCAATTTGCTATCGGCAATGAACAGGCTCAAACCGCTTTTATCCAACAATTGTTCCATCATATCGTGAAACAGCCGCTGCTGGCCTATGGCCCGAACACTTTAACACGCTTGCGAGAATCGTTCGTCAGTTCTGATTTCAACATACAAAAGTTAATGCTGGAAATCGCTATGATTTCCGGCCTGCATGGAGTTGAAAAATCGCACCGGGAACAAACCAGTTTGCGAAGCCAAAAAGGTGGATGAAGAGAATACTTCTTCGCAAACTGGAATTGCGTTCTGCACATAAGGAACGAACCCTGTAGCTTTGACTCTTCTCGAATGCCAAGACCTCAAAATCCGCTTCTTGTTTCGGTGGACCGTCCTGAGGACGAGAAGCTCTCCGAGGACACCAGGCTCCTTCACAGCATGGGCTACGCGCAGGAGCTCTTGCGGCGTATGTCTGGGTTTTCCAACTTTGCGATCTCTTTCTCGATTATTTGCATCCTTGCGGGGGGCATCACATCGCTTCAGCTCGGAGTCAGTGCTGTTGGAGGTGCGGCTGCTGGTGTGGTTTGGCCGGTTGGGGTCGCATTTTGTTTCGTCGTCGCCCTGTGCATGGCTCAGATAGCGTCAGCGTTTCCGACTGCTGGCGGTTTATATCACTGGAGTTCGATCCTGGGTGGAAAAGGCTGGGGTTGGGCTGCAGCCTGGTTCAATCTGGGCGGCCTCATTTTCGTCACGGCTGCGGTGAACGTCGGAACGTACCAGTTGTTTGTTAACTTTATCGGACCTCTGTTAGGCCTGGATATTGGCAAGCCGACTTTGGTCCACCAAATTATTGGCGTCATGGCGATCACGGGCTCACAAGCTCTGTTGAATCATTTTGGTATCCGGGTAACGACACTGATGACTGACTTCAGCGGCTACTTAATCTTCGCTGTCGCTACAGTGCTCATTCTGGCCATGCTTTTTGCTGCGCGTACCCACGATCTTACAAGGCTATTCACGTTTACCAATTTCAGCGGTCCCAGTGGCGGCGGTGTTTGGCCGCCGCGCAGCACTTTCGTGATGTTTCTCCTCGGGCTAATGTGGCCGATTTATACGATTACCGGTTACGATGCTTCGGCGCACACCTCCGAAGAAACATTGGATGCCGCGCGGAATGTTCCCAAAGGTATTTTGCGCTCGGTTTACTTGTCAGGCCTTTTCGGCTGGGTGATGGTCTGCTCATTCGTGCTGGCGATGCCAACGCTCCCAGACGCCGCGAAACAAGGAGAGAATGTTTTTGCCTGGCTTATGACCAATGCTCTTCCTGGTACTCTTGGTAGATTCTTGTGGGTGGGAATCGTTCTCGCAAATTATCTTTGCGGGCTCGCCTGCATTACATCTACCTCACGCATGACCTTTGCCTTCGCGCGTGATGGCGGACTGCCGTTCTCAAACTATTTGAGAAAGATATCTTCGAAGTGGAGAACTCCGGTTATTGCGATCTGGACAATTGCCTGCCTTCTGATCCTATCAATCCTGTACGCTCCGGCGTATTCCACACTGACAACCGCAGGAGTTATTTTCCTCTACATTTCTTATGTAATGCCTTCCGCGGCTGGATTTTTGGCTTTGGGCAAAACCTGGACGAGGATGGGGCCCTTCAGGATGCCTGATGCCTTATTTAGAATATTGGCCATTATATCGGTGCTCGGCGTCCTGGTCGTATTGTGGATCGGTGTCCAGCCCCCAAATCAAAAGGCACTTATAGTGACCCTGATTACAATGAGTTTGCTCATCGTGGGATGGTTGCTCGGAGTTCAGCGGATCTTTCGCGGCCCCCCTGCTCTATCGGATGGATCAAAACAAGATGATACGAACCGGCAAGGGCAAAATGGAAATAGCGCAGTGCTTTAGGCATGATTGGCGTCGACTGGAAGGTCATTGCGACTCACGGTGCACGCTGTGAGGTTGCGTCAATTTTTTTGTGTAAAATCATTGAGTGGGTGAAGGGTCCAGTGATCATTCATTCGTTTAAAGACGGCATAGAGGATTCGCTCACAACTGCTTTTGGTAGTAAAGGCACACATGG
>Ga0157375_10001675_pt1 | contig 19076 bp, 10 predicted proteins | sample M35metaG_FD_115311 | JGI IMG/M metagenome (GOLD analysis project Ga0157375, IMG submission 115311) | Miscanthus rhizosphere microbial communities from Kellogg Biological Station, Michigan, USA - M3-5 metaG | ecosystem: Host-associated > Plants > Roots > Rhizosphere > Soil | place: USA: Michigan... | reverse complement strand
GCGATAGTCCGCCGCATAGCTCACCAGCAGGGAATTGATCTCCTCCTGCGTGATGTTTTTCATCCCGCAGCGCTTTCCTACGTTCACGATCTCTGCATCTGGGCTGGCAAGCGCAAGAATCTCTGCCGTGACCAGGTCATCATGCAGAATCACGTCCGCTGTCTGGATCAGGCGTTGAGCTTTCACTGTAAGAAGGTCCGGATCGCCCGGTCCCGCTCCTACCAGAAAGACCTTCGCACCCTCCGCCTCGGAACCACCAGACTGCCGCGCAGGCTGCAGTATTTTTCTCTTCGCGATTCGATGCAGCAGAGCCTTACGTTCTTCTCCTGCTGGATGCCTGGCCAGAATCTCCCGCCGCAGCTCGCCCACCTGCGCCAGCCACGATCCCAGGTCCTCTGGCAGCTGTTCGTTGATCTCGCGACGAAGCTGCTGCGCTACAGCCGGGCTCTCACCGGCAGTCGAAATCGCCACCTGCAGATCTCCGCGGCGAACAACAGACCCGAAGTAGAAATCGCAATGCGGCGGATCATCGACGCTATTGACGAGGATCCCGCGCGCAACCGACTCGCGATAAACCGTCGCATTCACCTCCGGATCGTCCGTAGCCGCGATCACAATGAAGTTGCCGTCCAAATCTCCCGGCGTGAACTCCCTCTCCACGAGCTCGATCTTTCCCTCGTCCGCGAATGCGCGAACTTCCGCCTTCACCACCGGCGCAATCACCCGCAGCCGTATGCCGCTCGACAGCAGCGTGATCAGCTTCTCCAGCGCTACGTTTCCGGCACCCACGAGCAGTCCAGGTCGGCCGTCTAGTATTAGAAATATTGGCTGCAGGTTCATCGGCCTCAGTCTCCCACCGCGTGCGGTACGCGCCCCGTCGGCAGATCTCGCTCCACCGGCGACAGAACCTCTCCCGCAAGATACGACCGCAGTTCATCGTTCGTATGCCGGCTGAACCATACCCGTAAGTTTTCTTCCGTCTCGCGGGTGATGAGGTACTTCCGCAGCAGGCGCGCGATGGCTTCCGGCACCAGCGTTGCCGGAGCACGATAACCCACCGGCCGCGCGATCCCAGAATCCTTCCCAACGGATCCACCCAGGCAGAAGTAGTAGGCATCCACCAGCTTGCCTTCGTGCTTGATCTTCTTGCCCTCGATCCCGATGTCCGCAATCCAGTGCTGTCCGCACCCGTTGGGGCATCCAGTCACGTGTAACCGAAGCTGCTGATCGAATTGCGGAACACGCTCTTCCAGCTCATCCACCAGCCAGCGCGTAAATCCCTTTGTCTCCGTGATGGCCAGCTTGCAGAACTCCGTTCCCGTGCACGCAACGGCCCCGCGCCAGAAAGGCGAGCCTTCTACATGCAGCCCGATGGCGCCCAGTTCGCGCACCAGCTCCGGCGCCATCGCATTCGGCACGTCGATAAAGATCAGATTCTGAGCCACGGTCGCGCGCAGAGCGCCGCTGCCATACTTGTCCGCCAGGTCTGCCGCCGCTTCCAGCTGCTCACCGCTAAGCCTTCCGCGCAGCACAGATGCGCCCACATAGCTCAGCCCAGCCTGCCGCTGGCGATGAATCCCCGCGTGATCCCGCAGCGTTTCGTCGGGCACATTCTCCTCGACACCCGGCAGCAGCTTGTACCCGAGCCGCGTTTCAATCTCATCCAGAAATCGTTCCGTAGTCCACCCCTCGCGCATAAACAGGTACTTCAACCGCGCCCGGTCCCTGCTCTCGCGCAGCACCTGCTGATCGCGGAAGATCTCCGTGATCACTTTGACCACCGGCAATGCCTGTTCCGGCAGCACAAGCGCATTCAGCCGGACGGCCAGATGCGGCTCATTGGAAAGTCCTCCGCCAACCCGCACTGAAAATCCAACCTGCCCATCGCGTTCCGCTCCCGTCAGTGCGATGTCATTGATCTCCGGATAATTGCACCATGTCCGGCATCCACTGACAGAAATCTTGAACTTGCGCGGAAGGTTAACGAACTCCGGATTCGCGGTAAGGTAATGTGCAATCTCCAGCGCGATCGGCGAAGCATCGAAGATCTCGTCGTGAGCGACGCCCGCCAGCGGGCACCCCGTCACATTGCGAACCACGTCGCCGCAGGCCCCCTTCGGCGAAAGCCCGATCGCATCCAGCGCATCCACCACCTCAGGCAGCGACTCGATCGTGAGCCAGTGCAGTTGAATATTCTGCCGCACCGTAATGTCGGCCAGGTTGCGCGCATACTTCCGCGTGAGCCCACCGATAGTCCTGAGCTGATGCGACGAAACAATCCCGTTCGGAATTCCGATCCGCATCATGAAGTAGTCCGTTACGAGCCCCTCACCGCCCTTGCCGCCGGTCGCGCCCACGCCGTCGCCCTGGGTGTAGACCCCCCACCACTTGAAGTACATGCCGGCCCACTCGGGCACCACGCTCGAGCGGCCCTCGCGCGCAAAGGCACGTACTTCGTCAAACGTCTCCCAGGGATTCTTCGCCTTCTTCAGGCGTTCTGTGCGCTGGGCCTTCGTCTCTTTCGGGGGGATCGACTGGACGGGCTGGTTCGATTCGACTGGTTCAGTCATTAGACCTCTCGTGGGGGAATTCGCTAAAAACAGAAAGCCCGCGTCAGCTAAGGCTGTATCGCGGGCTCTCAGGAAACCTTGAAATGTGTATAGACTTATTTCGGTCTAGAGGTCACCTGTGCACGCGAATGCGGCATACAGAGGCGACAACAGGTCCGAAGGTCCATATATCGATTTTGGCAGGATGTTGGCGAAAATGCAAATCGAATGCGACAATCGGCCGCCCGACCGCACCCTGACTTCAATTTTCCCTTGAACCGGATCTGCCTTCCTGACCTCGCCGCATCTACAAACGTTTGTACGTTTTGCCGGAATATGGAACCGCCGATTTAGGCCACGTCGCCGAACCTTTCTCGCATCCAACCTGTTTAGGACCCGCAGGCTACCACCGCCGGGAGCGTATATATGAAAATCGCGCAGGTTGCGCCCTTATATGAGAGTGTGCCCCCTAAGCTATATGGAGGAACGGAGCGAGTTGTCTCATACCTTACTGAGGAGCTTGTTCGACTGGGCCATGACGTCACGCTTTACGCAAGTGGAGATTCTCAGACCGCCGCACGCCTGCGATCCATAAGTGATCGATCTCTGCGTCTGGAAGGCGGCAAGCTTCTCTCCCCACTTGCGCATCACCTCAACTTGATCGAAACCGTAGCTCAAGAAGCCGACGAGTACGAGCTCGTCCATTTCCACCTTGACTACCTGCCCTTTTCGCAGATTCGGCGCCTCGACATTCCCGCCGTAACCACCTTGCATGGCCGCCTCGATATCCCTGACCTTTATCCCCTTTTTCGGGAATTCGAAGACATGCGCCTGATCTCCATCTCCGACGCACAGCGGGCTCCGATGCCATGGGCCGGTTGGCTTGCCACCGTACATCATGGCCTGCCGGCCGATCTACACGAGCCCACCTTTACGCAAGGCGACTACCTTGCTTTTCTTGGGCGCATATCTCCTGAAAAGAGGGTCGACCGAGCCATCGAAATCGCCAAACAAGTCGGGATGCCTCTTCGTGTTGCTGCCAAAATCGACGAAGCAGATCGCACCTATTTCGAATCTGAAATCAGCGACCTCCTCGTCAATTCAGACGTCGAGTTCGTCGGCGAAATCGGAGAAGCAGACAAAACAGATTTCCTGGGAAAAGCAGCTGCTTTGTTGTTCCCTATCGACTGGCCTGAGCCTTTCGGCCTTGTCATGATTGAAGCCATGTCGTGTGGAACTCCGGTGATCGCATTCCGAGGCGGGTCTGTCGCAGAAATAATCGACGACGGAGTTACCGGATTTATCGTGGAGAGCGTCGAAGAAGCGGTGGAGGCCTGGAAGAAAATTCCCTCGCTCGACCGCCAAGGCGTACACCAGCGGTTTCTCGAGCGCTTTACCGCACGCACGATGTGCGAACGCTATATTGAAGCGTACGAACTCGCAATCTCAGAAAAGAAACGCGCCGCAAGTGGCAATCGCGGGCTCTCGCTCGCAGTCTAATTGAGGAGTTCTCTATTGATGCTTCCAACGGTTCAGAAAGAACATCACCAGGACATCATTGAAGTTGGGCAACAGTTCTATATCCGCGCATCGTCAGCGCTCGCCGACGATCGCACGCGAGTCCTGCTTAACGGCGACACCTTCGCAGTCTTCGACCGCAGCGGCGACGTACAGCCCGTCGGCTTTGGGCAGCAGGGCATCTTCCACAACGAAACTCGCCATCTCTCCCGGCTCGAGATGCGCTTCTGCGGCGTCCGTCCTCTTCTGTTGAGTTCGACAGTTCGCGAGGACAACATCCTCTTTGCCGCCGACTCAACCAATCCCGATCTCGATCTCGAAGATGGAACCCTGCTTCCTCGCGGCACCGTCCATATCTACCGCGCCAAGTTCCTCACCGAGACGGTCTGCTACGACCAGATCACAGTCAACAACTACTCCGAGACTGCCGTCGATATCGAACTCTCTTTCGAATTCGACGCCGACTTCGCCGACATCTTCGAAGTCCGCGGTCAGAAGCGCCAGCGCCGCGGCGAAAAACGCCCCGCCAAAGTCACACGCAATTCCGTCGAACTCTCCTACGTCGGCCTAGATCGCATTCATCGCGCCACCTTCATTGAGTGCGGCATTCCCTGCGAGACGCACGACGGCGGCATCACTGTTCCACTCCACATCGAGTCTCACGGCGAAGCCAGTTTCACGATCAACATGGCGTGCATTCACGGCGGAGACGGTCAGCATCTTCATCTGCCCGCCTTCAACGATGCGCTGCAGCAAATGAATCAGGAGCGTAGCTCCGGTCCGCTAGCCGACGTGGACATTCACACCTCCAACGAGCAGTTCAACGAGTGGATCCGCCGTTCTCGTGCCGACCTAGCCATGATGATCACCCCTACATCGCATGGTCTCTACCCGTATGCCGGAGTGCCGTGGTTCAGCACCGTTTTCGGGCGTGACGGTATCATCACAGCACTCGAGTTGCTATGGCTCGCTCCCTCTGTCGCCAAAGGCGTACTCACCTATCTCGCCGCAACCCAGGCCACCAGCCACGATGCCGAGCGCGATGCAGATCCAGGCAAAATCCTCCACGAAATGCGTAAAGGCGAGATGGCGAATCTGCGTGAAATTCCATTCGGCCGCTACTATGGCACCGTGGACGGCACTCCGCTCTTTGTCCTGCTCGCAGCCGCATATTACGAGCGCACAAGCGACATCGGATTCCTGAAGGAAATCTGGCCCAACATTCTCGCCGCCCTCGAGTGGATCGATGTCTACGGCGACCCTGACCATGACGGCTTCGTGGAGTACGCCCGTGCCACCGACCGTGGCCTCGTGCAGCAGGGCTGGAAAGACTCCAACGACTCCGTGTTCCACAGCGATGGGCGTCTCGCCCAGGGCCCTATTGCCCTCTGTGAAGTCCAGGCCTACGTCTACGCCGCAAAGAACGGCGTCGCCTCAATTGCCGCCGATCTCGGCCACAAGGATCTCGCCGATAAACTTCGCATCCAGGCTGCCGATCTCCGCTCGAAGTTTCAATCTCAGTTCTGGTCAGATGAACTCGGCATGTTCGCCCTTGCGCTCGACGGAGAGAAGAAGCAGTGCCGCGTGCGCAGCTCCAATGCCGGTCAGTGTCTCTTTTCCGGCATCGCCAGTGACGCCCAATATCGCTCCATCAGCGAAGGTCTTCTTTCTCCCGCTTTCTTTTCAGGGTGGGGAGTCCGCACCATCGTCACCGGCGAGCGCCGCTACAACCCCATGTCATACCACAACGGCTCAATGTGGCCGCACGATAACGCGCTCATCGCCCTCGGCGCATTGCGGCGCTCCGACAAGGATCTCGCCTTGCGCATCACTTCCGGTCTCCTTGACCTCGCGTCAGAGGTCATGATCCATCGCTTGCCGGAACTGATCTGCGGATTTGGCCGCCGTCCCGGCAAAGGACCCACGCTCTATCCAGTCGCTTGCTCGCCGCAGGCGTGGGCTGCGGGATCAGTGTTCATGGTGCTCCAGGCCTGCCTCGGCCTGGAGATCAAGGCCAGCGAGTCACGCCTCTACATGCACCACTCGGCGCTGCCTGAAAAGCTCCAGCACGTTCGCATTCGCAATCTTCGGATCGGCAACGGCAGCGTCGACATCTCCTGCGAGCGCTATGCCGACACTGTCAGCGTCAACATCCTCCGCAGAAACGGAAACGTCGAAATCGTCGCCATGCGCTGACACGCCTCCTGGCGATAGTATTCAGCCAATTGAGCCGGCGCTGCATTCGCATCGGCGTCGGCTTCAATGTTTGTGAGGAACAGGCACTGACGAAGAACCAGCCGGGATCAGATCACGAATTCGGTCCTGCCGAACGCCTTGGCAAGGTGCGTATAAATCGCGAAGGCTGCCTGAAGGGATTCCTTCGCTTTCTCATCCGACATCTGGGAAGTGGTGGCGCGAATCTTTTCGTCTTCCGGGAAACGGGCGCCTCGTTTCGTAACTTCATTCAGTAATTTTCTGAATTCATCCCACACGTGATCATCGGGAAAGCTATCGCGCTGCAGATGGCTGACACCGGAAATCAAGCCGTTCAATCGTTCCTGAAGGGAAGCATCTGACACGAGCGCGAAACGAATTTCGCTCGAGAACTTCTCCCATGCGTGATCGACCCCCATATCTTCCCGCCTCCCCGTACCTCTGATCAGAGTAAGAAGCCGCGCTGCCGGGGCGCGGCTCTCCAACGTAGCGACATCATTGCACGGGCAATGATGTCGCGCAACAGGGGCTTTGCCGGGCGCCCCAGGTCCCTCGCATTTGGGCACCTGAAATTCCAAGCATCTGGGGACTTGGGATTCCAAGCGTGCCGACACTATCGAAATGCGTTTAAACTATTCACCTTGCAGATAGGAATCGATATGGCTTCCCCAACAGCAATATCCCCGCACGCAGGCAATCCCGTCGCCGTGACCCTGCATGGTCGTAAGTTGGAGCCTAACCGGCGCATTCCGCTCAATCTAGATTGGGTGGAAGAGGTTCGCGCCAACACCAGCGCCGTGGAACGCCGTGCAGCCACACATACGGCACGCCGGACGGTCAAAAAAGAGCATCAGGCTGCCTGGCTGCTGCGCGCGCTCGCCTGCATGGATCTGACAACCCTGAGCGGAGACGATTCAGTGGAGCGAGTAAAACGCCTTTGCGCCAAGGCTCGCAATCCCGTGCAGCGTCAGTTAGTCGAGAGCCTGGGCATCGAAGAGCTGAATCTCACTGTCGGTGCCGTCTGCGTTTATCACACGTTTGTCGAAACTGCTGCCAAAGCCCTCGAGGGATCGAACATTCCAGTCGCGGCAGTATCAGCCGGGTTCCCGGCCGGCTTGTCGCCCCTTGCGGAACGCGTGCAAGAAATCCGCCGCTCTATCGAAGCTGGTGCCTCCGAAATCGACATCGTGATCACTCGCGCCCACGTCTTCAATGGCGAGTGGCAGGCTCTCTATGACGAGGTTGCCGCATTCAAGGAAACCTGCGGCCCGGTTCACATGAAAGCCATCCTGGGAACCGGCGACCTGATGACGCTGCGCAACGTAGCCAGGGCCAGTTGGGTGGCCATGATGGCAGGTGCGGATTTCATCAAGACCTCGACAGGCAAGGAAGCCGTGAATGCCACACTGCCGGTCTCAATCACCATGGTGCGCTGCATACGCGAGTACGCCGAACGCACGGGGATGGCGGTAGGCTTCAAGCCGGCGGGTGGTATCCGCACCGCGAAGCAGTCATTGGATTGGCTTTCCATGATGAAAGACGAGTTGGGACGACCATGGCTGGAGCCTTCGCTCTTTCGAATCGGCGCCAGCGGCATGCTCGCAGATATCGAGCGCCAGCTTGAGCACTACACAACCGGCCGCTATTCGGCGGCATACCGTCACCCAATCGCGTAGCTGGGTCCGGGTTCCCGGGAGGAGATGCAATGAGCAGCATCGTCGATAAGTTCTACACCATGGAATACGGAGCCGCGCCGGAGGATCCGAAGGAAGCTGTTCAGTGGCTGGAGCGGCACCACCGCCGGTTCGACGCATTCATCGGGGGCGCATGGGTGCAGCCCGCGAGCGGCAAGTACTTCGAAACCAGCGATCCGTCGAGCGGAGATACTCTCGCCGAAGTCGCGGATGCGAACGCCGCCGACGTGGAAGCATCCGTGTCTGCCGCCCGCAGGGCCCTGCCCGCGTGGCAGGCCCTGAGTGGGCACGAACGCGCTCGCTACCTCTACGCGTTGGCCCGACAGGTTCAGAAGCACTCGCGCCTCCTGGCTGTGCTCGAGACCATGGACAACGGCAAGCCCATCCGCGAGAGTCGCGACATCGATATTCCCCTCGTGGCACGCCACTTCTACCATCATGCAGGCTGGGCGCAATTGCTGGAATCTGAGTTCCCGAATTACAAAGCGTGCGGCGTCGTCGGCCAGATCATTCCCTGGAATTTTCCGCTGCTCATGTTTGCCTGGAAAGTCGCGCCTGCCTTGGCTGCCGGCAACACCGTCGTCATTAAACCCGCTGAAAACACTCCACTCACAGCGCTCGCACTCGCGGAGTTGTCCATGGAAGTGGGACTGCCGCCTGGCGTACTGAACGTCGTGAATGGCGGACCTTCGGCCGGCCAGTCGATCGTCGAACATGCGGGAATCGACAAGATCGCATTCACTGGCTCCACTGAAGTAGGCCGCATTATTCGCAAGGCCACCGCGAAATCGCACAAAAAGCTTTCCCTCGAACTTGGCGGAAAATCTCCCTTCGTCGTTTTCGACGACGCCGATCTCGATTCCGCTGTCGAGGGCCTCGTCGACGCCATCTGGTTCAACCAGGGACAGGTCTGCTGCGCTGGTTCGCGGCTTCTCGTGCAGGAGCGCGTGGCAGAAACACTCTATACCAAGATTCGCGCTCGCATGGATACCCTGCGCGTCGGCCACCCGATGGATAAGGCCATCGACATCGGCGCGATTGTTTCGCCATCCCAACTCGAAACAATCCGTCGCATGGTCGATGCGGGAGTTGCCGAAGGCGCGCGCTGCTGGCAACCCGACACGCCGCTGCCTCAGAAAGGTTCCTACTTTCCACCCACGCTGCTCACCGATGTACACCCAACCGCAACCGTGGCACAGATGGAGATATTTGGTCCGGTCCTCACCGCGATGACCTTCCGCACTCCGGCCGAAGCCATCGAACTGGCGAACAACACCGTCTACGGTTTGGCAGCGAGCATCTGGAGCGAGAACATCAACGTCGCGCTCGATCTTGCTGCGCAGGTCAAAGCCGGCGTGGTCTGGGTCAACTCCACCAACCAGTTCGACGCTGCCTGCGGATTCGGCGGCTATCGCGAGTCTGGCTACGGGCGCGAAGGCGGCCGCGAAGGCATGCTCGAGTACATGACCCCAACGTGGCTGCACGATCTCCCCGCGGCTCCGGCCGCTTCGCTCGCCCAACCTGGTTCCGAGGAAGACAATGAACCCGGCGATTCTAAAAACGGTCTCGCGCAATCCATCGATCGCACCGTCAAGCAATATGTCGGCGGGAAACAGGCCCGCCCTGATTCGGGCTACTCCTTCCCCGTTTACGGTAGAGACGGCCAGTTACTCGGCGAGGCTCCGCTCGGCAATCGCAAGGACATTCGCAATGCCGTTGAAGCGGCACAGGCCGCGAAAGGATGGGCTCGTAACACGGCTCACGCCCGCGCGCAGGTTCTCTATTACCTCGCAGAGAATATGATTCAACGACGCGACGAAGTCGCGCACCGGCTCGCCCGCTCAGTCGGCGAGGAGGGCGCGGCACTCGAGACCGATCTCTCCATCGAGCGCATCTTTTCTTACGCAGCATGGACAGACAAATACGAAGGCGTCGTGCATCACCCTCCCGGTCGCAACATCACCATCGCCATGCCCGAGCCAATTGGAGCCATGGGCATTTTAGCGCCGGATGACGCGCCATTACTTGGCCTGCTCTCGCTCGTCCTGCCGGCAATTGCAATGGGCAACTCCGTGGTTGCGGTTCCGTCAGAACATCACCCGTTGATCCAGGGCGATCTATACCAGCTGCTCGATACCAGTGACGTGCCTGCCGGCGTCGTGAACCTGGTCGCGGGACGTCCTGCCGAACTCGCAAAAACTCTCGCTGAGCACGACGGCATCGATGCGATCTGGTGTTTCCGAAGCGACGAGGAAGCCGCCATGGTGCGCGCCGCATCCATCGGAAACATGAAGCAGGTCTGGACCAATGACGGACGCGAATACGACTGGTTCAACCGCGCGCAAGCCGAAGGCCGCTGGTTCCTCCAGCATGCAACTCAGGTCAAAAACATCTGGGTTCCCTACGGAGAGTGACGAGGCTTATCCGGAAACTTCCTTCGCCCTCGCGCGAACGCGCAACCGTCGCGCAACCCGATCGCCGTTATCGGACATCGCCTTGTCTTCCTCGCCGCGACCACCCCATCGGTCTTTCATTTTCAGAAACGGGCTCTCGAACCAGCGGAAGCTCGCCCAGCTCAAGAACCACACCCACGCGAACACAGCCGCATGAATGAGCCATGCTGGAACCCACGGCCTGGTTGCATCGATCACAATTCGATCGCAATCCCAGAACAGCAGGTGAAACACGTAGAACCCGTAGCTCACCCGCCCCAGGTGCAGCAGCGGCCGCAAAGAGAGGATCGGGCCAAGCCACCTCGCCCGCAAGCTCATCGCGACCAGTCCGCATGCAACCGCCGCGACCGCGGTCAAACCCCACGTCTGCATCCATGTCTCAAATGTGACGTCATGGAAAAGACCCCAGCGCCAATAAGCCAGTCCCAGCGCACACGCCGCCGCCAAAGTTCCAGCAGTGACTGTCTTCGTGCTCAACCGCTCCACTCCGCCCCGCCCACGCACCCACAGCGCCAGCGCCGACCCAGCCAGCAGCGAATCCGCTCGCGTCAGCGTCCAGAAATAAACCTCGTTATGCTTCGCCCACTCCGCCGGCAGCCAGAAGCGAAGCCCAATGCGTAACAGCATCACACCCACGATCGAACAAAGGCAGAGCACCATCAGCCGCTCGCGACGTCGCACCACCCACACAACCAGCGGCCATGTGAGGTAATACTGCTCCTCTACGCACAGCGACCAGTACGGCCCCACCTGCACGCGAAGCGTCTCCTGTGCGATGTGCACCGTCGCCGGGAGCCGGTTGAAATGCTCATGATTCCAACCCGCCCACAGCGCATACGACCCCAGATAATTTCCCACGTACGCCGGCCAAGCAAGAAAACCCGTTTCAAATCGCCCCTGTGCAAACATGAACACCAGCAGCACGCACCACAGTCCCCAGTACAGCGGGAAAATCCGTAGAGCTCGTCTGATATAGAAATTTCGAAAGTAGTGTTCTTCACCAAGGCTGTCAAAAAGAATGCCCGTGATCAGAAACCCTGACAGCGCAAAAAAGAGATCCACGCCCACCCAGCCCCACTCCCCCGGGGAATGCGGCTCGATTCGAAAATGAAACCAGAACACAGCGGCGATAGACACGCCGCGCAGCCCGTCAAGCGGTCGAAAGCGCTGCGTATCCCGGGACAACAAGCTCTCTTGCGCGTAAGACGTACTCAGCTCTCCACTCCACTCTTGGACTTCCATTCTCAGATGACGTCCTTTTCATCCCTGTTGCCCGTCGCCTCTTCCCAAATGCCTGCATCACCGTCCAAACACGAGGCAGCGGGTATACTTCTCCGGTCTTCCCGGGCACCACTCGAGGGCCTATGAAAGCCTGTGCGACTTTGCTTCTGCTGTTAGCTCCTTCACTCCCTGCGCTTTCGCAGACCCAAGCCAAATCCTCTGAACCTTCCCCGCGGCTCTCCATCCAGGAGTCTCTCGGATTCGAGCAGCAGAACGCTGATACCAGGCCAACTGGCTGGGTCGGCGGTCCCGCTGAGACCCTCTTCGCCGACAACCAAATTGTCCACAGCGGCCATTGGTCTGCGCGGCTCGAACGCGGCCCAGCTTCGCCCGACAAATTCTCTGCGCTCACCCGTATTCTCCCCATCGATTTCGCCGGCAGCGAAATTGAACTCGTCGGCTATCTGCGCTTGAAAGACGTCTCCGAATACGCGGGTTTCTGGATGCGCGAAGACGGCGAAGAAGGTCCCGTTGCCTTTGACAGCATGCAGAAAGATGCCGTGAAGGGCACACGCGACTGGGTCGAGTACCGTATCAGGCTCCCCCTCCAGCCAACAGCACGCAAGCTCGTTTTCGGCGTGCTCATCTCTGGCACTGGCACGGTCTGGGCTGACGACCTGAAGTTGCTCGTAGATGGCAAGTCTGTCGCGGAAGCCATTGCGGCCGCGCCGCCACCGCCTACTGTGCTCGACACAGACCACGAATTCGATACCGGTTCGCGCATCACGTTCTCTTCGCTATCTGCTATGCAGGTTGACAATCTCACCACGCTCGGCCGCATCTGGGGATTCCTCAAGTACCACCATCCCGCCGTTGCTTCCGGCAAGCGCCACTGGGATTACGAACTGTTCCGCATTTTCCCTGTCATCATAGCGGCGCCTGATTCCGCAACTGCCAATGCCGCGCTTGCCAAATGGATCGATAGCCTCGGGCCAATTGCCGGATGCACCAACTCCTCCTGCGCGCACGAACCTCGCGGTGAGCTCAATGAGAAACCAGACCTGGCCTGGATCCGCGACACCCGATCACTCGGGACAGAACTAAGCAAGCGTCTGCAATTCATCCACCAAAACCGTCCTCTCGCTGTGCAGTTCTATGTCGGCTGGAGCCCCGGCGTCGGCAACCCTCAGTTCCGGCACGAGCCCGCATATCCCAACATCCATCTGCCCGACGCTGGCTATCAGCTTCTCGCCCTTTTCCGTTGGTGGAACATCATGCAGTATTGGGCGCCCTATCGCGATGTAGCTGGTCAGAACTGGCCGTCGGTTCTCCACGAGTTCATTCCAAAGATCGCGCTCGCCGGCGACAAAGACGCCTATCAGCTCGCGCTCTTCCAACTCGTCGCAAAAGCCAACGACACGCATGGCAATCTCTGGAGTTCGCTCAGCGTCCGCCCACCGGCAGGGGACTGCGAACTGCCTGTCATTGTCCGCTTCATCGAAGATCAGCCGGTCATCGTCTCAATTGAAAGCTCTGCATCCGCGCCCTTCAAGATCGGTGACGAAATCGCGGCTCTCGACGGCCAGCCAGTTGCGCACTTGATTGCAGAGTGGACGCCGTACTACGCCGATTCCAATCGAGCAGCGCGCCAGCGCGACATCGCTAACGCCTTCACCCGGGGCGGATGCGGAGCCGCTTCACTTGATGTCGTTCGCCACGGCGCCAAACTACACCTCAGCGCAGAGCGCGTGCACCACGACACCCGGGATCCCCACTGGCACGACCTTCCCGGCGACACCTTCCGTATGCTCTCCAGCGATCTCGGCTACCTCAAGCTCTCTTCCATCAAGGCCGCAGACGTACCTGTGTACATAGAGCGCGCCGCTAAAGCCAAAGGCCTCATCGTCGACATACGCAACTACCCCTCCGAGTTCATGCCTTTCGTCCTCGGTCCTTACCTGGTGACTGCAGCCACTCCGTTTGCCACCTTCACAACAGCCGACGCTTCCAACCCCGGCGCGTTCGCATTCGGCACCACAGTTGACATCCAGCCCGGCCCCAATCATTTCGCCGGCAAGGTCGTCATCCTTGTAGACGAGACTTCGCTCAGCCAGTCCGAATACACCGCAATGGCACTCCGTGCCGGGCCCACTTCAGTCGTAGTCGGCAGCACCACGGCGGGCGCGGACGGCAACGTCTCTGAGATACCTCTGCCCGGCGGCTTCAGCACAATGATCAGCGGCATTGGCGTCTTCTACCCAGATCACCGCCCCACGCAGCGTATCGGCATCGTGCCCAACATCGAGTCGAAGCCCACACTCGCCGGAATCATCGCCGGCCGAGACGAAGTTCTTGAGACCGCTATCCGCCAGATCCTCGGCCCCGCCACACCGCAATCCGAAATCCAAAAAGTCGCGAAGCCATCCGCAGGGCCGCATTCAACTCCCGCGTCACTCGATAAAGGTGCGCACTAGTCATCGATGGCCCTGCGATACACCGCAATAAGATAAAAAACGCAACCTGGCTTCCTCGATGAGCGCCCCATCCGGCCAAATGCGGGAAGAGTCCCGAGTCATCGCCAGCAGATGCCCGACTGCGACACGATAGAAATGCGTTTCACAGAAATACGACCCTCGAAGGCACTCGGTGAATTCAACCAAACGCTTATCAGAACAAGGACCAGATCCCGGCCCGGGGGGACTCAGTTAATAGGTCCAAACCCTTTTTGGATCAAAGTGTTCCACCTGCCTACGCAGGCTTTCGCGCTCTCGCGCAACATACTCTGGCTTGTGCCCAGGCCAGTTAAACTCATCGATCGGCTTACCCATACGCGCCAGCGCCAGATCCCAGACTCTCTCATCCGAGCTACGGATCGGCCGCGGCCGCTCGACGTTGATCAGACCCTCAACCTCGGCAAGCGCACTGTGCGCCCTCGGCCCCAATGTCGCGAAGCTCAGCGCTACAGCATGCATGACAGGCTTCCGGCGATATTCAGGCTGAAGTGTTCTATCGCGCTCCAGGATCGTCAGCAATTCGGGAATCGCGGCCTCTCCCCTATCCGCGAGCCTCACGATCATCGGGCAGACGTCGGATCGCAGTTGTTCGCTTGCGAGAATCGTCCGTTCGTCCGCTGAGAGTCTAGCAAATGTTCCTTCAGGCATTCTCGCAAGGAGCCTCGCAAGCTGAGCTCTTGCCTGGCTAGAAGTTGATGGGCTGATAATGCGCGAGCCCAGCACGGTCCGCAATTCCGGCGCGACTTTCGATTCGTATCCGGAGTACAGCTTGGGCGATATTGGAATGCGCTCGTCCGCGATCACCCGGCGGAGCACGGAAAGCTGCTCGCCTGGCAGAGGATGCTGCCAATCGATCGTGGGTAGCCACATGTCGGCGAGCCCGAAATCCGGATCATCCGGTTGCAGCGCCGGATTACTTGTAGCGGCGCGCAGGCGATCGAGCATGGCGTTCGTAAGGCCTTGATCAACCTTGGGTTTGGCAAGCGAGCTGTATCGGAAAAGCTCCGTAACCGGATTGAGCGGCGGATCCTCAGGCCCGCTGGTGAGCCTGTCTCGCGACAACTCGACGTGATAATTCTCGATGCCTCCGGTGCCGGCGAACCGCAACGGAGCCGAAAGAGACCGTCCGACAACAATCGACCGCCGCATGAGCGCTCTACCGTCCCGGCCCAGGACCTCTACTCGCGAGATCGTTGGTCCGTTTCCTCGAAAGTTGGTAACTCGTATGGTTTGGTCCGCTGGTGTCCAGCCTCGCTCCACCACAAGCTTCTGGCTCGATGTAAGGCGTAGACCCCATGAGGCGGCCACGGCCTGTTTGTCTAATTTTATTTGGGCGAGATGCGCCTCGATATCCTGGATTTTCTTTGGTGCTGGACCGCGCGGAAGGTCATCCAAAATAGACTCCGGACTGACAGGAAAGGCGCTTTGCGACCGATTACCATCTCTCGACGCCAATCGGAAAACGAGCGGTGCTGTATTCGCGGACTGTCCGCTCTCTGCCACCGTTACGCTTTGAACATCCGGTGTGTCCAGCAACGCAGCACAAAGGGCACTGCAACTTTCGGTGAAATCATGTTTGATCGAGGAAAACTTTGGCAACTCAACTCTGACGTTTCCCGCAAGCTTTACAGGCGAGGCAGGCTTAACCTCAGGCAAATTGGCACGCGCAAATGCGGTGCGACCTACGACCGCACCAGGTAGTGCAAGGGTCCAGCCGAGCAAGAGTGAGCACAATCCGGCGATCACATCGCGCTTCAGGCCCGAAGACATCACAAGCAAACGCCTGAATACGGCGAACATAGCCGAGTAAAGAAAGATAGTGGGTGCGGCGATCAGAATAAGTCCCGGGACAATAAGAAACATCGCAACCGCAACTATCCCGGGTGCAGCGAGCGCGATGAAGGCAGCTACTCCCCAGACAATCAGCCACAGCTTCAGCGTTACCGTTACACGCCCCTTCATTTTTCAAGATTGTATTTGTGTCCTGAGCGCATGTGAATCATAATCATCACCGACTTTAGTAAGCGCTCGCGACAAGCTTGACTCTGTCGAATCGACGTTCTTTCAGATCCGCGGGGCGAATCATGAATTGAAGCACGCCTTCGCCAAATTCGTGGCCCACGGGTTTTCTTGACGAGAGTTCCAGCAACAATAACCAATCCTGCACATATGGTTCGATATCACCCTGCACATAGCTGGGCGGTCCGAACATGTGATTCGGACAAGGCGCATGAACGGATCGAATTTCCTTCAACGACCCTTCGGCCTTGCGAATTTCCCATTTCGCAGGTTCTTCACGATTGCCGCGGTCCGGATACTCGTCGTGAACATACACAGTGGCAAGCCTATGGCTCTCCGTGCAGGTGGCTATCAAATCCGTCGGTATGGCGCCAGTTGCGTCGCTTCCCAATCCAAAGCTCACGTTGACGCACTGCTCCAGCAATGCACCCCAACCGCTCCCGAGCACCGGCTCCAGTTCTGACATCCATTCCCAAATCTCGTCGGACCGCGATTGTTCGATGGCGGCCGATGCGGGATACCCAGCGGCGAGAATGTAAAGCCGTGTCGCCTGTTCCCGCCAAGCCGCTAACTTTGTTTCGCGTTCCTGTTCGCCCATTTCCCGCAGCAGATGCTTCGTCGGATTGCTCAGCTGATCCAGCACCTTGGCCGTCACAATACGAACGGCAGCAAAGTCGTGCGGAAATGCCATAAACGGCCGGCCGAATGGCCTCTGCCGGATTGCAAGCCGTGTGGCCGTCGGAACTCCGTCAGGATGTTCCAGCGCAAGAATCGCCTCTGCACTCTCGCCCTCGTTCCAGAACGATCCTTGCGCATTCTTGCCTTTGTCCTGCGTGCCGGGATAGGAGCATGCCACCGCTGCGAACGGCCACCTCGGCAGAATGTGTGGAACGTTTTGGCTCTGCTTTGAGATTCGAGCCGAACAGTAGGGCACCAGGTAAGCTCCCTCATCGCCGTATACAGGTGGCATGTCTGGTGGAACCGGCAGTGGCCGCCAGCTACCCTCCGGACCAGGCGCATGAATGAACTGAAAATCAAATGGTTCACCCCAGGTGAGATCGCCGAACAGGTAGAGAACGCCATCGCGCGGCAACAGGCCCGTTACGTCCTGCCCAACGAGTTCGGCGCAACTCCACTGCAAAATGAAGGACAGGGGCGCATCGCCTGGTTTGTTGCGGACGCGCGGCCAGCGAAATGTTTTCGGCCCGATCGGTATCCCGCCGTAGAAAGATAGCCCAGCAACGGCTGCAGGTGGGCAGATCTCACGAAAAACGATCGGACGGCTCCGCGCTCGATCGAGGAGCGGCTCAGCCCATAACGCGGGTTCCTGGCCCGCATTGCTTGCAGAAACCTTATCGATCCCACGCTCACGAGGCGTCGCATTTGCCGATTTTGATCTGGCAAGCGGCAACACGTCGCGCAGCAACGCCCAGTCAATCCCCGCTGCAACAAGTCCAAACATTGTTGCCGCAAATACGAGCATCTTCGCAGGTGGCAGTTTGTCCAGGCCACTCACCAGCATCGCCTTGGTGACTGCCGCGACGAGAATAGCCGCAGCTGCGCAGAAAAAGACGGCCGAGAATCGAGGAATCTTCATATCATCGTTGCTTGGAATCACAACGCCCTAACAAGCATCAACGGGCGATGCCGCATGCGTTCGAGCTTAACCTACGTTGTGGCAGAGCAAACTTTATGATGGTTCCGTCTAACGATGCATTGAGTAAGATGCGGGCGTAAAAAGTTCTGGCTATCCATGAGCTGGCGCGGCTGTCCAGGTGTGCTGGACGCCGCACACGTCTCGCTTGTACTCATCGCACTCACGCTGGATTACATGAAGTCCAATTCGCAATTCATTTGAGCCCGCACCTCCAGCGAAATCGCTTGTCGGCGAGAAGCGGCTCCTCCGGCAGTTGCATGCAATTTGCCCCGGCGGGGTCACCCATTACAGCGCAGAATCCTTCCGTGGCTGACCCATGATCCCTGACCCCTGATTTCCGATCACTGCTTTCCGGCCGCCTGGACCAGTGCCTCCACGGGCGCGACGATCATGTTCCGCAACACCGCCTGTGGCTTCTCCGCCGCCTTCAGAGTCTGCAGATCGCTTTGCGTTGCCGAAGCATCCGCCGCGTGGTGGTTCTGCAGATCGTCGAGCGCTCGCAACCCGATGGTTGACACCTGCGATACCGTCTGCGACAGCGGTGACAACTCGGCAGTGATCTCCGAACTCTTCAGCGTTGGTTGCAGCTTCGCGTCGTTGTCGCGCCAACGCGTGAGCCAGTCCTTCGCAGTCTGCCATTGCTCCTGAGAGGCATTGCCTCCCACAAGCGCCTTGACCAGTACGCTGAACTCTCTTGCCGTCTCGCTCTCCGGTGGAACCGCATCCACCAGGTGATTCAGAGGCGAGTGCCAGTCGTACTGTTTGAGAGACTCTCGGTCATATCCACGCGGCGGCTGCACCACCGACGCCAGCACTGCAAGATACTTCGGATCCTTGTCGCCACTCATCCGCTGCAGCATCAGGGGCTCGACCGACCGATGCGTGAGCCCATAAGCTTCCAGCTTGGCGGAGACAGCGTTCATCCGTGCATACATCGACTCCACATCGCGCACATCCTGCGGCGACCAGAGCCGCTCCGCAATCGCAGCAGTCCGCGGCCATATCCGGCTGTCGATAATCTCCGACGTGGTGAACTCGCTCCACATCGCTGCCTCTCCGCCCATTACGCGCGTCTTCTCCTCGGCCGACAGGTTCGCAGCGTCGCCGCCCAGCGGATCGGTCAGGTAATGCTCCTCCGCAGACTGGTGCAAATCGATGTAATAGCCGTTCGAAAGGATCGTTCGGTTCCCCTGCCGCGCAGACGCAGCCAGGCCCTTCGGCCCGCGCCACGACTGGAT
>Ga0157375_10001673_pt1 | contig 19079 bp, 16 predicted proteins | sample M35metaG_FD_115311 | JGI IMG/M metagenome (GOLD analysis project Ga0157375, IMG submission 115311) | Miscanthus rhizosphere microbial communities from Kellogg Biological Station, Michigan, USA - M3-5 metaG | ecosystem: Host-associated > Plants > Roots > Rhizosphere > Soil | place: USA: Michigan... | reverse complement strand
TCGGATGAGGACGTCCGGCTCGCGGCCGAGTATTACGCAGCGCTCGCGCCGACGCCGTTCGTCGACGTCATCGAGACTGCGACGCCGCCGAAAACCTACGTGAGCATCGTTGCGCGGCATCGCGTGCTGTCGCCCGCAGGCGGCACCGAGCCCCTCGGCCGTCGCATCGTGCAGATTCCGAAAGATCCGTTTCGCACGAACATCCGCGATCCGAAATCGGGCTTCATCGCATACGTTCCGCCCGGCAGCGTCCGGCGCGGCGAGCAGCTCGTCAAAACGGGCGGAGACATCACGGTGCCATGCGCGAAATGTCACGGCGACTCGCTCATGGGTCTCGGCGATGTGCCCCGCCTCGCAGGAATGCAGCCCGTCTATATCGCCCGGCAGCTCATCAGCATGGAAAACGGCTCGAGTGCGGGGACGAACTCGGCGCCCATGAAACCCGTGGTTGCGAAACTGTCGGAAGACGACGTGATCGCGATTTCGGCCTATTTGGGCTCGCTCCCGCCGCGTTGACGGATGCCGCTACTGCAGGATCTCGTCGCGCGACCAAGCCGTGCCGTCGGCGAACGTAATTCTTAGCAGATAGAGCTGGGTCGCATCGGTGCGATCCGGCCGACCTTCGACCGTGATCGCGTCGCCCGGCTTCACGGAATCCGGTCGCCAGCCGTAACGCAGCAGGGCGACCTTGCTAGTCGCGAAGATCTTGTACTGTTTCGTGCCGTCCGCCGCCGCGACGTCCATGTCGATGAACGAATGCGGGTTCGTGAAGCTGACATACGTCACGACGCCCGTCACCTTGGCAGTCTTGTCGGAATCGTAGTTCGCCGTCGAATGGTGCGCCGCCACCGGCTGAGCCAACGCCAGCAGCATCGCAAGACAACCGAACAGCCACGCTCTCATCGTTTCGCTCCGCATGCTTTCAATTCCGCCACGGTATCTTGGTGGTATTGCCGCTCAGGTTCTGCTGCCAGAGGTCCTCGCTGCAGAAGTACTCGCCGATCTCGACGCCCGGACGCTGACGGAAGAAGTTTCTGACCGTGAACGGCTCGGCATACGTCGCTGGATCATCGACTGTGATCTCGTCCTCGAGCATCGTGTTCGCGTCCTTGTCCTTGATGAGCCGCAGACGCTCGGTGAGCACCATGCTCGGCCCGTGCGGCTGGTCGATCGTGCCGTCGCGGACGGACGTGGTGCGCACGACCAGCGCATCCCCGTCCCAGTGGCCGATCGAATAGCCCATCCACGTCGGTCGCAAACCGGCCGGCGGCGTTCGCCCGTCGAGGTAGATGCGGCGCACGTCGTTGTGCAGCTCGAAGATCATCGTTACTCGTCCGTCCGTCTGAACGATCTCGAGCGGGTACTGCGCGACGACGAGCATCGGCCGCGGCATGATGTACGGCAAGCAACTGTGTGCGTTGTCGAAGTCCTCTGGATTTGCGTCTGCGAGCACGCGGTACGCGTCGTACTGGACCTGCACGGCCGGCAGTAGCGGCGGCTTGGCCGGCCACGTGCGATTACGGTTGCCATCGGGGCCGAGCGCTGTCGGCATCCAAACGCCCTTCAGGTCGACGGTTGCCGCGACGGCCACGCCCCCTCGCGCCGTGATCTGTAGGCCGAGCACGAACAGCAGCGTCGTCGTCCTCGCCAACGCACCCATCGTCACGGTCGCGCTCCTTTCTTTTCCGCGCTCAGCTCGCCCGCGAGCGCCTGATTTCGCCGCTCGAGATCCTGACGCCACTGGTCCATTAGGCACGAGACCGATCCGTCGGACATTTCCGCGCCTTCCGCACGCCGGAACCGTTGTGTGACCTTGATCGGAACCTCGTACAGCGCCGGGTCCGTGATCGTCATCTCGTCGACGAGCCACTGCGCGCCGTCGCGCGGCGCGAGGCTCAGGCGCTCGACGACCTGCATTTCCGCGCTGTGCGGCAGCCCGTCGTCGGCGAGGATGCTCTCCTCTGTCATCGCAACGGTCTCGATCACGAGCGTCTTGCCTTCCCAGTGCCCCAGCGAGTGTCCGAGCCAAGTCGGCCACAACGGATTCGGCCGCGCCCGGCCATCGAGGAACACACGGCGCACGTCGCCGAGCCGATCGAAGATCATCGTGAGCCGTTCGGGCCGCTGCACGATCTCGAGCGGATAGGGGGCGGTGGACAACGTATTGCGCGGCGTGCCGTACGGCATACAGAAGCGCGTGGAGTCGTGATGGCGCGGATCGAAGGCCGCGAGCGCCGCCTTGCCACGGTCCGTCATGTGCAGCTTGTCCGGTGCGAGTGCGTCGCCGGAGCGAGCAGCTGGGACCCAGACGCCGGAGAAATCGACCGGCAACGCGGACGCCGCAACCGAATTCCGCGGCAGCACGCCGCCCCCTCCGAGAATCAGCAACAGGACGAGGCTCGGTACGACTCTCGGCATCGAAAGCATGCTCGTGGATCCAGCGGTGGATTGTCGATGAAGGCTACGGGCCCTTCAAATCTGTTGGCGGGCGTCGCACCTTGTATCATCCGCAGACTTTTTGCGACGTCCGAGAACGGCTCGGCCCCTGCCGGCCACAACAAGGCGGCGTCGCGCGAACAACGAACCGGGGGATCCATGAAAAAGCCAGTCCGCGTGCTGTCTATGATCGCCGCGCTTCTGCTTGCGGCCGCGCAGGCGCACGGTCAGAACGCCTCGGCTCAGGCAGGGGCGCTGCTCGATGCGGCCGTCGCCGCGATGGGCGGCGCGCGCGTGGAGCAGCTCAACAACTTCGTCATGACCGGGTTCGGCCAGCGCTACAACTTCAACGGCAACATCAGCGCCGACCCGAACTCGCCGCCGAAGTGGCAAGCCGTCGCGACGAGCGAGCGCTACTTCGACCTGCGCGGCGAGCGCGCGCTCGTTCGCGAGCGCGCAAGCAACATGTTTCCGTTCGCGGCGCCCTTCGGCATGTCCTTGGACACCCGCGAGCGAGTGCAGACAGGCACCGCGCTGCTCGATCATCCGCTTTCCGCGCTGCGCGCGGCGCTCGCGCGGCCCGCACAGCTCGGCCCCGTGACGGTCGAGAATGGCATGGCCGTCGTCGCGTTCAAGCTCGCGGACGGCAGCCCCGGCTGGATTGCACTCGACCCGCAGACACACCTGCCGTACTGGGCGCGCTGGGTGAGCGGCAGCACCACGCTCGGCGACGTCACGAACACGTGCTATTTCACGGGCTACATGCTCGTCGACGGCGTACGCCTGCCCACCGGCATCATGACGAAGATCGACTGGCGCAATCAGGCCACGCTGATGTTCCAGGTGGATTCCTATCGGCTCGATCTACCGGCGCTGCCGCCGTTCCCCGCGGCTAATGCCGCCGCGCCGAGACGCGACGCCGAGGTCACCACGACCAAGATTGCCGAAGGCGTATGGGACGTGCGCGTCGCGAACGGCGGCAGCGGCGGCGCCGTCGTCGAGTTCGCCGACCACCTCGTGATGTTCGAGCCGTATGGCAACGAGGCCGAGGTGTTCGCGCGCGTCGACGCGGCGAACAAGCTCGTGCGCGGCAAGCAGGTGACGGCCGTCGTCGTGAGCCATCACCACGACGATCACGCGGGCGGCCTGCGCGCCGCGGTCGCGCGCGGCCTCACGATCATCGCGCAGCGCCGCACGCAGGCGCTGTTCGAGGAATGGGTGTCGCGGCCCGCCGTGATGTTCCCCGACGCGCTCGCGAAGAATCCGCGCCCGCTCGTGTTCCAGCCCGTCGACGAGCACCTCGTTCTCGAGGACTCGAAGCACCGCCTCGATGTCTATCACTCCGTCGGCGACTTCCACATGTCGGACGCGCTGATCGCTTATCTTCCGAAAGAGAAGATCCTCATGGAGGGCGACTTCACGGACGAGACCTGGACGTGGAACTGGTGGGCCGGCGCGGTCAAGGCGAACCGCGATCTCTATGGAATCGACCCGAAGCTCGACGTCCCCGTGCACGGCACGCCGCAATCGATCGAGGAGAAGCTCGCGGGCGCGGCCAAGCAAGTTGAGGCGGCGCAGCGCTTCTGCACCGAGAATGCATCGCGCGGGAGCTATCCGTTCGGTTGCCCGGTGCGTTACGCGACGACCGGGCTCATCGAGCCGTGAGCAGTGTCGCGGTGCCCAGCAGCTCCCCCATGAATGCGTGCACCGTTATCCCCCCGACTCCACCCAGTCGAACGAACGCGTGACGGCCTTCTGCCACGAGCGATACAGCCGATCCCGCTCGACGGTTGGCAGAGCGGGCCGCCAGAGCTTGTCCACCGCCCAGTTGCGCTTCAGATCGGCGAGCCCGGACCAATAGCCGACGGCGAGCCCCGCGGCGTACGCAGCGCCCAACGCCGTCGTCTCGGTCACGCGCGGCCGCACCACCGGCACGCCGAGAATGTCGGACTGAAACTGCATCAAGAGCTCGTTTGCGACCATGCCGCCGTCGACGCGCAGCTCTTTCACGGCGATGCCCGAATCCTTCTCCATCGCATCCAGCACGTCGCGCGTCTGATAGGCCGTCGACTCGAGCGCGGCGCGCGCGATGTGGGCGCGCGTGGCGTAGCGAGTGAGGCCGACGATCGCACCGCGCGCGCTCGCCTTCCAATATGGCGCGAACAAGCCCGAGAAGGCGGGCACCAAATACACGTCGCCGTTGTCCTGCGCCTCGCGCGCGAGCGCTTCCACGTCCGCGCTCTTCGCGATGAGGCCGAGATTGTCGCGTAGCCATTGCACGAGCGCGCCCGCGATCGCGATCGAGCCCTCGAGCGCGTAACAGGGCGGTTCCGACCCGAACCGATACGCTACCGTCGTCACACAGCCGGCCGTGGACTGCATGGCGGCGACGCCGGTATTCATCAACATGAAGCAGCCCGTGCCGTAGGTGTTCTTCGCTTCTCCCGGCTCGAAGCACGCCTGGCCCACCAATGCCGCCTGCTGATCACCGAGGATGCCGGCTAACGGCACGCCGTTGAGCGCCGCGATCACCGCCGTGCCGTACACCTCGCTCGAAGCGGCGATCCGCGGCAGCAGCGCACGCGGGATCGTGAACGCGCCGAGCAGTTGCTCATCCCAATCGCAGGTCTTAAGCGCCATGAGCTGCGTCCGGCTCGCGTTGCTTACGTCGGTGACGTGCAACCCGCCCCGCGGACCTCCTGTGAGATTCCACAGCACCCATGAATCGACGGTGCCGAACAGGAGCTCGCCCGCCTCCGCTCTCAAGCGTGCGCCCGGTACGTGATCGAGGAGCCAGCGCAGCTTCAGCGCGCTGAAGTAGGTGGCGAGCGGTAATCCGGTCGTGTCCCGAAAGCGATCCTGCCCGCCGTCGCGCGAATACGCCGGCAGGTATTGCGCAGTGCGCGTGTCCTGCCAAACGAGCGCGTTGTGCAAGGGCTGTCCGCTGCGCTTGTCCCACAGCAATGCGGTCTCGCGCTGATTGGTGATGCCGACCGCGGCCAAGTCCGCGGCTTGCAGCCCTTCCCGAGCGAGCGCCGCGCCGATCACCTCTTGCGTGTTGCGCCAGATCTCTAGCGGATCGTGCTCCACCCAGCCCGGCTGCGGGTAGATTTGCGCGTGCTCTTTCTGCGCGACGGAGACGATCGTGCCGTCTCGGTCGAACACGATGAAGCGGCTGCTGGTCGTGCCTTGATCGATCGCCCCGATGTAGCGGCTCATCGCTGACCAGCCCTCGCCGCGGCCACGGCAATGACACGCATGCTACCGATCGAGCGAGCTTCGTGACAGGCACGGTAACATCGACGTACCCCTGTGCCCGGCGCTGCGTCGGAACCCGGTCCGCCGGAGACCTTGCCGGTCGTGACAGTGCCGGGCCTTGAGCCCTTGACGGTTAGGTGCCACCCTCGACCGAAAATGAGCTGCTCTCGATGACAACCAGACGCCGGTTCCTTGGAGCGCTGGCGGCGGCCGGCGCAGCATCGCTGACTCCGCTATCCGACGTATTCGGTCAGAGCCGCGTGATGAAGCTGAACGTCCGGGGCGGAGCCATCGACGTACATCACCACTTCGTGCCGCCTGGCGGGGCGACCAACCGACCGTGGTCACCCGAGATGTCGCTCGAGCAGATGGACAAATTCGGGATCGGCGTCTCCATTCTATCGATGACGCAAAACGCTGAGCTGCTGTACAACGGCAGCGCGAAGGGGCGATCTGCCGTACGGGCAGGAAACGAGTACGGCGCCGAATTGATGCAGCGATACCCCGGCAGATTCGGTCTGATGGGCGGTATTCCGATGCCCGACCTCGAAGGCTCGCTGCGAGAAGTCGAGTATGCCTTCGACGTTTTGAAGGTCGATGCGATCGGTATCTACACGAACGATAACCAGGGACGGTGGCCAGGCGACCCCTACTTCGAGCCGCTCTGGCAGGAGCTGAATCGGCGCGATGCGATCGTCTACATGCATCCGCTCGCGCCGACCTGTTGCAGCAACCTCAAATACGGCGCTGCGTCCAGCATGGTGGAATACGACTTCGATGTGACCCGGGGCGTCGTCAGCCTCGTGGTCAACGGCGTGATGTTCCGTTATCCGAACATCCGATTCATCACCGTGCATTCAGGCGGCACGGTGCCGATGCTCGCCGGCCGGATGAACGATCGGATCCCGCGAGGCGCCGAGCAGTACTTGCCAAACGGACTCTATGCCGAGTTGCGCAAGTGGTATTACGACATTGCCCATGCAACCTTTCCGTGGCCGTACGCAGCCATGAAGGCGTTCATGCCCGAGTCGCAAATTCTCTTCGGGACCGATTACTCTCCGGAGCCCATCGAGTCCACGGTCGACCCGCTGCCCGCACTCAAGCTTTCACGGGCATTCGAGCAGATGATGCTGCGCGGTAACGCGGAACGGCTTTTCCCGCGCTTCAAGGCGAAGTAGCAGCAGCAACTTGGCGCGTCGCCGACGATTAGGCTTGGCGCGCTCTCGCTTGCCGCAAACGGGCGAAGCCTTAACGCTGCACGGCGCGCTCGGCGAGCCGCTCCGCGGCTCATCTCACTTCTTGCTGAAGTCGAAGATGTCGGTCTCCGCGGGTCGCTGCATTCCATTCTCGAAATATTCCTCCCACAAGTGCGCCCACGGGCGGCCAAACATGTCGGGCACTTCGAACTCGACCTTGGCGCCCGGCGTCAACGGCGTCGCGTGACCTTTGACCGGATAAATAGTCGCGATGCACTCGATGAACGGCGGCGGATCGCCCTCCTCGAACCCGGACAGCCGAGCGTAGTTGCGAACGATCCGGATGGGCTCAACGAACGCTTCGGGGTCGTAGAAGATCGCTTCGTGGTTCAGCGCCGTGACCTTCCCTGACTTATCGCGCACGGGGGTGTAGATCTCGATCGTCTGCAATTTGCTCGAGAATTCGAACACGCCGTGACCGGCCCAGCCCTGGATGTTCGACGTCCATGTGATCAGCGCATCCTTGTCCCAGAAGCCGATCGTCTCGCCGTACCAGCGCGGCACGGCCTGGCCCAAGCGCGGCACGCCGCCTTTCGCCACGTCGTCCATGTTGAACGTGCGGCCGACATGGATGTTCGTGATGAAATTGTCGGCGACGCCCGCCTCGATGTGCACGAGCGACGGCGTCACGATTACCGTCTGCGGGAATTGGATTGCGGCCGAGTACCAACGTCGCATGAAACCCTCGGGCCAGCAGTATTGCGACGGCCACTGTGGCGCGTTCGTATTGCCTTGGTGGTACATGTCCTGGACGAAGCGCTTCTGGTATTCCGGCGTCAGCACCGAGAGCACCGTCGGAAGTTGCACCGCGAGCATCGACGAATACCAGTTGTCCATGAAGCCGCCGGGTGCATATCGGCCGTTGATATCGCCCGGAACGCTGGCGTACGTGTGCTTCGTGGGGCCGCCGCGCTTCGTCGTTTCCGCGAGCAACGCCTCGTAATGCTCCTGCGCCGACTTGAACTTGTACGGGCTCACGATGCCTTCGCGCGGATAATCGCGGTCGCAATATCCCCAGGCGGCCGAGCGCGGCGGATCTTTGCCGATCAGCGGGTTGGCGTTCCCACCTCGTTGCGACTCGAGCGCGAACGGGCTGTTGCAGCGGAAGTAGCGCTTGTCGGTCCAGAGAGCCCGATCCGCGTAGAAGTCCTTCGACGTGAAGAGGTCGATCGGCAGCGCCTGCACACCCGCCGGCACGGCGCCGTCGGACGCGGCGACGACGCGCAACGGGCCAAAGGCGATGGGCCCCACGAATGGAACGCGGTTGAACGCTTCCGTGGCCCGCTGCGCCGCCGCGGGATCCGCGTTCGCAGACCGACCGCCGAACGGTGATGGCATCGGCGGCAGCGCGCCAGCCACGGGCGCGCCGCGCCCTACGCTCTTGAAACCGGGGTCAGCTACCTGCTGACCTGCGACGGGTCCGGCGACCGGCGCTGCAAAAGCCACCGCGGCCGCGGCTGCCCATAGACGTTGACTGAACTTCACGGCGCTCCCCGGAGTGATAAATGCGCGGCATCGTACGCTGGCCGCTATACCGGGGTCCACGCGTCAGTCCCACTCCCGCTCGACACCGTCGCCGCGCGCGGCGTCGCCATGCATTGGAGTGACGAAGCCGAGCAGACAGCCCTTGGCGCCGTCCCGGAGAACGTGGCAGCGGGCTTTGACCCTGTCGCCAGCACGCACGTCCTCGCGCCTGACGCCGTTACGCAGGATGCCTGCTGGGGCCGTCGCTTCGAGCGCCCACGTCGCGGTGTCGCCGTGCTCGTCCTTGACGTCGAGATAGAGCAGCGAGTGCGGCGAGATCAGCACGACCTGCTTAACCGTGCCTTCGAGCGTCACCCACTTCGAGACGTCATAGCTCGCGTGTGAATGATGCGCGCTGACCGGAACCGCCAGCACGGCGACCGACAGTGCGGCGACAACGTGGAATCTAGGCGACATGTTGTTGCTCCCCTAGCGCGGCTTCGGCGGCGGCTTTCCAGGCGGCTGCTCGAGCGAACTATCGAGGTCGCGCAGCGTATGCGGCGGAGCCGTGGGCTGCGGAAACTTCCATTCGGTGTAGCCTTCCGTGTACAGCGTCCGATAGCGGATCGCCTTACCTTCCTCGTTCACCCATGCGAGCGACTGCAGGAACAGTAAAGGCTCTGGCATGCCGACGGGCACCGTGGCTTCCTGGATGTAGAGGCGACCCGCGTGCTGATGCACGGCCACGTAGGTGCGCGACCGATCGGGATTCGTGAGCTGCGCCTGGCGCCCCGCCACGAGATCCAGGAAATATGTGCCGAATTGGGTGACCTTCACACCGTCGCGGGTGAGGTAACGCGCAAGGGCGTGGTCTGTCGCGCCTGCCACCTCCATGACAAAGTCGTTCTGACACGTGTCGCCGTCTTGCTGATTCGCGCCATTGGCCGCGCGGCACTTCGCTGAGCGCTCGTTGTGCAAACGCTCGGCGTCACGGTAATCGACGACGGTGGTGGAGTAGCGGCCGAGCGCGTCAGCCGCGCGGTAAACATGCCCCGACAGTTTCAAACCGAATTCGGTTTCGTAAACGACGCTCTCGACGTTGGGGTCGCCGGGGTAGTTCGAGCGGAAGCCGTCTTCGATGACGGTGACCACCTTCCAGTCCTCTGCGGGCGCCACCGCCGGGACAGTCAGAGCAACGAGAAGCAGCGGAATTGACCTCATAGGCCTCCCTCCTCATCGCACCGCTGTCGTGCTTTTCGCCGACCGCGAGATAAGCGGGAGCGTAGCAAAACGTCGCCCTGCCCGATACGCGAATAGACGGATAAGCGCCTTAGAGCAACGCGGCGCGCCGTTTACGGACGATAAGCCGAAAAAATTGGATTGAAAATCCGCCCGCCGGAAACGCCTGCGAGTCCCCCGAATGTGCCCTTCTCGGCGATCTCTTGGGCTGCGGCGTAGAAGCTGCCGAATGCGACGCCCGCCAACGCGCCGCCGACGCTGATCCGGCGCACGCCCAAGCTCTCAGCGGTCGCGACGGAAACGCCGTACGTGAGCACGTTGGCCGGCTTCGGCGCCACGGCTTGCACGATCGCGCGGATCTGGCTCTCCTCGCGGATCCCTGGGGCATAGAGGCAGTCGGCGCCGGCGGCCGAATAAGCCTTCAGCCGCCGGATCACCTCGTCGAGGTGCGGCGCGCCATGGAGGAAGCCCTCGGCACGGCCGGTTAGCAGCACTCCGGAGCCGGTTCGGTCGAGCGCCGCGCGAGCCGACGCGACGCGGGCCACGGCAAGGTCGAAGTCATACAGCAGGCTGCCCGACCAATCCTCGACCGAGAGGCCGGCAATGCCGGTGTCGGCGGCCAACGCCACGTTCTTTGCGACCTCCTCCGGCGCATCGCCGAAGGCGTTTTCGAAATCCGCGTTCACCGGGAGATCGGTCGCGCCGGCAAGCTGCGAAAAATGGTGCAGCGCTTGCTCGAGGCTGACGTCGCCGTCGGCTCGGCCCATCGACCAAGCCATGCCGGCGCTGGTCGTGGCGAGCGCCTTGAAGCCAAGGTGCTGCAGCAGCACCGCCGAGCCCAAGTCCCAAGGATTCGGCAGCACGAAGCAGCCGGCTTCGTGCAAGCGGCGGAACGCAGCGCGCTTGTCCGCGACGGATGTGGGCATGTGTCGTCCTCTATCGGACTAGCGCACGGGCGCTATCGAACCGCTGGCTACTTGGCCACTTCGCCCGCCAGCATTTCTGGAGTCGGCGGAGCGGTGTCCTTCGGGTCGGAGCCCTTGTGCTTGTCGGTGGCCGGCAGCGGCGCGCCGTTGGCGATGCCGAAGCCGATCTGCTCGCCAGCGAGCTCCGCGTAAGCGACGTTCACGTTCATGTGCGCGCGAGCGAGCGGCGTGTTGCCGTATTCGAGCCCCTTCTTGATGTGGTTATCGAGCAGCGGCGCGAAGTCCGGGTTTTTCTGCAAGTCGGCGACGGCCATGCCGGGCGGGTCGCCGCGCTCATAGTGCCGCTTCGCGGCGTCGACCAACGCGCGATTGAAGCGCGCGAACCGCTCGAGACCGGCCCACGTGTTCATGTGACCATGGCCTTCCTCGACGAGATCGACCTTGCCTTTCACGGCCTTGACGAGGGCTTCGACCTCTTCTGCGATCGCTTCCGCTCCGCCGGCGGGGAGGAACGGCGCCATGTTCCACGCCATCACATCGCCCATGCACAGCAGGCGGGCGGCGGGGAACAGCACGAACGTATCGCCGTTCGTGTGGCCGCGGCCGAAGTGATAGAGCTCGACTTGGTCGGCACCCGAGCCGATCGTCATGTGGTCCGCGTAGGTTTCCGTCGGCAGGAGCTTGGGGTTCCCGCGCGGCCCGCTCAGCTCTTCCTTGGCACCTTCGTTCATTACGATGCGCACGTTCGGATACTGCTCGCGGAGGTAATCATTGCTGCCGACGTGATCGGGATGGCTGTGCGTGTCGATGATCAGGTCGATCGGTTTGTCGGTGACCTTCTTGACCTCGCTGACGATTGCGGGGCCGTTGCCCGGCATCTTGGTGTCGACCAGGGCAACGCCATCCTTCTGCACGACGACCAGCGTGTTCCCGCCGCCGCCGAAAATCTTGTAGACGTTGTCTTTGATGTGCCCGATCGGCTCCGGCGGCGGAAGCCCCGGACGCGCCGCTGCCGCACCGGCTGGACGGGGCGGCGTAGCGGCGGGAGCAGGCTCGGATGGCGGTTGCGCCGCGGCCGATGCCGCCAGGCTACCGGCAGCCAGAAATGCTAGAACGACCCTCATCTTCATCTGCGTCTCCGGTGTCGGGCTTCGCTGCGACCGATCGCTGCCTTTACCAAATCGAACAGGTCGAATTGGCAAGGCCTGCAAGTGTAGCGAATGGTCGCACGGTCGCCAGGGTCGTTCACGGAAACGAAAGATCTCGGAACGCTTCGGAAGTGGGGTATGGCCAGGGACGGAATCGAGCCATCCATATGTCGCGGCCGCTGCGGGCAGCGGCTTGCTCGCGTTCGGCTTGCCGAAGTAGGAACGTCGCGCGCTAGTGCGAACCCATAACCAGCGCGGCGACCGCACGTTCGCGGTTCCACTCTTGTTGGCGCTGGTCGCGTTCGAGGTTGTCCTGCATGCGACGCAGATCCGCGAGGGTCTGCTTCGTCTGTTCTTTCTTCTCGTCGGCTGCCTTCATGTCGCTCCGATCGTAGATGTTGTAGGTGCGGCAACGATGCCCGACGACCATCCGGGAGCCCGGCAGACCGACGTCCTCGCACACGGTCCGCTCGCCTTGGTCTTTGATTTCGACCGTCTCGCCCGGCCCGATCTCGATCGTCTTGTTCGGTGCGATTTCGACCGTCTTGCTCGGTGCTGCAGTGGCGTGCCGCCTCGGCGGGCGGAGGGTGTCGGGTGCCGATTGGGCGCCGTTTTTGACGGCACGCTCGGCATGCGGTTTCGAGGTGGAGTCAGCGGTCGAGGAGGAGTCGATGGCGGTCGGTGCGGCCGAATCGATCGTCGCAATATCGTCGGCAGCGGGAGTCGAGGTGTCTTGCGCGAAGCTCGCGCCGGCTCCCAGAGCGAAGAAGACCGCAGACGTAAGACATAGGCGGTACATGGCGTAGCGCTCCTGTGTCAGTCTCGATGTTCAAAGCCTAGCATGGTGTCGGAGATAGTGCTGGCTCGACGAGGCTCCGTCCGTAATATATCCGCGCCCGGCACGTTGCTCGCTCTTGGAGATCAGTGATGAGATCGCAGACTCTAGCCGCTATCACCTTGTTCGGACTGATGGTCACTGGCCTCGATGCGGCGGCCCCATCGCTACCAAAGTACGAACCCGACCCGTACTGGCCGAAGCACCTGCCGAACAATTGGATACTCGGCCAGGTCTCCGGTGTTGCGGTGGATTCCCACGACCACATCTGGGTCATTCATCGTCCCCGAACGACCGACGAGCACGACAACTATCTGCGCGACAAGACGGCTGATTGCTGCTCTGCGGCGCCTCCCGTGCTCGAGTTCGATCAGGCGGGGAATCTGGTTCAATCCTGGGGCGGTCCGGCGCAGGGATACGACTGGCCAGACACCGAGCACGGCATCTTCGTCGACGACAAAGACAACGTGTGGATCAGCGGCAACGGCGCGAAGGACACCAATCTTCTCAAGTTCACCAAGGCGGGAAAGTTTCTGCTGCAGATCGGCGAGCACGGCAAGACCGATGGCAGCAACGACACCAAGAACGTGAACCAGGCCGCAGGTCTAGCGGTGTATGCGCCGACGAAGGAGCTCTTCGTCGCGGACGGTTACGGCAACCGCCGAGTGATCGTGTTCGATTCGGAGACCGGTGCGTACAAGCGGCACTGGGGCGCGTACGGCAACAAGCCGGACGACAAGGCGCCCTCACCGCGGACTTACGACGGGCCAGGACCGCAGCAGTTCAACACCGTGCACGGCATCGCGATCTCGAACGACGGGCTCGTCTACGTCGGCGACCGCGTGAACAACCGGATTCAGTCTTTCAAGCTGGATGGGACTTTCGACAAGGAAGTTTTCATCGAGCGTAAGACATCCGCGCGGTTCGGCACCGGTTTCGGTTTGGCCTTTTCGCAAGACAAGGCGCAGCGTTTCTTCTTCGTCCCGGACGGGACCAACAAGAAGGTGCAGATCGTCGACCGAGCAGCCATGGAAGTGATCGGCTTCTTCGGCGGAGTCGGCGGCCATGGCGTAGGCGAGTTCTCCCACATCCACAGCATCGCGACCGACTCCAAAGGAAACATCTACCTCGGAGAGGTGGACACGGGGCGCCGCGCATACCGGTGGAACTACAAAGGATTGGGGGCGCGCTAGCGCGCTTCGTCTGTATCCGTCGAGACGGTTTAGTCCGTTCTGCGCCCGAGCCGTTTTTTCAGTAGATCTCAGCCGAGATCATCGTCACGGCCGCACGGCTCGGCGCACCTTCCGGTGTCGACAGCAGCATGACGAGCCAGTCGTCGTAGTCCCAAAAGCCGCCCTGCGTGCTCGTAGCCAGGCCCTCGAGGTCGCCATTCAGGAACGAGTGGCTGGCGTCGCAGTTCTCAATGAGCAGCGCTACATCGAAAACATAATAGCTGGCATCGAGATGCGGTGTGAGCCGGCCGTTCCCGGTGCAGCCGGACTTGGGCGCCTGAAAGAACAGCAGGCCGTTCTTGTCGATCGTGATGATCACGTCGTCGCCATGCGCGAACTCGGCGAGCTGCTCCCGGAATGTTCCGTGGGAAGGCAACAAGAACGAGTTGGAGGAGACGCCCACTTGCTCGCCATTAAGCAACAAGCGACCGTAATAGATGCTCCAATAGGCGAGATCGAACGACCAAACTTCATCGGCTCCGGCGTTCGCAACGTGAATCTCGCCCTTTAACGCCTCGGGATCAAGAGTCGTGAGGTCGATGTCGGCCGCCGCCGGCAAAGCGCAAAATCGCCCGGGGCTTGCCGGAGAGCAAGACTGGTCGATCACCACGCCGCTACCTTGATGTTCGCCTGGCGACACATGGCCCACCAGCTGTACGGACGTCGCGAGGGCGCGCGACAAGTCGCCCGCGCCCGCGCCGTCTTCGATGTCCGTGACATCGGTAGGACCGCCGATATACAGGCGAAGCTCGCCGTCGACAGTGAGTATCGCCTCCGCGTGATATTGGTAAACCCCGTCGCCCACTGCCGCAGTGCCCCGGTAGTGGCCGTGCGGATATGAAGCAGCGGACGGTTGCGAAGCGGGCGTCGTGAGCGGGGGTAGGACCGGCGTCGTGAGCGGCGGACTCGAGTTGTCGCCGTGGTTACATCCGGCGAGGCCGAGCGCCAAGCAATAGAACAGGATCGATCGTTTCGATACCGGACGCACGCGCGACTCCGCGGGGTGTCGAACAGCGCAAAGTGCTCGCAGAGGCGTGCCTTCGTCCGGACAAGAAGAGGACGAAAACATGACGGAAAGGGGACTAGCGGCGGCGGTCCGCCTGCACGGCGGCCGAGGCCCTGACTCTCATCGAGCTCGCGCCCCGTACTTGTGCAAGAGCGCGGCGAAACGCGGGTCGTCGCGCAGCGGATCCAGCCGCGGATCGGCGGCGAGCCCTTCGATCGCCCAATGTCCGGGCCCGCTCAAATAGTCGTCGAGCTCGCGGAATGCCTCGTCCTTCTCGTGGGCAGGAACCAAGACACGAACGATCGCGGCGAGCTGCGTTCCCGACCCCGACAGCGCGTCGGCGCTCTTCGGCAGCAGGCCTCGAGCCCGGCGCATGGATTCGAGGCCCGTCTCGAGCTCGCCCGATTCGACGCGCGCCTCGGCGAGTGTGATATAGAGCGCCGACTGCGCGATGGGGTCCGTCGAGTCGATTTGGGCGAGATTCTGCTCGGCGACGCGCGCCACGGCGGCAAACTCGAGCTTGCCCCGCTCGATCTGCTCGGCGAGCAAGTAAGTGCGAGCATACAGTGCGGCTTTCGGCAGGGTCGAAGTGCGCAAGTCGCCATTGAAAATCGCATCTCCGGCCGTCGTATCGAGCACGGCGAGCGCCCTCGCATAGTCGCGATCGAAGACGGCCGCCAACCAGCGCGTGTACGTCGCCGCGAGCCCGTCGCGATATTGGGGCGTGGGCGCAGCGTGCTCGTACTGATCCGCCGGTTCGGTGTCGCCATGTCCGGATAGGGCGAGCACGGCCTTGTCGACATAGGTGGTCGCGTCGTCCGGCCAAAGGGAGAGGATCTCCTCGAGCACTTGCGCGGCGCGCCCATAATCGCGCACGAACGCGTACGTGATGTGCTGCTGCCTCCGATAGACGATGTTGCGCGGATCGAGCGCGATGGCCGAATCGCCGTCGCGTGCGGCGAGTGCCCACTGACCGGTTCGTCGGTAGACGCTCGAGCGCAAGAAGAAGAAATCCGGGTTGTGCGCCATCGACCGCTCGGCGATTGCGAACTCCGCGAGCGCGGCCGTCGCGTCGCCGCGTCCTTTGAAGTCGTAGTCGGCGAGGTACAGGTGCGCTTCGGGCAGCCCCGGCCGCAGCTCCAGTGCGTGTCTGAACGCCTGCTCGGCGAGCGCGAGACGCTGCGACGAGCGGTCGAGGCCGTACCAATAGAAGCTCGTGTGCGTGCGGCCGAGTTGGACCCACGCGAGCGCGAAAGTCGGGTCTTCCTCGATCGCGCGCCGATACAACGACTCTTGGCTCTTGAGCGCTTCCAGGCGATTCGTCCGACGCGCGTAATCATTGGCGCTAAGGTAGTACTCGAGCGCCTTGGCGTTTCCCGTGGGAGGCGCGTCACCGCGCTCGCGGCCGAGCCACGAAGTTGCGCCGGCGGCTAGCAAGACGGCGACAGCGAGCGCAGCGCCTGCTGCCCACGCCCTCGAGCGCGACAGAAGGCCACGTCGGCTCGGATTCGCAGATTCGAACGCCGCTGAAACCTCCGCCGGCAAAACCGGTTGGGTCAAACGGATACCGATCTTCGGGATCGTCTCGATCAGGCGCGGCTCGTTCGAGCCGTCGTCGAACGCCTTGCGGAGCTCAACGAGACACCGCGCCAATGCGTCGGGCGTCACCGTCAACCGCGGCCAGACGGCGTCGAGGATTTCGTTCCTCGATACGACGGACCCATGCGCGCGTGCAAGGTAGACGAGCACAGCCATCGCGCGCGGAGCGACGTGGACGACTTTCGAACCGCGCCGGACCTGGGCAAGACGTGGCTGGACGAGCCATTCGCCGATCGTGAAATCGGGAGTGGAAAGATCGCTCTGCGGCACACCTTTGCTCCAGCAATCAAAGTGTAGCACCGGCAGGCGCGACCGAGCCTCGTGCGACCGACGATCGCGGGCGCAAGGCCGGTGTCAGGGAATGCGGCAGAGTTCGCCATGGCGCTTTTTGGCGCCCGGACGTCCTCGGATCAAGAGGCGGCGTCTCCGCGCAGCGCGTCCTGCTGCTCCTCGACGACGAACAGCCAGGGAAAATGCTCGCGCATCGGACGTCGCTTGATCGACGGATCGTCCAGCATCGACGAAGCTCGCCAAACGCTCCAGAAGCATCGCATGAATGCGCCCGCGCTCGTTCAGCGTCAGCAAATCGAAACGCAATGAGAACTTGCGAAACAGCTCGGCGTCCGCTTCGCACTCTCGACACGCGGATTTTCAGTCGGCGGTGATTCCGACTCTAACTTTCTGAGGCGATTCAGCTCGATCGTCCGAATCTTCTAATAAAACACCCACGGTAGCGAGCGGATCGCTGTAAGCCATTTGAGGTACGCGGCAGAGGATCTGCGGGGCTATTTCTTCAGCTCGTTGTAGATGATTCCGATGTTGCCCGAGGGACCGCCGCGCCCCGTGAGGTTGTAAGCGCTGAATTTCGCTGGCAGCTTCAAGTCGGCGGCCGCCTGCTCGGGAGTCTTGCCGGCGGCGAGCGACGCCTTCGCGTGGTCGAGAAATAGCCGATTGAACTCGCCGTAGTCGACGAAGTCTTGCCAGGTCATGTTGTCGCTGTGGCCCGTGATCACCTTGTCGACGTTCTTGATGCCCTTCGTCGCCTTCGCGACCGTATCGCCGATCGCGACTCCGCTGCCGCCGTTGTTCACGTCGAGCAGCGGCAGACCCTTCGTCGCGAACAAGTCGCCCGCGTGCATCACACGCGCGTCGCGAAACACCACGAACGCATCGCCGTTCGTGTGGCCCGCGCCGAAGTAGTAGAGGTCGACCGACTCCTTGCCTTTGAAGAGCGTCATCTTGTCCTTGAACGTGCGGTCCGGGAGCCCGACCTTGCCGTCCGCCGACTGAAACGCCTCCATTTTCTTCATGTTCGTGGAGGTGTTCTCCTGAGTCACGATCTCGACGCTTGCCGGGAAGAACGAGTTGCTGCCCGTGTGGTCGCCATGCGTGTGAGTGTTCACGATGTGCGTGATCGGTTTATTCGTGACTTTCTTGATCTGGTCGAGCAGAGCCTGGCCGTTGTTCGCGAGCTTCGTGTCGACGAGCAGCACGCCGTCGTCGCGCACGAACACAGCGCTGTTGCCACCCTGGCCGGTAATTCTGTAGAGGTTAGGCGCAACGTTCTCGATGCTTTCGATCGGCGGAAAGCGCGGCGCGTTGCCTGCTGCGGGCGCATTCTGCTGCGGCGCCTGCCCGACCGCGATCGCGATCACGCCGAAACCCACTACCGCCCCGAGCACTAGTGCGCGTTTCATGTTGCCCCCTTCGACTCGGCTACACGGCCGAGAACCACACGCGTTGCACGAACCAGAACAGCCCCGCTGCGCTCACGGCTATGGAACCCGCGACCGCAAAACGTCCCGCCCATGCTACGTCGTACCGGCGGACGGCCGCCAGTAGCGCGACCATGACGGCTACCGTCCCGAGCTGTCCGATCTCGACGCCGACGTTGAACGCCGCGAGCGACCAGCCGAGCGCCGCCGGGGGCAGCCCGACCTCGCGCAGCACGGCCGCGAACCCGAACCCGTGGATCAGGCCGAAAGCCGCGGCGAGCCACGGCCGGATATCTCGGGCGGCCGCGTGATCGTCGGCCACTTTGCCGCGACTGAGCAGGTTGTCGACGCCCACGACGACGATGCTGAGCGCAATCGCGGGCTCGACGAGGCGCGGCGACACGCGCACGACGTCGAGCGCCGCGAGCGTGAGCGTCACGCTGTGGCCGAGAGTGAAGGCCGTGACGATCGTCGCGAGGCGCCAGATCGAGCCACCGAGGAGCAGCAAGCCGAGCAGGAACAGCAGGTGATCGGGACCGATCATGATGTGCCCGATCCCGGACTTGACGAACGCGGAGACGACGGCCCATCGGCCTTGGACGCCGCCGCTGTACCACGTGAGGCGATGGTTGCTCGCGTCGAGTATCGCCTGCTGCTCGAGCCGGCCCGCCTCGTAGATGTTCACGAACGTTTGATGGACCGCATCGTAGGGAAACAGCACCACGTCCAGGTCGATCCGGCCGGGCTTGGCTACAGCCAAGTCGAACCGCAGACGCAGGCTCTGTCGGTCTTCGAGCACTTCGACGCTGCCGTCCCAGGCCGGCGACGCGGACCTGCCGTCGAGCGCGAGGTGCAGGCGCTCGGCGACGACCGCGATGAGATCGTGCGCGCGTGCGCGAGCGACCTCGCGATCGAGCAGCGCTTGGGGATCGTCGACGCCGAGCTCGTGCGCCGCGTCGAAGTCG
>Ga0157375_10001672_pt1 | contig 19080 bp, 15 predicted proteins | sample M35metaG_FD_115311 | JGI IMG/M metagenome (GOLD analysis project Ga0157375, IMG submission 115311) | Miscanthus rhizosphere microbial communities from Kellogg Biological Station, Michigan, USA - M3-5 metaG | ecosystem: Host-associated > Plants > Roots > Rhizosphere > Soil | place: USA: Michigan... | reverse complement strand
GCGCGCTCCTCCCGTTTAGGCCTGCGCCTTCGCTTCACCCGCACGCCAGAACCAGGAGGACTCGATGCTTCGTCATCGCGCCATTTCCCTCGTGATGCTCTTCGCGGCCGCGCCTCTTTTCGCTCAGCAGCCGCCAACCAATATCGAAGACCGCGTCAAACAGCTCGAACAGCGCCTCGACACGCTCAATCAGCAGATGACGGCCATCCGTCAGGAGCTCGACGCGCTCAAGTCGGGAGCTCCCGCGGCGGTGACACCAGCGGATGCCGAAGATCTGACGAAGGTCGAAGTTGCACAGGCGCCTGCCGCTCCCGCCGCCGCCCCGTCGATCGGCGACGTCACCACCATCAACAATCCATCCGATCCGGGCGCGTCGAAAGTCTTCAACCCCGACACCTCGGTCATCGGCAACTTCCTCGGCAAAGTCGGACAGCCGAATCCGTACGAGTTCGGATCGGACGACGTCCGCCGCCCGATGAATCTCGATGAAGCGGAGGTCGCGTTCGAGGCGTTTATCGACCCGTTTGCGAAGGGGAAATTCTTCCTCTCCGTAACCAAGGACGGCATCGACCTCGAGGAAGGCTACGCGCAGTTCGTCACGCTGCCGTTCGGTCTCACCGCGAAGGCCGGCAAGTTCAAGGCGCTCTTCGGCAAAGACAACACATGGCACGCGCACGTGCGGCCGTGGGTCGATCAGCCGCTGGTGATCCACAACTTCTTCGGCGACGAAGGCTTCAACGACGACGGCATCTCCGTCAGCAAGGCGATCAGCAATCCGTGGAACACGTACATCGAAGCGACCGGTGAAGTGTTCGAGGGCGGCGTCGCAAACGTCTTCGAACGGCGTGGATTGAATGACCTCGTCTACAACGCGCACGTCAAAGCCTTCCGCGACATCAGCGAGAACAACAACATCGAAGTCGGCACCAGCTACGCGCGCGGCACGCTCAACGACGTCCACAACCAGTTCGCCGGAATCGACGTGACGTATCGCTGGAAGCCGCCGCAACGCGGCCTGTACAACTCGTTCATCGGACGTTTCGAGGCGATCGAAAATCGCCGCGGCGACGCGAACGACACGCTGCGCGGCTTCTACGCCTCGGCCGATTACCAGCTCAGCCGCCGCCTCTTCACGGGCGTGCGCCTCGATTCGGCGGACCGCTTCGCCGCCGGCGCGACGCCGACCGACCGCGGCGTCTCGGCGACGCTGACCTTCTGGCCGTCCGAATTCAGCCAGCTGCGCGGCCAGTTGCGCCGCATGCGCTACGGCGACGTCGGCAGGTCGGTCACCGAACTGCTCTTACAACTGCAATTTTCAATCGGCGCGCATGGCGCGCACACGTTCTGAGGCGGGCACGGCCCGCGGCGTTGGTTGCCCAAGGCTCCGCCGCCAATTCGTACTGAGAAAGATTTAGGAGAGACGAAAATGAAACGCATCATCCTGTTGCTCGCATCACTCGCACTCGCGGCGAACACCTTCGCTGCCGACAAACTGAAAATCGTCACCACGACCGAAGACCTGGCTTCGCTCACGCGCGAAGTCGGCGGCGACCGCGTCGAGGTCAACGCGATCGGCAAGGGCTACCAGGATCCGCACTTCATCGAGCCGAAACCGAGCTTTCTGCTGCTCCTGAAGAACGCCGATCTGCTCGAAGTGGTCGGCCTGGAGCTGGAGATCGGCTGGCTGCCGCCGCTCCTCGACCAGAGCCGCAACAACAACATCCGTCCGGGTGGGCCGGGGTATCTCGACGTCTCGCAGGGCGTTGAGATTCTCGATCGCCCCACCGGCGCGGTGAACCGTTCCATGGGCGACGTTCACCCGTCGGGCAATCCGCACTACTGGCTCGATCCCGCCAACGGCGTGCGCATCGCCATTCAGATCCGCAACCGGCTGGCGCAGTTGCGTCCCGCCGATGCCGCGTACTTCGATCAGCGCCTGAACGCCTTCAAACTCCGCATCAACGAAGCGAACAAACGCTGGCTGGCCGCGCTGGCGCCGTACAAAGGCGCGAAGATCGTCACGTATCACAGCTCCTGGCCGAACTTCACCAGGCACTTCGGCCTCGACGTGGTCGGTTTTGTCGAGCCCAAGCCGGGCATTCCCCCATCGCCGTCGCACACGCTCGAGTTGATCAACCTGATGAAGGAGCAAAAGGTGAGAGTGATTCTCATGGAACCGTACTTCGATCAGAAGACCCCCGAGTTCATCGCGCAGAAGACCGGCGCGAAGGTGGTGGTGATGTATCCCTCCGTCGGAGGCGCACCCGGCATCGACGACTATCTCAAAGTCTTCGACCGCGACGTCGCCGATCTCCTGAAGGCGCTGAAGTAGCCATGGATATCCTCTCGTTTCTTCTGCTGCCCTTTCTCGCCGCGCTCGTACTTACCGGCATTCACGCATACCTCGGCGTCCACGTTGTGGAGCGAGGGGTGATCTTCGTCGACCTCTCGCTCGCGCAGATCGCCGCGCTCGGAACAACCGTCGCGCTGCTGGCCGGGTACGACGTTCACAGCGTAACCAGTTACTTCTGGTCGCTCGGGTTCTGCATCATCGGCGCGGCCTTCTTCGCCTTCGCCCGCGTGCATCGCGAGACGCGCATCCCGCAGGAAGCGATCATCGGCATCGTCTACGCCGTCTCCGCGGCCGCGTCGATCCTCGTGATGAGCAAAGCGCCTCAGGAGACCGAGCACCTCAAGGACATGCTGGTCGGCAACCTGCTGGCGGTGAACTGGGAAACGGTGATCAAGACGGCGGTTCTTTATGCCGCGATCGGACTCTTTCACTACATCTTCCGGCGCAAGTTCCTGGCGATTTCTCTTTCCGCACACAACGGGACGACCGAAGCGATCCCGAATATCCGCTTCTGGGATTTTCTCTTCTACGCATCGTTCGGACTGGTCGTGACGTGGTCCGTAGCCATCGCCGGAGTCCTGCTCGTCTTCTGCTACCTGATCGTTCCGTCCGTCGCGGCCATGCTCTTCGCGAGCTCGATCGGAAAGCGCCTCGCTGTCGGCTGGATCATCGCCGCGCTCGTGACTGCAATCGGCATCTTCCTGTCGTTCAAAATCGATCTGCCGACGGGCGCGACGATCGTCGTCACGTTCGGAGTGGCACTGCTGCTGATGGCAATCGCGAGGATGATCATTCGACCGAAACTGGCGTGAGGCTGGGTGTCGGGAGTTGGGAGTCGTAGAGAATCTCCGACACCCGACACCGTCACATGTGTGTAGAGTTGTTGTGGGATGGCCACCAAAGCACTTACATCAGCACGCGAAGCGCGCCCGATCAGCTCGAAGAGCGCAACAATAAATTCGGCTGCTGACCTCAGAAAGTTCTTCAAAGCCTGCGATCTTCGCGAACAGGGGCGCGAGCTGGATTGGGAAGATCACCTCAAGGCCATGGAAGAGTCTCGTTCACAGCGCGGGCCTTCACACAACCAAAAAGCGTAGTGTAGGCGTCCCGCCTGCAACCGGCGGGCGTCTCGCCCGACGGGGGTTTCTGGGATTCAATCACAGGATGGAATTCATCACGGACACCCCCGTCGGGCGAGACGCCACGCCGGATGCAGGCGAGGACGCCCGCACTACGCTCTAACCTGACTAACCGCAGAGGCGGACGCGGCCGAGAAACCGATCGATTTCAGACCTCAGGTAGTGGGAAACGTCGAGACAATCGTGCCGCAACCCGGGTTCAGGTAGTTCTCGAACGCCACGGTAACGACCGTGTAGCCAGTCTTTTTGTACTCTACGGTCAGCGTCGTGATGGCACCGCATGACCCAGCGGCGATGGAACTTACGGCGCCGGTCTTCATCAGACTTTCAAACTGCCGCGCCGACTTCGCCTGATTCGCGGCTTCGAGCACCTCGGTAAAGGAACGTTTTGCCCCGGCGCTTACCTTCGCGCCTTTCTCGGCCTTGAATCGACCTTTGAGCGCCTTCGAGGGATCGACCGCCTTGAGGAGCGAGTAGAGCACTGGTGTAGGGATCGGTACGAGTGACTTGGCTGGCATGACAGCCCTCCTTATGTTTTGTATTGCCAGACCTACGTGTCACTCACAAAGATGGATGTACGAGAAATCGGAGTCTTCGCGGCCGGCCATTCGCGGCTCTGGCACGCCGCTCGCTCTTGTGTCCGGTAATGTCCGACGCACCCTACGGCCGGGAACGGCGATCGTTTCCGCGGCCGCCCCTCTGGCTCAATCTCCTGCTCCTGGTCATCGCGGCGGCGACGTTCGCCTACGCGAAGCACCAGCGCGACGTCATCGAAGACAAGACCGCCATCCTCTTTAAACGCAACGCCAACTCTCCGGCGGAGTTGAACCGGATGCGCGACGAGCTGTCGCAGATGGACCTCACGCAGGCCCAGCTCCATCGCGAGATCGATGGGCGCATGCAGTACGTGCAGAGCCTGCAGAGCGAGGAGTTCTACATCTCCATCGACACGCAGCGGAAGAAGATGCAGTTCCGCTTCGGGCGCTCCATCGTGCGCGAAGCCGACGTACAGATCGGCGACGCGAAGACGATCACCTCCCCCGCCGGCAAGACGTGGACGTTCCTGCCGCTGAAGGGCGGTTTCAGCGTGACCGGCAAGGAAGACGGGTACGACTGGGAAGTCCCGGAATGGGTCTACGCGCTCCGCAACGAACGAGCGCCGGCCGATCGCGCCGTCGTCCCGAACGGCCTTGGGCGCTACGTGATCTTCCTGCCGAACAGCTACGTCATTCACTCACCGCCGCCGCCGGAAAGTCCGCTGCAGGGACCGAAGCCAGGATCGTTCATGGTCCCCGAGGCCGATTTGGCGGCAATCTGGCCGCGCATCACGACGCAGACGAGGGTCTACATCTTCTAATGAAACGCATACTCGGATTGCTCGGCTCCTGGGCGCTGCTCGTGCTCGCGCTCGGACTGGCCGCATTCGCCATCGCCGGCGAGACCATCAACATCCGCGAGGAGCGCCGTCTCGACCGCGTCGCCGAGATCGACAAGATGATCGCCGAACGCAACGGCGGCAAAGCGGAAACGCTGCGCGACACGGCGGCGCAGAAAACGGCCAGCGTCAACGCGCTGCAGGCCAAGCTGCAGGACGTCGCCAAGCAGACCGACGACCTCCCCGACACGGGTCAGACCATCCTCGTCTCGACGGCCGAGAACAAGCTCTACGTCCGCCGCGGCGGCCAGACCGTGTTCGAGGCGGTCTGCTCGACCGGCAAGGGAACGACGCTGGCGGTCGACGGCAAGACGGTCGTCTTCGACACGCCCATCGGCAAGCTGCACATCATTTCGAAGGATGAGAATCCGCAGTGGGTTCCGCCCGACTGGCACTACGTCGAAGAAGCGCGCAAGAACGGCATGCGCGTTGTCCGCCTCAATCCCGGACAGTCGATCGACAAACGCACCGGACAGCCGCCCGCGAGCGCGCCGAGTCAGGGCGTCTGGTCGTGGTTCGGCAGCAGCAGCAACACGGTTTCGAATCCGGTGCTGAAGGTGCAAGGCGATACGATCGTCGAAGTGGCCCCCGATGGCAGCCAGCGCGAACTGGAGCCGGGCAAGACGATCGTGGCCGGCGACGCGGTGGTGATCCCGCCCGTCAACACGAAGCAGCGCCACTACGACAAGGTCCTCGGCAAGTTCCGCCTGGAGATGGGCAACGGCTACGGCATCCACGGCACCGACGAACCCGACAAACTCGGCCAGTCCGTTTCCCACGGCTGCGTACGCCTCGGCGACGCCGACATCGAAAAGCTCTACCAGATCGCCAATCGCGGCGACACGGTGATCATTTACTAGCCGGCACGGCCGGGAGCGCTGGGTTGCCCAGGGCCCCGCCGACAAAAGCCTCCAAACGTTTGCTGATAACCGCCGTGCTCCCGTCGGCGTAGCCGGCGTAAGAACCGTAGCCCACGGCTTCGAGCCGTGGGCAGGCGGATGTCGTTCGAAGTGTGAGCCCGGTTTACCGGGCGAAAGAAAGCTTTCTCTCGCGCGCTAAAGCGCGCTCCCAATTCGCGGACGCACGGATTTCCCCCAGCTGAACGCTGGGGGCTACGGTCCTTACGCCGGCTTCGCCGACGATGTGCGAGGTCACAGTCGCGCGCAGGTGCGACGCGACATCGCCGCAGTGCGACGCGGGATCGCCGCAGTGCGGCGCGGCATCGCCGCAGTGCGGCGCGGGATCGCCGCGGTGCGACGCGGCATCGCCGCGGTGCGACGCGGCATCGCCGCAGTGCGGCGCGGGATCGCCGCAGTGCGGCGCGTCATCGCCGCGGTGCGGCGCGGCATCGCCGCGGTGCGGCGCGACATCGCCGCAGTGCGACGCGGGATCGCCGCAGTGCGGCGCGGGATCGCCGCAGTGCGGCGCGGCATCGCCGCAGTGCGGCGCGAGGGGTGCGCACGTGCGCACCGAGGGCGCAGCGTTGTTGCGCGTCAGCCCAACGCTGCTTCATGGTTGCGCTGCGACCAGATCATGGTCGCGTTTCGGCGTGAAATGATTGCGTTGCGACCACTAAGGAGCACGGCTCGCTTGACACGGCGTTCAGGGAAACTCCCCAAAATCGCCGCATAATCGCGCCATGCACCCCTGGCGCGAGCGGCTCGCTCGCTGGTTTACGCCGATGGCGAAGCGGATGCCGCTCTCGCCGAATGCGATCACGGTCATCGCCCTCTTTCTCAACGTCATCGGCGGCGTTTGCCTCGCCCTCGGCGCACGACGTCCGGCGTTGTTCCTGGTGGCCATCGTCTTCATCGCCATCAGCGGTCTGGCCGACGCGTTCGACGGGATTGTGGCGCGCGTGCAGGAGAAGAGCTCGCGCTTCGGCGACTTCCTCGACCACTGCGCCGACCGCGCCGGCGACTCGCTCCTGGCGGCCTGCTGGCTGGCAAGCAATGGCGTGCGCATGGAGCTGGCCATGGCCGGCATCATCATGACCATGCTGAACGGCTACATCGGGACGCAGATCGAGGCAACGTACGGCGTGCGCAGCTACGAATCGGTTGGCCGCGGCGAATTCGTGCTGGCCATCATCGTGCTGCCGATCATCTCGTACATCCTCTTCTCGAACGGTTGGAGCGCGATGCACTTCGCGGGGCTGACCGTCGCCGAATGGCTGGCCGCGCTGCTGCTCGTCGCGGCGGTCTTTGGCGTGATCCAGCGCTTCCGCGTCGCGGCCCGGCTGGAGCGTTCGTGACGGAGCGGACGCCGATCACAGGCGATCCGGTGATCCTCGCACCCGATCGGGAGCAGCGTCCGAACGTGTTCGAAGGGGCGCCGTGTCCGTTCTGTCCGGGTGCCGAGGAGCAGACGCCGCCGGAGATCGTGCGGGATGGCGAGCCGTGGCGCATCCGCGTGTTTCCCAATCGTTATCCGCCGACGGAGCATGCCGAGGTGATCGTCGAGAGTGCGAAGCACGACGATGCGTTCGATGAGTTGCCGGCGGATCATGCGCAACGCATCGTCGATCTCTATTTCGATCGGTATCGCGCGTTGTCGGCGCAGACTTCGTACGTCTGCATCTTCAAGAATCACGGCCGTCTGGCCGGCGCATCGATCCCGCATCTGCACTCGCAGCTCGTCGGGACGCCGTTCGTTCCTCTGCGTCCGGCGCGCGAGGGAGAGGCGTTCGCAACGGCGAGGCGCTGTCCGCTATGCGATTTGGCCGAGCATCCGTTGATTGCCGAAACGGAGCACTACCGCTGGATCGCCCCGCGCGGATCGAGACTCGCGTATCAGCAGTGGATCGTTCCGAAGTCGCACGAGCACGACTTGGACGAATCGCGCGAGCTCGCGTCGATCCTGCAGGCCTCCGTCCGCGCCACACGCACGATCAGCGATTCGTTCAACTGGGCCTTCGTCACGTTCCCGCATGAACCGCGGGGTCACTGGTACGTCGAGCTGTTCCCGCGTCTCGCGATGATCGCGGGCTTCGAGATCGGGTCCGGAACGTTCGTGAACACGGTCCCGGCTGCCGAATTTGCTGGCTTGTTTTCGTCTTTTATGTCGTAATACCATACGATCCATGCGCAAGCTCGCTGCGATCGTTCTCGCTCTCATCGCCGCCGCAGCACTCGCCGAACAGCCATCACGCGAAAGCGTGACGCAGCCACTGTATGTACTGCGCACCGATGGTGACGGCTGGCGGATGATCCGCGGCATCGATCGATTCGACCGCACGACGGCGACGTACTCGAGGCTGGTGCCTTTCGACTACAGCGACCTCGGGTCCGACGGAGGGAGAACGGGCAGTCCAAGCCTTTCCGCGACGTCCGACCGAATCATTTTCCAAAGTAACGACTTCATGGAGTTTGACGTGGCCACAGGACGCCTGCTGCGCCGCTACGAAGCGACGGACCTCGCGGCGCGCTACTGGTCCTTCCATGGCACTGTCGTCACCGATGAACAGGCTCGAACCCTCGGCATCGCATCCGGAACGTACGGGTTCCCGTCATGCGACTACTCCCCACCGGAGCCCTTTGTCCCCGGATGCGCTCCCTTGTCCCTTCCGGACCACACGCCGCTGACGGGGTCAACGTTCTCCGTTCTTCTCCGCCGCTCTCTCGATCCGGCGGACACCACGGTCACTCCGGTGAAAGTTCTCGGCACCCCGAACTTCGCAACCGCAGCCATGATCGCGTTCGATTCGCCGGGACGCCAGTTCTGGCTCTGGCGTAAAACGCCGCCCGGCGAACAATGGTCCACGCTTCACGTTGCCAACGGCTCCGTCGGCGACCCCTCGCCGGCAACGCTCCCCGTGAACGGGCCCGATACGTACAGGCTCGGTTTGACGTTCCACGCACCGTCTCAATCGCTCTTCGAAGTGATCGAGAACTCGCACTACGAGTGGATGATCGAACAATTGCCTACCGATGGCGTGACCGCTGCGTCCATCGTGGACAAGGGCTCAACGTTCAATCCGCCGCAGATGTACCCGGATGCGGTCACCGCGGTTCCGGATCCTCTGCCGGAACGATATGTCCAGCTGATTCCGGCAATCGGCGAAACGCCCGGCAGAAACGACACGCTCTGGCGCAGCGATCTCTGGCTGTACAACCCCTCCAGCGATCCGGTTGACGTGAAGATCCGGCGCGTGGTGAAACCGGATCAGACGAAGACATACTCGATCGCGGCGCATGCCTCGCTCTCGATTCCCGACGCGCTCAAGGCGTTCGGCGGAGGAGCCTCGGGCGATGGCACCACACTCGACGCGCTCGTCATCGACGCGCCCTATCGCTGGGGCAGCCAGCTCGTCGCCAGCAGCCGCACGTACACGAGCTCACCCGACGGCGGTACGTACGGTCAATCGGTACCCGCCGTTCCCTCGATCGTCGGGTACTCGAACCACTTACACGACCGGCATCACACTCTGCTCGTTCCAAGCGATCCCACCAGCTCGTTCGTGGTCGACGAACTGAACGGGCACTATCGTCACAACGTCGGCGTCGTCAACGATCGCGACACGCCGCTGGAAATGCGCCTGTCCAGCGTGTTCGGCACCAGAACGATCGTCACCGCTCCGCATTCCGTGAGCATCACGAACATCGATTCTCTGAAGAGCTTCTTCGGTGTCATTTCCGTCGAGGCCGACAGATCGGCGGCGATCTGGATGTCGGCCGTCGACAATGTCTCGGGCGATGCGACGTTCGTCCCCTTCTCGAACTTCGATCTCCCCGGAGACACGACTGCGGAATTGGTCATCCCATCGGTCGCGGTCACGGCCGGCATCGCGAACACTTCATGGCGGACCGATCTCTTTCGATCAAGGCTTCTTGCTTCAGAAACGGCGAACCCACCGATTGCACGGATCGAGACTTCCGGCGGCTGCATCGCGGAAGTCCCTTTGCGCAACGACGAAGCCTCGCACAACTTTCCGACCATCAGCCGCGACGTCGCCAGCCAGTTCACCGCCTGCAAGCCCGCGGGCGGAATCTCGGGCGCGCTCTGGCTGAAAACAGCAAGCTGGATGACGGCCTACGCGCGCACATACACGACGCGCGCGGATGGCGGCACGATGGGCGACATGCTTCCGCTGTACCCACAGCACGGCTGGCCGGTGCAGCATTTCAGCGGGCTCGAAGCAGGCGGCAGATTCCGCATCAATGCGGGCCTCTACAACGGCCAGGCGACGACCACCACGAATCGCCTGCTGCTCTACGACGCAAACGGCGTCCTCGTGGCGCAGCGCGACCTCGATCTCGCGCCCCACGCCTCGCTGCAACTGCCGCTCGCATCCCTCCTGAACGTCGCCAGCCTGCCGGCCGGGTTGTACGGTCTCTCCGTCATCCCCCTCGGCGCCGGACGTTCGTGGGCCTACGTCTCACTGGTCGACAACATCAGCGGCGACCCGACGAACCTCTGGTAGCTCAGCGCCGCCAGTAATCCTGATACGCGGGACGCGGCGGCGGTCTCCGCGCGCCGAGAAGCATGATCAGGATCATCCCCGCGATAAAGCCGCCGATGTGCGCGAAGTAGGCTACGCCGCCGGCGTTCTGCAGGTCGCCGGCGTTCATCGACGCGGCGCCGAAGAAGAGCTGCATCACGATCCAGAAGCCGAGGAGGAAGACGGCCGGGATTTCGCGCACGGTGATGAAGATGAAAATCGGGATCAACGTCGTCACGCGCTGCTTGGGAAAGAGCACGATGTACGCGCCGAGCACGCCGGCGATCGCCCCCGAGGCGCCGATCGACGGCACATCGGATCCGGGATTCATCACCGCATGCGTGAGCGTCGCAAGCAATCCGCAGGCGAGATAGAAAAAGAGGTATTTGCCGTGCCCGAGGCGGTCCTCGATGTTGTCGCCGAAAATCCAGAGGTAGAGCATGTTCCCGCCGAGGTGCAGCCAGCCGCCGTGCAGGAACATGGAGACGAACATGGTGATGACGTTCGGCAGCAGTGCGCCGGGCAGACCCCAGAAGCGCGCCGGCACGAAGGCGACGTTGAACAGCGCCGGCTCCAGCCGCGGCCCGAGAGAAACCTCCCACAAAAACATCAACACGTTGACGGCGACTAGGATGATGTTGACGACCGGCGTGGTCCGTCGCGGATTGTGATCGGCGAGAGGAAGCAAGGTGGGATTGTACTTGCGCGGCGCGTTGTCGGTGGCCGGTTGTCAGCGTTGGTTGTCGGTTGTCGGTTGTCAGCGTTAGTTGTCGGTTGTCGGTTGTCGAGTCGTTCGCGCTGCGTGCGTAGTACAATTTTGATCCCACCCGCGACTCGCGTCCTCGCAAACTCTCCGTTTTGCTCCACGCAGAAATCAGATGTCGACATTCGAAGATCTCGATGTGTTCAAGAATGCTTTGGAATTGATGGTCGCGATTTATTCTCACACCAAGTCGTTCCCACGAGATGAGCGGTTCGGATTGACACAGCAACTGCGCCGCGCTTCTGTCTCTGTCGTCAGTCACCTGGCTGAAGGACAAGGGCGTCTTACCGCCGGCGAGTGGCGTCAATTCCTCAGCCAGGCGCGCGGTTCATTATTCGAGGTGCAGGCGCAACTCATCGCCGCTCACCGGCTCGAATATCTGGATGACTGCCAGTACGGGAAACTGCGTTCGAGCGTACGCTGCGTGGCCCGGCCGCTGACCGGCTTAATCAACTATGTGAAGTCTCGCGAACGTCCAACGGCGTCGAAGCGCGGTTGATGAAGGGTCCGGCGTTGTCGGTTGGCGATTGTCGGTTGTCGGTTGTCGGTTGTCGGTTGTCGGTTGTCGGTTGTCGGTTGTCGGGAGTACCACTCATTCGCGCCGCGCGCGCAATACGATCCCGTCTCGGGAACGTCATACGCGGGCGAAACGCGACCGATCACCGACAACAGACAACAGACAACAGACAACCGCCAACCGCCAACGCGCGTCCCGCGCTGCCCGCGCAATCAACGTGCTGCGAAGTACTTATCCAGATGCTCGTACGCCTGCCGCACGCCCTCGCTCTGCGTCTTCAATTCCGCGAAGGCGCCGCGATAGATGCCGCCGACGCGCGTCACGTTGCGCTCGCGTAGCGCGTAGAGCACTTCGCGCAGCGCTTCCGCTTCGGCGGGTGCGAGGTCGGTGCGTCCGATCTCGCGTTCGAGCAGCGACTGCGCGACGCGGAGATGTTCGCCGCTGTCATCGCGCTGAGGAGTCGGTGACGACGCCGGGATCCATGCGGCAGCGGGGCGAGTTTCGATTGTCGCCGGCGACGACAGGTCGACCGATCCGGGCAGCTCTTTCAACTGAGGGCTGAACTTCCCCATCATGAAGAAGAGCTCCTTCTCGTTCGAGAAGTTGCCGACCAGCCGCGCGTTCTTGGCCATCTCCAGATGCTCGGATTCCTGCAGCATGATGAAAGCCCGTGCGCGCTCTTCGAGCGAAATGCGTTTGGCGTGAACGCGCCACGCCGTGAGCGTGCCCTGGATGAAACAGGCCTGCCCGGCGCGGATGCTTACCGCCTCGACGGTCACGTTCTCTTCGATGCGGATCGAGCCGTTGGTCGATTCGATGTCGGAGTACGTCCCCGAATTCTGGATGACGAGATTGCCCGGCGTCTTGATCGAAAGCTGGCCGTTGGCGTTGACTTTGATCTCCGTCCCGCGCGGGATGATCATCGTCGGGAAATTAGCCTGGTCCGCGGCACTGGCGTTGCTGCTCATCACACCCCCCTGCGCCCGAGAAACGCCGATGGAAGAGGATCGAAGTTCTTGTAATCCTTGCTGGTGCGCGACCGCATCAACAGGGCCGCTTCATTGTTCCATTGGTAGTTGAGGATGTAAATGCGCGGGTCGATGGGGATGTAGGTTCCGGGCTGTTCGAGATCGCTGCGCACTTCGTAGTGCAGATGCGAGTTCGTGCTCCAGCCGGTCGAACCAACGGTGGCGATGACTTCGCCCTGTTTGATCTTCTGCCCGGCCGCCACTTTCACCGTGTCGCAGTGGCCGTAGATGGTGATGAAGCGGTCGGAGTGATTGACGACGACGACGTTGCCGAAGCGCCACCAGGCCACGCTGTCGCGCAGCGGGAAGCGTCCGGCGAAGCTGACCACGCCGTCGCCTGTGGCGTAAATCGGCGTGCCGGTCGGCGCGGAGAGGTCGAGACCTTTGTGGAAGTCCGACGCGCGCGTGAACGGCGAGATGCGCATGCCGAATGGCGAGGTGAGCACGAACTGATCGGCCGGAAGCGGAAGGATGGACGGCGTGTGGCGGACCAGATCGGAGTTGGCGGTTTCATAGCGCGCCAAGAGGTCGAGTTGGTCCTGCAACCGCTTCATGGCGTTGCGCAGGACGGCTTCGCGATGGTGGGCGTCTTCGATATGCAGGTCGTTGAGGCCCGCATTCGTCCCGCGCAGCGGCAGCGAGAAACCGCCGACGCCGAGGGTGCGTTCGAGGCCGTAGACAGTGATGAGCTTCTCGACGCGGAGGCGCTGCTCCTCGAGGCTCTTCTCCAGCGACGTCATCTGCACGACGTTTTCCTGCAAACGTCCGCGCTGGATGTCGCGCTCGTCGCGCATCGACTTGAGGTAGTTGTCCTTGTAGACGCGCCGGATGACGGTAGGCGCCGCGGCCATGGATCCGAGCAGCCCCGCCAGGACGACGGAGAGCGCAACAAGACCAACCACCACCCGCCGGCGGTCAAAGAAAACGTACCGCACGCGGCGACGGATGTCGCTCGGAACGATCTGGATCTCGATCATGACGCAACCCGCGGGACTTCGCGGGTCGGTCAATATAACACAGGGAGTGTCGCGGAAGTTGGGCAGCCTTCACCCCCCATCCTGCGGCGAAGCGCGCAGGATCTCCGGCGGCACCGCGCGGGATAGAGTTCTCAAAGCATGGGAAGTAAGATCGATTCGTTGTCGAAAGGACCGAAATGCGCCAAGTCGTGATCTATCCCGGTGAAGACGGCTATTGGGTTGCCGAATGCCCGAGTCTTCCCGGATGCATATCGCAGGGAAAAACCCGCGAAGAAGCGGTCGCAAACGCCCGTGAAGCGATTCGCGAATACGTGATCGCTCTCGAGGAAGATCGTCTCCCCGTTCCTCCTGACCCCTTCGAAACGATGGTGATCGCGGTTTGACGAAACTGCCGCGCCGCGCTGTTACGCAACGTACACGGAACGTTCCGCCATACCCCTCCTTCGATTAGCATTCCCCCGCCTTCCAAAACGCCACGTCAGAGAGAGGTCCAAATCCATGACCAAGCGGTTCACCTGCATCCTCGCGCTCTTCCTTTCGTTCGCGGTTTTCGCGCAGCCGGTCAAGAAAGCGGACGACGCGAAAGAGAAGGAGTCGAAGTACGGCGAGAAGACCTTCTCCGGCCTCGCCCTTCGCGAGATCGGTCCCGCGCTTACCTCGGGGCGCATCATCGACCTGGCCGTCGATCCGAAAGATGCGCGGGTCTGGTACATCGCCACCGCGGGCGGCGGCGTTTGGAAGACGACGAATGCGGGGACCAGCTTCGCGCCGATTTTCGATGATCAGAAGTCGTTTTCGATCGGCTGCGTGACGGTCGATCCGCATGACTCGCTGGTCGTTTGGGTCGGGTCAGGCGAGAACAACAGCCAGCGCTCGGTGTCGATGGGTGACGGCGTTTACAAATCGGTCGACGGCGGGAAGAGCTGGAAGAACGTCGGGCTGGAGAAGTCGGAGCACATCTCCAAGATCGTCGTCGATCCGCGCGACTCCAACGTCGTCTATGTCGCCGCGCAGGGGCCGCTGTGGGCGCCGGGCGGCGACCGCGGGCTTTACAAAACGATCGACGGCGGCAAGACGTGGAAGGCCGTGCTGACCATCAGCGAGAACACCGGCATCACCGACGTCATCCTCGACCCTACCAACCCGGACATCCTCTACGCCTCGGCGTACCAGCGCCGCCGGCACGTCTTCACGCTCATCGATGGCGGTCCCGAGTCGGGCATTCAGAAGTCGACGGACGGCGGCAAGACCTGGACGAAGTTGAAGGACGGGCTGCCGAAAGAGGACATGGGGCGCATCGGCCTGGCTATGGCGCCGCACAATCCGAAAGTCGTCTACGCCGTGATCGAGTCGACGCGCAAGGCGGGCGGCTTCTTCGTGTCGAAGGACGGCGGCTCGTCGTGGAAGAAGGTCAACGATTTCAACGCGCAAGGGCAGTACTACGGCGAGATTTTCGTCGATCCGAATGAAGACGATCGCATCTACGGCGTGGACGTCTGGGTCAAGGTCTCCGACGATGGCGGCAAGACGTGGCGCAAGCTCGACGAGAAGTGGAAGCATCCCGACAATCACGTGGTCTGGATCGATCCGGCTACGAGCGATCATCTGCTCATCGGCTGCGACGGCGGACTTTACGAATCGTTCGACCGCGCCGAGACGTGGAACTTCAAAGCGAATCTGCCGGTCACGCAGTTCTATCGCGTGAGCGCCGACGACGACCTCCCCTTCTACAGCGTCTACGGCGGCACGCAGGACAACTTCAGCCTAGGCGGGCCGGCGCGCACGACCGACGCGAAGGGCATCGTCAACGCCGACTGGTACGTCACGCAGGGCGGCGACGGATTCCGCTCCGTTCCCGATCCGAAGAACTCGAACATCATCTATGCCGAGTCGCAGAACGGCGGCCTGGTGCGCTTCGACAAGCGGACCGGCGAGGCGCTCGACATCGAGCCGCAGCCAACCGGCAGCATGGATCCGCTGCGCAAGAACTGGGACTCGCCGATCATCGTCAGTCCGCACGACAGCAACCGCATCTACTTCGCCGCGCAGTACGTGCTGCGCAGCGATGACCGCGGCAACACGTGGAAGGCGATCAGTCCCGATCTCACCCGCCACATCGATCGCAACACGCTGCCGGTCATGGGACGCGTGTGGGGCGTGGACGCGGTCGCCAAGGGCGCCTCGACGTCGTGGTACGGCAACATCGTGTCGCTGGCCGAATCGCCGCTGGTCGAGGGGTTGATCTACGCGGGCACAGACGATGGGCTGATTCAGATCACAGAAGATGGCGGCGCGCACTGGCGGAAGATCGATCACATCGCGGGCGTGCCGGACATCACGTACGTCTCGCGCCTCGAAGCATCGCAGCACGATGCGAACGTGGTCTACGCCGCGTTCGACAATCACAAGACCGGCGATTTCAAACCGTACGTGCTCAAGAGCAGCGACCGCGGCAAGACCTGGACGTCGATCGCCGGCGATCTGCCGTCGCGCGGCAGCAGCTACGCGCTCGTCGAAGATCGTGTCGATCCGAATCTCCTCTACCTCGGCACGGAGTACGGACTGTTCGTCTCGCAGAACGGCGGATCGTCATGGATTCCGCTGAAGGGAAGTTTCCCGACCGTGGCCGTGCGCGATCTCTGGTTCCAGAAACGGCACGACGATCTCGTCATCGCTACTTTCGGCCGCGGCTTCTGGGTGCTCGATGACGTCAGTCCGCTGCGGACGATGTCGCCGGCGGTCGCCGCGAATGAAGCGACGCTCTTCCCGACGCGCGACGCGAACCTCTACGTCGAACGGATGCAGCTCGGATTGCCGGGCAAATCGTTTCAGGGTGGTTCGTATTACACGGCGGCGAATCCGCCGTTCGGCGCGATCTTCACCTACTACCTCAAAGACGAATTGAAGAGCCGCCGCAAGCAGCGCCAGGCGGCCGAGGCGAAGATCGATACCGACAAGAGCAACGAGCCGGGACACGCGCAGCCGCCGTATCCGACGCTCGACCAATTGCGCGCCGAGGAGCGCGAGATCGAGCCGGCGGTGGTGATGATCGTGAGCGATGAGGAAGGCAACGTCATCCGCCGCGTCAGTGCGCCGGTGAAGGCGGGCTTCCATCGCGTGGCGTGGGATCTTCGTTATCCGCCGCCGTCGCCGATCGAACTGAAGGAGCCGGAGCCTGATGTCTTCCAACCGCCGCCGGGCGGACCGCTCGTCGCGCCGGGCAAGTACACGGTGCGCATGGCCAAGCGCATCGACGGCGTCGAAACGGTCCTGGGTCCGGCGCAGACGTTCAACGTCGTCCCGCTCTACCTCTCGATCATGCAGGAGAGCGACCGCGCCGCGGTGCTCGACTTCCAGAAAAAGGCCGCCAGCATTCAGCGCACGCTGATGGGCGCCGGCCGCGCGACGCAGGAAGCGCTCACGCGCATCCAGTACATCCGCCGCGCGCTCGATGAAATCGCCGGACCCGATCCGAAACTCGTGTCCGAGGTCAATCGGATCGATACGGCGCTGCGCGATATCAATGACCAGCTCAACGGCGACCCGATCCTGCGCCGCGCCAACGAGCCGACACTCCCCTCGCTGCTCGACCGCGTCAACACCGCGGTCAATGGACTGACGACCACCGCACCGCCGACGGCGACGCATCGCGAAGCGCTGGCCATCGCGCAGCAGCAGGCCGGTCCGCTGCTCGACCGTCTGCACAAGCTGATCGAAGTCGATCTCGCAGCGGTCGAGAAACAGATGAACGAGCGCGGCGCTCCGTGGACGCCGGGAAGGATTCCGCAGGTGCCGCGGTGACGCTCACGTGAAACGACTCTTTCCAGCCCTTCTCATAGTGGCAACGGCGCTCGGCGCCCACGCGGCTCCCGCGGAATGGACGCGGCACGCGAAGAACGTCGAGATCATCCGCGACGACTGGGGCATCGCCCACATCTACGGCAAGACCGACGCCGACGCGGTGTTCGGGATGATCTACGCGCAGGCGGAAGACGATTTCAATCGCATCGAGAGGAACTACCTGCTGTCGATGGGCCGGCTGGCGGAAGCCGAGGGAGAGAAAGAGATTTATCGCGATCTGCGGATGAAGCTCTTCATCGATCCTGCCGACATGAAAACGAAGTACCGGCAGAGTCCTTCCTGGCTGAAAGCGCTGATGGATGCCTGGGCCGGCGGCCTGAATTACTACCTCGCCAAACATCCCGAGGTGAAGCCGAAAGTGATTACCCGCTTCGAGCCCTGGATGGCGATCACGTTCAGCGAAGGAAGCATCGGCGGAGACATCGAGCAGGTCAACCTCAAAGAGCTGCAGGCGTTTTACGATAAGAATCCGAGCACACCAATCGCCGCGGACCTCCGCGTGTCGACGGAGCCAACGGGGTCGAACGGCGTGGCCATCGCCCCCTCGCACACCGCCTCTCACCACGCGCTGCTGCTGATCAATCCGCACACGTCGTTTTTCTTCCGTTCCGAGCTGCAGATGGTCAGCAAGGAAGGCCTCAACGCGTACGGCGCCGTCACCTGGGGCCAGTTCTTCATCTATCAGGGATTCAATGCGCACGCGGGCTGGATGCATACGTCGAGCGGCGTCGACAACATCGACGAATACGCGGAGACGGTGACAACGACGGCAGAGCGCCGCTTGGTCTACCTTTACGGGAATGAGCATCGGCCACTGAAGACGAGCACGATCACGATCCCCTACAAGACCGCCAGCGGGATGGCCAGCAAGGTTTTCACCGTGTACCGAACGCATCACGGTCCGATCGTGCGCGAGGCGAACGGCAAGTGGATCAGCATCCGGCTGATGCAGGATCCGATGCATGCGCTCATTCAGTCGTACATCCGGACCAAGGCCAGCGACTACAAGTCGTTTCGCAAGTCGATGGCACTGCACACCGACTCGTCGAACAACACGATCTTCGCCGATGCCTCCGGCAACATCGCCTACCTCCACTCCAACTTCATTCCTCGGCGCGATCCGCGCTTCGACTGGACAAAGCCTGTCGACGGCAGCGATCCGGCGACTGAATGGCACGGCGTGCTCTCGATCGACGAGACACCGGGCCTGCTGAATCCGCCCAACGGCTGGCTGTACAACAGCAACAACTGGCCGTGGTCAGCGGCCGGCCCGAACAGCCCCAAGCGGTCGGACTATCCGGTCTACGTCGAGCGCGGCGTCGAGGAAACGCCGCGTGGCTATCACGCGCTGAAGGTGCTGCCCGGGAAGAAGGATTTCACCATCGATTCGCTGATCGCCGCGGCGTTCGACAGCGATCTGCCGGCATTCGACAGGCTGCTACCTCCTCTGCTGCAGGCGTACGACGAGCTCCCTTCCAGCGATCCGCTGAAATCGAAACTGGCGGAACCGATCGATCGTCTTCGCGGCTGGGATCACCGCTGGTCCATCTCCTCGGTGCCGACGTCG
>Ga0157375_10001667_pt1 | contig 19099 bp, 17 predicted proteins | sample M35metaG_FD_115311 | JGI IMG/M metagenome (GOLD analysis project Ga0157375, IMG submission 115311) | Miscanthus rhizosphere microbial communities from Kellogg Biological Station, Michigan, USA - M3-5 metaG | ecosystem: Host-associated > Plants > Roots > Rhizosphere > Soil | place: USA: Michigan... | reverse complement strand
TGAGTTCGCTGGTCTCGCCGGGGACCGACACGAACGTACCGCTCGACTGCTCCCCCGCGATCACTGCCGCGGCATGCTCGAGCGCGTGTGGCGTCTCAATCAGATAAGTGGCTAAAACTCGATCCTGGCTCATGCTCCCTCCGACCCCTGCAATCGGTGCTACACCCCGAGCTGTGCTGCGAGATCCATGAAGTCGGTCGGGGTGACACGCCGCGCGAGTGGCGTACCGCGTCCTGAGCTCATGTTCTCGCCACTCCTCTCGGCTAAACGAGTTGTGAAGGCGTACAGCTTCAGCGCGGACCGTTCATCTGTTGTATGTCGGCGCGCCCGCGCTCAACTGCTGACGGCCATTCTATCTAGCGTCTCAAGGAAAAGGCTTCTGATTTTTACGAGTTATTCCGACGCTTTTAGGAAACTTTTCTGTATTTAGCATAAAACATAGAAAGTGGTGCAGAGTTGCACCATGTTGCTTACCTGTCTGGTCTGGCCATGTCGGACCGCATCGACAAGCTTGGCATGGTCCGGTTGTCGGATCAGCTGCCGGGCCTTAAGAAGGCGAAGCTAGCCGGTTGTGGTCACAGGAAAGCCGCCGACAGTGGTCGAGTCGACAATGACCGAGAAGGCGTAGCCAAGCGAGTCCAGAGGCGTTTGGCCGACTGCTGTCTTACGCCGATGGCAAGTATTGCCTCACTCCCACTCGATAGTGGCGGGCGGCTTGCCGGAGATGTCGTAGACGACGCGGTTGATGCCGCGCACTTCATTGATGATGCGGCTGGACACCTTGGCCAGAAGCGCATGCGGCAATTCTGCCCAATGCGCGGTCATGAAGTCCTCAGTCTGTACGGCGCGCAGGGCGACCACGAACTCGTAGGTGCGCCCATCCCCCATGACGCCGACGGATTTGACGGGCAGGAATACCGCAAAGGCTTGAGAGGTCTTTTCATACCAGCCTGCTGCGCGCAGTTCATCGATGAAGATGGCGTCAGCCCTGCGCAGGAGATCCGCGTACTGCGGTTTGACTTCACCGAGAATACGTACGCCCAGACCAGGACCGGGGAACGGGTGACGAAACACCATCTCGCGAGGTAGGCCCAGCGCTAACCCGAGCTCGCGCACTTCGTCTTTGAACAACTCCCGCAGCGGCTCCAGCAACTTGAGGTGCAAAGTCTCTGGCAACCCACCCACGTTGTGGTGCGACTTGATGGTGGTTGCCTTCTTCGTCTTGGAGCCAGCGGACTCGATGACGTCCGGGTAGATGGTACCTTGCGCCAGCCAGCGGGCGTTCTTGATCTTGCCGGCTTCTCGCTGAAAAACCTCCACGAACTCGCGGCCGATAATCTTGCGTTTGTCTTCGGGATCACTGACGCCTCGCAAGTGCGCCAGGAATTGCTCCCCCGCATCTACATGGATTACCTTCACGCCAAGATTTTGCGAAAAGGTCTGCATCACCTGAGCAGCTTCATCGAGGCGGAGCAGACCGGTATCGACAAACACGCAGGTGAGTTGATCGCCAATCGCGCGATGAATAAGGGCAGCAGCGACCGCCGAGTCCACGCCTCCGGACAAACCCAGAATGACCTCGTCGGAACCAACCATGGATCGTATGCGCCCGACCGCCTCATCGACATAGTCGGGCATGTTCCAATCACCCCGGAATCCGGCCACAACTCGCAGGAATCTTTCGAGCAGGGCTTTGCCCTGCAGCGTATGGGTGACTTCGGGATGAAACTGCACGCCGTAGAGTTTGCGCGCCTCGTCCGCCATGCCTGCGATCGGTGTGGCAGCATTGCTCGCGATCACCTTGAAGCCAGGCGGCATCTTGGTGACTTTGTCGCCGTGGCTCATCCACACGTCCAGCAGGCCGTGCCCTTCGTCGTTCACACGGTCTTGTACCGTGTCCAGCAATGCGGAATGGCCTCGCGCACGCACCTCCGCATAGCCGAATTCGCGCACTCGACCGCCTTCCACCTCGCCGCCGAGTTGTGCCGCCATGGTTTGCATGCCGTAACAAATCCCCAACACCGGGACGCCGGCTTCAAATACGAACTGCGGTGCCCGCGGGGTGCCACCTTCGTAGACCGAGGCTGGGCCACCCGACAGGATGACGGCAGCGGGATTGAACTCGCGGACGAATGCATCGTCCACATCGAATGGGTGGATCTCGCAATAAACTCCGCACTCCCGCACTCGGCGGGCAATCAATTGAGTGTACTGTGCGCCGAAATCGAGAATGAGAACCTTCTGATGCATAGGATATAGCAGCCGAAAAAGTCAGAGGCGAGAGGCTGGAGGTGGTTGGGCTTCGCGCCCCTTCCCCTCTTGCCTCTCGCCTCCAGCCTGTGGCCTGCTGTTACTCCACTCTGTAATTCGGTGCTTCCTTGACGATCTGCACATCGTGCACGTGCGATTCGCGCACGCCAGCCGAAGTAATCTCGACAAACTCTGCCTGTTCCCGCATCTCGTGGATAGTGGCACAGCCAGCGTAACCCATGCTGGAGCGCAGTCCTCCCATGAGCTGTTGAATGACTGCGACGACGCTGCCCTTGTACGGCACGCGACCTTCAACCCCTTCGGGCACGAGCTTCTCGGTAGCATCCTCTGCCGTAGCTTCCTGGAAGTAGCGATCGCTCGAGCCCTGCTGCATCGCGCCCAGCGAACCCATCCCGCGGTACGATTTATATGATCGGCCTTGGAACAACTCAATCTCGCCCGGCGCTTCTTCGGTCCCGGCGAACAGGCCGCCGAGCATAACCATGTCAGCTCCGGCGCTGATAGCTTTCGCGATATCCCCGGAATAACGAATACCACCGTCGGCGATCATCGGAACATCGGTCCCTTGAAGCGCGGAGGCCACATTGGCAATTGCGGTAATCTGCGGCACGCCAACCCCGGCGACAATGCGCGTAGTGCAGATCGATCCTGGGCCAATACCGACCTTTACCGCGTCCGCTCCTGAGTCCATCAGCGCTTTGGCCGCGGAAGCCGTGGCAATATTCCCGCCGATGACCTGTATGGAAGGGAAAGTGCGCTTCGCCCAGCGAACACGATCCAGAACTCCTTGCGCGTGTCAGTGTGCTGTATCGACTACAAGCACGTCCACTCCGGCTTCTGCGAGTGCCTCGGCACGTTCTTCGGTGCCCTCACCTACGCCTATCGCGGCGCCTACGCGCAAGCGTCCGAGGTTGTCTTTGCACGCATCCGGATATTCCGATGATTTGAGGATATCCTTTACCGTGATCAAGCCTCGCAACTCGAAGTCGTCATTGACCACCAGCACACGCTCCAGACGATGTTTGTGCATCAGAGCCTGCGCTTGTTCCAGGCTGGCACCTTCTTTGACGGTGACGAGACGATCGCGGGGGGTCATGATGCTTCGAACCAGCTGGTCGAGATTAGTCTCGAAGCGCAGGTCGCGGTTGGTGACGATCCCTACAACCCGCCTGCCTTCGACCACGGGGAGGCCCGAGATTTTGTGTGTGCGGATCAGAGTCAAGACCTCCCGCACGCTCATGGACGGCGCAATGGTAATGGGATCCTTCACCATACCGCTCTCGTAGCGCTTGACCTTGGCTACTTGGTTGGCCTGCGCTTTGGGTGACATGCTCTTGTGAATAATGCCAATGCCGCCTTCCTGCGCCAAGGCGATCGCGAGGCGTGCTTCCGTGACAGTATCCATCGCTGCGGAAGCCAACGGCAGATTCAACTGGATAGTACGCGTCAGGCGGGTCTTCAGGCTGACGTCACGGGGAAGAACGACGGAATGTGCAGGGATGATGGAGACGTCGTCGAAGGTTAGCGCCTTCTGAACCACTCGCATGCTGATGATCCTTCACAAAAAAACTATTATACGCCAGTGCCGTTGCTGGATCAGCAGGGCGATGTCCAGAGACCGCTTCGGCGGCCGTTAATGTTTGCATCGACAAGGACTTAAGTAGTGGGAAAGGGAATACTTGTTGCTTCACTGACGCTTATGCTCGCCTGCCCTGGCCCTGGAAGCTTGGCTGGAGAAGAAGGACCCAACGCCAACGCGCCGGGTACACAAGCCAGAGAGGCACAAGCTGCCGTGGCGGATGCGAAGGCGGCAGTCAAGGCCGCGGCTGAGCATCGAGCGCTTTGGACTACAGCAGAGTTGGCGTTGACCCAGGCGCAAGCAGCACTCGCGCAAGGCAACTATACGACCGCTCAGCGTCTTGCGGAGTTTGCAGCAGAGCAGGCCCGCCTTGGTATCGCACAGACGGGTTATAAGCAGTTCCAGTGACATTGAGGATCGAGCATGAAAGCATTCATAACCCTGGCGCTGCTCCTAGCCACCTTGCCCGCTTGGGGCGTGATGTACAAATGGGTGGACGCGGACGGAAAGGTGCACTACTCCGACCAGGCCCCCCCAGAAGGGGCGAAGCATCAGGAGACCGTTAAGGTCAAGCCTCCACCGCCCGCAGCGCCGGCGCCTCAGCCGGACGGCAAAGGGGCCACACCGAGGGCGAAAACTGCGGCGGACCAGGACATGGATTTCCGCAAGCGCCGCCTGGCGGCAGCGGAGGCCGATGCGAAGCGGCAGCAGGATGCCGATGCGGCGGCAGACAAGGCTAAGAAATGCGAACAGGCCAATGGCCGAGTTGCCGCCTTGCAGTACAACGGACGCATCACCAAATACGGGCCAAACGGGGAGCAGATTTATATGAACGACGATGAGATCGCCAAAGAAATCGTGGATGCCCGCAAGGCTGCCGACTCGTGGTGCAAATAGCAAACGCCGAGCAATCGACTATCGTTTCGCCGTCTTGTTCGATGCGCGCCGCCGCCTGATCTCCTTCGGATCTGCCTTCAGCGCCCGATAGATTTCGACCCGGTCACCGTCCCCCAGGGGAACATCCAGGGCGGCGCGGCGACCAAAGATCCCCGCACGAATCCCCATCCGAGTTATCTCTGGATGGCGCGAGAGAATCCCCGACTGCTGGATCGCCTCTTGCACCGTGCTGCCCGAGTCGAGTTGCAGTTCAACACACTCTTGCGAAAGCGGCAAGGCATAGACAACTTCCACACGAATTCTCCCGCTCATGTGACCCCGTATAGCCGCTCGGCACGACTCACAAACGCATCGACGAACGTGCTCGCAATGTAGCTGAATACGGGGCCAACCAACTTCTCCAGCAATCTGTTGGAAAACTCATAGTGCAAGTGGAAGTCGATCCGGCAGCCTTGGGCGGCGAGCGCGGTAAAGCGCCAGGTTCCATCGAGTGTTCGAAAGGGTCCGCTGACCAAGCGCATATCGATTTGAGATGGTGGCTGGGTGCGATTCTCTGTCTTGAAACTCTGGCGAATGCCACGATAGTCGATCTGAATGGATGCACGCGTCATTTGAGCATCCCTGTGTTCCACCGCCGTGCCCCCGCACCAAGGCAGAAACTCCGGATACTTTTCTACTGCATCCACTAAGGCATACATCTGTTGAGCCGAGTAAGCCACTAAAACGGATCGCTCCACCAACGCCATTGTCTATCCCTAAGCTACGTGCACCGTTTCTTCCACGGTGCTGATACAATTCCGGCCCCGAGTCGCCACGCGACCTCGTTCGTCCGCACACCAGCGTCCCTGCCATGAGCATCGTCCAAAATCGCAAAGCCTTTCACGACTACTTCATCGAAGAGAAGTACGAAGCGGGCATGGCGCTAAGTGGGTGGGAAGCCAAGGCCATCCGGGCAGGTCGCGCGCAGATCGCCGAGGCGTATGTCGTCATGAAAGATGGCGGTCTGTACCTCATTGGCGCTCATATCACTGCCTTGCCCACCGCTTCCACGCACGTTCAACCCGATCCTACTCGCACGCGAAAGCTGCTGCTGCACGCCACTGAACTCGAGCGTTTGATCGGCAAAGTCGAGCGCGCCGGTTACACCCTCGTACCGCTCGATCTGCATTTCAAGAACGGCTGGATCAAGCTCGAGATCGGCCTCGCCAAAGGCAAAAAGCAGCATGACAAACGCCAGGCCGAAAAGGATCGAGAGTGGCAGAGGGAGCAACAGCGCGTACTTCGAACGAAGGCATGATGCCTGGCGTTTGCGCCGCAGGCTAACGTGCCTTGGCACGTTAAGTTGAGCAGCAACGGCCGAAGCCAGAAGCGTGAAGCTATCAAAGAGCACGACTGGCAGCCGGAGAAGCAGAGATTGATCAGGAGCAAATCCTGGCATTCCAGACCTCGTCTCTCTCTTGCGGCGGAGGCTAACCTGACCTGAAGGACGTCAGGTTAAGCGACCAGCGGCAAGGAGCCACAAGCAGGAACTCTCAACACAGCGAGATGTCCTTGGGTGAACGCGTCGCCGCGAAGCGGCAGAGTCGCAGTGCTCCGAACTCTCAGCTGTACAGTAATCCCATCGCCTCGCGTACGTCTCGCATCGTTTCGGTAGCCTGCTTGCGGGCACGGTCGCAACCATCCTCGATGATGTTGCGCACCAGAGTCGGATCATCCAGATAACTTTGCGCGCGCTCGCGCATGGGTTCCTGTTCGCGTAGGACTGCGTCGATAACCGGCTGCTTGCATTCCAGGCAACCGATACCGGCACTACGGCAGCCCTTTTGCACCCAGTCCTTGGTCTTGTCGTCTGAATACACCAGGTGGAATTGCCACACCGGGCATTTCTCCGGAGTTCCGGGATCGCTGCGGCGTACCCGCGCGGGGTCGGTCGGCATCGTGCGGATCTTGCGCGTCACACTTTGCGCATCCTCGCGCAAAGTAATCGTATTGTTGTAGGACTTGGACATCTTCTGTCCGTCGAGCCCCGGCATCTTCGAGGCTTCGGTCAACAGTGCCTCCGGCTCAGACAGGATCATCTTGCCGCCGCCTTCCAAATAGCCGAACAGCCGTTCCGTATCGCCCATGCTGAGGTTCTGCGCCTCATCCAGTAAAGCGCGCGCGGATTGCAGAGCTTCCTGATCCCCCTGCTCTTGATAGCGTGTGCGTAGATCACGATAGAGCTTCGCGCGTCTACTGCCCAGCTTCTTAACCGCGGCCTCGGCCTTTTCCTCGAAGCCCGGCTCTCGCCCGTAGATGTGGTTGAAGCGGCGAGCGATCTCCCTGGTGAATTCGATATGCGGCACCTGATCCTCACCGACCGGGACGAAGGTGGCGCGGTAGATCAGGATGTCTGCGCCCTGCAACAGCGGATACCCTAGGAAACCGTAAGTCGAAAGGTCCTTATCCGTCAGCTTCTCCTGCTGATCCTTGTAGCTGGGCACGCGTTCGAGCCACCCCAGTGGCGTGATCATCGAGAGCAGCAGATGCAATTCAGCATGCTCCGGCACTCGCGATTGTATGAACAGTGTGGCTTGCGACGGATCCACGCCGGAGGCGAGCCAATCAATCACCATATCCCACACGCTTTGCTCGATTTCGCTGGCTTGCTCGTAGTGGGTGGTCAACGCATGCCAATCAGCGACGAAGAACAGGCAAGGATGCTCGTGTTGGAGCTTTACCCAATTCTTCAGGACGCCGTGGTAGTGGCCCAGATGCAATGCACCGGTGGGACGCATGCCGGATAGGACGCGATCGGGAAACATGTTATTCGTGCTCTAGCGCAGATTGAAGATTGTAGCGACTCCGTTGAGCACGATCCCGATGAAGGGCGACAGTATCGTGCCGAGGACGCCGGTAAAAAGAAGCACCAACAGTATGATAAAACCGTACGGTTCAATCATTGCAAAGCGCCAAGCCAAGCGGTTGGGGAGCAAGCTGACAGCGATACGACCTCCGTCCAGCGGCGGCAAGGGGAACAAATTCAATACCATCAGGACGACATTGATCGTGATACCGATGCGCGCCATGCTGTGGAGTGGAATCGAGTAGTAATTGGCGGGAGCGATTTCGGCGAATTTGAGCATCAACGCCCAGATGCATGCCATCACAAGGTTCGCACCGGGGCCAGCGGCCGCCACCCATAGCATGTCGCGCTTGGGGTGGCGCAGCTGGCCGAAGTTCACCGGAACGGGTTTCGCCCATCCGAAGAGGATTCCTCCTGCACCGACGAAGCTACTGCTGATGAGAATCACCAAGGGGACGAGGATAGTCCCAATCGGGTCGATGTGCTTCAGCGGGTTCAAGCTGATCCGCCCGGCATTGTGCGCGGTGTAATCTCCGAAGTGCCGCGCCGCATAGCCATGCGCTGCCTCGTGTAGCGTAATGGCAAACGCCACCGGAATGGCGGCAAGTGCGATCAGCTGGATCAAGCCGGTAAGGTCGAAGTTCATAGCTGAATATTGATGGTTACGCAGCGATGCCGAAGGGGTCTAAGCTCCCCTTCCCGGCCCGCACAATTTCTGGCAAGGCACCGGTGAGATCGACCACCGTGGTCATCTCGATCCCACAGGACCCTCCATCCAGAACCAAGTCCACCTGATGCTCCAAACGCTCGCGAATCTCGTGGGCATCGTTCAGCGGCAGTTCGTCGCCTGGAAGGATCAAAGTGGAGCTAAGGAGTGGCTCGTTCAGCGCGGTGAGGAGGTCCTGCACGACCCGATGATCCGGCACTCGCAGGCCGATGGTATTTCGCTTGGGGTTCTGCAACCGTCGAGGAACTTCCCGCGTGGCTTGGAGAATGAACGTGTAACTGCCAGGGGTGGTGGCTTTCAGCATGCGGTATACGCGGTTGTCCACCCTGGCGTAGTGAGATATCTCCGAAAGGTCGCGGCATACTAACGTGAAATGGTGCTTTGAATCCACCTGCCGCACCGCTCGAATCCGCTCCTGCGCCTGCTTGTCACCGATGTGACAACCCACCGCGTAACAGGAGTCAGTTGGATACACCACGAGACCACCGGTGCGGACGATATCCGCAGCCTGCTGGATCAACCGGGGCTGGGGATTGTGGGGATGAATAACGAAGTATTGGGCCATGGCCTGAGGCGAGCTGCGGGGACCGCCCGGCGCTTGGCTTGCATCCACCGCTCCGCCGGAGCCGTAACAGCCTGGAGCGAACCATATCCCATGCAAAGGCGCGAATAGTACCAAATCGGCCGTTGCACTGACAGTCACCTGCACCGTTAGAGGAGAATCTGAGATGCGGTTACCTTTGCGCTTGGCCGGCTACTACCTCGGGCTCAGCTTGCTCCTACCGGGCCTTGCAAGCTTACCCACCCGGTCGATGGCCGCCTGTTCCTTGAGCAGCCCGGCACATCGCGTAGCGCTGCTCGAGCTCTACACATCCGAAGGTTGCAGCAGCTGTCCGCCGGCCGACCACTGGCTCAGCAGCCTCGTCACCAGCGGATTCGGATCGGATAAGTTGGTACCGCTCGCGCTGCATGTTGACTATTGGAACGACCTGGGCTGGACTGATCGCTTTTCCAAGGCCGGATTCAGCCAGCGCCAGCGCGAAGCCGTGCAACGCAGCCGCAGCGGCGTGATATACACCCCGCAGGTAGTCTTGGACGGCATGGATCTCGCCGGCTGGGGCAATGCCGGGCGCTTTGCATCGAATGTTGCAAACGTGAACAAGTCACGTGCTGCAGCGGATATACGGCTCACTACTACGCTCACGGGTACCACCTTGCAGCTCGACGGAGAGGTACGCGTCCAAGAGTCATCGCGGCGCGATGCTGTCGGCGCGTGGGTAGCCGTATTCGAGAACAGGCTCGTGACGCGCGTGGCAGCTGGTGAGAATGGCGGGCGAACGTTGGAACACGACTATGTCGTACGCACTCTGCTCGGACCCATCGCCATCAGTCGAGATGGCATCACAAAGTTGAACCTGCAGCTGCCGCTCGACGCAACGTGGAACCGTGCGAAACTCGGCGTCGCCGTATTCGCGCAGGACTCCGTCACGGGTGCAGTGCTTCAAGCGAGCTCTGCGTCGAACTGTATCTGACCGTGCGACGCGGATTTGCCGCCGCCATGATGCATGTGAAAGAATGCCCGGCGTGCTGCTTGTGAGAGCTCTCGAAGAAAAGCGACCTGTATCGGCAAAGTAAGCGCGCAGGACCATTCCAAGGATAGGAGGTTTCACCCCCGTGAGCGGCTTCAACTGGGAGTTTCCGTACGCGTCGCAACGCATGCCGGTACTGGCGGCCAACGTTGTCGCGACGTCACAGCCATTGGCTGCGCAGGCCGGCCTGCGCATGCTGCTCAAGGGCGGTAATGCGGTAGACGCCATTGTCGCTACTGCGATCGCGCTGACGGTCGTAGAGCCGGTAATGAATGGAATCGGCTCCGACAGCTTTGGGCTCGTATGGGATGGTAAGCAGCTGCATGGACTCAATGCGTCCGGTCGTGCTCCAGCCGCCTGGACGCCCCAGCGATACGCCGGCCGTGACAGCATGCCCATCACCGGCTGGGATTCCGTCACTGTGCCAGGTGCGGTCTCCGGTTGGGTCGCGCTATCGAAGCGCTTCGGCAGCCTACCCTTCAGCGATCTGTTCGGCCCCGCGATTGATTATGCGGAACGCGGATATCTCGTGTCGCCGACCGTCGCTCGGCAATGGGAGTTGCAGGCGCCGCGCTTCCAACCGGAACAAGGTTTCGCGGAGGCTTTTTTGCCTGGTGGTCGCGCCCCACGCGCAGGCGACTTGTTCCCCTTTCCCGCCCAGGCTCGCACACTGCGGCTCATCGCAGAAAGCGGCGGCGACGCGTTCTATCGCGGTGAATTGAGTGAGAAGATGGTTGCCGCAAGTCAAGCGCAGGGCGGCGCGATGACGACCAGCGATCTAGCCTCTCACCAAGCGGACTGGGTAGATCCCGTCAGCCAGGGCTATCGCGGACTTCGCGTGCACGAGATCCCGCCGAATGGTCAGGGTATCGCGGCGCTTATGGCCCTCGGCATGCTGGAGCACTTCGATATCGCCAGCCTGGTACCTGACTCCGTCGACACGGTGCACCTGCAGTTGGAAGCGATGAAACTGGCATTTGCCGACATGTACGCTCATGTGTCAGATCCCAAATCGATGCGCGTATCTAGCGCAGATATGCTGGATCCGGATTACTTGAAGCAGCGTGCCAAGCGAATCGATCCCAAGCGTGCGCAGGTATTCGGACATGGTGCGCCCCCGAAGTCCGGCACCGTGTATCTCGCAGCCGCCGATGCGAACGGGAGGATGGTTTCTTACATCCAATCGAACTACATGGGTTTCGGCTCCGGTGTGGTCGTGCCGAACACGGGCATCGCGATGCAGAATCGCGGTGCGTGTTTTGTACTTGCGGCCGGACATCCCAACCAGGTAGGGCCAGGCAAACGTCCATTCCATACAATCATCCCTGCGTTTGCGACGAAGGGCGATCAAGCCCTCATGAGTTTCGGCGTGATGGGCGCCGACATGCAGCCGCAAGGCCACATACAGATGATGATCCGGCTCGCTGACTATCATCAGAACCCGCAAGCAGCGGCTGATGGACCGCGGTGGAAGATACTACCGGGCAATAAGGTGATCGTGGAGCACGCAATGCCCGGCTCGACGGTGGACGGTCTCGCGCAACGAGGACATGACATCCGCCAGGTGGAGCGCTGGAACATGGAATTCGGCAGCGCTCAGCTGATCTACAAGCTCGATGCCGGCGGTTATGTTGCTGCGTCCGAGCCGCGGCGGGATGGGCAGGCCGTTGGTTTCTGATAGTGCCTAACGACCTCTATCCACCCGTGCGCAAAGCCTGCGCACGGATCGAACTCAAAGTCGTGCGCGTAGTGATTGCCTCAGGATCTATGCGCAGTTCCAGCACCGCTGGCTTACCACTCTCGATCGCGCGTTCGAACGCTGGAGCGAAATCGTCCGTGCGCTCGACGACCTCACCGAATGCTCCGTAGGCTCGCGCCAGCAAACTGAAATCCGGGTTCTGCAACGCGGTACCGTATACACGGGCGGGAAAGTCGCGTTCCTGATGCATTCGGATCGTTCCGTACATGCCGTTGTTGACGACAACGAACAGCACTTGCACGCGATACTGGACAGCGGTCGCGAGTTCCTGCCCGGTCATCATGAAGTCGCCATCGCCCGAGAAGCACACCACGACCCGGTCCGGGTGAACGAGCTTTGCTGCCACGGCCGCCGGAACGCCGTACCCCATCGCCCCATTGGTTGGCCCCAGTTGTGTGCGAAAACCCGTGTACTGATAAAAACGCTGCACCCATCCGGAAAAATTTCCAGCTCCGTTCGTGATGATGCTCCCCGCAGGTAGACGACCGCGCAGCCACGTCACTACCTCGCTCATGTTCAGTGGTCCGGGCGATTTGACCGCTGCGATGGTTGCGAGATATTCCGCATGCAAAACACTCGTCCACTGACCCCATGTAGGTTGTGCAGAGGGTGGCGCTGCTGCCGCCGCAGCGGCGGCAAACTCCGCCATGCCAGCGTTGATCATGAGGTCCGCCTGGTACACGCGCCCCACTTCCTCGACCCCCGGGTGGACATGCACGAAACTCTGGCGCAAACGAGGCACGTCGAACAAGGTGTAGCCACTCGAAGTCATCTCGCCCAGGCGCGGCCCGATAGCCACCACCAGATCGGACTCGCGGACGCGCTTCTTCAATTCCGCACCGGTGGCAATTCCGATCTCGCCGATGTAGTTGGCATGACGATTATCGAGCAGGTCCTGACGCCGGAAAGAACAAGCAGTCGGCAAGTTCCAGGCTTCGATGAAGCGACGAATATCATCGCAAGCCTGCGCATTCCAATCGCCCCCACCGAGAATCACCAGTGGGTGCCGAGCCTGCCGCAGCCGCGTGGTCAAATCCGACAGATCTCTCTGACCAGGATGTGCCTTGAGACGCACATAGGGCCGCGTGGGCGCCACTTCCGCCCGCGCCGCGAGGACATCCTCGGGAAGAGCCAGCACCACAGGCCCCGGCCTTCCCGACACGGCAACATGAAACGCGTGACTGAGGTACTCGGGAATCCGCTCTACCCGGTCGATCTGCGCGACCCATTTCGTCAATTGACCGAACATTCGCCGGTAGTCGACCTCCTGAAATGCCTCACGCTCGACGACGTCACCACCAATCTGGCCGACGAACAGAATCATCGGAGAAGAGTCCTGGAAGGCCGTATGCACGCCAATGCTCGCGTTGGTCGCCCCGGGGCCGCGAGTCACGAAACAGATTCCGGGTTTGCCTGTCAGCTTGCCATAGGCCTCGGCCATGAATGACGCGCCACCTTCCTGACGGCATACCACGAGGCGTATCTGCTCGCGTGCGTCGTAGAGAGCATCTAGCACTGCGAGATAGCTTTCTCCCGGAACACAGAAGGCCAGTTCCACGCCATGGGTTTTGAGCGCCTCGACGAGAATCTGCCCGCCATGAGGAAGCACCGAAGTCTGATTCATGTTGAAGTCCTTGCTCGAACGGATTGGACGCGGGGCTCGACCTCGGGTCCGAGTGATTTGCCAGTGGCGGATTATAGGCGTGGCCTTGCCGCCGTGGCTTGGAGCGAGGTCCAATCCGCTATAATCTGCCGGGTTTTGCCCGCGCCCTCGGGCCCCGCCAACATCCGGCGCATTTCTAACTAAAACGAGCTCACCGGGAGGATTCAACGATGGTTTGGCAACAGGTCTATTACCCGCTAAATCCCTGGCTATCCACGATCCTGGCTGCGATCCCTGTGGTGGTATTGCTGGGGACCTTGGCATTCTTCCGGATAGCAGCGCACTGGGCGGCCATCCTTGGATTGATTAGTGCACTTCTGGTCGCCGTTCTCGTATTCGGTATGCCCGCCAGCATGGCGGGCGAGGCAGCCTTCCTCGGTGGCCTGTTCGGTCTGCTGCCGATCGGTTGGATCGTGCTCAACATCATATTTCTCTATCAGCTAACCAAGGACAAAGGGTACTTCCAAGTCCTCCAGGACAGCATTGCCAATGTCAGCGAAGATCGGCGCCTGCAGCTGTTGCTGATTGCATTCGCCTTCGGCGCCTTCTTCGAGGGAGCTGCCGGCTTCGGCACTCCCGTGGCTGTGACCGGCGCAATTCTGATCGGCCTTGGCTTTTCGCCGCTGGCTGCTTCGGGGCTCTCCTTGATCGCCAACACCGCTCCGGTAGCCTATGGCGCGCTGGGGACACCGATCATCACATTGGCGAAAGTAACGGGTCTGGATGAGATGGCATTGTCGGCCATGGTCGGGCGTCAGCTTCCGTTCTTCTCGTTGCTCGTCCCGTTCTGGCTCATTTGGGCTTTTGCCGGCTGGCGTGGCATGAAGGGCATCTGGCCTGCAATCCTGGTAACTGGGGTTACCTTTGCAATCCCGCAGTTCCTCATTTCCAATTTCCATGGGCCGATGCTCGTCGACGTCGGCTCAGCCATCATCTCGATGGCATGCCTGACGCTGTTCCTGAAAATTTGGAAACCCAAGGAAATCTGGCGCACGACGGCGCTCAAGGGACACGACAAAGACAGCGGTATCGCGGACGTGGCGACCCACAGCTTCGAAAGACATCCGCGGGGTCTGATCCTGCGAGCGTGGACCCCATGGCTGATCCTCACCGTATTCGTCTTTGCATGGGGATTTCCAACGGTGAAGAACGTCCTCAATGGGCAGAGTGTCAGCATAACGATGGTGGACGGGGTAAAGAAAGAGACTAAGGAGTCCTACGCGTGGAACGGGATCTCCAAGGTGGATTTCCCAATCGCCGGACTGAATGACCTGGTCGAAAAGGTCCCTCCGGTGGTTGCCAAGCCCACCAAAGAGAAGGCCGTATATACGTTGAACTGGCTGTCCGCCACTGGCAGCGGGATCTTGCTTGCCGCGATCCTGGCGGGGCTTTTCATGGGCTACTCGGTCGGTGGTCTGTTCAAAAAATATTGGCAGACGATTGTCTTGGTGCGCTTCTCGCTGATCACGATTGCCGCAATGCTCGCATTGGGATTCGTTACGCGCTATTCAGGAACCGACGCTACCCTGGGACTTGCCTTCGCCTACACGGGTTTCCTCTATCCATTCTTCGGAACGATGCTCGGATGGCTTGGCGTCGCCTTGACGGGATCTGATACCGCTTCGAACGTGCTATTTGGCGGCTTGCAGAGGATCACATCAGAGCAGCTGGGCCTGAGCCCAGTGCTGATGGCCTCCGCCAATAGTTCCGGCGGCGTGATGGGCAAAATGATCGATGCGCAGAGCATCGTGGTAGCAAGCACGGCAACACGCTGGTACGGTCACGAGGGCGACATCTTGCGCTATGTCTTCTGGCATAGCATCGTCCTGGCTGCGTTGGTCGGTCTGGTAGTGACCTTGCAGGCGTATGTGCCGCCGTTCACGGAGATGGTGGTGCATGCCGTGGGGGCCGCAGGCGCCACGCATTGACATCTTCTCATTCCAACAAAAAACCCGCCGATTGGCGGGTTTTTGTTTTTCCGACCACCGACAGCACCCTACTGAGGTGCGCTCTCGGCTGCGACTGCCTTCATCGACAGACGCAGACGGCCCTTATCGTCCGCTTCGAGCACCTTGACTCGAACAGCCTGTCCTTCCTTGAGATGATCGGCCACGTTCTTGACTCGCTCGTCGGCAATCTGCGAAATATGCAGCAATCCATCCTTGCCCGGCAACACACTGACGATCGCGCCAAAGTCCAGTAACTTGAGAACCGTCCCTTCGTAGATACGACCGACTTCGACCTCGGCAGTGATGTCTTCGATGCGCTTCTTCGCGGCCAATCCCCCATCGGAGTTCGTGCAGGCAATCGTCACCGTCCCGTCCTCCCCGATGTCGATCGTGGTGCCGGTTTCTTCCGTGATTGCCCGAATTACCGCGCCACCCTTGCCGATGACATCGCGGATCTTCTCAGGTTTGATCTTGATGATGATCATCCGCGGCGCGTAGGCGGATATCTCCGTACGCGGAGTCTGAAGCGCTTGCTTCATCAGGGAGAGGATGTGGGCTCTCCCCTCGCGGGCCTGATTCAACGCCACCTGCATGATCTCTTTGGTGATGCCCTGGATCTTGATGTCCATCTGCAGCGCGGTCACCCCTACATCCGTCCCGGCAACCTTGAAATCCATGTCGCCAAGATGATCCTCATCGCCCAGGATATCGCTCAGGACGGCAAACCGATTGCCTTCCTTAATCAGCCCCATTGCGATGCCGGCAACGTGCGCTTTCATCGGCACACCGGCATCCATCAGCGCGAGCGAGCCACCGCAGACGCTCGCCATGGAGCTGGATCCATTGGATTCGGTGATTTCCGATACTACTCGCATGGAATACCCGAATTCCTCCGGTGTGGGAAGCATGTTCACCAATGCGCGTTTCGCCAGGCGCCCGTGTCCAACTTCGCGCCGCTTCGGCGCACCGACGCGCCCGGTCTCTCCGGTCGCGTAAGGAGGCATGTTGTAATGGAGCATGAAACGCTCGGTGTATTCACCCTGCAAAGCATCGATGATCTGCTCGTCGCGGGCGGTTCCGAGCGTTGCTACCACCAGTGCCTGCGTTTCCCCGCGAGTGAACAGCGCCGAGCCGTGGGCACGTGGCAGTACACCTGTGCGAATGGAAATCGGACGAATGGTGCGCGTATCGCGTCCGTCGATACGAGGCTCTCCGCTTAGAATCTGGCCGCGTACGATCTTCGACTCGATGTCACCGAAAATCCCCATCACCATGTTGGCATCGCGAGGTTCAGCAGCTTCGCGAACGTGTACGCGGAGCACCTCATCACGAAGCGACGCGATCTTTTCCGTGCGCGTCTGCTTCTGTCGAATCCGATAAGCTTCCTGCAAACCAGCGTCGGCGATCTCTATGATCTTAGCTATCAGGACTTCGTCCTTCTGTGGAGGTGTCCAATCCCACAACGGCTTTCCAGCTTCGTCCGCGAGTTCGTTGATCAAATCGATCACCGGCTGCATCTGCTCGTGACCGAATACCACCGCGCCAAGCATCACTTCCTCGGATAGTTCGTCCGCCTCGGACTCGACCATGAGGACAGCTTGCTGTGTGCCCGCGACGACTAGATTCAGCTTGCTCGTCTTCAGTTCGGTCGCGGTTGGATTCAGGATGTATTGCCCATCGGCATAAGCAACCCGCGCCGCGCCGATCGGGCCGTTGAACGGTATACCCGACAGCGCCAACGCAGCAGACGCGCCGATCAGCGCGGGAATGTCGGAATCGATTTCGTTGTTGGACGATACGACGGTCGCAACCACCTGCACTTCGTTGTAGAAGCCGTCGGGAAACAGAGGGCGGATGGGACGATCGATAAGGCGCGAAGTCAGCGTCTCTTTTTCCGTCGGCCGGCCCTCACGCTTGAAGAACCCACCCGGAATGCGACCTGCAGCGTAGGTGCGCTCCATGTAGTCGACTGTAAGTGGGAAAAAATCTTGACCGGGCTTTGCTTCCTTCTTGCCGACGACTGTAACGAGGACGCATGTGTCGTCCAGGCTCACCATGACTGCACCGTGCGCTTGGCGAGCGATCTCGCCAGTCTCCAAGGTCAGCGTATGGCGTCCGAACTGCAGCGATTTCTTGCTTGGCGTGATGGGATTTACATCCATAGATGGGGACCAGGTGGAGGCGGAAGTGGAGTGACTCTGTGTGCGCGTTTGGAATGCGTCACGTGGGCGCTGTTACTGTTGCTGTTATTGCTCCCACGTGGTCGAAGCGGGCACGCTGCCGGCCCGAGTAGCGATTCAAGCTTACTTCCGCAGCCCGAGACGATCGAGCAAGCCGCGATACTTGTCGCCGTCGGACCGCTTCAATTAATCCAGCAGTTTGCGCCGGCGGCTGACCAAGCGCAGCAGGCCACGCCGCGAATGGAAGTCTTTGACGTGTGTCTTGAAGTGTTCAGTCAGCTCATTGATGCGTGCTGTCAGCAGTGCGATCTGCACTTCTGACGAGCCGGTATCACCCTTGGCGCGCTGGTAATCGCTGACGATACGCGCCTTAAGCTCGGTGTTGGTTGCCATTGATCGTCCTGTCTCTCTTCGGAAAACCGCGATTTTAGCCTGAAAACGACAGTTTCCTCAAGCAATCCCAAGGGTTTACCTGCTAGGCCTGGCCTGTGACCGAACTCACCAAGCGCTTGGGAATGACTTCACCCGATTCAATGAGAATCGCACCAAGTCCCAGGAATCCACCGGCGGGGTCGTACAACCGCACCAGCCCTTCGATTCCTGCGGGTTGAGTGGAAGACACCTGTATAGGGCGTCCCTGGCTGATCGCCGCGGTGCCAGCTCCGTCGAGGTCAAGTCGAGGCAGGCCATCCAAGAGTAGATCTGGACGCTGCAACCAACCAAGACGCTCGCTAGCCGTCAACACCTCGAGTTGGTCTAACCGGACCGCTTGGGCCAGATTGAAAGAGCCCACCCGGGTACGTCGGAGCGCCTTCAGGTGCGCACCACAGCCAAGCCGCTCGCCGATTGCTTCGGCCAGAGTACGAATATACGTGCCCTTGCTGACTTGAACTCGCAACTCCAGCTCGTCGCTCGATGCGCGCAGGAGCGTGAGCTCGTGAATCATCACCTGTCGACTGGCTCGCTCGATCATCTGACCAGAGCGGGCATACTCATATAAGGGCCGGCCTTGATGTTTGAGGGCACTGAACATCGGCGGAGTCTGCTGTTGGGGCCCCAGGAGACCGTGCAAGATCTCGCCGATGCGCTCAACGACTCCGATCGGCTCGCCGCGGAAGGTTACCTCGCCCTCGGCATCACCGGTGCTTGTCGTGCTGCCAAGCTGGACGACTGCTTCGTAATCTTTGTCCGCATCCAGCAGGCCGGCGGCAAATTTGGTGGCCTCGCCGAAGCACAGCGGCAGCAAGCCGGTAGCCAAAGGATCGAGAGTCCCGGTATGACCTGCCTTGACGGCGCCGAGCAGACGCTTTACCCGTTGCAGAGCAGCGTTGGAAGAAATGCCAGAAGGCTTATCCAGCAACACGACGCCGTCCAGCCGCAAACCCTTGCGACTCATGGTGGCCTCCGCTGGCCTATTTCAGGACGGCTCAGGCTCCGGGCCGCTGCCTGATTGGACCGCTTCATCGATCAGCTTGGATAGTCTAACTCCCCGCTCGACCGATGCGTCGTACACGAAGTGCAGCTCCGGGATGGTGCGAAGCTTGAGCGTCTGCGCGAGACGCGAACGAAGGAACCCAGCGGCATGCGTTAGAGCTTGAACCGATTCCGCCGCCGCGGTCCCGGTTAGGGACGTGACGAAT
>Ga0157375_10001664_pt1 | contig 19112 bp, 10 predicted proteins | sample M35metaG_FD_115311 | JGI IMG/M metagenome (GOLD analysis project Ga0157375, IMG submission 115311) | Miscanthus rhizosphere microbial communities from Kellogg Biological Station, Michigan, USA - M3-5 metaG | ecosystem: Host-associated > Plants > Roots > Rhizosphere > Soil | place: USA: Michigan... | reverse complement strand
CGTCCTTTAAACAAACAACTAAAACGATACTGAATACAGCTGTAAAAACGCCCTTTGAGACAGAAAAGCAGCGTCACATCATAAATTATCAAAAGTTATTTAACCGGGTAAACCTTAACCTGGGGAAGGCTGATGATACGGACGAAACCACGGATAAAAGATTAATTTCTTTCCACAAGAACCCGGCTGCGGATAATGGCCTCCCGGTTCTGTTTTTTCAATACGGGAGATATTTAAGCATTTGCAGTACAAGGGTAGGCTTATTGCCGCCGAACCTGCAGGGTTTATGGGCTAACCAGATACAAACCCCCTGGAACGGGGATTACCATTTGGATATCAATGTGCAAATGAATCATTGGCCATTGGAAGCAGCAAATCTTTCAGAACTAAATCTGCCCCTGGTTGACCTGGTGAGGGAGATGATAAAGAACGGTAAAAAAACGGCGAAGGCTTACTATAACGCCGATGGATGGGTTGCGCATGTAATCACCAATCCATGGCACTTTACAGAACCGGGCGAGGGGGCTTCATGGGGAATATCAAAATCAGGCTCGGGTTGGCTATGCAATAATATTTGGGAACATTATACTTTCACCAACGATAAAAAATACCTGTCAAGCATATATCCTATACTGCGCGGTTCTGCACAATTTTATAACAGTATCCTGGTAAAGGATCCTAAAACCGGCTGGCTGGTAACCTCACCCTCATCTTCCCCTGAAAATTCATTTTATATGTCTAACGGTAAAACGGCAAGCATTTGCATGGGAGCGACCATTGATAATCAGATCATCAGGGAATTATTTAATAATGTGATCGCTGCTTCAAAAGTATTGGGAAAGGATGAAGCCTTTAGGGACCGGTTAAGGGTAACGTTAAACGGATTACCTCCTCCGGGCATTATATCCAAAGACGGCCGGATACAGGAGTGGCTGGAAGATTATAAGGAAACCGATCCCCAGCATCGTCATATTGCCCATTTGTATGGATTGTTTCCTGCACCTCTGATCACGACGAACGGAACGCCCGACCTTGCAGAAGCGGCAAAGAAAACGCTCAATGTACGTGGCGACGATGGACCTGGCTGGGCCATAGCCTACAAGCAATTATTTTGGGCAAGACTGCATGATGGCAACCGAGCTTATAAGCTATTTACTGAATTAATGAAGCCGACAGTACGCACTGATATCAATTATGGGTCAGGTGGTGGTATTTACGCAAACCTGCTGGCTGCCGGCCCACCGTTTCAAATAGATGCCAATTTTGGAGGCGCGGCCGGGATTGCTGAAATGCTGATCCAGTCTCATGAAGGATATATTGAATTGCTCCCCGCCATCCCGGATTCCTGGAAGCTTTTTGGTAAGGTAAACGGACTAAGGGCGCGTGGCAACTTTACTGTTGACATGAAATGGAAGGATGGCAAAATAACAAGCTATCGTGTAACCTCTTCTTCTCCCCGAAAAGTTAAAATAATGGTCAACGGAACATTAAAAGAAATAATGGCAGAAAGAGCATGATAGTCGATCATTCATCAAAAAAGCAAATTAATTCTCTAAAGAGCAGGTTCAGCGTTCTTGTATTACTGTGCACAATGTTCCCATTTCTGGCGCTTGCAGCAGGCAAACCAGATACCTTGCATATCCCGTTTGGCAAAAACGGAATGATAGGGTACAATCTTAAATCAGGACTGTTCAACGTCTATAAAAATAAAGCTGCTATTTTTTCTAATGCATTTGCGCAAATTGAGGTGAATGGTAAAGTCATCTCCTCAAGAAATTATACCGTTAGAACTTGTGTTAAGTCTCCTATATCGGATGGTTTTGGCAAAGGTGAAAAATATACCATCAAACTATCTGGCGGCAGTCTTCCGGAAATGGTAGAGGTTTTTTATACCTATGATAACAGGGGATATTTTCTTACCAAAACAGAGGTAAATGGTACGCATTTAAAAAGCAATTATATGGAACCCTTTTGCGGTAATTTCCCGACTGTCGCCGGAGATGCCCGCACTTTATTTGTGCCATTTGACAACGACACTTTTATCAGTTATAATGCGAAACCTTTTACCCGGGATACCAGAAATATGAGCTCGGAGGTTGCGGCAGTTTATGAAAATAGAAGCAGGAAAGGGTGGGTAGTAGGATCAGTTGATCATAAGGTTTGGAAGACTGGCGTCCTCACGCTGAATCAAAAAGATAGTTTAAATACGATCAAGGCTTTTGGGGGCTATACGGACGCGGCAGTAACGCGTGATAAAATACGGCATGGCTTTATTGCTGGCACAACATTAACATCCCCTTTGATTTTCATTGGGTGCTTTGACGATTGGAGAGAAGGGCTTGAAGAATATGGGAAAGCCAACCGAATTGCTGAACCGCCTTATATTTTTAATTGGACCAAAGCTACCCCGGTTGGCTGGAATAGCTGGGGGGTAATGCAGGATAAGTTAACCTACGATAAAGCCACAAGGGTAGTGGATTTTTTTGCCGACAGCCTGGCCGCTTTCAGAACTGGAAATACAGCTTTTATTGATCTTGATTCCTATTGGGATAATATGTTAAAAGGAGGAATGAGCGGAGACTTTTCGAAACTAAAAGCCTTTGCAGATTACTGCAAATCAAAGGGATTACAGCCGGGAGTGTATTGGGCTCCGTTTACTGACTGGGGTTATAAAGGCGGAGGTGACAGGAATGCAGAAGGATCAGAATATAAATTTGGCGATATGTGGACAAAGGTCAATGATGGCTATCATGACCTTGATGGCGCCCGGGCTCTTGATCCGACACATCCGGGCACCCAGCGACGGATAGCTTACGTGATCAAAAAGCTGAGGGATTGCGGATTCAAAATGATAAAGATTGATTTTTTGGGCCATGCTGCTATAGAGTCATCGCACTTTTATGATACTACAGTCACTACAGGCATGCAAGCCTACCGAAAAGGAATGGAGTTTTTATTGGATCAGTTAGGGGACCAGATGCTGGTGTATGCTGCCATTTCTCCCAGTTTGGCAACCGGCCGATATGCACATAGCAGAAGGATTGCGTGCGATGCTTTTAAAAGTATCTCCGATACAAAATATACATTGAACAGCGTAAATTATGGATGGTGGCAAACCTATGTATACAATTTTATCGATGCAGACCATGTAGTGCTGTCTACCCAGTCGGAAGGTGAAAACCGCGCCCGCATGTTGTCATCGGTAATTACCGGCACGTTTATCGTCGGGGATGATTTCTCCCGGCATGGGCCATGGTTTGAAAGGGCAGTGCAATGGTATCAACAAAAAGACATCCTTGATATTGTGAAAAATGGAAAAACATTTGAACCGGTTGAAGGTGACACCAACAATGGAGCGACTACCATGTTTGCCCGAAAAATAGGAGATTATTATTACCTGGCCGTTTTTAATTATGAGAACACACCGGTAAAAATTAAAGTCAACGCGACACGAATTGGTTTGTCGTCAAATCAAACATATAAGGGAATGGAGGTATTTACTAATCAGCCTTTCCTGTTGGTTGGTGGTAATACGATTGTTAAATTTGATGGTCCTGATGCCGCTTTGTTTAAATTTTGCTCCCCTGCTTTTAAGAGGAAAAAGTCCGACACTACAAAAAAGAACACCGAAGAGCAGGTAAAGAAGTTTGTAAAACCTCACGAATCTGGATATGGGTAAAGTAACAAATAATTTGCTTACGTCGGAAACTTGAAAAAAACAGCCGCTGGCTCCGCCAGTAACTTTTCAAAATAAAATTACAGCAATTTTTATTATTTATATTTAAATTACTCCATGCTTAATTATTTTACTGTTCCCTGGAACACCCTTTGTTTACTTTTTAATAAATACCCCATTCCCAAACACCATTGACGCCACTTAAAATTTTCACCCTTAAATAGCGTGCTTTTATATTCAAATTGTCTAGGTGTGGCGATTGAATAACAACCTGCGGATGCCCGCCACAGGGTTTCCATATTTTGCCGTTAGCGGAATACTCCAGCACATATGCATGCCCTGCTGTGGGACGAACAAAATATACTTCACTGCGTTTGATATTCTTTAACTTACCCAAATCCGCAATGATCCACGGAGCTTTATCCTCCGGGGCAGCCATCCACCTCGAGCCATTTGCATCATCAAAAGCAAAATGAGATGAAAAGGATTCTGTTCTTCTAAACAAAGAATCTTGATTCGGTTTAATGATCAAATCAGACCGAACACTCGACGCTTTTGAGTTGACAACCTTGATTCTTTTTCCGTATGGTACCGCATGCAGAGCGCCGACCCCGGCCAACGTTAAATCAACTGGCCGGATGGTTCCGTCTTCATTAAATTCCAACTTGTTTACATAGGTTTGCCTGTTGGTGCTTCTTCTGCCAAATTCCAGATAGCCAAAATAGTAATCATCGGTTCCCGGCACGTTAAACACACACCCATGGCCGGGACCAAAGATCTGGCGTTGGTGATTAGTAGTGGTGATAATGTCATTCTTAGGAAAATCAAATGGCCCCAGCGGCGATGTTTTGTTCATCACATAAGCATATTGGTATTTCTCATCACCGCCGAGGGTGTATAGGTAATAGTAAATGCCTTTGCGTTTAAAAAAGATGGGGCCTTCAGAATAACCTTGCCTGGCTGTAGAAATTTTGATGATAGAGGCCGTATCCACAGAAACCATATCCGGGTTCAGTTTAGCTGCAAACCTGCGCTGCCAGAAAACATAAGCCTGTTGGTCATCGTCGACAAAAATTTCGGCATCTATACCGGCAGGACCTTTGGGATCTTTAGATTTTAATAAAGTTGCCGAAGTATAGGATGTAGAAAAAGTATCAACACCCTTTGCCAGTTTAAAAGGTCCATCAGGCGAATTGGCAACAGCAGGATACATAAAACCATTGACGGTTGGATAAATATAATATTTGCCACCAACTGCAACAGCCTTGCTGGGCGCCCAGTACTTGTGTCCCACTGCCGAAGGAAAATAAAATCCGGAAAAACTCCAGTGAACAAAGTCTTTCGACTTCCATACTACCGGTGGGCCAGACGTTTCCAAACCCTGATCATATCCATCTGTTGTTGCATAACAATAAAAAATTCCGTTAATTTCCTGGATACTTGCATCTGCAATCATATCAGGGATTAGCGGATTGCCGAACGGATTTTTCGTCTGCGCTTTTACTGAAAGAACCAGGAGTAATAAAAAGCAGCTCAATAATGCTTTTATTATAATAGGAGAGGACTCTAACCTTTTTTCCGAAAGAGGCGTTGGATTAATAGTAGCTTTCATCTTTTTTTATTTTTTTATTCATTGCCGTCCGGCAATTTGATCACTTCTCATAATGATATCGAAACCAGTCAACATCCACATACCCTTCATCTTCTTTAGTATTGAAGTTAAAAATACCGATGCGATCTCCCCGGTAGCTGCCCCAGGTTAATTGATAAGTACCCCCAAAAGGTTGGTAAGACTTACCATCGGTACTAAAAGCATAACGACTAGTTCCGTTGGTATCCCATGTTGACCGGAGCCAGATAGATTTTCCATTAACCTTTATACCTAAAGTATCCTTTTCATTTTTGTCGCATACCAAAGTTCGTATTCCGTTTTCCTGTTTAATGCCAAACAAGCAATAGCTGGTGGTTGAAAAATGTGTCAACCCGGCAAATTGACCATCAGCCATATGGCTAATGTCTATTTTTACGGTTGCAACATTGGAATACGTACGCATGCTGCGTTGTGTGAGTGTATTTCCGGCCCCAAGTATTAGATTTCTATTATTGGTTGAATGCAGGGGCATAAAAGCATAAAGCCGCAGAAAACCCTTGTGCTCTGTTAAAGACCATTTGTCAGCTCGGGGTTGATAATTCCATTCCCATTGAACATTTAGCCTGTTAGCACTAAACTCATCATTACCTTGAATGGAAAGCTTCCTTTTATAGGATATCGGTTTTACACCGGTCCAAGTCATGCGGCCTATAGTGTCGGCGCCCACTGTACCAATAATCGGCCATCCATCAATCCAGTGAACCGGCAAAAGACTGGCAACCCGTCCTTCCCAATCTCCGCTACCATGATGGGTGAGGAAATACCATTGGCCTTTTGGCGCCTGCAATAATCCGCCCTGGTTGGGCTCCCTATCAAGCTTGTTATTAACATGGTTTAATTGCCTTATTTCCCAGGGACCGTAGATGTTTTTCGAGCGCTCCATCATGATCACACGGCCTTCTGGCTTCACTTCGCTAAAATAATGGTAGTAAACCCCATTGATCTTATATAGCTTATTAGCTTCACTTCCCTGAGATTGATGTATGATGGAGTCGGATTCCATGATCAATCTTCTGCCATCAGGCGTCATTTTGAATAAATGAATATTGTACTTTTTATTGTTTTTCGGATCAAGCGCGAAATTGGTAGCGACAAAATATAGCTGGCCATCGTCATCGCAAAACGAACAGCAGTCGTCCCATCCGCTTACCTTCCATAATTGATGAAGAGGTTCCCAGGGACCTGCTGGATTAATCGCAGAGCTCATAAAAAAACCATCATCAGGTGTGCCAAAATACACCCAAAACTTATTTTTATAATATCTTATAGAGCCCGCCCAAATGCCTTTTCCGTAACAGTTCATCCGGTCCCAATTCAATTCCGGACTTATGCGGGTGAGGTCGTTAGCCACATGGCCAATTATTTCCCAGTTTACAAGATCTTTGGAATGAAGTACCACCATACCGGGCGAAAATTGCATGGTTGAGGATATTGCATAATAGTCGTTACCCACACGTATGGCATCAAGGTCGCTATAATCTGCAGGAAGAACAGGGTTAATATAGGTTCCATTTCCCTGGTCTCCCCACTTTTCAGACATTTGAGCCTTTAAGCACAGATTTGACAATAGCAAATAGGACAACAGTAATAGCAACCTGAGCTGATTCATGCCAAGAATAAATTTTGTTTGCTTTTTAATAAATATGCCATTGCCCAAAGTACTTCAATTTGCTGGCAGCAATTTGGTCAGTGATTCTTTGAATTAAACCTTATGACGCTAAGTGAATAAGCCGGTGCAATATATTTTTGAAGTTCTGCAAGCGAAATCTGTTCTGATGCCGGGACGATGTTTGCAGGATGGTCAAAGGTGTTCTTATCCTCCGGATTCCCCTTAAGAATCTGTACAAATGCCTTTCCTCCATTGACATTTAGGCCTGCCAGGCTAATCTGAGCTGTCGCCGGCTTAGGGCCTGCATTCACGACTTTCAATATGACGTCTCCCGTCTTACTATCTTTTACATACGAGGCAGCCAGCGTAGAATCTTTTCCTGCTTTATCATTTAGAAACTCAACCTTATTAGGGATATAAATATCGCCCTGGTTGGCTGAAAACAATTGCTGCACATAGTAATTTACAGTTTGGACTATTTTTTTATTATTAAAATAAATGAGATTGGGGTTCCAGGATGTGTGGTTAATATTTGCGAGTAATGGCGCGTATGATGCCATTCTTACAACATCGCCATTTCTTTCCAAACTAGTCATGAAGGCTGCTTCTGAAAGAGCATTGATCATGGTATTCCCCCAGGATGCATACTCGCCTATATACACTTGCGAGTTCGATCTGCGATAGGTATCATAACGATTATTATTCTTGAGAAACCATTCTGGTTTTTCATAAAAGTGCTCATCTACAATGGGAACTGATAAGTTATCGGCTAATTTCCACCCCTGGTCATAGTCTTTACCCGAAGGAGCCGGCCCTACTGTTCCTACAATTGTTATTTCGGGATGTTTCGCTCTTACCGCATCATATATCATTTTAAAACGCTCCCGGAATTGGTCAGTTTGTGCATCTTCATTTCCGATGCCGATATATTGTAAATGAAATGGCTTGGGGTGACCCGCAATAGCTCTTTTTGCACCCCAGGTGGAAGTCACCGGTCCGTTTGCATACTCAATCAAATCCAATACGTCTTGTATATAACCTTTCATGTCAGCCATAGACAAGCCTTTTTGGCCGGTACCGCCTATAGCCCATGTTCCCCCCGAATTCTGACAACTTACACCCGCTGCTACAACCGGTAATGGTTTCGCACCGATATCTTCACAAAACCTGAAATACTCGTAAAAACCAAGACCAACACTTTGGTGATACGACCAGATGTTTCGTTGTTGTTGCCGGGATTCAACCGGACCTATAGTGTTTTTCCAGCGATAAATATTATCGAGGCCATCTCCATGTACAAGGCACCCGCCCGGGAAACGCATAAATTTGGGGTGAAGCTCTGCAACGGCCTGTGCAAGGTCCGCCCTTAGTCCATTCGGCTCACTTTTAAAGGTATTTTGAGGGAACAGCGAAACCTCATCAATTGCCAATTTGGATTTTTGCGTGGCGACAATAGTCAACCTGGCCGAATCGGCATTTTGATTAGCCAAAATAACCCCTGAATATTTTTTCCATTGCCTGCCTTGTGTTTTAAAAGAAAAGGTCCCATAGACTATCCCTTTGTTTCCGCGCAGTTGTACCTTCATAGGAATGGGGCTATTGGAAATTTGCCGCACATAAACGGAAAAGTTATAACGCTCTCCTGATTTTATGGTAATTCCATCAAAACCCAAATTGGTAATCCCAACACCCTGTTGGCCTGGGTCGTCTATATTTAATACCACATAATGGGGATTATTGCGGTTAATCGGAAGACCTGATTCTACCGATATTGTACCATAACCATACCCTTCAGTTGTATATTCCCAACTGGTTAAAGGGTTCCATTCCTTCTTGTCGCTAGCGCTATATTCAAACGAACGGTTTTGAACAAGCTCGGCATAGAGCCCACCATCAGCAGCGTAGCTCAAATCTTCAAAGAAAGCTCCGAACAGGTCCTTGCTGATCGGTTTACCGGTGTTTTTAACTTGAGAACCTTGTGATGAACTTACGGAATGTGATTGCTGGGCGAAAGCGATTACTGGTGCCAAAAAGGCGACAAGTATGATAGATTTTAAAGAGGTTTTAAATGACATGATAAACGTAATAATACTTATAAAGATGGTTGAATCCGTGAAAATAAACTACTTGTTAGGAATGGATATTTTATTGTTAACGATTTGAAACGGCAGCCACAAATAGGTTGAGTTTGCCAAATCGAGCTTGTTCCATTGATCAGTCATGAAAATAAAACTTCCCGGTTTGTTGTTAACCGGTAGCACGAACGCACCCTGAGCAAAAAAAGTTTCTTCAGCATGCGGCCCTTTACAAGGGTTTCCGAATTCGGTCCAGGGACCTAATATATTATCTGCCACGGCGTAAGAAGCGGCGTTAGGAGACCATCCGCTGCAGCCGGAGGTAATTAAAAAATATTTCATTCCGACTTGAAAATAGCCGGGCTTTCTCTTCTTTTATTTACAAATATCCGTGAATAGGTTTTTGTCGGTTTTAAGTAATCTTTGCTTAGTAAACAAACATGCATCGTATTGTTACCTTCGGATGAGTAAATAAGATAGGCTTTACCGTTTGTATCTTTGAATAAAGTCATATCTCTCAGCATTTGGCCATTGGGCTGAACGCTTCCTAGGTAATGATATGGCCCGGCCGGACTATCACTTACGGCGACGCCTCCACGCGAATAATTATAATCGTTTTTATCTATATGCATCCACATTACAAATTTTTTGGTTTGCTCGTTATAGATAACTTTTGGGCGTTCAATAACCCGCCCAGTGTCCAAATCACTGTCTTTAACATTGGTTGTTGGTTTTAACACAACGCCCCGGTTTTTCCAGTGTTTGAGATCTGGAGACGAGTAGCAGGAAATTCCTCCTGCCGGAACCCGATAATCTTCCCAGTTTTGACCGGGAACAAGCCAGGTCTTACCTGTTTTTACTTCCCCAAAAAGGTAATAAACTCCCTTATAAAATAAAACGCCTCCGCCATGTGCATTTATTGGCTTGCCGTCAACGTCAAGCAAAATATTTCGGTTTTTGGATGTATCAATTAATGGGTGATTGGTTTTTGAAAGTGCCGAACTTTGAAAGGCTATTAGCAATATGGCAATCAGCGGAATGTATCTCATATTCTATGGTTTGTTAGGTGCGTCTTATTTTAGTTTAAGGATGGCAATACCCAAATTCGGAATCGCTATAACGACATTTCAATACTTTACCAGTCAAGTTTTATTAAAGCAACACCCTGGCGCGGGAGTTGGATATTTAAGGATATTGTGCCGTTATTGACACTGACGTTTTCCGGTTTTGTTAAAGTCTGCAACTGTCCGGATTTTTCTAACTTACTAATTTGCGCACTTGTAGGGTTTTGAGGAGAGCCCATCTTCTTCCATATTTCATACGAATTGCTATGTTCGTTATCAATACGGTATTGGGTTAATTTAATCTTTTGTGCAGGTATGTCTTTTATTGTTATTTGCACAGGTTCGCTTTGTCCGGTTACATCTGTATCATGGTAATTCCAAATCATTACGGCGGCGGTGTTTACGTCTTTAGTCGCTAACGCACCGATGTCAGTTTGCTTACCTCTGATGCTCGAATCCAAAACAGTTTTGAGTGGATACATACGATTGCTTTCTGTTGGTACACGCACGCCTTTCATCATACCAAACATGCGGAAAACATTTAATACAGGTTTGTCTACGCCGTTGGTTGCCAAATCACGGAAACCCGCAAACCAGGGCTGATCCTCAAACTCAAACGACCAGGAAACAGCACCCAACAGGTTTTCGCGATATTCGTCAACAAGGGCATATTTGCGCGCAAATGCTGCTGCGGTATAGCTTGAATACATAGTGCCATTGCGATATGCGTTTTCAGGGTTTGTAGCCATGCCGCAAGCTGCGCATCCTTCCGGGTCCGATTCGCCTATAACGATCGGGATATTTTTGAGCTGGGGAAAAGTATTAATGGTTGCAAAATGCTTTGCGATGTCATTCAACTGGTGCCTGATATCCATTACTACGGTACCATCAACCACTTTTGGCGAACCTTTAGCATGAAACAATACCAAATCAAACGGTGAGCCGATTTTGCCCGTTACGTAATTGGCATCGGTCAGGCAGTGTTTAATAAATGCGCTCAGCCATTTTTCGGCGCCGCCCGTAACATTGGCACCGCCAATCCTTGCCGTGGGCAAGGCCCTTTTTACCCCGTCGGCCGCGTAATCATATAATTTAAAAAATTCAGGCATAGTGCCTTTCCAATAAGCGCCATTGGGCTCGTTCCAAACTTCCCAGTACCAGCTTTCCACTTCCTTTTTTCCATAGCGGGCCACGCAATGTTTTACCCATTGATATACCAACTCATCCCATTTTTTATAGTCTTTTGGAGGATAGGCCCATCCCGTCTCAATTTCTCCATAAGAAGCGCCCGGTTTCCAATTATGCTTATACGGTTTTGGGTGAATTGACAGGGCTTCGGGCATAAAGCCAATCTGGGCAAGCGGTTTCATCCCTCGCTTTACGTAGGTATCAAATATGCTGTCGACAATATGGAAGTTATAAACCGGGTTCCCGTTAACGTCTTCGGTATAGATGTTAGTCGACCCCCACTTTAGTGCCGGGGTTCCGTCGCCCGATGTAAGCAGGTTATGTGCACGTATATATACAGGCACAGGACTTAAAGCAGCTATTTCCGATAATAACTTTTTGCCATCCTTCATGTAGGTATAGTTAGGCTCATCGTAGCCAAACCATGCCCATATAGGTTTCATCGGTGCAATTTCCTTATTAAGAAACACCCGTATTTTGGCAGTATCAGAGCCTTTATCTTGCCCACACGCCGGCAAATGCCATAGGGCACAGATCATCAGCAGGATTAGATATCCTTTATAATGACTAAATTTTATGGAATTCTTTTGGATTGCTATGTAACCTAATGTTTTCATTCTATTTGTTTCCGGCATTTAAAAGCAAGGATGGCATTATGACAAACGAAATAACCTTCCTTAAAATCAGTGGCCGCCTGGTAATTGGTTGTGATTAATTTAAATCTAAAATAGGTGCTTTTTTAATTGTAAAAACAACACTTAAAGTATTATTATTGTTACCGTTCGTGTTTTATATAGGGGAATACGGGTTTTGTGATACCCTGCAGGCTCGGTTTTACTTTTTGTATCGAACCGTCATCATTGAAAAATAGCCTGTCGATACAAACCTCACGATTAAATCCCGCAGCTTCCCCCATCTTAATTCCATCAGGCCTGTTGAAGCGATGATAGACGATGTACCAGTCGTCTGTACCGGGAATATTCAATATAGAATTGTGCCCCGTTGCATAAATGCCCTGTGATGCGTCTGTTTCAATCACAATATTCTTGTTGGGAATAATGATTTTGCCTGTTGGCGAATCTGCGTAACCATATCGTACTTTGTAGTTCGGGCTGCGGGTGTCATCTTCACTCCACATAAAATAATATTTACCTTTTCTATAAGCTACTTCCGTTCCTTCGCGGAAAGTTTGGTCTGGTGTAATCACTTTGATAGTATTGGTGTCAATTGAAATCATGTTTTTATTCAACTCGGCTACTGCCATATACCCATTACCCCAATACAAGTAATCTTTGCCGGATGCAGGGTCCTCAAATACATCCGGGTCTATTTCCTGCCCGCCATGCGCACCGTCTGGATGTTTGAATAAGAGCGGCTTGCCAGAATCAGTAAATGGCCCTGCCGGGTCATCCGCAACAGCGACGCCAATTTTTTGGGCAGCACAGAAGTAATAGAAGTATTTATACTTTCCATTTATTTTTTTCTCGATTATAGTTGGCGCCCAGGCATTTGTTTTAGCCCAGGAGACATTTTTAAACAGATCAAGGATGACGCCTTCATCTTTCCAATGCACCAGGTCGGGCGAAGAAAATGTCTTAAAGTAACTGCCCGACCAGTTTTTAAACCCATCGGTTGTCGGATATATGTAGTACTTATTTGTTTTATGGGAATATAGTACTTCAGGATCGGCATACAGGCCGTTGAACAACGGATTATTATTCACCACAACACGTACCCGATAGGCTTTTGGTTTGCCGCCGGCTATTTGCAATTTATAGTTCACGGCGCCTTTTGTGAAATCTTGCGGCCCCCTCGCTGAAATACTTACGCCTGGAAACTGTATAAAACGAGGGTCGAATTTAGACAGATCAGTGCCTGAGCTTACCGGCAGCGTCAATATGTCGCTTGTTGTATCAAGGCTTATGTTTATTTTTTTTATTGCGGGGTTCGAAGCAGTTCCTGCAAGATTATCCGCTGAAAACCACTTTGCTGCAAGTCTTTCAGCTTCTGTAGTTGTAATGGGCATTACAGTCCCATGGCGGGGATGAAAATTCATGGACACCGCATTATCTATTACTGTGAAATGTTGCAGGTCTTTACTTTTGGTAAACTGGTAGCGGCCTTTGGTATAAACATCATACATCAGGATATAACCGGTTCCGTCGTTCAGCTTAAATGTACCGCCCCCTTCAACGGGATCGGTGGTTTGCTGCAGATAATGATCAGTTACTGTATAAGGTCCTGTCAGAGAATTTGATACAGCCACTTTAATACCTGCAATTTTACTATTCTCGGTTTTGAAGAAGAGATAATTCTTATTGTCTTTCTGAAGGATGTCACCATCTATTGCGGCGCCGTTGTCGGGTGTGAAAAGAAGTTGTTTCGGCTCTGTCTCCAGGTCAGTAAAATCCTTGTTGGCATAAGCGTAATAAATTTTATCTGGTTCCTTGCCATGTTTCATAGACCAATAGATCATGTACTTCCCTACTTTTTCATTGTAAATGGTTTGCGGCGCCCATACCCGCAACAAACTATCCTGGCCAGGAAATCTCTTCTGAATATTGACAACAGCGGAAGTCCAGTTAATGAGATCGTTCGACTTTAACAAAACCATTGCCCGGTTTGAATTCCAGCCGCTATCGGCAACCATGTCTGTGGCAACCATATAAAAGATTTTGCCGTCATGTCCGCGCAAAATATGCGGGTCGCGGACTCCACCGGTAGAACTTATTTTTTTAGAGGACAAAACAGGCTCACCATTGTTCAGTGCAAAATAGCTGTAACCATCTTTACTGATGGCGAAGCGAATAGCTTCCTGACCTTTTTCATTCCCGGTGAAATACGTGAACAGATATGCACTGTAAAGCCCTTTGTTTTGAATAGACTTTGTTTTTTTGATTTGAGCGCTTGAAATAGAAATGGCAAACAGGCATACCATTAGCAGTATGTTTTTTCTCATTTTTAGTCTGTTAATATTGTATCTAATCTTATTCAAACATATCCTGCACATTAATTGAGACGATGCCGGGACGACAGTTGGTGATTAATACAATTACATTAGGTTAATAATACGTGTCAAAATAACACTTTTTTTAACGACTAAAAAAGTTTGTAAGAAAAATTTTCAGTCCCGGTTCCAGACTTCCATTACGGGGTGCCTTCGATTGCAATTATTACTTAAATGGAAGAAAGCAAAAAATAACGTGGGTATTTTTGAGTGTGGGCGCTAAAATATGTCAAGTGAAGATACCTGGTGGGCGGGAACTACAAATGTGTAAGTAAGAATTACATGCAAAAAAGCACTTTCGGTACTTTTTTGCATGTAATATGTTTAACAAAACTTTTATTTACGACTTGATAAAAGCCAAAAGATCTTTGTTAATGGTTGCGGCTTCCGTTGTCGGCATTCCATGCGGAAAGCCCGGATAGGATATAAGTTTCCCATTTTTCAAAAGCTTTACGGCCTTCAATGCTGTAAGCGGAAATGGAACAATCTGATCATCTTCGCCATGCATAACCAATACAGGAACATCCACGCTTTTCAGGTCTTCTGTAAAATCTGTTTCTGAAAAAGCTTTAATGCAGTCATAATGTGCTTTTATTCCGCCCATCATTCCCTGCCGCCACCAGTTGTCCCGGATTCCTTGTGATATTTTGGCTCCATCGCGATTATATCCATAAAAAGGGATGGTAAAGTCCTGAAAATACTGGGGGCGTTTTGATGCGGTACCTTCACGTATTTCATCAAATATCGACATCGGAATGCCGTCCGGGTTGTCTTCAGTTTGGACCATAATAGGCGTGACCGCGCTAATCAGTACTGCTTTAGCTACCCTGCCTTTTCCATGTTTTGCAACATAACGGATAACCTCGCCGCCACCTGTTGAATGACCGATATGTATTGCATCTTTCAGATCAAGCGCGCTGGTAATCTCGGCTACATCGGCTGCATAAGTATCCATGTTGTGCCCCTCAGCGGTCTGGGCCGACCTGCCATGCCCCCGGCGATCGTGGGCAATCACCCGAAATCCACGCTCGAGGAAAAACATCATTTGGGCATCCCAGTCGTCGCCAGACAATGGCCAACCATGATGGAAAAAAATTGGCTGACCCGTTCCCCAGTCCTTGTAATAAATTTCCGTTCCGTCCTTTACTGTAATTTTGCTCATAGGTTGAATTTTAATTATTTTGATTAATGAAACTTGAAGACATGTTTATGTTTTGTTGGCGTAATTATCTGCTTCGCCCCATAACCCAATGGCTTTAATGCTGAACGTAAATTAAGACTATTTGGGTATTCCTCCCTACGAAATTTATTGACATTGCCTTTAGGTTACAAATACTCAATCGTTTAAAAATATTTTACCCTAATAAACTGAAAGCTTAGTTGCAAATTCGCAAGAACAGGACCAACAAACAGAACCAGTAAATACAAATTTACCGCGTTGAATTGAATAAAGTGGTGACAGTGCTTTGGCCAGATGGTCATTAGTCATTGGTCACTGGTAGTTGGTTACTGGTCGTTGTTAATTCAATATTAATGTTTTTAACTATTATGGTGCTGCCTATCGTTCCAGGTGTTTCACATTTCCATGAAACACTAATTTCTTCATCCACGAACCTTTGCTTTTTTGTTCCCCAACCACCTTTATTTTCCATAAATTGCGGGCTAAATAAGCCATCCTATAACGCCTCATGAAAAGGGTAAAAGATAAGGACCCCGATTTTTTTGCTTCCTCACTGGCCACGCTTGAACAGGAAAGGAAGATTTTATCAGAACTGGGCAATGATATCACCAGCGTACGGGATAAAAATGACCTGATTGCCCTTTTTTCAAAAAGGATAAAAAGCTTGTTCTATTTTACACATACGATTGTTACCCTCATCGACGCCAAAGATGAAAGCTACACACCGTTCCTTCTTGATCAGGAATCCTCACCCATACGGTCGCATGCTCTATACCCAGAATTGATAAAGGCCCATTTTTCATTGAACGATCCATTTATCCAGGCTGTATTGCATGCAGATGAACCCATATCTTTTTTGCTGGAAGATATTGTGGACCAGCCGCAAAGCCCGTCCTTTCTGCGGGCCAATTATGAAGCCGGTATAAAGGAAATATTGATGACCAGGCTTATGAAGGAGAAAAGGCCAATGGGTTTTATTCAAATTTATTCCGATAAACACAACAGCTTTAGCAACGAATTTCGCGATGTTATTAAAGGTATTGCGCCGCAGTTATCGAGCGCCGTATCCAATATTATCAAAAATGAGGAGATACTTAAAAAGGAAAAGGAAAAATCCTTCCTGCTCGACTTTAGTAATGACATTGCAACGGTAAGAACGAAAGAAGAGCTGGCCGTCGCTGTTCGCGCTGCATTAAAAAAACTAAACCCACCTGGCGGCTTTGTTATTCGCAGGATTAATGAAGACAACACTACCATGCGCCCGTACGTCTACGATCTACTTAAAACACACGATCCGAAGGTGATAAGCGCGTTGGAGCAGGCCAGGTACCCCATCAATGACGGACTTCAGGACCGTGTACTGAAAAGCCCCATTCCGTTATTGTTTAATGTTGACAGGGAAATACAACGCGGTATCACCTCATCCTACTTGCAATACTGGAAGGGGATGGGGTTCAAAGAAATAGTAGGTATCCGTTTGCGTAACGGGGAAACGAACCTGGGAATTTTGTTCCTGGACATCCAGGAGATCAATGTCCAGTTGTTGCAGGGCATTTGTTCGCAGATATCTATCGCCCTGGCCAATATTATGGCCAATGAGCAAATCAGTAAAAAGCAAGAGGAGCAGGCCTTTCTGCTGGATTTCAGCAGCGATATCGCACAGGTAAGAACCAAGTCTGATCTGCAGGAAGCCATTTTCAGAGTGCTCGACAAAACCATGCATACGCGATTATCCATGATCCGGGTAATTGATGAGGACGGCTATAATTTGTCGCCTTTTATGTATGATGAGAGCTTATTTGAAACAGCAAAAAAGCGTTTTAAGGAGTTGCTGGCCGGGAGCGTCACTGTCGACGAAACTTACACTGCGATTGTGCTCGCCAGTGAGGATGGCATTGTGTTTAACATAGAAGAAGAGCTGAAGAGCGGCAATGCCTACGCAAGGTTATGGGAAACTACAGGTCTTAAAAATATGTACGGCCTGCCGCTGCGGGTTGGTAATAAAAGCATTGGCACCATCTGGCTGTTGGCCGACAGGTTAAGTAAGCTGATGCTGAAGGGCATTTGTGCGCAGATATCCACTGCTATTGCCAATATACAGGCCAATGAAAAACTGCTGGCTTATAAAAAGCAACTGGAAGAAGAAAACGACTATCTGAAAGAGCAGATCAAAACCATTTATAATTTTTCTGAAATTATTGGTAATGGTGAGCAGATGCAGAAGACGTACCGGCTCATGTCGCTGGTGGCAAGCTCCAACACTACGGTTTTAATACTGGGAGAAACAGGCACCGGAAAGGAATTGATTGCAAGGGCCATCCATAATGCATCGCCACGTAATGATAAATTGATGGTGAAGGTGAACTGCGCTGCCTTACCTGCTAATCTGATAGAAAGTGAATTGTTTGGTCACGAGCGTGGCTCTTTCACGGGCGCCATCGACCGCCGTATAGGCAAATTTGAGCTGGCCAATAACAGTACACTGTTTTTGGACGAAGTTGGCGAGCTACCGCCTGAGGCACAGGCAAAATTGCTGCGTGTGATACAGGAACGCGAGCTGGAACGTATAGGAGGTAAACAAACCATAAAAATTGATGTGCGTTTAATTGCAGCCACTAACCGCAAGCTGGAAGAAGAAGTAAAGGCGGGCCGTTTTCGGGCAGATTTGTATTTCCGGTTAAATGTATTTCCTATCAACCTGCCCCCACTGCGTGAACGGCCGGAAGATATTGAACCACTGACACATTTTTTTGTAAAGAAGTATAGCAGGAATACAGGTCGCAAGATAAGGAAGGTTGCGCCAAAAGTATTGCAGCAATTACGCAGCTACACCTGGCCGGGTAATGTGAGGGAATTGGAATACCTAATAGAACGCAGCGTATTACTTGCAACCGACGGTGTTTTGAATGATGTGTACATCCCCCAAAATACAACTGCAGATAAACAGGAATTGACGCATGTTTTAAATCATTCCCTCGAGGAAGTTGAACGCAGTTATATTATTGAAATATTGAAACGTTGTTCCGGCAAAATTTCCGGTCCTGGCAGCGCCGCTGAGATATTGAAAATCCCCGGCAATACATTGCACTCCAAATTGAAAAAGTTGGGCATCACCAAGAAAGATTATTTTGGCTGATACGATCTTCCTAACGCCGCGCATTTTCCCTTTATAAAGTGGAATAGATAGTGCTTTCACTAAATATAGTGAAAAATAGAATTATTGTATTTATGTATTTTGTTGACTATCAGTGATTTGATTGATTGGCATCCCGTTTGAATTGTAAGGGGAAATAACTAAAAAATCAAATTATGAAAATCGTAGTCATTGGAGGTTCAGGCCTCATCGGAACCAAAGTAGTAGCCCATCTTCGTCAAGCCGGGCACCAGGTGATTGCCGCCTCTCCGGCCACCGGTATCAATACCATTACAGGGGAAGGTTTAGCAGAAGCTATGAGCAATACAGATGTTGTTGTCGACCTTGCCAACTCGCCTTCCTGGGAGGACGACGCTGTTATGGAATTTTTCCAGACGTCGGGCCGTAATTTGCTGGCAGCGGAAATCAACGCAGGGGTAAAACATCATTTGGCCCTTTCTATTGTTGGCGTCGACATTATGCAAAACATTGGTTACATGCGAGCCAAAAAAGCTCAGGAAGATCTTAT